>Ga0153966_100006_pt1 | contig 175971 bp, 202 predicted proteins | sample TSFL050MetaG_FD_104738 | JGI IMG/M metagenome (GOLD analysis project Ga0153966, IMG submission 104738) | Attine ant fungus gardens microbial communities from Florida, USA - TSFL050 MetaG | ecosystem: Host-associated > Fungi > Mycelium > Unclassified | place: USA: Florida, Paynes | collected... | reverse complement strand
TATCACAGGATGGTGGCTCTCCCACTTGCTCCGGGAGCGCAGAAACAATCCAAATAGGTTACCTTTACCACCTGGTCCGAGGGGGTATCCAATCATTGACAATCTCCTTGACATGCCGACCCAGCATACTTCCCACACCCCCTTGACAGTTAAATGTCCGCCGTGTGACATTGTTGGCCCGGCAAACATGGTCCACGCCACAGTTTAGTCAATTGTATACTTGTAACATAGACCCCAACAACAAAATAGGTAGAGTCGAAGATTTGGGGTCTGTATACTCCTAGGAGTAGACAATGCGGACGTGAAGGCTTAGGATTGAACATCGGAGCTCAAACTTAAAGCAGATAGCCGTGATTGTTTTGTTTCGGCTCTCAGCATATTTCAGGACTGTATCCTTTTTGACCACCACTACTCCACTTAGCTCCAGGCTCTGGACAGCGCCGAATGCAGAGTCTAGCATTGTTGTCAACGGAACGGGGGTTGTCATGTTCTCACCAAGAAGTCTTCTTAATGTGGAAATTACACAGTAATGGGTACTCCGCAGGTAATCTGAATGAATAACATTTAGTATATAGCTTGACAACGGTTTGTCGAAATAAGATACCAGAAACGATTAGAGATTGATTACGTCACATATCAAAGAGGGGACGAAAAACAGCGCCGAAAATAGGCTTCTTTGCTGCAAGTCACCATGTCCTACCACTATTCCCTTCTTCCAACTCACAATAATGGTCCAGGTTATCCTCGAAAACACAAGAAATCTGCTACGAATTTCATCTCCAATGTCTTCCTCTCCCGTCGTTACGCCAGATTCACACTCGTTGCCGTTTTTTCATTGGCTTGCTTTGCATTTGCCGTTGCTCATATCCAAACACGACTGTGGGTCGCTAGATCAGATTCATGGTCCCATTCTTTGTCTAGAACGACACCGGACTGGTCTGGATATCCAATTCCTCAAGAGTCGCCGCCGATGTATGACACCCGACCACCATTGTATCAACGATATACCGCCTTTGAGGACGGACTCCCACAACACAATGAATCACTATCTTTCCCGGACGACTCAAGCAGGAAGTATGTTTTTTTCGCAGATCATACGTGGGGAGTCGGATGGGGCAATGTAATGCAAGAAATGGTTTTGAATGCGCAGTTGGCATATGAATCGGGCAGGACGTAAGGATATCTACCCTGAGTTTGCTATTGGTATTTACTTTTCTCTATCAGATTCGTTTTTGATGATTATATCTGGAAACGAGATGCTCCGTATGCTGATTATAATGGAAAGTTAATTCCATCGCGGGTGCCAACATCAGCACTGGTTGCAGGTCCCATCGCTGGACAACCCTACTCCAACTCCACCATTACTAAGATACATCCTAGAGCAGTCTCGCGACGATATTTTGAAAAAGTCTGTCCAACTCCTTATGTCCTTGATCCCCGTGACACCCTCAGCGGCGTCGGCACTGATGCAAGCGCACTTCAAATCATGTCAGCCTTCAGCGAAAAACTTCGGAGTATCAATGACAGATGTGTTGAAATCCAAAAAGACACCGCCCAACTATTCGATTATTGGTGTGCATTTCCGCTTTCCTTATTTTTTTTATAGCTCTTTTGAACGTTATCTGCATAGGGTAATGGGGTCTGCACGCTTGCACGATATAATACCGACGTTGATCCAATCTCCTATCATGCGAGATCTTGCCTGGTCCCCTCTGATCAATTATGCATTCCAAAAGAACCAGCACCATTTCACTACCTTGCGAAAACCATCTCTACTCTCGATGGTATTACCTTTTTTGACGTCGAGGGGCTCGTCTGTCTCTTATGGGTCAGGCTCTGACATGACGCCAACACCTCCGGTCTCCAAGATTGAATCTCTTCCTGTCCTCGCTCTACATCTACGAAGGGGTGATTTCATTGAGCATTGTGATAACCTCTATAACTGGAATTCGACCTATACTGGGCTCAACACTCAGCCTTCTCTTCCCGACAGATTCTTCATGGAAAACGCTACCATGCGCGATTCGATGTCAGCAGACGAGATGAAAGAGGCTTATAAACAGAAATGTCTGATCGATGTCGATGAAGTTCGCAAACGTGTTGTCAGGGCAGTAACAGAATGGCGTAATGAGAGACTGCGGAGTTCTGAGAAGCAACAACGCAACAGATTTATGGCGGCGCATAGTGGGGATGAGGGTGTGAAGGGGATGCTAAGGAAGGTTTATATAATGACCAACGGCGATCGGAAATTTTTGAACCAACTCAAGTCAGCACTCTTGTCTGATGCCCAACGATCCGTCCTTCGCGTGGATAAAAAGCTCACAGCGGAGGATGCCAACACAAAATCTCCCAATGGATCCTCAAATCAGTACGATTATGACTTTGTATGGTCGTGGGATGAAATTTCTACGAGTCGGGACATGGATATTGGCTGGGAGACGAAATATGTTGCACAAGCGATGGATATGTATGTTGGACAGAGAGCGGAAGTGTTTATTGGAAATGGGTTCTCAAGTTTGACGGCGAATGTGGTATTATTAAGGACTGTGGCTGGTGTGGAACCTTGGAGGACGAGGTTTTGGTGACCGGCTCCTTTGGTCCATTTTCTTGAGGCTGGTTTATGTTTTGGTCGCATTCATCCATTCTCATACCTGGGACTTCTTTCATTCTTTTTTCCCTCACTCTCGTTTCCGGTATTTTTGGATTTCTTTATCTTTATCTCTCTTGGGTCACCTGGTGTTGGTTAATTTATATACTACTCTTTATTGCATTAGTTTCGCTCCCGTACTAAGTAATCCTGTGAAATATTTGCGATTAAAGTACAGTCACTTTACTTTACCCATCAGATCGACTTTTGTTTCTGTCTACTGAGGTGGGGTCATGGCGGCTAAGTGAGGAAGGGTATGTGTCGGGAGAACATGGAACTGTTATTCTATATCCAAGTAATAAATGGCACTCCGAAATGAGGAAGTAATGAGGATGCAATATTTAAGTGCGAGGCCAATGACAAATACATGGCCTCAAAGTGATCACACGACGGATAATTAGAAGTCACGCTCGAATTGGGATGTCAAGTCACACAGTCACGCCCCGCCAGGTTATCTGTAGCTGCACTGATTGTCGCCATTACACTTTTCTCACACCCAGTAATCATACATGGAAAACTGGTGTCATCCAATGCTCGTACATCCACGGAGAATGTGGTAGCGAGCAATCAGGTATATTGCATATCAGATTCTCATTGCACCAACTGATTGATTCTTCACTGTAGTCCTTCTTCCAGCTCTTAGTCATCCACAAACCGCACACGTTTGCCTTGCGTGGATACCACGTCTTCATCTCCACTCTCTTCACAACCCCCGAATTCCCCTCCACGGCAAGTCAAGCATCCACCATTTTCTCCAGAACCTCAGATTGACATCTTACCGGACCCTGAACAACTGCAGTTGCCTAATTGGGAAAGGTAAGAGTGCACACTTGAAAAAGGTGATGAGCCTCCAGTATTGGAATGAAGATCATGCCACCCAAGCCGCCTTTCACCTATGCGCAATAAATTTATCGAGCTATCAAGGCTACCAATGGCAAGTCTGCAGGAGATCTGTAATTGGATTATGACAACCTTATTGTGGATAGTGCATGGATGGTCCATGAATTGCTATCCTTTTTTAAATATGTTGCTGAGTGATTTTCATAGTTCTGTGCGGCATAATCTGTGTTCTGGTCGTGCTTTTCTGAAGATGGAGCGTTGTGGCGGGGACCAAAGGCTTTTTCTGGGACTGATGACAAATATCCGCAAATGCTTGAAGAACAAGAAGCTTTGCAGGACGCAGCTCAGGGTGCTGGAACAAAACATGGACCGAATCAGCCTGTAAAACGGAGCATCAAAGGAGGGCCTAAAGGTCCCTCTTCCACCTCCCCACACGTCAACTCTGGTTTTACCAAAAGCATTGTCTGTGAATGCACCATAATTGTCTATCCTGGTACAGCTAGCAAGAATGCGACAATTATTGTTTTTCTCTATAGCAGCATTAACATTTGTATGCACATCTGACAACAACCTTTTCCCACTGTAGGACTGTTGCTCATTGTTTCTTTTAATTCTATTTATTGGCTTATTATTTTTTGTTTTCTTTGTAGGCGACCCCATTACATCTCATCCCACGGCATTTGCCTTCACACCACCCAGAGAGCCCCCATAGTTCCCCGAACCAGTTAAAGATGCTGGGAATGCATTCTCCCACCCTGCCCCCTCTCCTTGAACACAAACCCTGGCATATGGAATTTCACCCATGCTTACTTGGCTATGTACGGCTACTCACCCAGCCTATTTTGCTCGAACTGAGGACCTTCTGTCTGCCTGAGAATTAACCCAGTTAGACGTAAAATATACTTATCAGTAGCTCAACTCGATGTCTCTGAACGCCCAACTTTTGCCCGATTCACCGTGAACTACTTACATGAGAGTATTCCAAACATCTCATGGCTACCGTGGTTCTCCGCACTCTATCCGCGAGGTCCCTCTCCCTCCTATATATTACCAGTCTGCAAACGTGAAAGAAGAAAAGAGGCATGAATCTATTCCCTTTTTTACTTGCCAGTGCAGATGTAGCTGCTTGCACCCGTTGCTGCCAGTTTGGCTAGAGAAATCACTCAATCCAGACCATCAGGTGACTTGACATCCCAAATCAAGACCTGACATCCGCCGTGTCAGAAGTGGACGATTTGGGATTTCTTCCAATGCCTCTCTTAAGCTCACAAGCCTGTATTTCTGACTAGTACACGTACAGTGAGTGCACCAAGGTGTGTGCTTTGTGCTCCCCTCGTGAACATTGACCTCAGATCTGCTCCTATTTCAGACTCAACTGTACTGTGTAGCGAGGCATGACCACGCACACTCGAATAAGCTTTCCGACCTCCGAGTCTTTTTCTTTGCAGCCTGCCCCTCTCATTCAACCATTTCGACGAATATCCTTACCATCGTTCCCTTCTGTATTCCAAAAAAATTCCACTGAAAGCATATCTTCCTCTGGCTCGTCTGTCGAGGATCAGGAGGCTCGACCTCGTCTGACTGTTGCCGTTCACAATTCTGGAAACCTTTGTTTCTCGAAACTAGTATCCACAAACATCCACAGTACTCAGACTCGGCTCATTTCCATTGAATCCCCTAAGCGGCATTCAAGGAGGCGCAACAGTAGTACTGAGCCGACCTCCGATATAAACTTCTTGAAACGAAAACAAGTTTTGGAAGAATTCTATGCCACAGAGAAAAGCTATGTCGATGGACTTGAACTTATTTATTCTGTGTGTATAGCATCTCTCAACCAGGCATCATACTGACATCAGAGCTAGCACTTTCTTTCACCGATTATCATCTCTCTGGAAACCTTGAATCCTTTATTGGATCGTGCATCTCTGACAAGTGTTTTCTCGAATTTCATTGACATATGGAATCTTCATCGCTCTTTCTTTTCTGCACTTACGACTCATCTTCAGAATGACCCTACTTCTATTCCTCCTCCAATATCACCTGTTTTACTTTCTCATTTTCCTTACCTATCTCTTTATAACCCTTTTGTTACGTCTTTCCCCTCGATGATATCCACACTAACAGATATTACCACCCCTTCGACCCAATACCGACCCAATCCAAGATTTAATCAAGAGTTTACTGCCTTTGTCTCTACACAGGAAGCTGATCTTTGCTGTGGGAAACTCAAATTGCGAGATTGGTTGTTAACCATTGTGCAACGATTACCCCGTTATCTGCTCCTCCTCAAAGACTTGATCAAAAACATCGATGTAGAGGATTCTGAATATTCCAAACTGAACTCTGTCTTCTCTCTTGTGACAAAAAGTGAGCACAACCCTCAAACAGATTATCATCGCTAAATTTGCTCAGTCACCACCTCCTTGAACACATCACTACAGACTCAGGCTCAAATCCTCTCACTACTTGCTCTTCAACGTTCCACAAATGGCCTTCCGATTCAGCTCATCGAGCCAGGTCGCATATTCATAAAACGAGGCCCTCTCTTTCAAGCTGAACGTAGCTCCACTCCTCGCGAACGTGAATTTCTCCTTTTCTCTGATTGCCTCTTATGGCTCGCCAACGAAGAAGTTGAACGAACCTGGAACTTTGGCTGGAGTGCCAGTGCCGCGATCGATTCTCATAGTTCCAGTCCACAAACGCCCAAATTAGTTATGAGTAAGAGAAGCGAAGCAGAGCTCATGAAGTCGCGACATGACGATAGGCAACACTCAACTTCCCTCAGGAGGCATTCCAGTGTTGTGCCTCCCATCAAGAAGTCATCAATCCTACCGTCTCCACTTACATCAAGAAGAATAGCAAGCACAGGAGATCAAAAATGGGTTTTTAAAGGGCAGATTTCATTAGTTGATGTGGAGGTTATTCTTGTTCCACCACGAGCAGGGGAAGATGAACTCCGCTTCGAAGTACTCAGTCCTGAGAGCAGCTTCGTGCTTTACGCTGGTATGTTGTGCGTTCCTATCCTGACTTATTGTCTTAACTATCGCTTAAAGAATCCGAAATCGAAAGGGCAAGCTGGGTCTCTGAGATAAGGCAGGCGAAGGCGCAGTTGCTCACCTCACTTAATGTGATCAACTCTAATTCCACCCTCACATCTTCTTCATCAACGAACCACCTGCGTCGTTCGTTACAAGCATTACCTTTTCCACCATCAGATGAACGTATAGCTACTGTCCGTGCCGTCCAAAGCTTCAAGGATATCTCCGATTTTGGCCTTTGCAAAAATGAAGATCAGAGGAAAGGCAAAGAACCCCTTGAGAGGCGGAGGAAAGTGGAGCACTGGGTGCCAGCAATATGGATACCTGATGAGAAGTCGGATCTATGTATGCGCTGTGGGAAGCCATTCAATTGGAGACGGAGACGACACCATTGTCGACTTTGCGGGCGTTGCGTGTGTGCGACCTGTTCAGGTAGAGTATGTCGTGCTTTACATGTCGTTGGCGCTGGATTATCCTCACCAAACACACTACAGACCTTCTTCATCGCAAATCCCAGTGCCCTTGAATCGTCTTCAAAACCAGCTCGCGCTTGTGAAACCTGCTACGAGACTGTATTCCCACTTGTAGACCCACAGACGAACGGTGAAGGTGCTGCCAGTCCTATGTTTTCATCCTTCCTTTCATCAGATGTTGGAACTGCTCGTCTAGCCAAAGACACGACCCTGCCCATGCTTCCTACTTGGGTATCAATGCCATCATTGCCAACCCAAGGCTCTCAACCCCAAGCCCTGATGCAGATGGCTGACGCTAATATCTCAACGGATGGTTTAGAAATATCTGGACCTTATGTCAGTACCAACGCACTTAGCATAAGTGACCTTCGGTCTGTAAGGCGGGGACATGCCTGTCTGAGATTGACCACACGACCCAAGAGCTATCATCAGATCCCTGAAGACTTTGGCCAACAAGGTCATCGATCTGGAATGCCTTCTTCGTTATCAACGCTCCTAGACTCCGCGATTGAAGAAAATCCGGAATCATCGGAATCAGAGGGTGTAGATTTAGGGAGCATAGCGGGAGAACGATATTTCGATGCTATACCATTATCAACTCCGTCTTCTGTGAAGTTCTTCTCCCAACCTCCGAGCCCTTCTCCTCGGAGGAAGAGAGAAGATATTGTGAAGAGGTCGAAGAGATTTTCGTTGCCTGCTATTGCCCTGCATCCGACGAACGTTACTACTAGAACAACGAGTGTTATCAGTGACCCCAACGGCTCTGGCAGCAGTGGAAATGGAAATTGGAGCGGTGGAACGAGCAAAAGTGTAAGAATCGACAACGTTGGTGGAGCGATGGGTCGACTTAGAAAGCTTTCTCTGGTTTCATATACACGAAACTAGGGCAAATCCAGAGAGGTATACGGTTTCTGGTTGTTTCCAAGGGCTCGTCGGAATTCGGATGCTCGTTTGAATCATTTTATTGTTATGAGAATGCCAATGTATAGTATTGAGGTGTGTTTTTAAGTTTTGTAATATGTATACCTTGTCTGTAGTTTTTCTGTACATCAGGTGTTTATTTATGGGTAAAGGCTTCATGCAAATACATAGATGAATTAGTAAAGATCACACTATGTAGGGAACATTCTAATACTAGTGTTTCCATCTGCGTTTGAGGGTGAGTACAGGATTGGACACTTAGCAATGACACAGACTCACATTTTCACTACCTTATCTCTTCCTCCGCTGACAACTTTGTCAGCCACGAAATCTACACAATAAACCTCATCTGTGTGGCCCGGAAGGTCCATTTTAATCTTGTAGGTCCTCAGATCCCAAATCTATCAAAATTTAAGACAGCGCTTGGTTCTCGATGGACCACGGACTCACTTTGAGCGTAGAATCCTTACTTGCACTTATCAACATCCGACTATCTGCACTCCATGCCAACCTGTAGACAGGACCGACATGACCACGCATAGTCGCAACAAACTTACCAGTCCGCCCCTCCCACAAACGAACACTGCTGTCCCAAGACGCACTGGCAGCCCTTCGGCCATCCGGCGAAAATGCGACATGGCAAACCTGGCGCTGGTGCCCTGTCAAACGGGTCACCGGTTTCGTTGGATTGACTGTAGATCGGTCGCTGGAGGGAGACGATGATGGGAATGGAGACCAGAGGAAAAGAGTGTGGTCATCTGAGCCAGAAATGAGAATCTCTGGTGTCGTTTTGAGAACATTGTCATATCGTGCTTTAGCTAGCTGTTGTGCTTGAATTGAAAACCTCAGTGTCAGTTGCAGGGCGATATTCGATACGTACCTTCTTCATCTGATGAAGGTCTTTTGTTGGTGTGGTCGAAAGGACCTGTTCGAAGGACAAAATCCGTGTTGAGGGCGAGAGTGGTGACCCAATGTGCGTGGTCTTTCAGGGTATGTAGCGGTCGACCCTACACACCTTGAGGATTGGAAGGCTTGACGACACAAAGAACACACACCTTTTCCGCATCCCATATCCGCACGGTACGATCACTGCTTGCAGTGTAGAGAACACCACATACTCCTCCAATGCCACCCCATTTTACAACATTTACACTGGCAGTGTGTCCTCCCAATGTAAAGTCCACTCTTCGTGTTGTGAGAGACCATACTCGGACAGTGCCATCTTTTGAGGACGAGGCAAGGCGAGGAGCTGAGGGATTGCTACCGTGAAGAGAATAAGAACAGTCGGGCTGAGATAGAACCAAGACGAAACGCACATGTGAATGGGTTCCCAAGCAAGTGATGTGATCCACTTGGTATGTCCTCTTAGGGCGTCACCAATAGCCTTTCCAGTTTGTGGATCCCATATGCGAACATGCCCGTCGTGTCCCCCGCTCGCTAACTTTCTTTCCATTGCTTCCCATTCAACGCAGAGCACCCATCCTTTATGACCTGAGAGTGTGTGCGAGGGTGTTTCGGTGTTCAGATCCCACAGCCGGGCATTGGTATCACCGGACCCAGTCGCTAAAAGCTTTCCCGTAGGAGAAAATGAAGCGCAAAGGATCGGAGAAGAATGTCCTAGATCAAAGTTAGTACAATGCTATCAGTTTCTAAAACAGAGAGTCCGACCTGAGAGTGTAGAAGAACATCTGGTTGCAGGTCGGACGCGGAAAACACTCTGCGGGGAGCAATGCACAACAATAGTGTCTTCTGGAGTGAACTTTCCAGAAGGATGATTCAGTACATCCGCTTCTATGGATTTAGTTACAACAATTCGGGAGGGATTAACTTGACCAGTTTTTACTTCTTCTGGTAGAGCTACATGAAAGGAGAAAGGGACAGGCCCTTCATCCTGCTGTTCACATTCAGCAAAAATGAACCCAAGGCTAAGGTACACCCACCTCAGGTGATAAATTGTTTACAAGAAGTTCCAACGCCTCTCTAGTTACATTGGCAGGTATGTTAACTGCTGGAGCTAATGATCTCCCATCATCCTCCGACACAAAATGAACCACAATTTGTGGGGTGGGCAATGGTTCCTCTTTCGAAGGTTCTGGTACCCCACAGTATACTTTTTGACGTTTTGGCGGAGGAAGAAGGGTTGCCATATTGGAACAGGAGATCAGACAAGAAATTCATATCGACTTTAATGTTTGGATCCAAACCAAATAAACACTTATTTGCTACCTTAACATCCACTGAAAGCAAAGAGCTCTACAAGAGATGATATTCTTGTGATCAAAAGCTCTACAGATACCCTACCTCAGCTCAAGTCCTTCAGGGTCTTTTTTTTTTGTTTCAACAATTTATTACGCAGTGTACGAACACAGTCCGCGGTAGTCTACTGACTACTGAGGCACAAGGCGCCTTGATCTATACTGAAACTACGACTGGGCCAGGCTCTGTACTACAAGAAGAAATTGAGCATGGATACGAAGGGGGGGAATAAAGGGACACAGGGGCTGTGAGAATGTGTGTTTTACTCGGACCGGGAAGACTTGGCTGGCTCGTTCTGAGCTGGGGATGGTGTCTCAGGGGACACGTGGGGTGGTCGTTGTGAGTTCACGGAGGTTCCCTGGGTGTTGGGAATGTGAAAGCGGTTGGGTTCGAAGTGAGGAATTTGATGAAGTTGCCTGTGCATGGAGATGGAAGGGATACTCGGTCTTTTGGACAGTCGGTGAGGATGTGCTGTCTGGTTTCAATATCTGATTGACCGCATGGGCATGTAGTTGATTCTTGGGGGAAGAACCTAGCTCTATACTCGCCTGTCGGGGCGTGGTTTAAGATCGCTCTAGTGGCTCTTGCGCATAGAGATATGGAATGGCCCAGGTAGGACATCCATGTGCCCCCCTTTGCATACATTGGAGTAGCTTCCTTCTGTATTCATGGCGAGGAAGTTTCTTCCTTGGGTCTCGCTTCTGGAGAATTCCGTTGTCCATTCCTCCAGGCATGTTTTGCTGTTCCTCTGGCTCAGAGCGTCAAGTGATGTGTGCATTTCTTCTGCCACTGGGTATTGGGTTCTGACTGTGTCATCGTGTACCCTTGCTTGTATAAACCACTTAGCGTCACTGAGGCAGTCCCAGAAATGTAAGCTTCCTTCTGGGTATGCTATAAAGTGTGACCTCAAAAGCCTCGACATTGCTATAGAATGCTCTTGTCTTGAGTGGATAGACGTGTCCATGGCCCTCTTAGCTACTGGGATGTTGTCTGTGAATGTGATTATGTCCTTGCACCCTGTGACCGTGGCTTTGCTGATGGCTAGACGTATTGCGAAGAGCTCAGCATCTAGTGCTGTTACTTGGTGATTTGATAGAGGTTATTTGGTGACCACCAACCCAGCATGCGGCGACTGATATAGCTTGCCATCGGCTTGATGTAGGAACACTGGCATCCGTAGCACATACGACCTGGGACGTATCATGAGCAGCTTTCTGACATACTTCGTACAATGTTCTGAGGTGGTTAGCAACTTTTTCTTCATCTCTCCTGTTGCACTGATGGTAGTGGATTCGGAGTGGATTCGGTTACTCCATAGGTCCATGACACGTGTTCCTGGTCTGCATTCCTCGCTACATGGTGAGAAGGTTTCATGTAGCTGGTCGAGGGTATTCACTATACTTGTGAGTGGAGACTTCAGTCGCTTCGTTTGGGCTGGGCTGAGGTTTGCGAGTGCCAAAGTCCTTCAGGGTCATGAGTTAACATTGAACCGAATCAATTCCTCTTAAGTCGAATCCCTGTAATGAACCAAATCTACGTCTCGTGCAAAGGCAAATGAGATGAGTATCATCAGGTGGAATTTGGATATCGTTCTTCCTCCCTCACTAAGTCCATAAACCCAAAAGATTATTACCACCATGAGAAAAACGCCAGTGGGAAAATACTGCAATGCCATGTAACGTAAGATTGAATTCAATCGATGCGCAGCTGCCGGATCGCAATCAAGCTTGTCTCATCGCTTTCTCGACTGTCAGGACCTAATTCAAGCTAGTCCTGAACCATTTCGATGAATACCTGGGAAAGGGGCCGACGGCGTCTTCGATACATATAGATGTGTAAAGCGGTGAGTTGTGAAGAAATGCCACTAACAATGACATTCCAGAAAGAGCAAAGCTCTTTTTGTGTCAACAGAAGTCATCTTTAGTGATCGCACGTCAGACGCCCATTAACCCATTAATATAATTCGAATAAAAATGAGAGTCACTTAAATAGAATGACCAATACAGCTGATGATTAGGGAACTTTTATGTTAGCCTGAGAACTGACCCACAGGCAGGATTTCCTGTGTAACAGCATGCGCGCTCGCGAGTTGGTATCAGTACTAATGGTCCGAAATCTTAGGATGATTGAGTCACGACCCAAATGGACGAATCCATGATGCCAGTCGGCGCCGTTATTTCAGCGATAATGTCGAATGTTTCAGAAGCTGCAATGTGTACTGCCCAACGTGAGTACCAACTTGATTCAATTGACATCTTGCTTCGTTGTTCGGCAGGTTGGCTGCCATGGAAAAAAAGACTACCAGACTTTTGTTTTGACGCCCGTCAACCTGTGAGCGTGAGACTTCAAGCTTCAGCTTTTCTCATGTCAACTTTTCTGTTCCCAACTCTCTCGAATATCAGTTTCTACTCTGGTACTGTTTTACCTGCCTTCTACGACCCGGGTACCGTGGGGTTTCTCTCACAAACGCTCCAGCCACTAACCTTCTATCTCCGTTAACCGCTTTTACCAATATATGGACAACTGCATGTAAGGCTGTTACGACAAGCACCAGGCATGATGTGAGTCTGAAACATCCTCGAGTTAGTCTCGCGATGAGTATCCGGAACCACTGGACGACGGCAATACAAGGTGAATAATGATCAAAACAAAACGATTGACATTCTATTGTCAGCGGAAGAAGAGCGCTTTGGCTCTCACGCTGAGACGGATTGTATCCCGATCATTTCAGTGTGTTCTATTCATCCTCGATGTTTAGTACAAATGCTTGACTTCGGTTATTACCCCAAATAGGGTATCTAGTAACGGCAGGATCATCGTCGCACCCAATTATTGAGCTACAGCTTCCTTCAGGGTTGCGTATTGGGTTCACTCTAACTTCATGACTACCAATTGTGTCTATCTCCGTTATGACGAGCATTTCTCATGAAAGTCTGCCCATCTGGCTTCTCTGGTGTCCAAGTCATCCGGAACACTAGAGACCGAGATCTCGAATACGGCATTCTACAAGCTTAATGTGATCTAGCGAAGTTTTTCTTGTGAATAGCTTCTGCAGCCTGAATGCCTAATTGGTTAAGTCCTGGATGAAGATGTCGCTTTACGAGACGTGACGCGTTCCAACAAACAAAACATGATCTACCTATCTTTACAAATGTTCGATGGAGCACTTCTATTAGAAGAACTGCCCCCATGTTCCTACTATACAGAACATGATTTTTTCTCATTTGACGCCTCCTGTATGCCATGTTGGGTCAACTTATTTTGGTGATACATGGATCTTTCCCACCTGATTTATGAACTAAAGAAATCTAGTTCGGACGAGAGCAGTGCAACCTGAGGTTACACGTGTTCTGGCAATTGTTTATCGAGATATTTCCCATCTGTAACGATTGATTAACTCACACTAACTACTTCTATCTGCGGCAGGTTGATGTTCTGTTTGTAACTGTTCCCTCTGAAATCCTGGTCTCCTCTCACTATCTCTGATGTATCTAAATATGGTGCATTCCACTCTATGCCTGGGAGGATGTTATTGATATTGCAGTTTTTGGTACCATTGGCTCCCACCTAATCTTCATCTGCCAATCTTGGGATGGGGATTCAACAGTCATCGTGACTCTCCAGTTCCAGCCTTTCTATCGTGTGTATCCGAGGTTACACGAGGCATGAATCGCATCTATTTTAGAAGGCTAGCAGTCTTGACAACAACGAAAAGTGATGGTTCTCGTGACGTTGATCGTATGTTCGTCCCGGCTTCAACATTGGAAAGACAAAAAGACCGTGAGACTAAAGGGCTCCAATTGTCAGAAATGGTTGCGAGACCTCGGCTCGGAATTAGAAGCCAACAGAAACTTGGCGCCGAGTGGAACGAGTGTCGCTATTTCAATCTAATGACTCCCATCTGCCTAGTTTATTGCGTTGTTAGAATATCCCCATGCTTCCAATCGTCTACTCTTTGTTCACACCCACAGCTCCTACTTTGAGCCTGATGATCTTCAAAGCCTCGACCGAGATATTACCGACAAATCCTGTTCAGGCCATTTCTAAGCATACTCTCATGAGCCTCAATCCATTCGAAGGTCTGAGTAGATTTGGCTTCCATCTCTGACATCACTTTCCGTCAAATCGTTCCTTATAGCTTTAGCGAACGAGCCAAGAGAGTTTTACTGGGTTTCCAAATTCCACATGGAGTTGGAAGAGGATGTATATGCTTGATTGACAAATATTGCTCTCAATCCTCCTTAAGCAGAAAGAAATCCGCCATATCCCTTCATAACATTTACTTCATCCTAAACAAAGAGTACAAATGCTCGTATTTAAACATGGCACGTTCAATTTTCTCCCTCGAGGCATATGGCATCCTCGCCAAGTTTTTTTCGGGTAAGATATTTTAAAAATGTACGCCTGAGACAACGAATTACGAGACTGATAGCACGAAAGCAACGAAGGCACTGAAACAGCGCCGAAAGTTACTGGACGAAACATGTGTGCGTGAGTGCTACTAATGCAAATGTTGATATGACATCCTAGGTGCTAAATCAGCAGCTCGAACCGTTTTCAATGTTGCGACCAATCACTACAAATCGACCCGAGATTAGAATGCTATATTCAAATGTAAGAAGAATTGGTTGCATTTAGTAAACGACCAACATGATAGCTGGTCCTTCCATTTACAAACTTGAGGCCTAGGCCGTACAAAGTCTACTTGATTGATGATTTGTGAAGTCATATCTGGATTTAACGGTACGCTAAACCCGGTCTGGAATGCCACGCTCAGCTCCAGATCAATGACGCTTGGTGGTCTTATCGAGGCAACGGCATGTGCTATATAGTTCCCTGCGAACGGCCAAGTCAGTGAAGCTTCGGATTCCCCAGAGGAACCAAACTCTCGGAAGAATATCACCTGGCGTTGCGTTACAAAATCACAGGCCTGAAATGGTACAAGAAGTTCTGTGACCGAGAATTCAGCGAATGGGTACGTATCTTACTTGAAGTGCAATCCGTGTAGTGCTACTCCAAAGAAAATAACTGCAGTCAAGTGGGGTGGTCTTTGTGGTCATCGACTTGAATCGGAGTCAATGCCTCTCACTCTGAAACTTATCGCCGCTCTCGATTACGCAAGAAAAATCTCAGGTTCTTGATTCTGGCGCCATAATGCCTTGCATATGCCAAAAAAGGTCCCAAGAGTACAACATTTATCCTCAATATCTAAGTCACAGATCTCACCGTTTTCAAGGATAGGGAGGGGGACAGGGACAGAGTAAAACGAGCGCGAGGTGAAAACCTAATGGTCAACAGGTAAAAATCTGAAGTCCAAATGAGATGAGTCAACATTAATAAAATATTCTAGATACACACCTGCAGTCCGAATAAAACGAGTCAGACTTCAACACAAAGGTGAGTACACATTCTATGTGTTACTGAGTGGATATGATGACTGATAAGAACATTTTCGCGATAAGAATAATAGCAATGGATGACAGAAACTGCCCGAGCCGGCCTCAAAGTGCACAACGATAATCGTAGCAGTAATCCGTTCAAGGGCCTTCATCATTTTCCAGAATGCTGGAATTATCCGTACTGAGTTTATAGATGGATCCATATCATCATTAATGGAACATCACAAGACCACTTGAGTTAGAGTCTTGAACAATTTTACCAGTATCTCCTTGCTGTAACAAGCATCCGAAAGACAATAATCTGAAGAGGGTATAATCTTCAATACTGCAAATTAGAAATAATTGTAGATAGACAGTACACGACGAATAGCTGAATATCTACCAGTTCCATGGACACCTATCACCTTCCTTCCATAACCTTTCATAGCTACGTTTCTGGCCAACGTGGAAGCCTGAGTTATAAACCTGTAACGCGGTGCTCGATCACAGTCCGCGGTCAAGTACCTAATACTACAATAGCACAGCCCAAACTAGAAAGAGAAACCTAGCAAGAAATGTAAAGACCCAGATCACTCGCAACTGATCCAGACGCGAGAGAAGTGAAAGAAAGAAAAGAGAAAATAGCAGCACTCAATGCTTCCATGATAGCACCACACGTTAAGTATGTTGCTTGACCAAGCGAACGCTCCAGGTTTGTCTGTTAGAAACAGAACAAAGCGTTTGATCGCCATGCAATCAGAATGTGAGCTCGGTTTCTAGCCTCCCACGTGGAAGCATAAGTTGAATGATTCACTCGAGCCCATTTACGCAAATAATTCATCGATCCACGCGGTTTGTTGTCTAGTCTGCGGCCTACGGTCACTTGATATTTATATGTATACCAATTTTTCCATTCGGTCATAACAATCCTTACCAGAGATTAGATCAGAACAAATGAAGATGCGAGAACAAAGGAAATCAGTTTTGGTTGATGCCTTGAGCATTCTCTCCATTCAACTGATGGTGGAACAGATGTTCTCAACGTAGCTCTTGACAACATGGGCTTGCACAGCGGTCCGATTCGGGACGTCATTTTTCACTCGGTTGTGATAACTCGACAAGTGTAATACGTAAGCTCGTGGTTGTCGCATTGCCAATAAGTTCCCACCTGGAGACAGCTGTGGGAGATTTTCCATTATTATGGAAACTGACTAGTCTCATGTATATACATAACTACGTGCGCACTTAACCAGACATACTAGTAGACTATTCGCTTTGGGAGGATAGTGATTTCTCAATACCTCTACCAGAAAGCTTTTTTGGCCACTCAAATGAGCATCAATCAATTAGGAATTGACCAGTAGTGAAATCTGACTAAGCATATTACCTATAAAATTTCCTATCTATTGACATGTTGATATCGAGTGCTACACTAAGAATTAGTTCAGTTTCATTTCTTGATATTCAATGTAGATCAGATTTACGATGTTCGATAGAGATAGAAAGAGATGCTTAAGATGAAACTCGTGCGTTTGCAACGAGTTCTCACCCCCCTTTTTGCTATCATATCTTAACTCATTGCAGAGGAAGCAAACATCATTGTTGCCGTCAAATTTGATCAAGGTGGGAAGAATCATCTCAAGGACTTTCCCCTCCCTCCTCTCCAAACTCGCCATGGAGTCTCGAATACGAAACCTCAGAATTCTGGTCATTCGTAAGCACCACGTGCTGGAGCCAATGAACCGAAGTTGATGGCGTGGGAATGATAATATCGGAAGGCGTAAGTCGCTTTTCCTTACATGACTCCGGGAGCTTTGATTAAACATCATTGTGGCGGCATATCCGCCATTTCACGGCGAAACAGAATGACAAGCGATGCTATTTACGACATTCTTCTTCTCATGGATCTAAAAAATGGCGATCTGAAACGTGAAACAAGACGACCATACCTCTTATCTCAGACGAAGCTCCATCTTTTCATTCAAAGTAATAACCCAGCGTGATTCGTGTTCCGGACCGAATCTACCGGACACCTGAGTCATACATATCCAATCAATTATCTTGGTCTATAGTCTCTCCCTCTCACTCAAACAGAGAGTTGTCTCGAACCGTCAGATGACCCTACTCATTTCATGAACTATCCATGATTCATTAGAAAGAGTGGACCAGTCAAGAATAAAGAACCTGCATACTTCAATTAATTCGGTACGGCTCTGACCGGGAAAGGTGTGAAAGACAAATTATCATCATGAGATGCATTCCTTAAATTTCATTTTGTTTCCGTGGACATGGTAGGGGTGATGGTATTGGAGCGGGTGCAGTAATTTCATTCCTATAATACGATGTTTGAATGCATACTGACAAGAAATATCACGAAGGAGAACAGATCCCGATTTCTTATTGTTATTGTGTCTAACCAAAACAGATTGGTTTACGTCAAAGCATCTCTGCCCTGAGCAGATATCAAATGATGGGAGTAACGGTGAGAAATCGCCTTCCTTTCCCTGATAGACCAAGAGAATGCCGTGCTACCCGTCAGATGCCAAGCCCTCATTTGTATTAGAATTCACACCAACGCAGAAAGGTCCTAAGGGTTTTTCGAACACGGACAGCTGAGTGAGACAAGATACTTTCCGTGAAATCCCGTCACAAAAAAACTAGAAGAATATTATCAGTTCTTTCTTATGCTAGTTCGGCTCGTCCAAAAAAGTCGTTCTTCGGCAAATCAGATCCCGGTGATTTATTCCATTTAAGGCTATTTTTGAGATCATGTTATTAATAGTTTTAGGTTCACCCACACGATTACATATCGGTATTTGATATAGTAGTGTTACAAATTGTAAAGTTATACAAACACACGACAACGTGTGCCTAGGACTAGGACTATATTATAGTGCAGTTCAACACGTACTTTTGGAAAATGCTTGTTTCTATTAAGATCAATGGATCCTTCGTAGCTTGCTCATTCACTGACCAAAGCTTCCTGTTTTCATTATCAATCATCATCATCACTAATACATTATGAATAGTCACCATCCGAGGGACCTTTATTATTTGAGTGTGGGTATCCGCAGTCCAGGGTGGGGAGGGAGCAGCGACTGATTGGGGGCAAACTGTTCGATCACTGCATATATAACCATACATCAAAACTCACAAAACACCAAGAAAGTATAGTAGTGAGTTAGACTATCACCTGAGATCATGCTGAAGATTAAGATTCAAATTCTTCATGTTTCTGGGTGGACGATAAACATACATATTTTCTCTTTCTCTAACGATGGCTGTCCATGCCATAGGAACATGTCTGATTGACAAGAAAAAATTGGGCCAAAAAAACTAAATCAACGAGTACAGGACATCATTGTCATCAAAAATCATGTAACAATACATTGAATGGTCGATGTGAGAGAAAGAGTAATTGATATGATGATCAATGAAATGGGAAAAACCAGTGGGATGTGCACCATGTTATGGTGAATTAAGATAGAGTTAAGTAGATAAGAAGTCGAAGACAGACTATGATAGGCTAGGGTAACAAGGTAATGATCAAGCAATAGGTGCCCTCAAGAAAACAAGGTCTCAAAATTGTAAGAGTAGACATGAGTTGCGTAACAAAAGACGTGAGAGTAAGTGATTGTAAGCTATGCATGCGTGAAAAGTGGTGTGTGAATGTGTGTGCGTGGGTGATGCAAGTTGATGAATGAATCTGCAATAACATAAATGATGCCACAGAGAAAAAAAGCCATCACAACGAAATGTTTTCGTTCACTCGAACGCATATTCAACGGCAGCAGAACAGGCCTCATTGGCAGTTGCGTCGGTCGCATGGCGTCTTAGACTCTGTTCTGTGTCAAAAGAAGCATCACACGCAGGACATGAATGGAGGCCAAGAGACGAGACGCTCGACGGGGCAACAGACCGCGAGCGTTTTGACGATTGAGACTTGTTGTCATGCATTTCAGTTGTATACCAAACTGAGGTGAGATAGCACTCACAACATCGTCATCATCAAATGAAAGCTTCCGTTTGAGCGGAGTAGGTTCTGCATATCATCAGTCATACGAGAGAGGAAAATAGCGTCACACTTGCGCACCTGAAAGCGTCGTACTCATCTGCACAGAAAAGTTGTCGCGCCAGGCAAGAATACGTTTCATGCGCAGGACATAGGTGTCAGTGGAGCAAGCACAAAGATCGGCGTCGCCGCTCTGTTCTGAGGAGCAGTAGCTCTCACAAGACTCGTCGTCGTCGTCGTCGTCGTCGTCGGAGGCACGTGATGAGTCAGGAGGGGCAGACAGCTTGGGGGGCGGTGGGCCTTCAACGAGCTGGATGATCTGGAGAGTATGCTTGGGTTCAGGAGGAGGGAGATGGCAACACGTGATGAACATATCCATAGTAGACATTGGCATCGCAAGCGCAGCGAGTCTGCCATTATATCGACACCCATGTCACTCTGGGAACATGTCACACCGCAGACGATCGTCAGATCACTCCGAGGCGCCTTCCCCAACCCAGATCCTTCCTTAGATCCTTCCCACACCTCATCTCAGATCCTACCTCGTGACTGGTCACGTACACACACATTAAATTCATACAGAACAGAACAGAAACACGATGCAACAACTCCCACGTAGTCCATTTTTGCTCGCCCTCCGACATGACTCTGCCATGCCAGTAGCCAGTGAGAATATACACTTCCTCACGGTCGCATCGGCGTGAGCCATGCTTCCGCAGCCTCGAACTGGTCAATTAACTCCCGCAATACCTGTCCCTCAGAATGTAGTTGCCGCATTGCAAGAAGTGCCTACAAATCCAGCTCAGTTTCTGCGGTGCACCACAGCAATGGTGACTTACTATGTCCCAGAATCGGAAACCCCTCTCAACCTCCAATTTCGGATATTTCACACCTGGGAACGTCTCCTCACATATCTCCAATGCCAATGCCTTGGCTTCCTTGACCCCCTCAGCATTCGGATCCCGAACCCTCTCTTGATGATTGATGTGCGTCAGTGCGTCCAGATACACTTTCGCCAGAACCCCAAATCCCGTGTTGACCTCAGTCTGGAAGGGTAAGGACAGTGAAACATCCAACAGATCATCTCGTGGCCTTCGTGCGTCGTTCCGCAACAGCATGTTTAGCGTCGTCACTTCCAGAAGCGTCCGCAATGATCTTGTCAGCGAACGCACAAAAGAGTTGAACACTAATAGTTCCCGCGATAGTGGTGCCGACCAAGGTTGAGCCTAGCCATTAAGGAGTCCCCGTCCCCAAATGTAGAAATAAGACAAATCATTGATTGACCAATTCGACCCACGCTCGTTATTAAGTTGCGAGTTTAACCATAACGTGCGAGTCCAGCGCAAACTCACCGTAAAATTCAGCGGCACAATGCTGAGTATCCGCATCACAAGGAGCATGCACGATTTTTCATCATCTACGTAACATCACACCCCAGCCAACCCGAGCAGGCGAATCCCAGATGACCGCCGAAGCACAAAGCAACGTCGTCCCACACCGCAAAAAAAACCATGTCCAAGTCGTACACAGCGATGAGAGAAGCAAAAATAAAAATTTTAGATCAGCTTCCTTGACATTCGAGCCCAGAGAGAGGTGGCAGGGTTGCCGTGAGAACTCTCCCAGCGGGAAGAAAACAACACTTACCCGTTCCAAAGCTTGGTCCCCCACTAAATGCACGGTTACTCCATAAGTGTCCGTGCATTACTCCTGCTCGGACTAGTTCCAGGAATAGATACAGCGGATCCTGAAATTTATCGTTTAATCGCGCCTGTCGCAATGCAGCGTACATGGCACGTGCTAGAGGGGAATGCATATGCGTGCTCAACAAAAATCTAAACAAATGATAAAAGAACTTCATGAGCCTAACATGAGATCGAAAATCGCACCTACTTACCCTCGCAGTTCCAAGAATCGCCAGATCACATTAGCAACCATTTCATCTTTCTTCTCAAGGGGAGCATTTGGCTTGACTTTGGTGCGCTGTGCAAACTTTTCAGTCGAAGTAGCCCCCAAACACAACGCGAAATCAATTGTTGACGACTAAACCAGTCCAAAAAAAATCAGAAAAAATGGATGAGTTAACATATGTGATGTAACTCACGTTTTGCCTCCTCAACTCATCTTCTACAATCGGGTAGGGAACATTCCACCCCGTCACTCGCTCTGCTAACTGAGTCGTTTGCGGTGAATTGTGGGAAATTGCCTTCTGTCCGTGAGGGGTAGGCTGATCGAACCAGAAATATCCAGAAACTTGTTTCTTGGACCAGAAATTATGCATCACGCTGGTCAACATCGCCAATGTCATTGCACGTGGACCTGTCTGCCCATCCGTTATTACCTCCTTTACAAACCGCTTATATTCGCTTGTCTCTCCATTATCTAATGGCGGGCTCTCAATAATCTGGCCCGTGGTGAGCCAAATGAGAGCTTGAGGACCCATGAGTCCTCGGGAAAGGTAAAAATAAACTTCGTCCGGAAGGCGATGAGTAAAAATGTCCTGGAGATCAACAGGAATATCTGCTGCAGTCAGGTGATTGTGATGTCCTCCAGAACCGCTCGTGCTAGATGTCGAGTTCGTAATGGCAAGGGGTAAGGGTTGAACAGTGCCTTCGGAATTGAGAACGAGAGAACATCTAATCATAGTTCGAGTGCGGGCAAAATGGTCATTATATTGCATAGCTTTCACAGCAGGGTGTTCAGAAAATGCTGAAACAGCCGAGTGGCCCGACTTGTAGTATTTGACCATATCAACGGTAGCTTTGAGGGCTTGCTCATGTACAGAGGGTGGAAAGGGGGGGGATTGGTCGAATCCTAACAGGATTCCAATATCAAGGAACTGGTCTTCAGAGATGGCTAGCTCTTGTGTAATTGCCCGTTTTGACGCATATTGGAAAGTTGGTGGGCTGGCGGTAAAGTCGAGTTGATTGATGACTTTGTCCACGCCAGGATAAAGCATCGTTTCTGTTGGGCCATAAATGGAATGAATGTAAGCCTTGGAATGGCGTAGGAGATAGATCAACTATGGCATACGAGATCAACATCTACCTGAATGTTAAGTGTTTGTAGATAACAGACCTGGGCCCAAGCAACATATGGTGCAATGATAAACTCGACATTTCTGTTTCTGAAAATCCTCAGCACCATGCGCCATAAATCCCACTGGGCGAGTCCATGTCGGCCTTCAAAAAGCTTAGTCGCAGCATCCTCTTGACCATTCTCATACTTTGTCCACGCATCTCTCCGATCTCTACATGCCTCTGTGTATTCATAATGGTGACTTTGGCGCCATTTCTTGTTCGGCTGCAGACCTGGGAAAACGAAGACGGGCTTGATATGCAATTTTTCGAGGACTCGCAGGTCAGCTTCAATACGCTGGGCAAGAGCCAACGGGAGACCACCTGTTGCAGCAAGAAGGGGCTCCTTAGAGCTGGGGTTCTCAAGAAGCTGCTGAAGATAGTACGCAGCGTCTATACCGAGACGCGATTCGGAGAGAACATTAAGCTGAAATGACTGCAAATGTTTACGTTCCAGGAGGAAACCTGATGAGAGAAATTCAATAGCATGACTATTGTTTTTTCGTGTATCCTTACTTTCGAGGTGTTTAATCGGCATAGAGGTGTTGCTCGGTGTTGCTCGGTGATGAAGTGCGTGTTGCCAAACAATCTAATGATTATGTAATTCATCTGTCCAGCACCCAGTTACAGCCAATTGGCTCAGTAAAATAGAGTTGCAGCTCTTAGAGGCTTTTCCCTTAAATATCTAGCAGGTTTTTTTTCATTCCAAACTGAGGATTAGGCTGTTCATTTTTCCCGAGAGGAATGTAACTCGATCCCGTTGGATATTTTTGGAGATTGATCGGAATTTTTGTAAAAGATATCTACGACCATTATCGTCTGTCTGCCCCGATCTCTCCCGCCAACAGTAACATGTCTTCTTCTCATTCTCTCGGGCGCTCATCCCACCCCTCTGAGTACATCAAGCATATGCACCATCTGCTATGAGCAGTGCGGGAAACCAAGTTCAGTGCTAATAAATAATCGTCATGCCGGAAGAAACTCCCTCGTCGTTACCCATTTCTGTCGTCTCAAAGTATCCTGGAACTATTCAGCTAGGATACACATGAATTATTTATCAAAGAAAAGATCGTCTACCAGATAACTGCTTGTTCCACGATCTGATTGACTCTTCTAAGAAGATGGATCCACCGATCGTATTGCCCGCGAGATCCTTCTGCATCATGCTCTCTCGAGAGTCCCACCATATCACCGATTCATTGTCTGTTCACATCGATGACTCTCTTGTGACTGAAGATTACCCACTGCTCCTATTTCACCGGACTTACAACGAGTTTCCTACGTTTAGGAGCACTTGTCTTTGACTCTTTCCACGTCGTGTACTGAGTTCAACCTTTGTTGTGAGCTCGAAACCCCATGTCAAGATACTGGGCCTATCGCTATTCATGAATATAAGTTTCCGGGGTTCTTATCTTTACGCATGTCAATCTCACCTACTCGAACACCTCTCCAGCCCAGGACGCCACTTAATCGCTGCTTTCCTCCTTCATCCGATACATTTTTATCTCCTCTGATTTCTCTCACCCTTCCTAGGGTAATTTTGAGGATTTGCCGTGGTTTTCTCCCAGATCTCGTTATTTGTGTCTTACGTGGAGCAATGATAGTCCAATTTTGAAGCTTAGTCCTCAATGATTCGTCTTGAGTACATACAACCACAACTCGGATCTATGTTTTATGTGTCACGCCACTGTTCCTACTCGTACCAAGTCTCCCATATCGGATCACATTTTCCCAGAACTCTCAAAGCACCTCTATCCCCTCAATCCGTCTTTGTGCTACTTACAGACGACGAACTGACTCCGTACCGGATTGAGGAATCTTTATTCATAGGATGTTTTACCATGCTATTCATCTCCTTATACTGATGTACAACGGCACACTGCCGAGAACCGAATCTCAAGTGCCGGATTGTATTCGGCGCAATGAGCCGACCCACTACCTAGTGCACTTCTCGTCGATAGTACTTCCATTTGTCACTTACTTTCACACCTTCCTATCGCTTCTCACCAACATACGAGAGGTTTTTCGGAACGAACGGCCGCGCGTGAGTTCAAGAGGCGACCACGGTCTTTTGTCGGGGGTTTGGTAAACTTCCCGACAAGAGAACATAACAACTTGGTTCTATTGATCATCTTCCACCACTTCTTAGTCTTTGCCACAACTTCTTGTGTCCGTAAAACCGTAAGTTCTTTCTGAAAGTTTGACTCGAATTGGAATTTTGATCACCTCATGGTATGTCTTCTGAAAAGGAATGAATCGCCGTCGGTTAATCGTTGATTTAATTATGAATGCAACATTCCCGTTGAAGTTTTTTTAACTTTTTTTAATTTCATGTGCTCAATGAATTTTAAATACTAATTTAATTGTAATATCCATTCAAAAACTGTTTGTTCAACCAAATATAGAAATAAAAAGTAGATATATATGTGACATGCCTTGCATCCCACAACAATTCCGAATCATGCTTGGACACGATCACACGCTCTGTTGGCAGAGTCATTCGTTACCATTCTCACTGACAAGCTTACTACTGTAACACGAATGTAGCTATCTATGTCCCAAAGGAATATCCCAATGGATTCATCTTGTGCGATCTGTTGGTGTCCTCACATCCAAGACAGCGCTCCATTATTTGATCGTTTTCATATGGCCAATAACAGTCGTGGAAAGTCCAGAGTTAAAGTAGATGGTGGCACACTCAGACAAAGTATACTTGATAAGTAATCAGCAGGTACGAAAAGACATAGCCGACGTATGCAGTCAACGTCCTCTCAAAAAGCAATTTCTTCTCAATGAGTTTATTACTTGTAAGATTTTTAGTAATAGAGCACGTCTCCTAATTTCAGCAAAGTTGGAAATGATTCAAATTCCCTTGCGAAAATGATTGGAGAAAATGATCGTAACAGCCAGATGTAGGTTCCTAGGTTATACTGAGCAATCACATTCCCACGCTAGCGCTGGACAGAAAACATCCGAAGACCAAGCTCTTCATTACTCGGGAGTTCATGCAGCTTCACATTGTGTAACGGCACGACGGCAGAAACCTATGCTCCAGTTCCCAGACAGTGTTGATCTCAGACCAACACTGACCCATTGCCCATGGGAATCACCATCGGGAGAATTATGTTCTTCGAGAACCGAGTCGCTTAGCGTAGTGGAATGCAATCACATCGAAATCTCACATTTCTTTTTATCGATAGTCGCCAAGCCTTAAAGCTACTTTGTGGAACGTGATGTTTCTCGATACACAGTATGACTCATGGGTCCGATGCAGGTCGCAAACAGCGCCGTGTGGATGCATCTGCGGCCTTAGGCCAGCTCCTCGGAAGTTAGGAGACCATCTGCCTTGTGTCGGGCTAGCATCCGAGTTCAGAAAAAGTGACTTATCATGTTATCGCTTTCTCTCAGCATTGAAGGACTCACGACAAGAATGTTGGTCCCGTTTCAAGTAACTACACCGTGGTAGCCCTTATATGTACTATACCAAAAATACTTTGTCTGGTGGACTCAACAGCCATGAAGGCCGTCAAGGATGGAGCATGAACAGCTGGTCAGATTTAATGTTCTCACTAACTGCCAATCTATTACAGCCACAGCTACCACTTTCTATACATCCATGCATAGTAGCAACCCATCATCTCACCAAGTACAATTCTATCCAGATCTCGCCATCTAGCCCCATGAAACTGTCAAATTAGGTGTCATCACTACAACAATCACCGTTGAATATATTAGACGAGATCACACGTAAGATAAACACCAAAAAAAAACATAGACTCATGATACATGTGGACTGGGGAAGAAGAAACGTTTACGACGGATCGTCGGCACCATGAACCTGACAGCCGCCAACTTACCTTTGCTCTGTATTGGTTCATGACGACATCATACGTGCACACCTGAGTTCTTTACACATCCTTATCTTCTCCGAGGGTATCATCACCGATGGTAACATCAGTCATAGATAATTGACTCTCACTAGTAGATGGGATAGCCTCAACACTGAACATTGGATAGTGACATCTGAGGGGGCTACTGCAAGAGGCGTTCCAGGTTGTACAATGATTTTACAGGGTGTACTTTGGCCTGGGTTAGAATAGATACTGGAAGGAGACGAGTGAGATATCTCACGTTTTGTCAATCGTCTGTGAAACGACGAAGCTATTTTTTTTTGATAATGCGAGTATTCGAACATTCGGACGAGATGAAGTCGGAGGTTCCATTTCCATCCATCTCAAACTAATGGAGCTGCATCAACCACACTTTGGGCGCGGCTCCTGAATCTGACACTCCTCCTTTACATTTTCTAGGCGAATAGCGAAGGCGAGCAGAGCTATCCGGTTTAGAGTTGGCCATGTCTTGTGCAACCTAAGTTGATGGTCAATATCATGAATCACGACGTGTAGTGCGAAATGATGACCGATAAGAAATCACGGGTTGGCCATGAAAGATACCATGTGAGATTCAAGGTGCACTCCAAGGATCTGGCTCGTTTTGGTGTGGGAGTGGTATCCTGTCAACGCTAAATCACTTGTGTTAAATTTGGGGTGGCTCAGGAACTTCAGTATTAAATTCTTCGATTTCTGTGTTCCCATGACATTGCCGAATCCAGGTATCTTCTTTTAATATCGAATTTCTCATGTTTACTGAAGTTCAAGGAATTATGGGGCACTATTATGGGTGTAATAGCTGTCAGTGACCAAATCTGTTGGTCATCCCTGAAGAGCAGCTTTATCTTACTTCAAAAGTCGATTTCGAGAAAACGAGATTTTTCGCGCGCATTCGCACCAAGTGGGTCAAATGGGTAAGTTGGAACCGCTTTTTTTTAGTTTCCTTATAGTCCTGTAATCTACAAGCTGCCTTGTCTGCCACCGATACGTAGAAAAGGTAGCTTCTTGGCCCTGCGCTCAAATGAAGTTGTAGTCGTCCTGCATACCTTGATCTAGAAATAAACCAAAAAAACTTCTGAGAAACACAACCCGAATATACAGACTTCTAGATCGCTTGGGATAGCACTCTGAGATGTCTGACAAGTTTGAGGCTGGAAAATGATTCATTTTTGGGACTAGCCGAATGATTGTGTCATGCAAGACGAATGGGAGGAGTGTCTTTTTCATGCTGAAATTCCTCAAAAATCAATACATCAAGCGTATGTTGGGACAGACAAACAATCAATGGTCGGTCTTAGCACTTTCCACGTCACTATGGTGATCAAGTGAAGATTGCAGTGATATACTGGTTGTTTTTCGCGTCGGTCCGTTAACCTTTTCAGATTTATCCAATCGGGCGTCAGCGAACTCGTAATGAAGCTTTAACAGGCACGGAAAATTTTAATTTAACTGATTCAAGACGTGCATCCTTTAATAGATTAACTCACGGAGTTTGCGGATGCTCGACTGGCCTATGAATAAACAGATGTGAAGTGCAATATTTTACTCTCTGCTATTTTAGACCCAAAGGCAAATCAGGGCAGCGAATAAGGCGATTTCAGGTCCAATCACCAGCATGGCATTGTATATCTGCAACCGTTGATTCTTTATGAGCATGTCAGCTTAACGGCTTGTCAGACTAGTCTTTATGGTTGGTGAGCGTGGGCACTTGGAGAACTGACAAAATTGTAAGGCAATGTCATTTCTTTATTACGTCCATCCCAGAGCACTCCTTGTTGAGACCAAATGATTTCTCATGTATCCAGGGAATTTGGCTACACAAGTGATCAAGTGGCATCTGTATGCGATTGAGTATGGCAGTCAATATATCCGAGTGTCACCCTGGTTGATTTTTGAGTCAAGTTGCTCTTGGGGAAACAATCTTGTCTTCATTGGAAATCTATGTCGTTGCACGCATCACTGAGGGAGGAAACTAGTTTAAAAAATACTGGGATTGTGCTATTGATATCGACTAGGGAAGAAACCCTGGTTCAGCAACGTCAGAATTTGTTTTTTGGGATCGCACCAGCGGTTGTATCAACTGTCAGCTTCATATATTCTGTTGCAGACGCTGTAGATACAATAACTACATATTCTCAGGTGACAGTTCTAAAGGTAGAGTTTAGCTGCCATACTCTTTAGGTTATGAATCCTTTTGAGTAACAACCTCATGCGATAGTCTCCTGGTACTTGTCTATTTTCTTCAGATCAAGTCAGTTATGAATAATATTTCCCTGTACTGACGGGTAGGAGTAGGTCAGCTGACGAAGATTCCGAAGGTTTTCACCTTCACCTCATAAACGCACGAAGACCGGGGGAGATCCAGTTCTCACACTGCCACCTCAGGAAAAATATCTAAATCCATGTCTCGAACATTATTTCTGTCCAATAGTCCTATTTTGAACTTCATTCTCTGGAGCTATTTAAAACCCACTCTAGGTAAGAATAGTAGTGGTCAGTGCTATGAAGTTCCCTTATGGGTTTCATTCACTGAACTCCTGACCAAACTTCAGTGGGTCAGGGCACCGAGGAAATGTACCTACGGTCCTGATATTGATTTTAATCGCGATGTCCATGCGGACACGTTCTCAGAGGTAGTAATTTTTTTGTAGTAATTTTTTGTGAACACTGAAAGAATATAACACATTGTCAACACCCACTACGGTACCAATGACAGTCACTCAGCCAGCTTGACTGTTTATCTTGAGGATGGATCCAAGCAGGATTACACCCACGGGCATGAAGATATTGGCTTCAAGTAACTATACTTGATTTCTTCTTTCGAGCACCAATTCAGTGGACCAGTCAAGCACAGGATCACATGGCGAGTCTTAGACGTAGTTATCTCCAACACATTATCACGGACCAGTGGTATATCTACTAATTTAGTTTAATTTAAGCTGTGCCTCATGGACACACATTTTTTGAATTCTCTGGAAGATTTGCTAGACATACGGATGAATGTCAGTCTAATCAGGAGTTTGGATAAGTTTCGCTGGTTCCTTGCACCAAGAACGACAACGACGAGGCTGTTCATGACATGAATCCTCAATCTCTATCTGAAATGAATACAACTGCAATATGAGAAACCGATTGTATGAGGAAGTGCAAGATGTTCAGCTTGACTGAGGTACGAAACAAAATCTGCAAACAACGGCTTATCACTGGTATCTTTTATAGGTGGTGGGGATTGCGAAAATATGATTACCGGTAATCACGACATGAGTAGAAGGGCATGTTAGTGATACAGACTTCCTCACTTTTGAAGAGCATTCACGAGATGGTAGCTTGATATTGCAAAGGTAGAGAAGTCGCTATGACGTACCTGAGAGAATTTTGAGGTTCTCGCTAAAAGAACACACTCGGACCGATGTCAACAGGCTCAGCGAATCCTATGCGCTTTTCACACCCAATATCTTCAGTCGATGGACTAGCATAACTCCTGATCGTAATCAGGAACTGATTCATCTTGATACCAAGACTCCTCACGATTTCAGTGTGAAGGACCTAATTATACGTACTTCTGTGGAAGTTTAGTAGCTATTGTTGGTTTAATTATGGTTGCAGTGAGGTCCCCTCGAGGCCCCTACATTGCTCGTGGGGGTCCCCCTTGAGTTGAATCTCAATCCCATGTTCACATAAAACGGACAAATGAGAGATCATCGTCCCAGAACATCATATATTTGTGAAACAACAGAGAACTGCAACAAACGAGAAATGAGGCTCTAAACGGACCACCATATCGATAAGTACAACCATGCGTTCTCTCACAGTGATTTTCCAGAACCTTTGAGATACGATAAGGAGCATTTGCGATTACTCTTTTCAACTATCAAGCACCCCAAAACTTTACCTGCTTATACGAGAGCAAGAATTCGAAATGTCGAGCATACAGTTATCGGACGAAATGTACTCGCTGCCAACTATCCTTCATTAGTCTCTGTATACGTAGAGAACTGCCAATAAAGTACATTTATAGTTTGACCACTCACAGCGTCGTAGAAAAGGAGAATTGCCACTTGATCCCTGGTAGTTCCCACAGCCATTCTCAGAAAATTTCCGAACCAAGTAAACATGGAGATCTGCGCAGTTAGGTTCTATGTTTCATACCGCGGACTGTCAGCCTCGATGTCAGCGAAACAGGGGTGATTCTGATATCAGGATAAATACCTCAGGAAGTAGGGTGTCTGACCAAACAGGGACAGGACTAGACCTACATAAAACAATCAGAAATAGCAAGATTTCCCAAGGTAACCATACCACTCAATAACCATTCCGTCGTCCCTACCAGAGAACTATTACACTCGTTCAATCATGAAATGATTGGAACACACCGAAATACGACTCTCTGCTTCCTCAGACCGAGATTCTGTAAATTCCTGTATTCCTTCCTAAAGAGTGCAAGTCGGTTTTCCCGATATCTAGGAAAAGGCTTGCGACAGTTGTCAGGTATCGGGTAGAAAGAGCACAGTTCGGTGACAAGTCTCCGTTGATAGGGAATAAATTCAGGAATTTCGATCACCTCTTGTTTCACTTGAACGCCAGCTCCCTTACTGTCAGACGATGAAGACGACTCCTCATTCTGAGGGATATCAGATAAACTAATCTCTGCGGGTTCATCCTTGACATGAGCGATCGAATCTTTAGGCTGAGAACAATGCGGAGGTGTTTCAAAAGACAGTGGAAGAACACATGCTGTCTCTTCACTCTTGATCCCGGCTGTGGGGAGATGAGAGTTATAGAGAAGGCTGTCTTGAGAACACTCATGTGATGAGTTCCCTGAGCTATCAGTATTAGGCACACCCAATGTGGGCTGCTTCAGGGCGACAGACGACGCATCATCAGTATTTTTGCCGTCATTCATGGTAACGTCAGACGAGGACGTAGGCTTGAAATTTCGAGATATAATAGGGTTAAACGAGGAGATTTCGGCTGCCTTCATTTCTTTGCCCTTAACTGGTGCATGAAGCGAGGTTGAGGGTTCTGCTGGAGAGGGCAATTCGGTTGACAGATGTGCTGGTTGAGATAGAGTTACTTCCAAAGGTGGAAGGTGAAGAATGCTATTCTTCTCTTCGCACGACGGTGTAATGATCGGGTCTAGGAAATGAACAGGGGACTTCGACTTTGATGGGAGCGTAGAAACTGAAGTTGATTGAGGGCGCGAGGACGACGGTTTAATAATTGTAGACCCTCGCGCCTGCCCTGGACAGATGGTACCATGGCTGTGTCTTCCAGAATTTGACCGCGAATGTTGAACTCGTCGTAGTGGAAGTCGAGGATTTCCAGGTACAGATGAAGGTTCATCTGACCAAGCTACACATTTGGGAAGTAGCGAACGTAACTGGGCACGTTTAAGATAACGGTTTTGTTGAGCAGATCTTTGAAATTGAGCAGAAGATGGGATGGAAGATCTTAGCAGTGGCGAGGATCTCGCAATGTTTGCTTTGGTGGATGAGGGTGGATGCTTGGAAGCATTTTTCTCGAATAAATTGGCAGGCTCGTGAGGGAGTAAAGGCATTTTAGATTTCATTCTTGTCAAAGATGGCACACGTCTGGATTCAGGAAAATCTGTTTCAACTGATGGGAGAAGAATGGTCGAGGGTGACGATCTGGGGAGCGAGGGCAATGGCAAGGGCTTCTGTCTCGCCAATCTCTCTGGATACACATGGCTATCTGTGGAGAGCGAAGTACGAGGCCCACTGGGTGATCGAGATGGTTTTTCAATGGGGAGAGATGAAGAGACATTGCTATCCGCTGGAGCTGCGAAAGTGGCGACAATCCGATTTGAAGCAAGGTTAGGCAAAGCCATGTATTTGGTGGAGGGTAAAGGATGTGCCTGAGTCACGTTTTCGCTGTTGCCAAGTTCCCCAGCAACGGAAGTGCAAGGTGGTGGTTTCGAAGCAGGGAGCGATCTCGAGGTTACGGGTGACCGAGGCTTGGAGTCCAAGCTTTCCTCCAGAAAAGTATGAGCTTGGGATTGAGCAAAGGAAGAGCAGAGATTATCATCTCTAGACTGTCCAAGTTCGACCCTCTGTCGTCTTTCAGGCCTATCCTGACCATTGTAGGTGCATACAGAAGAAGCCTGTTGCTGCAAAGGGTTACATCGATTGGATTTAGAAGGCAGAGTATGTGGGCAAGAAGGTGGCTTCAGATGACCAGAAGCCCGAGGAGTATAGTTACGACATGATGCATGGACATGAGTGTTTGAAAATGAATTTCTGAATGTTCGTAGATTCCTGTGAGACCCTGTTAAGAAAAGGTAAGTAATGTAATAATGTATTTCTTCAGTTGATTTCGCTTGCCGTCCGATGGGCGAATAGAGCTAACGGGCTTCGAGCGACGATTTGATTTTGGTTTCGTCGGTGCTATTTTCGGAGGCAACACTGGCCTCTGAAGACTGCTGGTAGATTCATTGCACTGTAAATCTTCTTGATGATGCCGTATAACCAGGGGAGTAGTTCTGTATTGTCTTGGATTGAACATATTGATAATGAAGGCATTGGCGAGTCATTCTTCATTAGCTGAGCAGACTAACAAGACCAAATATACGGCGACTGTCCTGCAAACGTGAATACATGAATACTACGCTGAGACTCTATACTTGTTTGCAGGAATGGCAATCTCATTTTTGTCCAAGTCTTATCTTATTCAAGTAGATATGAATTCCAAAAAAGACAAATTTCAACATGGTCCTAAATTTGGGTTTTCCAAACCCAGCTTTTTCCAATGCCACCAGCTAAATCTGCGAATCCTGCACCTAGAAAGCGGACAAGGAAACGCAAAAGACGTGCAATCTCGGTATCAAGCTCTTCTTCAAGCTCGGAATCATCTTCTTCGGAAGAAGAGAAATCATCCCCTGGGACTGTCAGGAAGGTTCCAGAGACCCCAAAGCCTGCAGTGACTTCAGAGTCAGAGTCGGATTCAGATTCAGACACTTCAGATTCAAGCCCGAGCATAGTGGGACCTTTAAAAGATGGGTTACCCGAACCTGGACCCATTCCATTGCAAAAACCCAAGCTACACAGATCACCATCACCGTCACCACCACCCGCCAAAATACCTTCCTTTCTGCCACCCCGAGGTGATGCTAGCGCAGAAGAGAAAGAGAAAGAGATGAAGGACAAGTTCCGTAAATTCTGGATGTCGTCAGTTGCAGACGGTTTCCGGGACGACCTTGAGGAACTTCGAAAGGTGCGAGTCCAAGTGCAGACCTTGGTAAGTTGGATTAAATAATGTTAGGAGCCTAACCTTGGGACGGGAAGATTAGCATTGTTAATCGATTCCCTGGCGTCAGGGTCAGAAGTTTTCTCTAGCAAAACTGATGGCGACGTGTCTGAGATGGATGTGATGATGGGATCCTAGTCTCAGAAACCGGTTTTCTTGGTACGATCGGGTTGGATGACTTTTACCAAAATCTCTTAAAGCAATACATAACCTCTGTACGTGAATTTTAGATATGGAGTGTATGTTTGGACACTCTTCCGTCTTCCACGAACGTTGTTCGGGCCTCTTAACTGAACAGCTGATGAGATTCTTGTTGCAAATTGAAGTCGTCTACACAATATCAGGCCGGCGGCCCGGTTGAAGCTTATGATAAAAAAGCGCGAGAGCAAATTCTTAGCTTTCGCAGAGATATTCCCCAGCGCTGTGACGGCGGAGAAATTCTTGGATCAATATTTGTTCGACTTCTTTTCATCTGAAAATCTGGGTTATGACGACATTGATCATCGTTGAGATGACACGGAAAGAAACATCTGATTTGTCTGACTTCCAATCAGCTCTTATCGAATTGATATCAGCTTTCAATGGTCATCTAGAATGAGAATGGCTGGCAAATGGCTGGCGAGCGTTGTTTCATTTTGTTTATTTCGTTTTTCGTCACGGTGACTTCTTGTTGTCACGTGATGGCATAAGATGACCCTCAATACATTGGATCATCCTCGGTTTTACCAACTCAGATACTTATCAGAACACAGGAACCCCAATGTTCTCAGGAGTTGCTCCCGCATTGTTTGTAACCAATCCCTCCTGGCAACTCGATGTTGAGGCTGCTTTCTATCATCTGAGGTCTTCTGCCGAAGAACGACTTGTGTTCTGCTACACCACTTTGGATAGATGAACGGTTAACCGGGAAGGAAGGGAGAATAACGGTCCGGTGGACCTCCACATATCACACCTCTGGCTGGTATTTTCAAATGATGGAAGTTATCAAGACTATGGTGTGATATAGGTCCACACCATAAAGTACAGGTAACCTCATTCTAATCACCTCAGAGTCGAGATTAAACCGCTATTTTCTTGATGAGCTCAGGCCTACACAAGCTAGGGGCGAACGAAACAACTGCGAGGCTCATCGACGCTTATTGAAGAAAATAGAATCTCTTTCTCATAGTCCCTTAATAGATCCAGGGGAAATCTAATTTCTCCGCAATCATCAAACGGCAAAATGACTTACCTCATGACAGGTGCATCAAAAACTAGGTGTTGGTTATTTGGGCGATGGTTGTATCTGGCCGCCTTATTCCATGTGCCCAGATGTTGAGGCTTTTTCAATTCGAGAGAGGACCGAAGAGGGCCGGACGGTCCGCTTGGATACTTTCAGTGAGTGTTGGTGCCGTCTCCCACTGCCAGTCTGTTCAGAAGGCGCTGATGAGAAAATCTGTTTTCAATTGAGCTGACAGAGGATGGTTTCAATTTTTTTGTATTATAGGGATGCTGCGCGAAGGACTATAAAGAGGGCTACGCTTCACGCTCTAGAGTCAGAACTCATCTTCACTTTTGAGCTCGTTGCCAGTCTCTGCCACGAACAACATGAAGTTTCTTGCCTGTATAGTCGCCTTTGCAGCCATCCAACTTGCCTCGGTAACTGCGTTCTCTTTTCAAGTCTGAACCCATATTTACGTTGAATACTTGATAGGCTGGCATCATACAAAAGCGTGCTTCAGTGAATGACGTTGCCGACCTTGGCTATGCAACCCTCAATGGGGGGTAGGTTATTCAAACATTCGTGATTCAGCAACCAAATACATCTCTAGAACAACTGGTGGCTCAGGTGGAACTCAGACAACCGTGACCACCCTCGATGCCCTCACTGCCGCTGTGCAGGGTGACGATAAGAAGATCGTCATCATTAGCGGTATGGTATATTCTCTATGTCTGCATCGACAGCGTTACTCAGTTTGGTTAGGTAGCTTGACTGGGGATGCTGTTGTGAAGATTGGTTCCAATACATCAGTCATCGGAAAGCAAGGCTCATGTGAGCTCTATTGTTCAGTTTTATGAGACGTATTGCTGACCCCTCCCCCAGCTCTCACGGGTATTGGTCTTCGTGTTCTCAACGAGAATAATGTTATCATTCGCAACGTCAAGATTGCTAAGGTTCTTGCCCCTGGGGACAACATTGGTATCCAGGCTTCAAACCAGGTTTGGGTTGACCATTGCGACCTCTCCAGTGATAGGGATCATGACAAAGACTTGTAAGCTATAATTCGGCCATTGGTTGATGAATCACTATTAATTCATGAAACCAGTTATGATGGTCTCCTCGACATCACCCACGGCTGTACTGGTGTCACGGTCACCAATACCAAGCTCTACACTCACTGGAAGGCTTCTCTTGTTGGGCATTCCGACAGTAATGGATCTCAAGATGTAGCCATTACTGTAACCTATGCCAACAATTGGTGGTTTGACCTCAACTCTCGTACTCCTTCCTTCCGCTTCGGCCATGGCCACATTTTCAACAATGTCTTTGATGACAACAACGATGGTATCAACACTCGTGACGGTGCTCAACTCCTTGTTGAGAATAATGTTTGGACTGGTATGTTGGACTGGTTCCCTCGAATGTATACATATAATTTGTTCTGTAGGCACTGACAAGCCCCTCTATGACACTGATGAAGGCTTCGCAGTCGCTCGTGGTAACGACTTTGGAGGTGCCTCTAACACTGCACCTGTTGGAACCTTCACTCAAGCTCCATACTCGTACACTCTCCTTCCAGTGGGCAGTGTCCGATCTTCTGTGACTGCCTCTGCTGGCCAGACTCTGGCCTTCTGATCATTTTTTTCTTATCTCCTCTGATACCAATTTCGCTTGTAAATATGTCATTATCTGAGACCAAATATAACACACGCCCATCTTTTTTGGTTGGAAGCTCTCCCAAAGACAATAAAGATCTGTCAGAACGTGGAGTTTAGAGGGGATGTATTTCCCCAGGGGGGGTGGGGGAATTTCTTACTCCATTTTGAGTTCACACAAGTAACCCTGAAGCGCCGTTGACATCTCGACTTTGTGCCGGCACCTCCTTTTCAACCATTGACTGTGTGCAACAGCAACTCCATCAATGGTCGTGATAAAGCTACTTGAAGAGTCGTTTACGCTGCCTCCTGATATACCGGCTTCAGATAGGGATGAGCAGAGGACAGGATATTATCCTCTGTTTATTACAGCCAAGAGGTACCGTATGCGAGAGTCGGGGAAGGAGAAGAAGAGGAAAGCCTTTTTGGAGAATGCTATCACGGTACTCGCTCTCCATTCGACAAGCTTTCACAAAGAGATATGGGAACCAACATTGGAAGTTCTCTTTCAAGTTTTAGAAGAAACGAACGATTCGGCGGTAAGAGTGCAGACGATTCGAGAAGTTTGGGTAATCGATTGTCCTAATCATGGTCATGCGGGGGTATTGAATCGGGAGGTATTGGAGAGGAAAAAAGCATGGTTGACATCCGATGGTGAGTTCTAATTGACGGGAAAAAAAAAAAAAAAAAAAAACTTGGTTCCTGATTTGGGGAATGGAACAAAAGGCGGGTGTGAATATTATGCGATGGCAGTTCATCGTTTCTTGCAGAATGCGCCGAGAATATTTGGGATTGATTTTGGTAAGATAAAGTTGGTTGGATTGGGACATTCTCTAGGCGCAAATGCATTGTGAGTTTGTGTGTGTATAGAAAACCCTGCTATTCATTCAAAACTGTTCCGACAAACTGTTCCGACAAATCTTTTTTTTTTTAGTAGATTACTACTGCAAAAACTGCAACCCAATTTCCCGTTCTCGTCACTCATCATCGTGGAACCCATGATCAGCGCAGGAGATGGTCATGATCTGGATCAACTGAGAACCCGACTCGTGCAAAATGCCAAGAGGAGGATTTCTGAATGGCCTGATCGCGAGACAGCGCTTTTGTATTTGAAGACGAGACCGGGTATGATGGCATGGGATGAACGCGTATTGAAGGTCTTTGTGGTTTGTGGTTTTTATCGATTCAACATTGCATGACTGTTAATAACGGAAAGGATCATGCGATCGTGAAATCCCCTTCAGGCAATACTGTTAGACTTGCTTGTACCCCTCAACAAGAGCAAGTAGTGTATCATTCAACTATCGATTCGGTATACCTATCACTCATCATTACCTAGGCAATGTACCTAGACATTCCAGGTGCTACACAGCCTGTACAAGAACTGACGCGTCTCTGCCCTATCCTCCCAATCCACCTCGTACTCGGATCAATCAATGACTTCATGTAAGACGTTCTCTTAGTCAAAAAAAAAAAAGCTGATCATTCGAATTCCAAAAAAAAAAAAAACGAATTGGGAATAGTCCAAGAACCGTCCATGAAAAATTGCTTGACCGTACTTCGGGTTTGACATTCGCATCCGTGAAAACAATACCAGGCGTCGGACATCTGGTAAAAAAAAAGTGTTTTTTTTTCCCTTGTCAATTCTAATCCAGCTATACACAGATACCCCAAGAAATGCCAGATAAACTGGGAATTCTTGTTTATGAACTCTTGACAAACATCATGGAGGAGGAGCGACATGCCAAATTATAAATAGTTTTTTGTTACGCTTAAAAGAACATACATTGTTTGTCTTTGATGTCTTTATCTTGAGCAGTTCTTCCTCTGCATCATTTGAATTGTCAACCTCTCTCTCCCACCACCACCACGTTGACATGATAGACTACGCTACATATGACGATCAAAGCTTCGTCGAACGGAGTCGCAGCCACAATCACAGCTCCTCCCTAAACGCTGTCGAAACTCACCCTCGAGTCCTCGTTCGTTCTATCAAAGATCCGATACACGATTATAGTATGTTGATTTTTTTTTTCCGGTATGGATGACATATGAACCATCTCAAGTTCCGGTACACATGCTTCTCAGCAAATTCATAGACACGTATGTAGGATTGCTTTTGATATCTATATCTATTTACATTTACACACACACACCGTACGACAGACGCCATTTTCAACGACTTCGCGATGTCAAACAATTGGGAACATCTCATTTCGTATGGCCAGGCGCCACACATACGCGTTTCGAGCATTCCTTAGGTATATCATTTAGACAGGAAGGAAGGAGGGAGGGGAATAATTGACATATTCATCCCCTCACATGGTCTTGTTATTGATTTTCCAGGCGTCGCGTATCTATCTCGACTTCTCGCTTCTCATTTGCAGAACAATCAACCAGAACTTGTTATCACAGATCGTGATGTGGATTGTGTCGAGATCGCTGGATTGTGTCATGATCTTGGACATGGACCTTGGTCTCACGTTTGGGATGGTATGTTCATCCCCAGAGCGCTGTTTGTGAATTTTTTTACTCGAATGATGCACTTAACTTGACCCTCTCTAGGCCTGGTACGACATGGCAACACGAGCAAGGCTCAGAAATGATGCTAGATCATATGATCGCCGAATATGGGATCCCGATTACAGTCAAAGACCAAAACTTCATCAAAGCTCTCATTGCAGGTGATCCTTCAAAATGCAGGTCAGTCGATTGACCCGCGAGTGAAAAGAAATTAAGATTTCCAAAAGCTCTGACGAAAAGAAATTCCTATTTGATATTGTGGCCAACAAACGTAACGGGTTGGACGTTGACAAGTGAGTAGAGACCGATTTTTTTCCTCAAACGCGAAAAATGATGCCGCTAGGTTTGATTACATTCAACGAGACTCACAGCTCATCGGCGAGCCAATCCGGATCGATTCGAATCGGTAATGTTGTGTCTATCATCATCATTATTATTATTCACACAACTTGTCAGTATCGTCAACTCGGCTCGCGTCATCCAAGAGCAAATTTGTTATGACATTAAAGATGCCAATCAACTATACGAAATCTGCGCAACTCGATTCAAATTGCACAAGATGATCTACAACCATAAAGCTGGTGAGTCGTTGCCAGAGAGACTCGTCCAATCCACGCTCAACTTTTTCACAAGCAAAAGCGGTGGAATACATGATCATCGATGCTCTTTTGGCAGCTGAACCTTACTTGCGAATCGCGGAACGCGTTTTTGACCCGGAAAAGTTGATACTCCTCAACGATAGTATCCTGAACACGATCGAGTCTTCCACTGCAGCAGTTTGAGTTTTGTTCATTCTTCCTTTTTCCTTGATTGATTTTTTTTTCTTAGGAATTAGCCGAATCGCGTGCGATCGTGCTTCGTATTCGGGATCGCGACCTGTACAAGATGGTGGACTATAAAGTGATCGAATGGCCTTTTCAGCACGTCTTTCGTACTCGTGTGACGAGCAAGAATATTTGGGAGGAAGTGAAGCGACAGGCTACTCTTGTAAAAGAGGATGTCTCTTCAGAGCTGGAAGAGAACGATGTGATTGTTGATTTCTGCACGATGCATTATGGGATGAAAAATTTGAATCCACTGCGATTTGTCAAGTTTTATTCCAAGCAGGATGTTCAGAGTAGGTGTTGTGAATGCATTTACCTTTTATTCATGATTTTTCAGGTTGTCGGAGTGCGGAAAAGGGGGATTATTCTACTCTTCAACCTGAGTGTTTCGCAGAAGTCTTGCTTCGGATCTATACCAAAAAGCCAGAATATTGGGGTCGTGTGCAGGCTGGATACCGACGAATTCTGGATTCCCTTTCTGTTGAAGGAACGACGCCGCCGTTGACGCCTCCTGATCGAGCGTTGAACTTGAGGATGGGAGGATGTTCTTCAGCGGTGGGACAGTTTTCGAATAATAGTTTTACGACGGTGTCGCCTTGGTATAGTAGGTCGAAGAGTCCGTTGCGGGGTGCAATCAAGAGGGTGAGAGAGGCTCAGAGCCCAAGTCCTGCACGCAAACGGAGTAGAGGTTAGATGAAATAGATACGATTTGTCTCGTTAAGGTTTCGGACAATGTTAATATGATTATAAATATGAATAATGCGCAAACAGTGATTAATCTAATGCGAAAAGTCAAGCAGAAGGAACGGTTGTGGGACGTATTGGAGGGGCATCGGGTGGATGGTCATGGTCGTCGTCTAGATTGATTTCGATGCCGTTGATGACGATGAGATTCTTGGGGGTGGGTGGTGGTGGTGTGGGGAAAGGAGAAGTGGAAGCGCCAAAGCCGGGGCGTTTTGTGGGAGTGCAGAATCTGCCGTGAGCACAGGAGGTCGGGAGCTGGAGAAAGGAGGGCTCTGGGGAGGAAGAGGAGGCGGTGGAGCGTGGGCTGCTGTCGTTGGTGAGGGTGGGGGTGTCAGGGGGCGATGGAGGGGGAGAGGGAGAGGGAGAGCGGGGGAGCAGAGGCAAGAACGCAAAGCGGGGGTTCTTGGGGGAGGGAGTGCGAGCAGAAGAGGAGGAGGGAGACTTGACGGGGTTAGGGTCTGGCGAGGGCAGGAGAGGGAGGAGACCGATGGGGACAGCAGAGAGATAGTGGGAGGAGGGTCTGATGAGGTCTGCAGGCTGCTCAGCACGGGGCAGCGAGCGCTGGATCTCGTTGAGCTCGAGGATGTCCTGCGGCGACAGATGGCGGGCAGGCGTTGTGGGAGTGCGGTCCCACTCGTCCGCAACGTAGATCTCCTCAGAGCCGGCACTCCCAAAGGCGACGTGCTTGACGCTGTGTTCTCCAGCGGGCGACGGTGCTCGCGAGCTCTGCTTCAGACAGCCCTTCATGGCCCACTTGAACCTTTCCAGCTCCTATTATTTACTTATCTCCACCCAGCTTATTTCTACTCCTATTATTTAACCGGTTATCTCCACCCGGTTATTTCCTCACCCCATGCTCGTTGCCCGTCCTGTCTCCGCGGCTCACTCCCTGCCAGAGGTATTTCTCCTTTCCATCCCTACAGACGTCCACTCATCTATCCAGGTCATCGTCACAGGCCGTGCAAACGTCGGCAAATCCTCGCTGTTGAATGCTGTTCTCGGCCGAAAGTCTCTCCTCCCCATCAGCAAAAAAGCAGTCCGTGTTCAAATTTATCCTCACCGAGCACTATTCATTTTCAACCCAGGGTCACACTCGGCAATTCAACTTTTACCGCGTAGGTCCTCAGCCTGTAGGAAACCTCGTTCTCGTCGATGCCCCTGGCTATGGCCGGAGAGGCAGACCTGAATGGGGGCACATGCTCGATGAATACCTCACATCAAGAAAACAGTCCGTCCCTTTTTCCGCACCCGTCTTCTTTCTGAACGCTTCTCTAGACTTTGTCGTGTGTACATCCTCTTCAACGCCAAACACGGTCTCAACGCCTACGACAACGAGATGTTGGCCCATCTCTCTCGTCTTATGACCGCCTGTCCAACTCAACCTTGGACCCTCCAGTCCGTCATCACAAAAGCCGATACCATTCCCGTCCATCAAATCTCTCCCATCATCAACACGATAACTCAGCAGATCCGAACCTCCGCTCCGTTGTGTCTACGACCCATCGTAACAAGTGTCCAAATGTCCCCACCCTATGGTATTGATCAATTAAGAAAAAATATAACCGACGCCTGCGGTATCCACAGCGTCCGCGTATCCGACATAGTACATTCAATCTAGATCAAAAACTAGGACCTCAGCCGTCTTGTTCTCATCGCCCGCATTCTCAACCGTAAGCACATTACCCTTCTCCCCCACAAAAATATACGCTCCGTCTCCCTCCTTCAACTCCATCTCCTCAGTACCTGGACCACGGATACGGACGCTGGCCCCTTGCGACGCGAGCCGATTGTATCCACTCGTTTGGATAACGTGAATGTAGCCTTTCTTGCCCTCAAGTGGTCGTTCCAACGTCTTTCCAGCGCCGAGGAGGGTAGCGTAAAGCGTCAGATCGCTATTCACAGGTGCAGGACCTTGCCCTTCCCGAACCAGCTCCACGCCCTTTTCGTCTACGGGCGCCACGACCTTGACCCATCCATCTCTCTTCTCATCGTCTGTGAAATGACGTGTAAAGTACTTGGGCTGGAGGCGAGATGTTTTGGGTAACGACCAGATTTGGAGGAAATGGACAGGTTCTTTCGACCCGTGGCATCTCTCAGAGTGGGAGATACCGGTTCCTGCGGAGGTCATTTGGAGGTCACCGCGTTTGAGGATTTCGAGGTTACCCATGGAGTCTTTACTGTTTTCTATCTATCCTTGTTCATCAATCATAAAAAGGAGGAGGACGTACTGTTCTAATTCTCCACTGACGATGTAAGAGAAGATTTCGAATTCACGATGAGAATGAGTACCGAAGCCGGTGTGAGGCGCTACGCGGTCTTCGTTGATGACACGAAGATGACCGAATTGATCGTGTTCTTGATCATGATACCTAGTGGAAAACAGTCATTCCTTGAACGCTTCGTTTGTATATATGCAGACTCACATTGCGAAAGAAAAAGTATGAAATGTCTTTAGCCAACCGTGATCGGCATGCCCACGTTGGTCACTCGGACGCAAGATGAATTTCATAGTGTTCATCGTTGTGGTTGTTGTTGGTGTGTTAGAATGAAAACGAATAGGAACAGGGATGGATAACCGGCTGAAAAAACGCGGGAAGGGACGGACGAGGAGGAGAGATGCAAATGTCGAAATCACGAATGCGAGTGTGAGGGTTTTGGCTAGGTAGGGGTGGAAAGTGATAGAGCGAAGAGCAGCTGTTGGTTTGCACATTCAAAAGTGCGAGGAGGGAGGTATATATATATATACATTTAGGTTATTAGGTAGTTTGTCATCGATGTGATTGGGAATGACATGAGGTTTACCATTTCGAGTTGGATGTTTTCCAGGGCTTTCCAGGGTCAGGTGATAGGATGACTGTGTCATGTCATGATTCATGACAAAAGCGTATAAGCAAATGAGCATTGAGATCTTTATTAGGACGAAAAAAAACTCTGGTCCCTAGGTATATCACTTCTAAATTTACTGGAATGGTTGTCAAAGAAAGGTGACAAATCAATTGGATGAGGAGAGAAGAGCAATGAGCAATTGGCTTTGGTTAAGAATGGAGTACGACAGAGGACTCGGGACAAGAATGCTCGCTCGCATGGTAGTCTGGCGATAGCGAGGCATTTCGAGAGTACCGCGGACATGACTCAATTTTTAGTCAAGCCCCCAGCCCTCAATCCGCGGTCGATATGATAAGCGGTACTACGGGTCAGCTCATAGCACGTGACTGATCATTCACCATCTGATATAATATCAAGCGTCCGCTCGTAATTTTTCGTTTTTTTTACAACTCGAACCGTCATGACCACTTCTCTCGACCAACTGAAGCAAACTGGTACCACCGTTGTCTCTGACTCGGGTGATTTCGAAAGTAAGCTAAGCTTGTTCATGCCTCTCTGTCCCAAGACACTGACCATGTCTCAGCTATTGATGTTTACAAACCTCAAGTAAGAGCATAACTATCGGCGGTATCTACCAGGATAATACTCAATTATTTTTTTTTCTCATGTAGGATGCCACTACCAATCCCTCACTGATCTTGGCTGTGGCTGGAAAGGCTGGCTATGCTCGTTTGATTGATACTGCTATCGAATATGCAAAAACCAAGGGTGGTGATCTCGATGCTCGAGTCAATCACGCTGTCGACAGACTCGTGTGTAGACCTCTTCTTTGTCTTTGTCCAATCACTCATTATTTTACTCGTCCTAGCTCGTCGAATTCGGCAAGGAAATCCTTGCTATCATTCCTGGTCGTGTTTCCACAGAAGTAGACGCTCGTCTTTCCTTTGACAAGGAAGCTACCAAAGCAAAGGTACTGTTCCGATTATCGATCGTCATACGATGATCTGATATATTAGCGATTTTCAAAAGGCGAAACAATTGATTGCTCTCTATGAATCCCTTGGTATCTCCAAAGACCGCGTTTTGATCAAGATTGCATCGACGTGGGAGGGTATTCAGGCCGCTCGTGAATTGGAGAGGGATGAAAACATTCATTGTAACCTTACTCTTCTTTTTGGGTTTGGTCAGGCTGTTGCTTGTGCTGAGGCTGGTGTTACCTTGATCTCTCCCTTTGTTGGTCGAGTGAGTGCATTGCATTGCATTTGTGTTTTTGGGTTGATATCGAATGAACTTGTACAATAGATTCTCGATTGGTACAAGAAAGCTACAGGAAAGACTTATGAGGGCGATGACGATCCTGGTGTCCAATCTGTCAAGAAGATTTTCAATTACTATAAGCAGCATGGGTACAAGACCATCGTCATGGGCGCGTCTTTCCGTAATGTAAGAGAGAGAGAGAGTTCTCCTGTGCCGTTGTTTTTTAAATTGTATACTGACGTTCGAGTTTCATATTAGACGAGCGAGATCAAGTCCCTTGCTGGAGTTGACTTTTTGACTATCTCGCCTGCTCTTCTTGAAGAGCTCAGAGGCTCAACGGAACCTGTTCCTCAAAAGTTGAATGCTAATGAAGGTATGTGTATCATCTTGCGAGTGATTGTCTTGTCCTCATCAATGTCCCCCACAATGATTAGCCGCGAAAGCCCAACCGATTCCAAAAGTTACGTTTATCGATAATGAAGCCGAGTTCCGTTGGGCTCTTCTTGAGGATCAGATGGCATTTGATAAGTTGCATGAAGGTATCAAAAAGTTTGCACAGGATGGTGAAACTCTCAAGGACCAGTTGCGTAAGAAGATGATGGGTTGATTGATTGGGTTGCTTGAATCTCTCTTTCTCTCTGTTTCTCTTTTGCCTGGACTGTAATTCTTGGTTTAAAAAATCTTGGTTACTTGTAAGTGTGTGTTTTTGTCAGTGTGTATTACTTTTTTTTTTCTTAATTTGAATACATTTTTTGTGTAATTTGAAGGATTGATGGAAGTGAGGTGTTTGTTCATTCCAAGGAGGGGATTTAGGGTTCCAGCTCACACACACACTCTCTCTATTTACCACTGGGAGTTTACTCACACCATGCCATCTTTCCAGTATAGAGCCAACCCTAGTGCCTGACCTGCAGACACTCTATTACAGCCGAGGCTATATGGGTGGGCTCCCCTCCAAGCCTCGCATGATTGCACGCTTCCAGCACGGATGAAGCCCATTGGTCTTGAGGCCTATCTCGAGTCGAAGGAGCTCCATATTTTTTGGCGCTCACCCTGTGAATGTTCTACCATGGATGGTTGCTTGCTCGATCAAGCAGGTGTAGTGGCACCATCATGCATCCCCTTCCGTCTCAGCATAGCTGGTCAGCTCTACCCCTGCTACTGTCATTCTGATAGGCGTCAATCACAACCCTCTCACCGCCTTCAGGTCGCTGTCCATTGCAGATCTATCCTCGTCGATAATCGAATCAACCACGTTCGCGTCATCATATATGAATCCAAGTACCCAGTTTCTTGCAAACCCACCTTGACTTCCAACCTCACTGCCATTCTTTATGGAATCGTTCGGTATCTCCATCTGTAATGCCAAGATGACAAACTTTGAGTAGAAACCGCTGGGTTCTTCTTTTGTCGACAGTGCTCAACCTGGTAAACTGTTCATGCTCACGACTGGGCACGTTCTTTTCCATTCTGACAGGGAAGAGAACATACTCTACATGTTCCATGAGGAGAGTGGAGGTACCAAGTGGAAGGTCTTGTTCATGGGCGAGGCGGCTCACTGTGATGCTATCAATGCCGCCATCGGTGCCAAGGGGCAAGTTGGATGAGGAGGATGCTATTGGAGAGCGCAACGCTGTCCGTACGCTGATGAATGAAGCTAACACAGATGTCGAAGTTTTCAAGAAGCTGCATGCCGATGTCCTCAGGGATTGGACGGATGAGGAGAAGCGTACCATAGGCCACGTTACGTTGTCTCCTCCCATCACTGCGCTGAAGGTGGTTTTATTGAGGACTGAGCAGTTGTTGAGATCAACTCTTTCCCTGATCTCCAAGCTCACTTTCATTGGCAATGCGATTGACTTGGGCTCTATCCCAGTGGACAAGCTCACGGCCTGGATGTACCCACACCACACCAACCCAAGCTCTTTCGAGTATCCTGGTGACCGTCTCCTTTGCTTCTTTGGAGCCGTATCCGACAAGGAGATGTACCAGCCGAACTCAAAGACTGTGGACAAGGACAACAAAGTTGTCATCATGGTGTTGAAGAATGGCGGTACTACGGATCTAACAGTCGACCGGTCTAACATAATTCGTGCCTTCACTCGCACGTACTTTGATGGTAAGCCAGGTGTGATGTCGAGGGAGATAGCTGTTCTTCCTCGTAGCTCCAAGGCAGACCCGTTCTCCGCCAAATGCGACTTGGTTTCGGTAGTCGTTGATGGCAAGGGCAGGGTGTGTAGTTTACTCACAGGCGGTGACGGAGATACACACGTTTCTGACTGTACCTACCGTGAGTCACCTCCATCAAGAGGCTGGAACACTATGGTGTTCATGCCAATATCTGTATGCTGCCTCTTTGGATTTGCCAAGTATGTTTGTTGCGCTTGTCTGTGCCTTTTTTCCTTTTATTTGATCTTCCTCCAGTCATAGTTGATCCCTCGACAAGCTCTTTTTCCTCCCCACTTTGTACTTTTATGTTACGTCTTGTTTGTCTTGGTACTTTAGACAGGGGGTGGTTTGCACATGGTGGTTTTGACAATGAGAGTACATGTTCTCTCCGGCGATGCTACCGTATCTTTTTTTTTAGAAATACTGAGGGCCTGAAACGGTTGGAAAAGCGCTTCCTGTAAAGAGATAACCAAGACTCAATGGTTAGAGACGTATATGTTTTTTTGCAAGTGTCTAGAGTTTGACGGCGTTTTCCGGAGGCGCCATCAGCGCTGCACCGTTCGACCAGTGTGGTTAATGGAAGTGGAGATGACAGGGACGACGGGACCAGCATCGCATGATTTAGGGAAAGAGTGGGGAAGGATAAAGGCGGCATCGGTGAAGCCAGCAAAGACCACGATGAACCAGCTAGCTAGCACGCACGCCGCTGGTGCTATCAGCAATGCTTAAAATTCTTACTGGCGATGTTCCTTTGCATCAGGATGCGTTGCAATCTGCTCGGTTTCCCAGCTTTCGTGATAGAATGAAGTCAAGTCGCTATAGTCGAAAACACGTCCCATCCCTCTGCCAGGCCTTCCAGTCCCTGACGACTACGATTCACTAATGGACCTCTTAACAACAAATTCATTGCTTAACTAATGCACTGAAATTATCGTAGAATACCACTTGAATAACCCGCTAGTCACGGACGTCAACGTCAGGTCATGGAGCCTTGACCGATAGCTGGATCAACTGCTCACTGTCATTATCACAGGCGTTATCGGAAGGCGGACGGATCATACGACAGCCAATCAGGTGTCGTCGAAAGGCACCAGCTTTCTTGAAATTATTTGAGGAATAGCAATGCTTGAAGAGCCATCTGATTCTTCACAGAGCTTTTCGTCCGCCACCCCGAGTTCAGGAAGTTTTTTTACCAGGAGCCCCTAGTTACAAGTTCCGGACACATCATGTTCAGCAGTCAAGCCCGAATCGGATTAGAAGTTGACCACTATCTTTGTGCTATTGAATTGCTACGTGAGCACTGTTGGAATGGTAAACGGCGCGACGTGTCTGTTTCCTATTCAGTCTGGATGTTTTTTGCCTCAGTTTCTCCCTTCGGACAATACCTGAGTATATCCTCATTTGATGGACACTATTTGTTACCTCAATCATATATAGAAGTGGTATGATCTACACTTCAGCTCTCGCACTGCTTCGAGTATTTCTTACCAGGACATGGAATCAAATATGATTGATAGGCTATATGACTTGGTGACCAGATTCATGATGAACTCTATCGTGAGAAATGCCATGGATAGCAGTCGGTGTAGGGTCCCCAGTCTGAAAAGTTACCTGAGGTGCCGAACAACGTGTAGGGTTGCCTGATCGGACTTCTTGAGAATCCAGCTTGTCCCTGCACTCTTATAGAAGGTACGAGGCGCTACACTTTGGGCTATTTACAGTTAGATCCTTGCTAGAATTGACCTTACGAAGTGCATTGTGTCGTATAGCCTGTCACAAAGTTCAAAAGAAAGTGAGCAGTGAAGTGTGGAACAGCTTAACCCGACGATAACTTGCTTCGAAATTTCGATGCACACCCCACTCTTTACGGCGTTTCTGACTACAACCGATCGGTTGGGACAACATGTGCGTTGTCAATTCGCCAAGTACGTCACAGGCATCATTATAATCAACTTCGGTTCTTGCGACTTTTAGGGTGACAGTGGCAATTGATTGATTACCGACAAGGACTATAAAGTTGCCGCAAACTAGCAGTTCCTAACCCACACCACTCTTCTCTCCTCTCCTCTACACTACCATCATGTCATTCAAAGCCGAGGAAACCTACGTTATTCACAATATTGTCGATCCCCGCCCGGTACAGAGAACAGGACTTGAGTGTCCTCTAACGCTGGTCAATAACCCCAACTCATATTCCAAGGTGAGCTATTACACCAACTTCTGTAGTTGGCAATGCCCATCCAGCTTTTTAGTGGACTATCACTAGTAACGGTGACCGTGAACGATATATCATCCAGAATGCGGCAACAAACTGTTATGCTGACCTCAAGGGAGAAGTGGTGAGTAACCTCGTCTCCTGCTTTTAACCTGAAAGAACAAAACGAATCGTGCAGGCTATCATCGCAAGCTCAAATCCTCTCACTCGATGGAAGATTAAAGTCGTCAGTCAATCCATGTATCGGGTGCGTCCTGCTCTAGTGGATATCGTGAGGGACCCCTTCATATCGGGCCTTTCAGATCTACGACCCCACATCACAACTATTTTGGACTACCCATGCGGACTCTAACGAGGTCGGTCTCGAAATTTTGCGATCTGGGCCAGAAAATACCTACACTATCACTAGGTATCCCTTGAACCATTTTCCCCTGGTTCAGACCAATGGTGGGCAATACAATCCGCTCACTGACGATAGTATTAGTTTGGGTCATTCATCTGCATTTGTTTCCCTTCACTGTTATCAAAGAACTGTATCATACGCTGGAGCTCCCTTTGCTATTACATCTTGCACGTTTCTAATTGACCCTAGGAGTAGGATATTACTGGTGATCATGGGCGGAGGTGAGGACGCGTGTTGTGCATGAATTGAGCGTCTCAAGCTTGAACCCTCCATTACACTTGATCAATTCCAGTGACTTTGCCTTGAGAACGAAGCGAGAACGAAGCGAGGCGTTTGCATTAGGATTGGATAGTCTATATCTTCATCGAAAGTTGATTGATCTATCAGAAATGGAAGAAATATGTGTGTCCTGGGAGGCAGTGTGACTAGCTGTATTATTGTCTGCATTGCTCCCATTCGGGTTCCAAAAGCCAAGCACAGCAGTTGACGGCAATACAGTGGAGTAAGCTGCCAGACGCTCTGAACTTCCGACGCCCAGGCGTATCTGATATAGCGCTTCGTGAGTCAACTGCAACGGAAATGCCGTACGTCCATGATGCACGTGTGTACGAGCAGTACTTGATTCAGCAGATAAGTCAGGAACTGAGTTTATCCTCCCACAATCTAGCAACATCTCCATCAATCCCTTTAGTGAGAGGTTCCACAAGTTGCCAAAGCTCTTGCGCAATTGTTTCGCACTCTCTTCCAGCATCTACGACTATCCACCTCCCAACCGGGTTCCCATCAACGTCATCCCTGGGAGAAGCCATCTCCTCTCTTAGTCGATAGAACATCTCCCGAACATGTTTTTGCATCTCTTCTTTTTCGTATCTCTCCTCGCCGTATCCCCCACGTAGTTTTGCGTGTTCAGGTGTGATATCAAGGAAGATAGTCAAGTCAGGTGCGGGGAGTGAGATATCAGGTGCTCGACACCATGGTAGGGCATCGCCATGGGTACTGGGGAAGGTATTCCGTAGGGAATGCTTGGCAGAAGAGAAGGCAATACCAGAAAAGGCATAGCGGTCGCAGAGAACCAAGGTGCCCGATGTGAGGAGATTGGTTATCGTCGATCTGAAAGGGGAAAGAGTGAATATTAGAAAGACTGTGAACGAAGAGTCAGCATACGCAAGTTCCCATCGATTAGCAGAAAATAATAAATGGATAGCATGATCGTCTAGCTCAGACTGAGAGCGTAAATATGAATCGATCATCTTTCCAATAGCAGTTGTCCGATCTTTTTTTTTCATATTCCAATACAAATTCAGTCATGCAAGGGAGAACAGCGACATCAATATCAATTTTTATGGGCAAGGATAAAGGGGTGTATACCAGGAAACTTGAGTAATCGAGTCCTAATACCCATCGATTCGAGACGGGAGTGGAGAAGACTGATTTGCGTGGTTTTGCCTGAACGGTCTAAGCCTTCTATCACGACAAACGGTGCACGTTTCTGCATGCCCGTCAGCGAGATTACGTGGGGCTCGTGAATTGTTATAATAGCGATAGACCTACAATCATATCAGAAGAATAGTTCTACATTTAGCACCGCCTTGTAATGTTGATGTTGATGCTCACGTGTTATCGAGGGCTCGCGTTTCGCTTTATACCGATTCGCATCATGAGATGCACCCAGTCAATTTGGACGCAATCGAGTCTCGGAAAATTAGAGTCGCTTCCGAAACTGGAAGGGGTAAAGATACGTTTCTGGAGGCTTGTGCCAGAACCAGGCTTTCCATTCTGATCTAGGCAACAACACTTTCTATAATATCCAGTTGCATTCCCCTCCAAAAGAACAGATGATTACCCATATAACGAGTTCTATTGATTCATTCAAAGATCCCAACCTATCAAAGCATAGACTAGTTAACTCAGTTTTTCCTGTAAATTTACATCAAAGTGCCTGGAATGGTTACTTTACTGGAACAACAATGGTCTGCTGTAGAGCAAGGTAGCCTGATGCAAGAGCACCAGTCAACCTAACGAACAAAGACCCTTCCCGCTCTTTACACAGGGCATATGATCAGATCGTTCGGCCATATCAGGAGTATGGTTCTTCAAAATTGCCGAGAGATAAAACAGGCATCAATACACTAGTGCTGATATTGAGTTGAGGTATCTTCTGGGAAGACCACGATAATCGCAATGGTTGAATGTCCACCGATGTCTTTTTGTATGCTCTCTGCCATACCGAGCTTATTCAAGTGTCAAGAGAAATCTATTGATGATTGTGACCTGAAAGCTCTGGAATCAACGTGTGGAGGTTGAAAATTGAATGGCAGACCGAGCACAAAGATCGTCCAAGCGGTCGTTAACAAGGCCAGACCACACTGAGGAATGACCATGTCGGAAATACACTTGTAGAGGTGCCTGATACAATACGACAGCCACAAGGCGTATTGGCAAAAGATAGCATAGAGCGGCAGACATAACAATGCGTGTGTGATTACAATTCGGGTTTGAGAATTGGATCTGGGGGGTACACTTAGTAATAAGGTGAAAACTGAAACTAAAAAAAGAATCAGGTCGATTAGTAGGATCGTAGTCATCGACAGAGTCCCTTGATGTCTACTTCAGTTACTTCCAAGCTCAAAGTATGAAAATACAATATTCATCTCCGATACCTTTTACCGCTGTTCTTATTTGCGGCCTTCTTTCTCTCTCTCTCTTCTTCTCGTGCTCGTGCGTTTCGTTGTCGTGGATCAATCACTTCATAATCCCTTTCAGCTTTATCAGTCTCCTCTGTATTATCCTTAGGGAAATGTAGGGCATGACCAAGGAAGCCAGTGTCCTTGTCCACGTCATGCCCTTCCCCCTCGCCAATGGCCTCATCTACATCTATACCTTCACTACTAGACGGCACGGAGCTTTGTAACTTGCCGCGAAATTTATTCAGGGCCGCTAGTGTATCCGTTTCATCTTTCTTCCGACCGTCTTTTCCTTTCTTCTGCAAACCACGACCCTTGGAATATTTGGAAAGCTCCTCTTCCAAAGGAGACTTTTTGACTTTCTTTCGCGATCGCTCCTCTTCGCTTTCTTCACCAGCTTTGTGTTGAGTGATCTTGCGTATTTCCTCTTCCATCTTCTCGATCTCAGCATGACGTGCATTCCTGGATATCTTTAAGTCAAAAATCATTGTGCACGATAGAGAATGAGCTAACTGGACAGCAGCCTGTTCCTGCGCATGCTGTTCTCGTATTTTCGTGATATCTGCATCTTTGTCCCTCTTAGACTTGTCAGACTAGATAATACTTATGTTAGGGATTCACATTGACCCAAGACAAACGCACCTTGGGCTCCTTTGAATCTTCTGATTTTGATGTGTAATTATGCTCTCGTGGCACAGGCGACGGATCAAGGATCGAAGGGACAGGAATGTCACGTATTGGCTGATCCACCACTGTTCAAGAGACAAGGTTAGTGATGCTGGCTTTCAGACAAGGAAAACTCACAATCCGGTCGAAACATAGATTTCTTCTCAGGGATATCAGCCTCTTCCTCCTCCTCATCCGCACCAAAGCTGAGCAATTTTGTATCTCTGAAAAACAGAGGTCAAAGGTAGAAGGGTGGCAAGAAGAACGGATACACACTTTTTGGTACCTCTCCGTCGCTCATTTTCTCTAAGCTCTTGTTGTTTCTTCCTTGCAGTCTGCTGCTTTCGCAGTTCTGCCGCAGTGATACGTGGAAGGATGTCAGGGAAGGGATTGTCAATGATGCGTATTGTTTTTATTTTTGGAGGGCTGATAGTATGTCAAAAGAACGCACACTGAAAATCTGCGTTGCGTACATACTAGATAGGTTGTTCGGTCTTTTTGTCGATTTCTGGAATAATCATCCATTCCTTCTCCACGTAAACTCATTTGTCTGCGCCTACCTGTCTCACCAATCTTCAACACATCTAGAAACTTGTATTATTTCTGAATTAATTCTCCAGATGATCAATCGCACTGTATATTGTGTCTCCCATAACCCGCCCAAAGAGAGTACACTTGCCATTTAACTCATCGGCACGGTCTACAGGAGTAGAGCATGAGCGTATGGCAGAAAAGGGGGAGTACGACACGGACCGAGAGTTATAAAAAATTGAGAAGTATTGGAATTTCGTTCTCCATCATTAGCCAATGCAACTAACCCTCTGTGTTCAAAGCGTAGTTGAGGGTGGACCTCATTGGGGAACGGACCTCAGGACAAGGTTCAATTGGGCGCATTTCTTCGTGGGTACTACACTCACTTCCATAAATTGACTCTCCTCCTCTACCAGTACCAGTTCTGTCTCCAGTCTGGACCAGAAATCCCGGCGATACACTGGGAGTTTGTCAGTCTCGGCTCATAGCTGAATGTCGAGATACTACCGGTGAAAAATGATATTATCATAATATCCTTCAGCCATAATATGAGGGACTGTTTATGAGCACCGCAAGAGACAGACAGACCCTCCATAGCTAAAGTAATCAAGTTCCTGCAAGCTTTGGGGGCTTCCTGGAAATGGTTTGTAGGTGGTGCGGCATAAGTCACGAATTTGCGCACCTTGGACCATAGTTCAATGTCAATTTCACCTGCCGTCGTGTCAACGATAACTCTACCTTTCCTTGGAAGGACCATGGTTGATCGGTCCAAGTTCGGAATTGTATTTGGCACAATCTATCAGCGTAAACAATGAGGTCTGAAATTTCAATCTCCCAGGGTATATTTTGGTCTGGGGAGCACCAAGGGAAAGTATGACCTAGATGTAAAGCATCCCAACATATTCCAAAGTAATTGATAGGGTTGCACAAAGCAGTCTGGGTTCTTCCAAACAAGTGATGTATTCATTAAAATCACGCGGTAGACTGTAAGCTCCTACCTGTCAGCTCACCGGATGCAGAGTCATGATAGGATATACCAATACTCAGCCTCTCAAAAGAATGATGATGGGGGATCTGATGACGAAGTGCCTATGGCACCACCCACCCAGTGAATACACTTCTTTCTCTATACTACTACAATCATCCACTAGCAAACTTCGCCCACACCCTCCTCCTATGGCCACATGCCTTCTGTTGGGGCTTGCTTGGACCCTCCGCGTCTTAGCACTAAGTTACTTGTCGCGGAATAGAAATCCTGAATCAAAAACAACATGTCACATGCTTTTCCTGCCTCCGAAATTGTGAAGCTTTGTCATGCTATAAACTAGGACACATTTGAAGGTGGGTTTATCTCTGAAACGCAATGCTGCATGATTCACAAACTAAATCCAGCACCCGTTTGCGACAGCTTTTGCAGGGACGAGAACTCATAGTAAGCTCGGCTTTGTCGACAAAACCTCCCAGAGTGACACACCATACTTTCAGGTAGCACCCGGCAAGTACAAATGCTGCTCTGGACTTTCATGCTGAACAGTATACCAGGTGTCTATGATGGTATTTCAGCTCGTTTGGCCCTGGAAGCTGAATTTGACGTCTTGTACATGAGCGGAGCGGCAACAACCGCATCTATGCTGGGTCAACCTGACCTCGCAATCGCTACGCAGAATGACTTTATTCAGGTGGATGAATCGACATTCTCTACTGAAGCTGTAGCCTGATATCCATGTTTTGAAACAGAATGCCACTATGATTGCAGGTCTTAAACCCGATGTGCCCCTCATTTGTGACGCTGATACTGGGTAAGCAGACAGCGCCCTGCAGTTTGTCCTCATGTAATTGTCGAATCTGCTAAGGCCTTGGTAGATTTGGTGGCCCAGTCATGGTCGCTCGAACAGTGACCGCTTACGCCAGAGGTGGGGTGGCAGGCCTGCATATTGAAGACCAGGTACTTCCGACCAGCAAGCCAGCAGTATAAAGCTGAATCAACACAGATACAATCGAAGCGGTGTGGACATCTTTTGGGAAAGCAGATTGCCCCGCTCAGTGAATTTGTTTCACGTATCCGTGCTGCTGTCTCTGCTAGAGCCAAGATTCCCGGTTGTGACATTGTGCTTATTGCTCGGACAGATGCTGCGCAGGGATATGGCCTCGAGGAAGCTCTGACAAGATTGAAAGCTGCAGTCGCAGAGGGAGCAGATGGTAAAATCTGGTTCCGAAATCTGGCCCTCAAGCTAAATTTCTCCAAGTGGCATTCCTTGAAGGCGTCAGAAGTGAGGAGGAACTAGCAACGGCGGTCAGAGAACTCGCACCAACGCCAGTGCGCACAGACTTTGATTAAGTTCCAATCTTCTGATTTTCATCCTTCTATCAGATTCTGTTAAATGTTGTGACCGGTGGATCTACGCCTGATTTTACTGTTGACGATGCAAGACGATTGGGAGTCAAGATTGCGAGTATGTGGTGTTTTTAACGGGCTCGATGGTGGTTTCTTACCATTTGAGCCTTAGTATTTCCTTTGATTACGGCAATACCTGCAATTCATGGCGTGCGTCAAGGTTTGGCGGCACTAAAGAAGTATGGGACAGATACTATGACTGCGCAAAAAATGGACCCAAAGCAGTTTTTTGAAGTACTTGGTAGGTCTGATTTATGATAAGAAATACAAAGCTGATTTTGAAAATGTGCAGGTCTAGCGGAAGCTATCCAAATTGATCACGAAGCTGGAGGAGAAATGTATGACAGCGTCTGAGTATAGTTCCAACTTGAAATTTGGTCACGTAAGAGGTTATTAATATATATGGAGATCAGACAAACAGACCTGTAAATCTCTTTTTGTCACTTCTTGTAATTCTATCTTGAGCTGAACCTACAACCCAAGTTATTATCTGATTGAGGGTCGAAATGCTCGGAGCTTCCCTAGGTCAGCTACGTTGCTACTGGAACTGCTCTACATTTCCCCAGAAAAAATAGGTAAATGGCCAGTTACGGGAATCTGACCATGACTTATAAGAACTGGCTATCCTTTTACCTGCTCAAAATTGACCCTGGTCTGATAATTTTGCTTGTTATGAACAACCCAGCCGTAGCACAGGATTGATAGTTGAAATGTTGATATTCAGGAGGATCACATCTCCTGATTTTGATTTATAACGATCGGGCATTTGTCAATATCAGGATCACGACCACCCTCCGCAACTGGGCATATCAACGTCATGGCGTTTCCATATTTTTCAGTATCTACTTCATAAGTGTTCTTATAAGCTTATAGCGGAGCCAAAAAACTCAAAACTAGATTTTATTGGGACACTACAGTCAGCTGCAGTGATGGCAAGGCGAAAACATTATCTGGCAAGCACACGCACAAACATCGTTGATTCTCCTCTTCACTTTGATGACGTTGCGAGAAGCCACAGCCGCTCGGAATGTCCCCAGCTGTGTGAATTGCCATCTGCTTTGATGGCCACTAGCAACATCTCACACAACAGAGCAGGTACCAAATCTGGCAGTTGTTGAAATTGTCCAAAGAAGGCAGCCGATTTCCACGGTGATACGAGGAACACACGGCGGTGGCGGGGCAGCATTGTTTGCACTTGACAAATTACCACATTACCATCCCTTTGCCTCCAATCTGATTCATCCTTGCACTCAACCCTCTTGGACCTATCTGAAATGGCCAGCAAAGCAGCCTACAAGCGTGTACGTTGAGCCCATTCTTCATGTTCTTCCTTCCTCTTTTGTGCGTGGGTTTCAGAGTGCTGACTGGACTTCTAATAGCTGAACAAGGAGTATGTTACGATGCAGAAGGAGCCGCCGCCATTTATATGGGCGATACCTGACGAGAAGAACATATTAATATGTATGTCCATCCCACTCCTTTTTTTCTTAATGCCGATGCCCAACTGTGCTATCTGCAACTTTGAGCCAGAACGAATGCTGAACAAGTGTCTTGTTCCTTTTTTATAGGGGACTACATCATCGTATGTTGGAGCTCCGTCTCTATGAAGCAATCTCATGTCAGATAATTCAGCGTGGACCACCTGATTCGGCTTACGCTGGTGGGGAGTATCATGGGCAGCTCATCTTTCCATCCGAGTATCCGTTCAAGCCTCCTGGCATCAAAGTGCGTTTGGTCATTCACTACGATATTCCCCACCGTGATATCTCAGTGAAGATTTGATATCTGACTTGTATATCTAGATGTTGACCCCGTCGGGAAGATTCCAGCCTGATAAAAAAATTTGCTTTTCGATGTCGGATTTTCATCCGGGAACTGTAAGTTTGGATGACCCTCTCGAATCATGTCTGTGCATACACTTATTTAATTGGCCCAATAGTGGAATCCGTCTTGGAGCGTAGCTACAATGTGAGCATATATATTGTCCCTCTTCCCCATTTTCGTCACTCTTCCTGCTCTGGACTTTGCCGTCCTTTATCATTCCATGGAATCTTCACGGTACGACCAATGTGTTGGACCAGTGATAACATGATGGATTCCTCCTCCATTATGATACATATCACTCGTGAAATTCAGAATATTAACCAAATCCATTTTTCAGACTAACTGGCCTTCTGTCATTCATGCTTTCGGATGAAATGACGACGGGATCGCTGAATTCATCAGATGATGTAAAACGCGCTTATGCCGCACGGAGTCATGAGTGGAATGTGACACAGTCTCGTTTCAAAGAGGTTTTCCCTGAGGTATGCTGTCTACCTACTAGTACCGTGGCTTTCGTGTAGCCCTTGTATGGTTACCGGTTGTCATCATCGCCTGTTTCACTTCCAAAGATCTGACTTGGCTTTGTAGTATTCCAAGCAGGCCATACGTGATCTTCCGAACATGGGACAAATGGAAAGGGGCAACAATACTTCCATTGCATCTCCATCACCTCAGTCGTCACTGACTATCACAACAACTAATCAGACGACCACAGCCTCGATCATGACAGTGTTGGCCCCTAAAGCAGGCGATTCTTTCCCAACAGGAGCAGGGCACAAACCTTCTACTACATTCTCAGCTGCAGGATCCGTAGTAGCACGGGTACCAGGAACTTTGACGGGTAGCGACAAGACCGAGGAGGCCCGGAATCCCACCACAGGATGGGCAATGTCGTGGGGACAGCTGTTGTGGGAGAAATGGCGATGGGGAGCCGTGATTGCCCTGGCCGTTCTTGTCTCACGCTTCTCATCCTCTACATGACCTCGTGGATGCTTATTTATGTTGGATTGCGAGACACCTATGTGCCAATTTAGGAGTCCCATATCCCGTATTTGGTTTCATTCATTCATTTGTCTCTTCAGAAATTCTCCACCCGGCTCACTCGTGATGAAGCGCGTTGTACAATAATTTTCCAAACATCTCTCCAGAACACGTTCTTTTCTTCTTTAACACATGCTACAGCATCCTCTCATTCATTCCAGCATTTATCCAGTCTCCGGCCCCCTCGTCTGCTTGTGATTTTTTGTTGGATTTTATGGGGCAAAGCATGCATTTCAGTTTGTAGCTCGGAGTTTGATCCAATAGTCAATCTTTCTCAAATTTCAGCGGTCCTGTCTGTTGATATACAGTCCATGCCTCGGTATCCTTGATGTTTGATCGTCCTAGGAGTTAGTATGATTCATGATGAGTTCTTCCGCAGGTGTGCAATTTATTTTTCACGGAAGACAATTGGGATCATCAAAAAAATATCGGAGCTCCGTGATGCGTTGTGTGACGTTTACAACACAATTATTTCCAGGAACAATCTCATAGGCAGCCAAAAACACTGGGGAAGATAGTCCCTGTGTACTGGTGATGGGAAAAGAGCTTAGGGTAATCCCTAACAAGCCGCGGTCCAACCATCTGTTTCATTATACTTCCTAAATTGAAACATGCATCCCTGGCTCCGACTGAAAGTTCACAAGCAAAGATGCCATTTGCCACTCAAGCAGAGTAAAGTTACTTTCAACCTCCCGGTCCGTCGATCTCATCAGTTGGTGACTACACAATTGCGTCTTCTATCAATAATGGTGCTCGTTGAGGCACCTTCACCGGTGATGGGAATGATATTAATCCTCGGACTTACGATGGACATCCCAAGTTCGGTGTTCTACTCGTTGTAGAATACAGCTTTCACTGCATTCGAAGGCGAGATTAGAAGAGATGAGAGTGCGAGGAGTCTTGTGCTGTGCAATGATGCGCCTGGCGTGCTTGGTGATTGAATACACAAATTGGTAGAGAAAGCACCGCATCGTTAATTACGACCACGTGGGTTCCCAGATTAGAGTCGAATGCTACCCTCAAAAATCGCTGATATCTCCTATTTGATGAAGACAAACATGATTTGAACGTAACTCTTCCCAAAATAGGTGACATGCTCTTCTGTTCACGTAAAATTCCTCGGATGTCCCGGATGGATGCACAAGGCAAAGGTTTGTATTAATTATAGATACACAGATGCAATGTGGACGATTGGTCAATGTTTGCCCCATGGCTGAGTTGGTTACAGCGTCCGACTGTTATATGTGGCATCGGAAGGTCGTGAGTTCGAGCCTCACTGGGGCAGTTATATTAACCGATAATGTTTTATCTTGTGTTTCTGCGTAGTCCTGGATGTCGTCGGCAGAAACGTTGTTCTGAACATTGTCTTGTTGCATTGTAATCGAAGATCTCAAAATTTCACGGTACATATTTTATAATAACTGCATAGATGTACAGATCCAGTGCATCTCCGTGCAATGTGACTTCTTAGGATATGTGCGTCAGACAGGAGAGCATATCTCCACCAACAGTGTTGACATATTTTCTACCACTGAGATCTAGTGATTGGACTGATCCGAGGTCTGGGAACACTAGAGTCGATTAATGACTATAGATGAGGAGACCCTGCAAAATTTTGTAGTCAGGGCAAGCATTAAGTACGTCTTGGGACATGGTTCCACATCAAGTCGGCAGATAAAAAACGCTGAGTAGTCTCGAATCCTGTGATTGAGCATGAGGTGATAATTGCAACTTCTCACCAAAGGCCAATGCTCGGTAAAATGTTCTGCTGATGAACAAACAGAACTTTGCTGATTGGATAACGTGAATAGTGTAGTTTGAGTATAAATCCGAGGAGATTCACTTGCGCGCATGGCGATTGCTTCTGCTGACTCAAATCATTCCAGTGGATTACCGAGGCCACATCTCCCTTACTCGCAGAAAGTCCTGACATGATTGACTATCCCGCTTCTACTTACAATGGCCGACAACTGATAGCCCAAGATACTCTCGAACACACCGAGGCTGTCATTAAACAATGCGCAGCGGATGGAGCTTCTGAAAATTCGATCTTTTATTTTGAACAGCTTTCCTCTCTTCCATCATCTGTAGAATCTGATGCCAGATGCCGAGTTTCGGTCGTCAACTGCGATGCATTTACTGCTGCTCGTCAACTGTTGAACAAACACCGAGAAGCAAAAGGTAGTGTTGCCGTGCTGAACTTGGCAAGCGACGAGCATCGTGCTGGAGGATGGATACAGACTTTGTCAAGAACACAAGTACGCACTATACGTTGAAAGTTGCCGAGTTCATCTTAACATCAACAAGGAAGAAGCGTTGTGCTACTCTTCCACTCTTTATTCTACTCTCAAACCCTCCTGGTATCCATGGCCAAATCTAGGTCCAGGATCCGTCGCAGGGGGGTATTCACCCGGAGTTGTCATATTCAAGGATGATCTCGACCATGACTGTGTAAATCTGCCCAAGGAAGATTGGAGGGTTGTTTCAGTAATCACTGTAGCTGCGCCTAGAGCTCCCAGATTGACGGTCGATGGCCAGAACTTTGCAAACGAGAGTGATCTGAATGACCTTAGAGGGAAGATCAACCTGGTATATCGAATTGCGGCGCAAAACAAGAAAAGATATCTGGTGTTGGGTAGGCAAACACAATTAAGATAGTACTTCCTTCGGGGCTGATGAATAATCGTGTGGACAGGTGCCATGGGTTGCGGTGCATACGCATGTCCCCCTCAACTGGTGGCTCATGAAATGAAAACTATCCTCCTTGAAAAAGAATTCGGTGGTTATTTTGATCGAGTTGTGTTTGCCGTATATAGTAAAGGTAGGAACGGAAATTTCTCTGTGTTCAGTGCGGTCTGGAGTGGTGTTGAAGTATGAGCATTGCAACATGTATATCCTTGGGAGCTCGAAAAATCTATCAAAGTATATCAGCCGAGCCTTTGACAATCAAATCAAACGTGGCGCCATCCGCATCAATCAATCACGTCGACGACGACAAGTAACTGTTTTGGTTTCATCTCTTGGACAGATCATTTATGTAGGCAACTGTTGCATGTATCCAATACCCTGAAGGACAGTAGAGCCAAGTGTTGTGATTATCAGAGTTCAGTCGACGCAGTATTCTGCAGCCGACTCCGTTCTACGTTGTATCCTTATCAATTGATCCTCTCAATAATGACAGACTAACTTTCAGGTTCGGACTGACTGACCTCCAAACTCGCTAATATGTCGCCGCTCCAGCTCCAACTCCATTACGTGATATCTTCCTGAAAATTTCTCATGTGGTCAAAATGTCAGCCTCACATTAATCATGAAACGATGAAATACTCCATAGGTTGGATACGAGCCTTTGCAGATGGACACAGCTTCCGAAGTGATAGCGGGGTGGATTGCGCTATCAGCCGTGAGTATCCAACCACTCAAACTGGCCTAATCAAGGCCCTAGTTCTCTACTTCTATTGCGGCATTTCTTCTTTCTGTCACCAAACCAGACTTCACTTATATTGCCAAAAAATGAATGAATGAGAAGCTAGTGGTGAATCCTGCCTGTGTAATGATTGGTTCTTTATGTAGGGTTTCATAAGTAGATCAAATTCCAGGAACGGTGTAGCGTTGATAAACAGCGATTACTTCAGTGTACAGAGATAGTGTCATCACATGTAAACCGATACCTGTTGGAATCAGTGACGTTTTCGATACTTAAAGTATCGATCGGCTGAAGAATCCTGTAATTCAAACGGTGAGGGACAAACTTCAATGTAGGTCTGAATGAAGAACCTGACAAAGCCCTCCAGTTCATGCTGGAGTAGATCATCCTATCACCTACCAATAGCTCTCTGGTTCGAACGTTTTCCTTCTCGCCCTAGCCCAGCGGCCTGCTCTGCCTCTTCAACGGTATACACAGGCTCTTGTAGCTGTTTGCACCGTCTCTTATGTACTTTACTTCGCCAGTGTGACTGAAGCGCATTATCGGTTTCGTAGTATCTGTAAACGGAGTAAATATAATGGACCAGTTTCGGACACCAGTAGCCGACTTTGCACATTCGACACAGTAATGTTGTGCCAAGCCGGGCTTTTCATAATCCAGAGGTTGTGCTTCAAGGGCAGCTCTATTCTAGATAGAAAATAGTTATAAGTGCAGGTTCGGAATCGTTTTACGGGTAAATAAGGATAGGTACTTTGGGATCAAGATCAATTAGTTGGATTTGGTCAAGATCGCGTTTGCGAGCCTGGATTACCAGTCAATAAGTTGTTAATGCACTCATGATGATTTCTGACCCTTGTCCTTGTAGCTCTGTGCACATCTCTTTTCGCATGGTGCGTTCTTGATCTCCGTAGGCGACCCATCAAGGTAAAAGCAAAGTGTGTCAAAATGTCACATGATGTGAGCTGGCCAATGGTTGAATCAATTCCGTCATCATTTTTCATCTCCCAAATTAGTCTCCAGAGTCAAAAACCAATAGCTCTCAAAGGACGTTGTGAATTTGCACAATGCGCACCATGTACTTCCCATTTACTATCTGTTTGCCTCAAATCTTAGAACGATCCCATTGGTATGCCTATATATAGAGGCAAGCTGTGATACCATGCTAAATTTTAAATACTGGGTGACTTCCCGTAGGAATCTGGGAGAATCTGGGAGTGTTACACAAACCTTATTCTATGGTCTGAGGAAATCTGGGAAAAATGCAATTCCCGTAGCAACAGTCCCTAGATGTGACATCACATTGTCACACATGCATGTTTTGTACTGCAACACAACATTAAGAATCATGAATTCACCTCTCTTGAATCACCCTAAGGATGAGCTATTACTTGCAAGCTGTGCAATGCTTGTGATTATATATCAAAGCAGTATGTAATGCTTAATGACAATGCCACAAAATGATTTGGACTCCCATTGTCTCTGACCTGCATCATCATCATGCCTTCTGTAGTTCATGAGTAGAAACTTGTCAGCAAAATAAATTATATTCATCTCCATCCCACAATAGATGCCATCAGGAGAAATTCTGGATATGGTATGTAACTTTGATCCGACTATCCATAAAAGGCTAGAAAATATCTAGGGAAGTCTGGCAAGGGGTCTGGAGGCCTTGCCAGATCACGGTATCTAGAGTCTGGGAGACCCCCCAAATTTGAAATTCGTGCTCGGCATCTCGGTATGGAGCAGTCTAGGGAACTCACCCATTATATAAAGATGAGCGTTCACAATCAAATCAGGAACGTCATCTAAACTCTTTTGTCTCCATGCCACTCATGTACTCTCATCTTGCAATTCCTGAAGGTTCATCAGAACACACTCTCTCTCACCCCGGGCGCCAGGTGTCATCAAGCCAACCTTGGTACTTCTATCAGGTACAGGATCGAATTCGTCTGCAGTGGATCAGTCAATAATATACCGTTGATACGGAACCGAATGACGTATAGTAAGGATGTGCAAATATAAAGGGATGAACACATTTCCTAACTCTTGGATAAAGGAGAAGATTTTATCCTGCGTCACCGGTCGCTTGAATTGATAAACTAGATCAAGACGTTGATACGCTCCCTCATTGAGATCGTCGAAGTACAGACCACCAATTCCACTGCCTGACGATGTATAATGGATACTTACTTATCTATTGCACCATTTTCTGACAGTAGGATTATGCTACGGACCCTCCAGGCGTTCTTGGATAGGCATAGAGGTGTGACATTCACACTAGCTTTCTCAAGTACGAGCTTTACAGGTCTAGAGATTTTGCCTGCCAGTGGTCATCTGGCGGAACGGCAAAGATACAACAACAGTATGTGGTCTCTTGTACTCAAATCCAAGAGTCTCGCTTGAAGAGAGGTGAATCTGATTTCCTCGAACGCGGTGACAATTTGATGCTTTCCTCCAAAAAGCGACAGTGTGAGCTTCATAGAGGCCAACATTTGGAAAAGATGTTGATAGAAAGATTCCACTCAGCCTCTCCGGATGTTTATGGTCGCGGCAGTATCATACAAATAATCATGACAGGGTTTGAATAGAATGCTCTCACATCATTTGTACACCTGGGTGTAACGCTATCCTGCCACATGTAAATATCAAATTCTAAAAGACTGGACTGCTTTTTCTTCTTTCTTTTTCTTTTGCAAACAAGTTAGCTATGCAATCCACTATAACATGTATTTGAGGTCGATCCAGCTTCTGAAGTATTCTGAAGGGTGTAAGGGAGAGGCAAAGCCAGTTCAGGTGCTGAGGGAACCTAATATGGGTGACATCAATCAAGACCCACTGATTCATGAGACTGTAAAGGAGTTGCGCCAGGTAAGGATCTGCTAACTCATAAATCTACTACAAGAAATTCTGAAACATCCATCAGTCACTGGGATAGAAGCTATAGGAACACGAATAAGATGAGCCAAGGTCATCATGGGAGAAGTGTTTTTATATCGTCAAAACCAGGTTCAACTAAATATGACTTCATCAAACTCAGAACTCAAACCGTTGTGGAGGCTAGAAGGGCTGATGATCGACGAGGTCCAAATCTACATCATGACTTGGTAAGTATAATACTCGAACACTCGACCGGACAGACGCATACGTTTTGTAGATGGTACCATTAGTGCCACCGTAAAGAAAAACGTCGTAAATAAACGTTGCGACCTGCGCCCCCAGGCACCCAGCAATGATTGGGCACCAAAGCCAATATTGACTATATGAACATGAGAGTGTTGGAATGAAATGCGTGGGATATTCCACTAACTTCTTTGTAGAGAATACCTGACTGCCATAACCAACCATTGCAGTAAGGACTCTTGGGCCAAAGTCGCGAGCAGGGTTGAGTGCAAAACCTGTTTTCTAGCATAAGTTCCAATCTCACAAACGGCATAGAGCAGGCAATAAAAAGAATACCAGTTTCGAAACCCATACCGGCACCAATGCCAAGGAGAGTTATGAAAAGCCCAATGGGAACGAACCAGGACGGTACTGCATTCTTCTTGTCTGTCATAACAAGAATGCCAAACAGAAGCATGGCAGATCCAAGAAATTCAGAAAAGAAAGCGGAAGCAGCAGTCATGAAAGAGGCCTAGATTCCACTATCAGACCAAGGGTTTATGATTGAGTGTACTTTTAACAAACTGGGAATGTTCCGAAGGCGCCGGCCGTCTTCATGGTCCTTATGCCGGGACCGCCTTCATAGACATCGATGGCATGGACATAATTTCCATAGATAATGGCTGCGCCGACGAGTGCACCGAGTACCTGAGAAAGAATGTAACCAGGAACTTTTTTCCAAGAGAAATCTCTCCAGGTGGCGAATGACAACGTGACCTGGAGTAGAATCGCATAAGTTCTTATCCAAGTTAATATGGGTGGGACTTACAGCAGGGTTAATATGACCACCTCCCGATATCCATACACCGATAGCTATGCCTATGCAGTGCAGTGATGAATTGCCGGCAGGCCTTAGATGAGATATTATCTGACAAACCTGCCCCCCATCCCAAACTTAGTGACGTCCAATCCTGGAGGTCATAATATTGATTTCAAATTGCAAAGAAACGGATCGGAAACGCACTCCAGCTGGGAAGGTAGTAACCTGAGGACTCTTGGAGAGAATGACTTGACAATTGACGCCGATACCAAAGATGCACAACACCATGGTGCCAATGAATTCGCCAACATATTCCGAAAGAAAGGACCTGCTCTCAGAATTCAGCATGAGCCTCGATTATTCCAACGGTCTCACCTGTAGCGCATCAGAGCAGTGTCGTCCACTGGATGGTCCAGTGTTTTAGAGAAGCGGTTTTGAGACAGCCGGGGAATCGGGGGAAACTCGTTGCTTTTCCCCTTGCAGGACGCTTGGTCATTGAATATAGCTTGACCGGCCATTAGAGAGGGTCTGTAGAAGGAGATCGAAGTAAGTGAGCTGCGGCAATTATATTGGGTCAAAGGAAAAGAGGACCTCCTGATACATGAGCATGAGCTGGGGGTCCTTTTATCAAGCGAGAAACTCCAAGCGACTGGCACATTGTTTCAAAAGAAAGTTTTCTGTCCAGCAACATCGGACCATCTTCTAGGGACGACTTGCGCCCGATCCCTGGTCGTGACAAGCTTCTTGGACGTCAGATGGTCCCCGTCATACCGAGAGAACAGGAACAAACAGGCTACTTTCTTATGTAATGCACTGAAGTAGGCACAATATTGACCCTAAATCTTCAGACAACGTCTGCCTAAAAATATATACCTTAGTCATTCTTCTACAATGGCTTCATGATCCATGAGTCAAGATCATTGATTAGTCTTTGACCCAGAAGACTTCTTTGGCAATGAAAAAAAACGCAAAACCCAATTGATCGACTCGATCAAGATCGAAAGCATCGTCTCGATGTTCTGCACGTCTGCATGGAAAAGCGGATTGGTAAACTGTCCTGTGCTCTCCAATGACAATGCCCCAGTGTATAAGCGTTTCAGTACGACATACTAGCGTCATAGCGGAAAAAAAATACTCTGGTGACATCACTTGGTTTCTATTGTTACTCTTACATACTATAAACATACTTCAAATCAAGGTTCTATATTAAAAGGAAGCAGCGAAAGATTTTTTGCTTTGAGAGAAACATGTAAGCCATGGAAACCATACCTATCCAGAACCACTCATACAGGCAGAGCCCATCATATTGTAAGCTTAGTCTATGCTCCTACTCCTACGAAGCAGTGACGAGGGCCTGATTGAGAGGCACTGTAAAATAATTTCTGCCCATTGCAGCAGGACAAAAAAGTCTATACTTGAAAGAAATCAAAAAATAACTGCAATAACGAAGGCAGAGAGCGGGCTGTGACATTTTTCCGCCATCCGAGATATGAATGGGACGGCGGATTCCGACACACCGCCAGTGTTCCCAGGCATCCCTCAGAATGGCTCATGCGACATTCACGCAGCCTTAAACGTTTTTACATACGCTCATAAGTTAGTTCAGATGAAGGATCCAATAGGATCCTGCCTAAATAAAGCCTGAGTTGTGCCATTTTAAACAGTTATATTGCGCAAATGCTCGTTGAATATACTATTAAGCAGGGACAGAAGACAACCTGAGATCTGAGTTCCTGAAAGGAGAGCTCATGTATGAAGGTGAGGCCCAAATGGACTAACTAGTACATGAATCCTAAGGTGCAAATTCTCGCAAAGAATAGCTTTGAGCTATGAAACTGGTTAGTTGGTGAATTCGACGAATCAACGGTGCTTGATGACTCCAACGTTCCAGCACCAAACGATTTGGCGGCGCGCACGGCCGGATCTAGGTGTTTGTACTGCTGCGCCCAGATTGAAAGGAGCTAAAAGCAGTAGTAGGTGTTTTAAATTCACCACTCGAGAAATAGGCCGAGGCCACGAGGAACTAAGTTTCTGCGCACTGGCCTTACAATGCCCATTTAAGTCTCCTTTCCTGTTAGTGACGTAGAATTTCTCATCATGCCGTTATCGATTGGCCGAGTTTGTGCTGCAGATTGGGATTCACTCGACAGTATCCCATTGAACTCCCATGTAGGTTTCTTGCAGTTCTTAGTCACCCCATTCCTTGGGGCATGGATGAAACCTTGACCATCAATGCTGAGAAACGATAGCCTCAGCGTTTTAAGGAGGGACCCCGGATAGCTAGTTGGCTGGAAACGATTTTGTCTCACGACTTCTGAATTTGGCATAATTAGGTACGGGAAAATACAAGAGTCGTCAACAAGAATAGACAGCTGGCTTACCTCTTTGACTGGCTTCATTAGCGCCAAAGCCATGTGACAAGGTGTAAGCAAAAGGGCTTGATGGATTTCAAACTGGCGGGCCAGCCTTTGATGATTTTGGAGCCAATAGTCATGGGGTCCTTTGACATGTGTACTCATAATGATCTAGTATCTAGCGGGAAAATCGATATCACCATGGCTCGAATGGAACAAGATTGATTAAGGCAAACAATTCCAAATAGCTTTAGGCCTTCTACCGGGGAAGCTCTGAGAGGAACCATGAACCCTGCCTCTCTCCTTCGTCTTCCTTCCGAAATTCTCGATCAAATACTTGCTCTCCTAGACAATCATGAAGATATCGTCTCTTTTGCATTAACAAACAGAGAATGTTCCAGATTTGCCATTCCCCGGCATACAGAGTATCGTGTCCTTCGTATCAGACACTCTTATCCACAGATCTGGGCCCATTTGGCTAAGAGAACTGACCTGGCTAGCTTCATTACACATATTCACATTACAGACAAACAGACTTTGTCATTTACTGAACGGAAACCCTCGACCCTTGTCCCTCCATTGGATACCCGTGGAGCATCGGATGAAACGACCAGGATATGGCACATGTGCAAGGCCATCGACAACATGACATCTCTCCGATCATTTGTCTGGGAGTTTAACTTGAAGCTTCCCCAGCGACCTACACTCCTCCCATGGCATGAGGATGCTATCCTTCGAGCACTTGGGGAAAAAAAGACACTTGAATACCTCGCTCTCCTCGGACCCTTTGGAACTCATGTGCGGCCATTCAGTCACGATCCAGATAGCAGAATGTACCCGGTATGATGTTCTTTTCCTCTCAACACTGATAAACTCATAAGTAAATACCAGCTTTGGCGTTTTAATAATCTTATGTTCTTGAATCTCCTGGGCGATTCCTGGGTGAGACCTACAGTCACACCCCATGTTTATCGCCTTCTCGCAAATATGCCCCTTTTACAGGTGCGTGAACATATTGCAATACTGTGCAAGTGTAATTGATATTAATCGTTAGCACCTCGAAATTCCGTTGGAGTTCTCCCATCTTCATCGCTTGTCTTTTCCCTCATTAAGAACGCTCAAGCTACAACTGCTTACGGGTGCTTCAGCTTCCTTGGACTCCACGCGCTCTCAATTCATTGAACATCACTTGACATTGGAGCACCTGTACTGGTTCCCTCTGGCCCTTCCATCCTTGACTCATGAAGCTCTTCCGAATTTGAAAAGTCTATCGACAACTAGACATGTAGTTGAATGCCTTGCATCCATTGCGCCACCACCACCTACCCCAAGCTCGCTTTCTTTTGCGGTCTTTCAGAATCTTCTTCCAGAGGTTCAGAGAGAAACAAGTTCTTTGTCATCTGCACCATCATGCTCTATCAAACGTCCGATTGAGTGTCTTGATATACGCTCACTCGACGCTCGTTCGTTGCTTGCCTTCCACCGGTACTTCTTGGATTCCACTAAGCTGCGGAAACTCAAACTACATACATTTCATGATGTTTCTGATGTATGTCAAGTTGGGGATACTTTCCCAGAGATCACTTGGCTCTGGTTGCCGAACACACATCTTCCCTCCGGTGCAGTACATCCAAAAGCAATAGAGCTGGTATGTCACTCCTTGTACATATCCGACGATTAGCCATTCATTCCAGTGTCATTTAGGAAGATATCTATGCCATTGTAAACCATTTTCCTCGGCTTGAAGTTTTACGAGGTCAGGCTGTATGGACTGCAGTGAGGAACAACCTCGAGCAAATGCATTTAGCGATATTTCAACTGGCTACAAGATTGCCCAGCCTGCGCCATCTGGACCACTCTGGATTTGATGACCACAGGCAAGCGTACAAGCGTATTGAAATGCAGAGAAGGGTCATAGTACATGATGGGACAGAGGTAGAAGATCTAAATTATAAGATCATAAAACCTAGATATAGGTGTGTCCTTGCCCTGACTAGCTTACTTCGTTTCGATATTCTGAATGTCAATCATCTTGAAGGGAGATATGGGACATCTTTGATGGTTCCTTCGAATAAATTTATTATGTTGTCTCATGCTCTGTATCCTGCTCGGGCTGATAATGCACTCTAGCTTGTACATACTATGTGTCATGATTTGCCTCATCTTCTATCTCTTCATGTACTTTACTCAGCAGTCCTCATGGCTGCCTCATTCCATTTTCATGACAATCAGGTGTAGGTACATGTCCTGTATCCTTTATCAATTATCATCTCTCCTTCTTTACCTTGAGTTGCTCTCAAGTCTTGCTAAAGTTGCAAACTGAGTTCAATTCTGAAGGTCATAACACACAGGCAGTTGGTGGGACAATATTGAAGGGACTTAAAAAAGCAGATAGGTATGCAGTAAAAGGATGTAAATGAGTAAGATATTGATTTATGTCTATCAGAATAATTGATCAAATTCTTGGATATCTTCACAAATATTTTGAAGAGTAAGAACAAGTACACCACGTGCATTGACATCAGATAACTTGACAAGTAGCGATGCACTGACGTTGTTTCCCTTCTGATGGTGATCCCGGGATAGACTTAGTTTGCAGAAAAAGCATCCTTTCGCCTCGGCCACTCCAGCTGATCTGTCTGTCAATGGAGAGATTCGAGGTGCTGTCAACGAAAACGCATATCGACGAACGATTCCATGAAATGGATTAAGCTCAAGATTCCAGTATGGTCGATGTTTATAGTAGGACATGCGACACATTTATTTGGAGCTACGTAAATACCCTGCTTCGAAAGAACGGTGGTTACCACTAATATGCATGACTTGGTAAACGCATTGCCTACTTTCAATCCTCACATGTTTAAATAGTATGAGGCTCAATGCTCCTAAGCTTGTTAGCGTGTGGTCACCATCTCTTCCCTCATGGATGGTGTTGACATCCAATACCATCATCGAGTGCTCACCCGACTCAAAAGCACGAAGGCAGCTGTCCTGGCTGGATCATTCTCGTTTCGTTCGGGTAATTCAACAGTCGTTGTTACCGGACTAGGATCAGGATCCGGTGGACAAGTGCTCACGAGAGCACTGTGTGCCAACGCTTCTGGACGTGGCGCAGCCTCTCGTGCCTGCCTTGAGAACGGAACAATAGCTTGTTCACGTGTGAGTGTTCTTATTCTTTGGTCCTGCGATGTTGTCAAGCCGAATTGAATTTGCAGTGTAGTCTGGTCAAGGTCTGTATTTCATTTCATTTCTGGAGCATAAGAGCCACATCTGACCCCCGAAATATTGAGTCAGTATTGCTCTGAACGGTGTCAGCGTAGTCATTGGCATCGACATCGTGTATATTGTGAACACGAACTCAGAAGTTCCAAGTGGCGGCCCCACTGGGTGACTGAACGTCGTGCGCCGATCTTCGGATTGATTTCTGATCCTGCTGTTCGGGGTTCTCACCCATTATGGAGTGCCAGTCCTGCGTTCGACTGTCTTGGTCTATCGCGACACCTTTCTTGTGATGAACTTCAAAGACACCTGAAAATCAGTTTCCCAGGTACCTTTTGTTTTCCGACTGGTGTTTCCATCTTCTCGCGATAGCTGATAGCCTACGAAAGAGGTTGGGAATTTAATACAGTTGATCCAAACAATCAATAGCCTTCCTCAGGGATTTAGGGGACAGTGCGATATTCTTTTGAATCACACCGACGCTGTCACCATCAACCGCCACCTCATTATTCTGTATGCTCTTCTCCGGTCCGGGCGCGACATCGCAGAATCTGCGGAGCTTGTAACACATCTCATGTACTCATCATTCCTGACATTGCCATCTGCTGAATATCTGAAGACACTAGTTGACGAAATTTATAGAGTTGGGACTCACGAGAGAGATATGTCCTTCTACAGTAGCCTGAATACTCTAGGCTCTGGGAAACTTTACACAATACAAACAGCTACGGGAATAAGACGTCCTGTCGAGATGGTATCGTCTACGTATGGACCAACAAAGGCTCGAAGAGCTTTTCACGACGCCCTATCCCACCCGTTCCATATTGATGACCGAGAACGATACCTGATGAAGCTAAAACCTGCTCATCGACTAACTTTGCTACGCTTCTGGGAGACAGGGGTGTTGGTACCTGTCTTTTTGAATACAGCCTCGTTTAATCAACCAAACCGGTATATCAACTTTCTATTCCCAATCTCATGGAATTGATTCCTTCTCTCCACATAGGCTTCTATTTTCTCCTCGAGGCGAGTGGCTTGGTTGCCCAACTGATATAAATCCTTTGCAGGGCTGGGATATTGCTTCTGTTCAAAAATCTGGAATACACCATGGTCTGAACACATCTGATATCCTTGGATGTCTCTTCTTCCATGTGAAGTCTGAACTTGCACGTTTTGCTCGCCGTTTTAAGAGTCTTCGCATCAATATCTATTTTACGCAGTATGATGTTCGAGTCTTGTCCACAGGCATATGCTCAGGACTGCTTCCGGCATTTGGGCCCAAATGCTTTGATCGCATAGATGCTGGCGAACTGATGGATACTTTGGGAGTACACGAATGCTTGTTGTCACTGGCTCCTTTGGTAAATCCCCAAACTCCAGGGGCATGTCTACTGATGCATTCTCGGACGTGGTACCATCGAATGCCTTGCGCCATTGCTCGAGATAATCCTCGTCTTCTACAGATCCTGATGACCAAGGCAAAGGACCTCCCTGCTTTGGTAATCTCAAGTCTTCTGTACCATTGAATGCCTACTCTGATACATTTCTTAGAAGCATCAGTTGAAAAAAGCGGACGTTATGGAATTGGTCGCAAGAGACAGAAACATCATCACTTCAACTTCATTACTGCGTATGATAGACTTTCTCGATGCTTTTGTCGACCATGAGGGATCATTCCAGGCATATATGAACGAGGAACGTTTATTTTCAGTGTGCGAAAGTCTGGAATTCGAGATGCGTCATCATAATCGTCACTATCCGAAGGTTCTTGGCTTCACTTTGTCATAGGGGCATTGATTGATGCTCCTATAGCGGTCCGGTATTGACTTGAAATTTGGTATGTCCTCGGAATTGAAGGCAAAGCGAGCGGCACATTTACCGGGCCTTCATCTGACGAAAGATGAATTCTATGACCTTTGTAAGTTTCATACTAATTCATGCCTTATCTCTACTACTGAGAAACCGACAGTCATCCTGGGAGGTGCTGAGCTAGCTACTCGATTTCTCGAGTTTGAACCAAAGTGTCAGAGAAATGATCCAGACGACGTTCATACTGGGCAATTGGGGACTAAATAAGATAGGCATCCATCTATTAGCAGAGGAAACACGATGTTGCATCAGAGATTACTTCAATACTGAGGATACCAGTCTTAGCGGTGTAGACAATTGTCCTGCGATTGCATGAAGGGGAATGATGACTTTTGAAAGCGCGTATAGTCATGTTTGGTCAACAGATATGAGGCCTAAGAATTTGGCAATAATGGCGTGAAGTATGATATTACTATAGTAAAGTAGACGTACAAGTACACATCGAGATAAGTATAATGATGATACTGAATGAAAGACTCTCTTACCTCAGACATTACTAGTAAAGTAGACGGCCGAGGAAACATTGTCCAAATTCGGTAAACTTGGAAGTAGTCAAGCGGAAACATTCCAGAGGAATGCTCGGAGAGATAGAATGATACTACTTATTGCATCAACACCGATGATCCGTTGATACGAAGAGAACATGGGAGGTTGGACGTCAGGTATTTGAGCAAGGTCGGGTTGTATTTCCAAGTACGAGTAGCCTTGTGAAGACTCGTGTCACTAGTCAGTCACGCTGGAAATTTTCCATCGGAACAGCCTGGCATCAACAGCTGCTCAGATGCTATCTGGTGTACTTCATAGATGTCTGCCTCGTTTCTACTCACAACAGGCCACTGCTGCTGTTCATCCAAGATGTGCTGCTTTCCAGCCACAAGCCAAACAACAATGCCTACAGGCGCAACTTCGTGAGCTCTTCCGTGGGACCGCTCAGCCGGTAGCTGTCGTCACTGCATTCATGCCGCCGTCTTCGAGCAAAATTGCACAAACAGTCACGGGCACGCAAGCACTCCATCATGGCGCCACAGTCTCTTCTTTCACACCTATCGCAATGGACCCATATCCTCTCGTCACATTTGCTCTCCGAATTCCATCCCGCATGACGACAACTCTCAATATAGCTGCTAATTCGGCCCTGTCGGCACCCACAACCGATGCACCCGCTCAGTTGGTCATTAATATCCTATCCTCGACCCAATCCAAACATGCTTTGATGTTTTCCCGACCTGACCTCCACCCAACTCCCTTCGCCAATCCCGATATCACAATCACGCTCTCGGATGAGGGATTGCCCGTGCTTGAAGGTTCCCTCGGTGCACTATCTTGTCGGCTTGTTGGCCAGGGGATTCCCCTGCATGACATGGAATATTTGGCTTCTGTGTCAAATTATGGTCGCACTAGCACGAACTGGGACGACAAGGGTGGCCAAATAGCTGCTGGGCACAAAGGAAGGCAACATTCAGCAGTATCAAATAATGGAATTCCATCATCTGTGCTATTCATTGCTCAGGTAATGCGTATCGAAGCATCGGCACCTACCGCGGCGATGCCTCTCGTCTACTTTAGGCAAAAATTTACGTCGTGTGACCCCTCCTGCCCGAACTAATTATTCTCTTATTAATCTCAAATCTTCCCTGTATGTTTTTAAATGACTTTTTCAATGCCAACTGATCTGATCGTCCCTCTTGAACCCAGCCACTCTGGACCATATCCCAATAATCTGTCTGATTTCTCTCGCAAAAATATCATCCCTGCATCTTTTCCATCGTTCAAATCATGCTACTCATCGATGAAAAATATTCTCGAAGATCAAGTTTAAGTCAATTCTTTTCACCAATCCGCCACCACGAACACGTCGTACGTAAGAGAGCTCAATCTCTCCACGCTCAATCTACACGAGAAAAATCTATTTTGCTACACGATTCCACCAGCCACAACAATCTAGAGGACACACAGACAAACACTGTCGACAAGAAGAACATCAAATTAAGCATCTCAGCGCCTTTACCTGCATCGTCTTCCCCAACCGGGCCTACAAGGTTCGATACAGAGTTTACATCATCTCTAAAGCTGCCTCCATCATCTTTCATCAAGGCTCGTCATCACGAGGAGCCCCCAAGCAGCTCTGAACGTAAAGTCCAGTTTGCTGAACCTCAACCCCTGCACCGTGATCGTGAAAGTCACCACCCTTTTATATCCGTGGATGCATCATCTCTACTTCTTTCTGACTCCCCTGCTCTTCCTGCGTCTTCTGCCTGTCGTAAGACTACTCCCACCAAGAAACGGACTGTAGCGAGAGTATCGATATCCACCGGAAAACTTTACTATATCCAGGAACCCATCCCAGAATACCCATTCCCAAGTACTTGTTTCTCGCCTCCGCCCTCTCCTTCTCGATCTCATCATCGCCACCACTTTAATTCCTTCAATTTTACCTTCCGTCGAGCCTCGCAGCATCGTAAACACAGGTCACTGGCTGGCGTATGTTCACATTTACGACAACAGTCAGCCACGAGCGGGTTACGGTATGAATGTCCTATCCAAGACCACGATAGTTGTGACTGTGGCGAGTTACAGAGGGCGAGCGAGAGCTCAGGCACTTCTACCCCGAGCTCGACTGTTCAATTGGGATCTCACGAAGGACATGATAGAGAAGGAGAATCGACGCCATTGTATACCTCGGCGTCGGAGAAATTTCATGCACATTGGGGTATGTTTGCATTCAATATGAGGTTTGGTATGTTTAGGGCTCAGGATAGGATGAAGGATGGTATAGCTTGGATTAGGCGGATGAAAACAGGGAGGCAGAACTAGGACGAGTTCATGATACTCTATGGTATCGGTCGTGTTCTTGTGGAATAGATTAGCGTTGACTGGGGTTTGATATCTTCGACGATCTAGAAGCATGCTTAAAGACGTACATGCGCGTCAAGTCTAGAGATTGATTAAATGTATACTATCAAGATTCATTCACACATTCAACTACGTCTTGAATTATCACTCTCGCCTTGGCCGTATTTTTTTTTATTCAACAATTTATAACGCGGTGTACGTACACAGTCCGCGGTAGCCTACTGACTACAGGGTCCCAGCCCTATAAATATGAAGCGAAGAAACCAGACTAGCAGACAGAGAAAAAAGATAGAGAAAGACTAGAATTTATGAGTGGGATAGCAAGGGCATACTCCGAAGCGAGCAGGTGAGGTCCTGTCCGTGTTTGTTGGTGCCTCCTGTAGGGGGGAGTTGAGATTTGCATTGTAGTTGATGGACTTTGGGGTTCATGGAGGTTCTCTGGGTAGTGTGAAAGCGAACGCAGTGGGTTGGATGTGAGAAATTTGATGAAATCACCTAAGCACGGGTGAGGCAGTGTGACGCGATCTTTTTTTTTTTTTTTGGATTCAGCATTTCTATTCCGCAACAAGCAAACTAGTACTAAGACGCGGAGGGCTACAAAGAGCCCAATGTCTGGAGCATATCTACGGGAGGAAGGAGTATGGTGTGGGCGAAGTTGAATGGTGGAATGGGGGGAGTGTGACGCGATCTTTTGTGAATCTGGGGCATTCTGTCAAGATGTGAGCTCGCGTTGGTCCACCTCTCCACATGGGCACGCGGTTGGTTCTTGGGGGTGGAACCTTGCCCTGTATTCGCCGATAGGGGCGTGGTTTAGTATCGCTCTCGTGGCTCTTGCACATAGGGTGATAGAATGACCAAGGAGAGATAACCAATGTTCCTCCTTTTGTGTATGTTGGGCAGGCTTCGTTTTGTTTGTCCTTCTTTGTAGCAAGAAAGTGTCGGCCCCTGGTGTCGCCTCTGGAAAAGTCTGATCCATTCCTCGAGACGCTTTTTACTGTTCTCTTGGCTCAAAGCATCATACGATGTTTGCATTTGTTCTTGAACTGGACAGCGGGTTCTAGTCGCTTCGTTGTGGACCTCAGCATGCATAAACCACCTGGCATTGCTTGGGCAGTCCCAGAAATGAAGACTACCCTCGGGGTGAGTTTCAAAGTGCGATCTGATCAGTTTTGAAATTGTGATAGAGTGTCCTTGACCTGAGTGTATGGCCGTGTCCACTGCTCTCTTGGCTGCTGGGAAGCAGTCCGTGATTACAACTATGTTTGGGCACCCCTCGCCTTGGCCGTAACTTTGAATAGTCAAAAAATGCTTTTCATCTCGGACCAGGAATCACGGTCGAGTCTCGCGGCAGGGCAGGGCCACGTGAAGATTGCGTAGGAGTATGAGATCTATATCTGTTGCCCCTGAATGAACCTATATGAACCCCTCCAAGGAAGGACAGGATATTATAGATGATGCAATATGATATAATTTTGGATGTAAAAGGTATATCTGAGTCTGCAATAGATCAATGCCATCGAGTGGTGTGAATTGTGACAGGAAGAGACACTCGATCGAAAGAAAGATGGATTGAGAGAAACCCTTCTGTCAGGAGATACTAGTCTGACAGGAAAAATGGATCAGTTCCTGAGACAGGTGTAGAACATGGGTCTTGCCATTCGATGCAGAAGGTGGACGAGGTGAGATAAGATGCATGATGATTGCTATTCAAACGAAGGAGTAGATAGGTAGGCGGTGATATTCTATTGATTTCTGGCAGTGAGAACACTTCTGATATGATGGGGTATGGTTTGAGAAGGAGACATCAGTTTCCCATGCATAGGCAGACGAGATAGAAAGCCCAGCAACGAAGATATACAATAACTGTTAATAGCTCGCAGGTCACCATAACTTACGTGCCCCATGGCTGAGTTGGTTACAGCGTCCGACTGTTATGGCATCGGAAGGTCGTGAGTTCGAGCCTCACTGGGGCAGGTACGTATGGTTATTTTTAAGGACCGTGGGACGCTAATTAGCAATTCCTAAACTAAGTTTCTGGGCTGATCTGGCTTTTTTTGTATTCTACATCTGAGGTGAGACCGCCAGCAGGAACAATTGGTATTTCAACCTGCTAGGAACAAGGTTTTCTTTCCCTATTCCTCACTAGAAAGATGGGAACAATAGCTCAATTTGCAGTCAAGCTGCTCCTGGAATATTTCACCTCTGCCTTGGTCATAAATTCCACAGTCATCTTGGATAACGCTACTTTTACTGGATTGGATTCTGGTTCTGTGGTTGAGTTCCTTGGAATACCGTTTGCTCAACCTCCGTACGTCCAAAGGAGATTTCTCAAAAAGAAATTTGTCTGAGATTAATCCATGCCATTTTTTGGTTTAGGATTGGAGATTTACGATTTCGCCTACCTGAGCCAGTACAGCCATATACTGGACATTATCGTGCAACGACTTTTGGGCCAGCGTGTACTCAACAGAATCAGCTTGTACCGGATTTTCCTTCACAGGTTCCTCAGGATGCCATTGATACTATCAGCCGCGTTATTCACGCATCACCTGATAGTGAAGATTGTAGGTTTCAACTAGTATGACGTTGAAAAGAGCACTCAAAAAAGACAGGTCTGACGATCAATGTCATCAAGCCCAAAACAGTCACCTCTGGTGCCAAGTTACCTGTTGTTATAGTGAGCCTGTTACCGAATAATTTGTTATGTTTCTTCGAGGCTGATGTATATCGGAAGTGGTTTCATGGAGGTGGGTCAATTTCTGCTCTGAGCCAGGTCTTAAGATTTCATTACGCGCAACAAGGTGGTTGGGAAACAGGGGCAGCATTTCTGTGCGTCCTCAGTACTTCATATCAAGCTCACTTACACAGAGATATCTAGATACGATGGTAAACCTATTGTCAGTCGTTCTGTCGACATAGGAAAACCAATTATCTATGTTAGCATGAACTACCGGTACAGTTCCACAAACTTTTGTTTTTCACTTCTTCTGACCTTGAAAATGGTGCTTTGATATTTTTGATGTTTTGTTGTCGATAGATTGGCTGGCTTTGGATTCTTGGCTAGCAAGGAAGTTCAGAAAGCAGGAATAAGTAATCTTGGCCTTCAGGATCGTAAGTTAGATTTTTGAGGCCTGCAGAGGCAACGCCAGTTGATGTTTTATAGAAAGATTGGCCTTGCGCTGGGTCCAAAGATATATTGCTGCATTCGGTGGTGATCCTACAAAAATTACTATGTATGGTTATCAAGATCTGATTGCTCTTCATTTCCTTGTCTAAATTTTCTTTTTTCTTGTCAGCTGGGGAGAATCAGCCGGAGCAATGTCCGTCTCTCTACACATGATTGCCAATAATGGAAATACAGAGGGACTGTTCCGTGCAGGATTTATGCAATCAGGATCACTCTGGTCTTTGGGAGACGTTGCTAATGGACAAGGTTACTATGATAATATAGTGACTGAAACAGGATGTTTGAGCTCTTCCAATACCCTTGACTGTTTACGAGATGTTCCATATGAAACTTTGAAGGCCGTGATCGATAAAACTCCTGGATTCTTTGATTATCAAGTAAATACCACTTTTGACCATTCTATTGGTATCAAAGACTGACATCCGGTTTCATTTCCCCCCTCCAAAGTCTGTCAATTTGGCTTGGCGTCCTCGAGCAGATGGAACATTTATCACGGATAATCCTCATAAACTCCTACAACAAGGCGTAGTCGCAGATATTCCTTTCGTATCGGGTAACACATCACAATCTGGACCCTTTTTGTAATAACCTCACTTCTTCTAAGGCAACTGTGATGACGAAGGAACATTTTTCTCTTTCGCAAACCTGAACGTAACGTGAGTAATAACTGTCAAAAACTTCTCAGGTCATCCTTGATCCCATTATATAAATTGAACAGGACTGGATCCCAATTTAAAGAGTACATTCGGGACTGTATATTCTTGGGAATATCGGACAAAGATGTTGATCGTCTTGTTACATTGTATACAGATGATATAACCCAAGGATCACCATTTGATACGAGTACTCTGAATGCAGTAACACTACAATTCAAGAGGTTAGCTTCGCTACAAGGAGATGTATTTTTCCAAGCACCTCGTCGGCTCTTCCTGAAACACCAATCTGGTAAACAGAATACTTGGTTTTACTGTTGGTTATTTTTTTTTTCGAAAAGTAGGTGTAATAATGGACTGATCTATTTTTTGTTTCTTCTATCAGTGACTAAACGGTTCAAGACCCAACCGGTGCTTGGTTCAGTAAGCTCATGGAGAAGTCGCCTCAGAGAATGGCTAGAATCTCATTAACATCAACCTCACTTAGATGCACACATCTGATCTAATCAACATTTTTGGTGGGGGAGAGCTGACTGACTACCTAATCAACTTTGTCGTCGATCTTGACCCTAATGGATCAGGACAGCACCAATGGCCAAAGTATACGGCATCAAACCCACAAGTGCTGACGTTTTTGGACGGAGATGAACCCGTTACCATTACTCAAGATACTTACAGGCAAGAAGAAATTGATTTTGTGGCAGAGATGAATCTGGCTTATCCCCTGTGAGCTTATAAGTTTCGAGATAATGGTTCTCAAACTGGAAGTCATCATAAATTCGGGAGTGCAGTAGTTGGAATAGCTTGTGGTATAGCGTTGTACTCTGAAGACGATTTGTCTCATATAAAGCTTGCCCTTTTGACTTGTCCTACATTTCAAACCAATGAAGATGCCTTCAACTGCGAGAGCCAATACTCTGGGCTCTCAGCATGAGCAAATGGATAGAACTTGTCAAATTTTTTGAGAAGATCAAGATAAAATTGGACAAGTATTGTATCATACGAAGCGCGATTATGAGGTAGCTGGTGTTCAGAAGGGTCTCTCCGCACTAAGTTAGACAACTATGCGAGTTGCACAATAGCCCAATAATTTCCCCTGTAAAAAGGAGCTGCTTGAGTAGCACAGATAGCAAGTTTCGAATGCTTACTGTCTTGACTAATCTACGCACGACTTTATTTTCCCTTTTGCCCGTCCAATTATTTCATATAATCCGCTTAGAATGCCTTTTCCATAGGATGAGGCAGCATAGGAGAAGATTCTTGTAGTATTCAAGTGGATCTTGCCTTCTGGTTTGGCTGCTCCTCTCGTTCACTCCAGTCATTTATTGGAGGACATTTCCAGTTTCATCATTACGATTCCTCTATCCATTTACACATTAATCTCCATAACTACTTCCGCCCACGTTACATTTTCGATTCTCATCCACTTCCCCTTGATGTTAGCAATACGCTCATTTTATCTTGATCTTTCTGCTACTTACCTCAGAAACAGTGTCAGGACATTGTTTCGGAGCGAAGTACAGACTGGCAGAGTTATCCAGTTGTTCCGATGACCACTAGAAAAGTCCCGAAACGTGAAGCCGTCGGTTTCATGACATCTAGTAGCAGAAGACCAAGCTGCCAGACAGATTGCTCAGATTGCTCTTATCGGGTTGCCTGCATTCGCTGCCGAGCACATCGTACAAAGTATCTCTCGGAATGCTACACTACTTTCACTCTCAAGCACCATCTTATTCTCGAAACTCTACAAACTAGAATGTCTAAGGGACCATAGAAGCCCAATCGACTTCTTTACCTTCAACAACAATTTTCAGTGGGACAGCATTGTGTACAATAAGATCCTTGAACGCGCCAGCAACCTCCCAAGACCACTGTACCATCGTAGCAGGATTGATCTCCAAACATAACGGCCCATCGTACGCCCTAGTCCTTCGTAAAAGAGCCTTTACCATAATGTGAGAGAACTCGAAAGGGAATGAATCATCCGGAACCTGAGAGGTCCCCTCAATTTTCAATCTCCGCAAATGCGGCACAAATCTTTCCTCTGGAGAGATTGACCGACGTCCAATTTGTTGTAAAACATATCGTACGCTATCGCTGTCACATTTCTCTAGGATCACTGTTTCAACCTGAGGAAGAACGAAGAGTATCTCCATTATATTTTCCTCTTCAAAAAAATCCTCAAAATGCACGGTTTTTAGAGTGCTTGGTAAAGTCTCGAACAAAGGCAAAAGACCAAAGTCAGCCAACGGTATGCCCTCATGTAAATGCAGGTATTGTAACGAAGGGAAGCGGAAGCGCTGCAAGTTCCGTGACCATGGAGTGTAGTTTCCTGCCCACTCAAGATGTTCTAGGTTATGGAAGCTAACAGGAGGATCGGTGGGTGGAAGAGATATACGGACGTGCCGACTTGTTATAGCAACCCGTGTACGGTATGAGACGAGGCTCGATCCTGCAAGAAGAAGCTCATACATCAAGTCCACAGGTATGTCGTGGAGAGTCACGGAAAGTAATTGGTGGAATGGGAGGGATATTGAGTCTCGAATGCCGCAAAGTGAGACGTGTCGGAGAGCTGGTACGTTAGTTACTGTGACAGTGGCTTTTGGTTTAGGCCCCTTGGCAATGATGGCAAGGGTGTGAAGGTTAATGAAACCTCTAGAAAGGTGCGGAAGCCATGCATCTGGAGGGTTTGATAATACCAGTACGCAGACTGTGGCCAACACTTCTGGTGAGCAGAGAGCATCGCCAAGGGATTGGGCTGGACCTTCAAGCTTGTTATTATCCATTCCAAGCACCAATGACCAATGGAATACAATCTGGAGTTTCAATCCTATACCTCTGGCATTTCTCGCATATAGATGTAGGAGAGCGACAGCAGCTTTACAACTCCGCATGGTGGGCAGTGGACGGAGGTCCAGAGCAGACCACAACATAGGTGTACTCCATGCCACTTGCCGCCAATAGCTACATACAGTGCCTAGGACGATTGGCTTTGACACTTGAGTTTCACTAGCAGGAGGATCGAGAAGCACTGCTCTGGCATCAGCAGACACAAAATCATCCGCTTCAAGCGACTGGAGGTTTAGACGAGGTAAAAGTGAAGGTAGAGGGTATGCATACGTGAAAATAGTCGACAGAATCTCTGGTGCGAGTGAACATGCTGGTGCAGCCAAATCGTTCAGCTTACGACGAATGAGAGCACGTCGGGTATTAAGCTCATGGATAGAAACACCAACGTTCCGATCTTCTTCCTGGAGAAGACCAATGTCGTCTGGTAGAGAGCTTTTTGTAAAGCCACAAAGAGTACAGCCCTCGCCACTCATGCACGAGTAGAGGTGCGTGTTTGTCAGTGTTTGATCCCTTAACACAGATTAGATTCCCTTGATAGCTCTCGACAACCTAATGTCACAGCACATCGGTATGTGTCAAATCTTAGAAAAAACATGGACTTATGTACAAATAGCTCTCCTGTCGGTGTACGACAAAACAAACCTTCTCGAGCTCGCCAAGGGCTTGCAGGAGTCTGGCGTACGATTGTTGGGATCGGGAGGGACCGCAAAGAAGATCAGAGATGCGAGGATCCCTATTGAGTGACTTCCCATTAGCTGTCTGTACCTATCGAGCGTCAGTGATTGACCCGCCTCGTACAGGGACGTTTCTGATATAACAAAGGCTCCTGAGATGCTCGGCGGTCGTGTCAAGACTCTTCATCCTGCGGTCCATGGAGGCAAGCTCTTCCACTCATTCTCTGGAATGTAAATATTCATTTCGGACAATATTAGGAATTCTTGCCCGCTCCATCACCTCAGACGAAGCAGACCTCGCAGCCCAATCCATCTCTCCCATCTCTATCGTCGTTTGCAATCTCTACCCTTTTACCCAAACTATTGCAAAACCCAACTGTACACTCCCTGAAGCAGTTGAAGAAATAGATATCGGTGGTGTAACTCTCCTTCGTGCGGCAGCTAAGAATCATGCCCGCGTATCAATCCTGTCCGATCCTAGAGATTACAGTTTTTTCCTCGATGCTTGGAAGAACGGTGAGGGAGACGTCGGACAGGGTTTGAGGAGCAAGCTTGCACTCAAAGCTTTCGAACAGACGGCCAAATATGATGAGGCCATCAGTGGATATTTCAGAGAGCAGTATGCTTCAACTGATTTGAGCCCGGAAAAACAAGTTGCTTCTGTGCAGAGAATGCCTTTGAGGTATGGTGCGAATCCCCATCAGAAGCCCGCACAGGCATTTGTTGAACAGGGAGAACTACCTTTTAAGGGTGAGTCCTCCTGCCATTGATTTCATTGTTCGTTTTGCCGATTGACGGAATATCCAAGCTTTGTGTGGATCACCTGGATATATCAACCTCCTGGATGCACTCAACTCATATGCACTTGTAAAGGAGCTTCAAGAAGCTCTAGACCTTCCCGCTGCAGCTTCGTTCAAGCACGTTTCACCTGCTGGCGCTGGTGTTGGTATTGAGCTTAATGAAACTGAGAAGAAGGTCTACGGTATTGACGACCTTAAGGAACCCCTCACTCCTCTTGCTGCTGCTTACGCTCGTGCTCGTGGTACGTTTCTAAGTCTATCTTCAATCATGAAGTAAGCTGATATTATGGTGTTGATCTAGGCGCAGACCGCATGTCGTCTTTTGGTGACTTTGTCGCTCTTTCTGCGCCTTGTGATCTTGCGACCGCTCGTATCATTTCTCGAGAAGTATCTGATGGGATAATTGCCCCTGGATATACGCCAGAAGCACTTGATGTCCTCAGCAAAAAGAAGGGAGGAAAGTATTGTGTGCTTGAGGTTTGTCTTCAGAGCCCCCCAACCAAAAATTTTCTGATTCTAATCCTTGGCTAGATCGACCCGAAGTATATGCCTCCAACAGTAGAGACCAGACAAGTATATGGTGTTTCCCTCCAGCAAATCCGCAACAATGCCGTCATTGCTCCTTCACTGTTCACCAAAATTGTTTCCTCCAACAAAAATCTCCCTCAACGAGCCATCACAGATCTTATCGTCGCAACCTTGGTGCTCAAATACACTCAATCCAATTCCGTCGCCTACGCCTACAGAGGAGCCACCATCGGTATTGGTGCAGGTCAACAAAGTCGAATTCATTGCACCCGTCTAGCAGGTGGCAAAGCCGACTTGTGGTGGTTACGTTTCCACCCGCGGACTCTCGCACTCCCGTTTAAAAAGGGTGTCAAGCGTGCAGAGAAGGCCAACGCTATCGATTTATATGTTTCTGGAGAAGAATTGGAGGGAGGTGAGAAGGCACATTGGGAGAGCTTGTTTGAGGGGGAGGTCGAGAAGTTGAGCAAGTTGAGTGAGGAGGAGAAGAAGGAGTGGGTGAAGAAGTTGGATGGAGTTGCATGCTCGAGTGACGCATTTTTCCCCTTCCCCGATAATGTGCATAGAGCGAGGAAGAGTGGGGTTAGGTATCTTGCGGCGCCTAGCGGGAGTGTTATGGATACAGAGTGTATCAAGACAGCAGATGAGCTAGGAATTGTGTTTGTTCATACTGATCTTAGGTTATTCCACCATTAAAAGTAAGGAAGAAAGATGGGGTATGTGCATCCGTTGGATTTATTATGCTGCAGGTTGTACTCGGACTTGTGTAGAGTGTGAAGAATTTGAAGGTTTCAACCAACATGATCTGCAAAAAATTAAGTCTCTATCACTAGTCAAACGGATGATCGCACACCTGTCCTTGAGTTGATCTTCAGCTTTTTTTGACCTTCTGCCCAAGCTTAAGTACGTGCTCTTTCAGAAAGTAAATCAGCACCCCATTCCTTGACTTCGAAGTGGTTGAGCTTGGGAATGCTGCTATCAAAAAAGGGTTGAAGATCTTTGTTATGGCGCTTCTCATATTCTAGCGCTGGTAAGATGAGCGAAGAATGATCCGGGAATCAGATTTTTAGAGTACCTTGGATCGCCATTTCAAGACGATCGAGGTCTATGTGGTTGATGTATGAGTTCTATCATGCTATGATAGATCTTTATCTCACCTTTGACGAAACTAGCTTCAGGGGTTTTGCCTTCTTCGTATTCCTTGGTTATGCTCATGTGTCAAGAGCTAGTATTCGAATAGAGAGAGGAGACTCACATTCCACAAGACTTCGATCCTCTGAGCGGCAGGCGAATTGTGTAACATGTCATGCACGAAGTTGTGCATTGCCTCTGCCTCTAGTTGAGCTTTTGTTTCCTTGGATATGCCTTCTTTCGGAGTGATATCGCCAACTAAAAGTGAGAACCATATGTAGAGAATATTCTTTGTAAGCAAGGTGAGACGAAGCAAGTATGCAAGACAGACCTTGCGCTTCAGCGAGGTCGTGTACGACGCACATCATAACACATCTTCCAAACATCGTGAGTTGCTAGTCAACCAGTGCAGCTGCAAAGACACGGACTTGGATACGTCCAACTTGGTATCAGAAGTACACATGGCGAGTACCGCCATACGATACATGTGGTCCGAGATACTGCATGATGACTTTTAGTTCAAGCCAGATAAAGGGGCAGTGGTAGACCTTTCGGCATCTGGAATCTATCATCGATTTAGTAAGTGTTATTCAAGTGGATTATAGTGTGCAAACGTTATTGTTTAGCCAGCCAGTGCGTTTTTGGGTCTGTTATATACTGGTCAGTGTGAATTTGACTGAGATATAATGTTGTACATCACCTTCAAACGCTCTAAAACGTGAAGAAACGCAAGTCTGTCTACAGATTTGTCTCCTGAGCTCACATACAGAGGAGGAAAGTCGCGTTTCTGCATGTTCTATGTCGTTGAAAACGGTCGTATAAGTGCAAGTCGCCGAAAGTGGATGGTAAAAGGGGTTTGGGGCCGAAAAGGGCAAGATTGGCTAGACCATCATTAAATCCATCTCAGCGCCAAAGAGCCTTATCTTCCATGGCTACCATATCCACTGCCCTGCGCAACTTCAAGGAGCCTTCGAAGGACCAAGCCATTCAGGCTTTCTTTTCAATACCATCCTCAACTACGCACAGTGCGACAATTGGTCACAAGAATGGGAGTGAAGAGGAGGTCGACAAGATGGAGATCAACGCAGTTTTGAGTCTAGGAGAACAGAACGTGGAGGATTCATATGTTATTCTCTTGTGTTCGCTTTGGGTGTGCTGCTGATACTGGCACAGGCTGGAAAGCTATATATCATTGCACCTTACCTGGCATTCGCCTCATTGGATCGCAAATCAGTTAGATTTACAATACCACTCTCCACCATTCGTCGTGTAGAACGGCTAAATGCTCGCGCTGGAATTTACGCGCTCAGCCTACTTACATGGCATGGAATGAAGATTGTACGGTCAACTTTTGGTCACTTCTATATTCACCTGCTCTTATGATTACAGATTGTGCAATTAACCTCACTACGACCGACAGCAGATCACTTCTGTGACCTGCTTCGGGATACGCTCAAAATCGAGTTGCAGAAGGGGCAGATGAAAGCTGTCAAAGGCTTCTCGAAAACATGTTTTTCTGAGAGCTTGATTACTGAGCAACTCGTCGGTGAGGATGATGAGAACGCTAGTGCTCCCGATGCCCCAGGTAAAGGTGCAGGAGTTGATTCCTCGTACCAAGGTGGGTTGGGCCTGAAGTTCAAGTTCCCTGGCGATCCAAAAAAGTTTGTACTTTCTCCTATTTTGACCCTAGATACAGATTGACGTTCACGAGTGCAGACTGCGCGAAGCGTCGAAACTCAAACTTTGGACGTCATATCTCAAAGGTGTGACCGTTCATTTGTCTTCATTTCTTGAACTATATAATGTCTTCATTGCTTGTATAGCTCATGGCCGCAATTTGACCCTTCTCCGTTATCCACAATGCACACGTCTCGTTCAAGTTGGTCTTCCTAATAGACTCCGGGGCGAGATGTGGGAGACACTCTCTGGATCAATATACTTACGATATGCAAACCCCGGGTTTTACGACCGACTTCTTGAAGAATACAAAGGTCGGACAAGTACTAGTACGGAAGACATTGAAAAAGATCTGCACAGAAGTTTACCTGAATATGCGGGGTATCAGAGCGATGAAGGTATCGCTGCCCTGAGAAGAGTGTTGCAGGCATATTCATTCAAGAATCCAGAATTAGGGTATTGTCAGGTATAGTTGCTATCGGCTATCTATGATGTGCTCATTTAAGGGCCTGTTGGTACAGGCTATGAACATCCTTGCGGCAGCTATTCTCGTGTATGCCTCCTGGCTCTGCTCAGAACAATTATGCTGAAAGGAACTGCCTAGATACATGTCGGAGGAACAGACATTCTGGCTCCTTGAAGTCCTTTGTGACCGTCTCCTACCAGGATATTACTCGTAGGTCTCTCGATGACTCTGTTGGCGTATCTGGATCTTACTTCTATAGCCCATCAATGTATGGAACTCTCTTAGATCAGCGCGTTTTTGAAGCGTTGGTGCAAAAGTGTCTACCCATGATTCACGAACACTTCCAAGCTGTCGACGTCCAGCTTTCGGTTGCTTCGCTACCTTGGTTCCTGAGTTTGTGAGTTCATTATTTATATAGGTGTGCATAGTAAGAACTTCTGTGTGTAGGTTCATCAACTCGATGCCCATGGTATTCGCTTTCCGAATCGTGGATTGTTTCTTTTGTATGGGGCCTAGGGTATTGTTCCAGATTGGGTGCGTGCTCTTTTGTGAAAATTTCAGGTATAAAAAGTAATTGATTGCTGATTTTTCATGAAGCCTAGGTTTGCATGTTTGGTTATGTGTTGATTGTGGCATCTGATCCTGCAATCCAGCTATCTTGAAAATCAACGGAGAAAACCTCCTCGAAATACAAGATGACGGTGGATTCCTCAAGTATGTCCCTCTATTACCTCCAAATAACCTTTCTTAATTGTGAAGTCTCATGCGCGAGTATTTTGTTTCCCTTGGCGAATCCGCCCACCCCAAGTCCTCTGATTCTCGTGCCCGCGCCATAACCAGATTTCAAGAACTTCTCCTTATCTCCTTTCGCGAATTCTCCATTATCACTGACGAAACAATCCAATCTGAGCGCAAACGTTATCGCAGCGAGATCATCACCTCCATTGAATCATTCTCCAAACGCTCATCCATCCGAAATCTCAAATCCCTCGGTCGCTTTAACAAAGATCAAGTTGGACTCATCTATGACGCATTATACAAAGCCATGTGTGTTGTTCCTCCTCCACCTAGCTTGACCAAAAGTGCAGATGGAACAGAGGATGAGGGAAGGATTGAGACGAGGATTGGACCAGCGACGTTCAAGGTGTTTTTGAGTGAGGTTGTTACGTGGGCAAGGAATGATAAGATTGTGAGGAACGGGTTCGGGAGTATTGGTGGGATTGATGTTGGATTGAGCAGGGAGAGACTGGACAGGGAGGTTGCGGATCATGAATTTTTGGATAGACTGTTTTATTTTTGGGATGTCGAGTGCAGGGGAGCTTTGTCATTTCAGGTGGGTGAATGAGTGATTGTTATTGTCTTGGGGAAGGAGCTAATTGTTTTTGTAGGATTTGGTGTCAGGTTTGGATGGAGTGATGTTCAACGATATAATGGAGAATATTGAATGGTTCTTTAATCTCCATGACAAGAACAAGGATGGTCATTTGACGAAGGACGAAGTTTTGACGTTATCTGAAACGTTCCTGGTGATCCTTTGTCTCTTCTTTTGTTGCGTGCTTGAATTAACACTCCAATAGTTCATTTTCCGTCATGAGATCGGCGACGCTTACTTGGGTGCAGTAAGCCGATTCATGACTAACGCGTTCGAGTACGGGGATTCACTCTTACTGGGGTCTAATGCGAAGCAAGGAGAGGAGGCTGGCGGAGAGGAGGCATTAAATTCACCTCCTCCTATCGAGTCCAATCAGCCGTATCTACACCTTGCAACGTATGTTCCTACAACCTCTCCTGCTCTTTCTCCAAAATGTAACCTCGTCATTAGCTTCCGCATGGTTGTTCTTGCAGACGAGATACTCGAATCCTTCTTTGAAACTGACCTTTCTGCGTCATTCCAACTTACACCCTTACCCGAGCTTGATCTTCCGCTACCAAGTGCCAGTTCGGCCGGGTTCCTGGGAGACTTGTGGTCAACAATCGCCACGGATAGCAACAAAAAGATGTTTAACATGATTACAGATGAACTAGGAAAGACAATAGGAAAGCATCAGGTAAGTTCTGATCATTGGTTTGTTTGAACTCCTCGATGGAGATTGGCTGACGCTTGTCGGGGCTACATAGGTGATCAATAAGCCATCGATCGGACGATACACTAAGCTTGAGGAACCGAAAGCAAGAGAATCTCTACTTACACCCTCATTGACTGCATCAAAAACAAGTCTCAATTCAAGTGACACGAGAACGACATCTACTGCAGCAGGTGGAACGGTTACAACTACTATTTCAGGTTCTATATCTTCTTCCGATCTTTCTACACCAATCACACCATCATCCTCCACAACAGCGACAGTGGGCTCCTCTGCAGGTGGCAGTAAATCGTCACCTCCAGTTCCACCTTCACCTATGTCGGATAAAGATAGGGAGGCAGGCATTATGTTGCAGGCCGTTGCGAAAGCTGGTGCAACGGTATTGGAGAGGACACCTTTTGCAATTGATGATGCACAATATTCTTCCGAGAACGAAGACGAGGAAGATGAAGATGAGGACGGAGACGAAGACGAAGACGATGAGGACGAGAGTGAAGAGGACGAGGAGGATGAAGATGAAGACGAGGAGGAGGAGGAAGATGAAGAAGATGAAACTAATGAAGATGATCAGGTTTTGAATGAAGTTGATGCATTTTTAGAGGCTCATGATTCGGGGTTGACAGAGGCAGATAAGGAGGTTGCTAAACGTACGTTTTTGTCCCTGCTTCTCGTTGCAGAGGTTAATCTTCCTTTTCTCTTATAGAACTTCAAACAGCGCAACCGCTTAAGTAGACGTGATAATTTGACGGGAGGAATTGCAAGCATTTTGTATAGTCTCATTGTAACACTATGTTTACTGCTACGAAAGTCAGAATTTTCTACAACATCAAAGGAATAGTTAGTAATGATACAGGTGGGGTATACAAGACTACAGGTGCAAGGATAGAGTGCAAGACCTGCGACTCGCTGGATTACAGTACATGAACCGTTAAACAAATACTTTTTGAACCACTTAGATCACGTATTACCACCACGATCGTACCAAATGCGTATCGCAAGGTCGGAATCAATAGATCCAGTAGCAATCATATTTTGACTGGGATGTGTCTGAAAAGAGATCAAACACAGGTGATTGCATGAACGAATGGATATACTTACTGCTACGGCGACAACCACGTCTAGAAGTACCAACATCAGAGCACGAATGTAAAGTAGTCAGGCCCTAACTTACCACTGTGGCCCTCCAACACCTGCATAATTTCTCTTGTCTGTAGATCCCATATATACACCTTGTGATCCTCACTTCCAGCGACTATCCATTTTCCACCTGTGACACTGAAACATGCAGAGATGCAGTACTTGTTGTTGACATGTCCTACGTACGTCTTGAGACATCGAGTGGTCTGATAGTCCCACAAACGAATAGCGCTGTCATGGGCCGTAGAGAGGATGTATTTCGAGTTAGGCGAAAATTGGACTTGCTGACTGGCAAGCCATATTAGCGATATGAAAGAGAAGGACGTACAATTATGATGACATACCAGATGGCGTCATGTCCTTCTGCAAGTGTTTTCAAGCATTGTCCGTTGACCGTGTTCCAGATTCGACTGGAAGAGATGAGTGAAAAGGCGATGACCAGGCGGATGAGGAGCGTACATCAATCCATCAAGCGCGCAAGAAACAATCAAAGTAGCATCACGGTTGAAGTGGACTGCTGTAACGTAGTCCAGGTGTGCGTGGAGAGTTTTCATACACTTTCCTGGAAAATCATTGGATGGTGACTTGGGGATATGGTGCGGCGGCATACCTCGAGCCACATTCCATATCCGTACATCTCCTTCACAACCACCAGACACGAGTAAATTCGCAGTAGTGTTGTAGTTGAGGCAAAACACCCATTTTGAATGACCTTTTAGGACTCTTTGCGTCAAACCCTACGGAGCAATATTGATAAGCGAAAGATCGACGGGGAGCAAAAACAAAATGCATACTAGTTTGACGTTCCATATCCGAATCGTAGTATCATCGGATGCTGACGCCAGGAACGTGCTATCTGATGACCAAGCAATATCTGAGAGTCCTTGAGTATGACCACTCAAATCACGAATAAACTCTCCATTCTCTGGATTCCATATTTTGACAACTTTCTCTGCACCTATGAAAGGAGAAGAGCAGATGAATTACTCTAATAGAATCGGAGAGAGAACAAACACACCACAGGATGCCAACAGTTCCCCATCGGGACTGAATTTGACTGCAGATATTGACATAGAGTGACCCCGTAGGATGGATCGTAACTCATATTTTGGCGGACTGGCACGGGAGGCTCGAGCCTGAGGTGCAACCGTCGGTGCTTGGAGCTGAGATGGAGGAGGTCGTGCGGCAGGAACAGGGATTGACGGTGGGTGATTTTCGGGAAGATCGTCCTCAGTTGTTTGAGAGGCAGTCTCATCTTCAGACGAGGTCTCGTCTATTCCTTCCAAAGGATCCATTGGTTCTCAGCTTTCTCCGAAGTTCACCGTGAAAAGTAAATATTGATAAAGGAGCCATCATTTTCTCCATACCCTCGTAACAAATATAACTGGTAAAATCATGTGATGACCTGCACTAAGAAACCAATACTTTAACGAACACACAGTCCGATAGTGGTACGGAGACAGCTACAAACATACTTGTGAGACTGAAAGACTCCAACTGAGCTGCGGGCCTCACGAACTTCCACCATTCAGCACCAATTGAAGACGTCAATAAAATTTGACAGTCGCCGAAGATGAACTAGCCGCCTCACTGGAATGGACGACTGATTACTTCTCATCGATGAAAATTTGTACTTATGACAACACTTGCTCCACATCTTCATAGAAGCAACTTGAGAGGCAGACACTGGCACAAACGGACATCAAATAATCATTCGTCAAGAAAAGAGAGAGCGTATGAGAGCAGGAGACGATATGATGGTATAATACATCATATGATTTCGATAATCGAAGGCCAAAGACTGGGAGCAAAGGTAAATGAGAGAAGTCAAATTCAAAATAAAATGCACCTTGTCAATCCTAGAAGAACCTGAATTAACGCCAATAGAAATGGAATCCATCTAGGAAAGGATCAGCCTTCCTAGCAACCAGAACTTCAGGTTACTGACGTCGACATGTTGAAATTTCCCGCGCGATACAACCCCATAGCAGCAAACCCTAAGACAGCTGACCCAATGACTGCTCCAGTGAGACCCAAGGCGAGGAATACAAGAAATAAGAGAAGTGCAAAAGTTACACGCGAGCGCCTTTCGTTCCTCTTAGGTGCTTGCATTGTAGATCTTGAGGTCAAAGGAGTGAGCCGTGAGCAACGAGACTTGAGGAGCCGCAGAGGAATATAAACGCCTCTATCATTTGTAAGTATTGTCATTTCATGGTCACCGCTGTATTCGTATTCAGGGGATTCTTCAGAAGGGTATGAAACTGATTGGCGTAGTGATCGCTGTGGTGGGATAACATAGTTGCAGAAAGCATAGAATCCACAGACAAAGAAGAGCGGGGTGTAGAAGATGAGTGTCCAGTAAAAGGTGAACCGGAATATTTCTACATGTTGTCCAAAGATAAGAAGCCATGAATATAAAAGATGTCACTGACCATCTGGACTGTAGAGATATGTGCCTCCCGACTGGACAGCCTGACGGTGTTCTATGTTAAGGATTTCTAGTCCAGGGTTATAAAGTGAGGGCCATGATGGAGTCATATGCAAGACCTGCTTGAAATTTCAGTGAATCACGGTGTGCATGATCAGTGTGAGATCAGAGATAGTAACGTGATGGATGGGTCACGATCTCATTTTTTAATCCTACCTAATTAACACACATTATAATATAACGTCTAGACGATCATCAGATACAATGTCTAGACAATTCAATTTTTTTGTAACATGAGTCCTAAGGTAAGGATGAGTAATTAAACACCTCAGAAATTCAATGCATTCACGGCTTCTATGGTCACAAATCTTCGAATAACGTTAATCCATACTGGATCTCACTATGTCAAGCATTTTCCTGATCCTCTTATCCCCCAATTGGCCAAACAAGGACTGAGTAGACATGCTAGGCCCTACGCTGTCATTATCAATACAAAAAGATAGATTCCAGCACCTCAATTCAGAATAACTCAATCTACAGGTTGAATACTTCATAACTTTACTCCTCTCTTAGCTCGTCCGCCGTCGGCTAGTCAGAAATACTTGATGAGCCATTGAACGGTTTTCTCAAACGATCCTTCCTTCCCAGCTTTCGCCTTGGGGTCGTTCATGTCGCCACGAACAGCAAAACCATGGGTACATCCTTCATAATAGTTCCTCTCGTATCCATGGGAGAATTTCCCTTGACCGAAAACCTCGTCAGCTTTGGCTTGACTGTCATGGGGGAACTGAGAATCGGTGGTGCAACTGTTGATAAGGAGTGGTGCTTCAGATTTATTGAAGTACGTCTGTTGAAATTGTGTGAAGAGTTAGAATTCGAGGCTATAGCCATCACTCACCTCGAGATCTTCAGGCACCTTTAAGAGGGATGGGTGGGACACGACGCTAACTTTAATGCCATTCTCAAATGCGAGATTAAAGACGTAGCGAGCTATGTGAATATCATTATACATTGACCCGTTCAAGATAGATCGAGTAACCCACGCACCACCGAAGCAATAACCAGTCGCAGCGAATTCCGTTACACCTTGTTCTATAAGGCCGGCGATGGCCCTGTTCAGGGTTGGTTGAGTCTGGTCCACCCCATGATTCACGAACCATGCCGCAAGATCGACTTTGCCCTGTTAGTGATATATAATCGAGTTCCAAATATAGTGTGATTAGATGCCATACGTTATTCAAACCATCAGGTGGGATGGCATCGCCGTTGAAGTAATCAATAATGACAGTCTACGAAATACGTATTTATCAGTTCAGAGAACGGACATAATCTTTTGAGGACTTGAACCTACATAGAATCCATTGCGTGCAAAATCATCAGCAAGAAGCTGATCAAAGAAGATGGGTCAATTTGGCTTTATCTATCTATTGGGTTCATGACATGCCTGAGCGTTAATCAACTTGTGTCCAAAGACGTCTGGGAGGAACAGGAGAGCTTTGTCCTTAGGATAGTCTATAGTGGGAGTGGCGATATAAACGTCGACACCGTTGATGGTGGTTTCCTTGCCTGAATCAGAACTGAGCTCTGGATGTATCTACCACGATCGGACGGCACGTACCCTCGGGCGTACCCTCGTGCCTAACACCTAAACTTCCAATTAGAATGCGATAAGGTCAGAGACGAGTCTATCATACCGCTGATACAATCCTTGCACAAACTCATTTGGTAATGGAGAGATTGATAACAGGCTGGGAATGCTTTATAACGGAAAGAACAAAATTTCCATTCTTGATAGTCGCACGTTGTCGTCAATCTCACAGGCTCTAGGCGGCTATCACAAAAAGCCGGATATGTACAAATCAGAGCATCATTGATGCCATCACCTACAGAAATAAATAAACATCTCAAGTCTTCGGGCCAACTACGGTCGCGTTCCGACGGCGCTTGTTACCCCGGCGGATGTCGATCATATCATTATCGGCCTCAGGATCCTTATTCAAACCCAACATTGGAATACTCTTTCCCAAACCTCCTATGGCCTGGTTCTGACTTGCCCCTCCGCCCTTATGTCGGCGTCTGCCTCCACCTCCACCGTTGCCAGCACCATTGCCAGCACCCACCCCGCTCCCCAATGTTGTTGATGTAAGCGGCAGAGGGAATGGCGAAGGAATTTCGTCAACCGATAGTGAATGTGGGTTTGGAAATGGACCCATGGTTATTGGTAGGCTGCTGATAAGGGTGCTATTGATAGGTGGGCCAGGTGTAGGAGGTGGAGAATTCCCTAACTTGTTACGAAGTTTACGCGTTAGAGGTGGTCTTGAGTGAGCGTCAAGTGAGGCATCTATACAAAGCAGCATTGTCCAAATGTGAACATTTGATTAGCATTGCAAAATACTGACCGCCTGTTGCACCTTCGCCTTCTTTCTCCTCACGCGCCTTTCTTCGTCGTTCCTCAATACCTTCGAGGAGCCGCTCTCGAACACGATCCCGCCCTTTTCTCCATTCTTCTTCCACTCTGTCACGTTCCTCTTCGTATGCTATTTGTACACATTCGTTGGCATAATGCTCTTCATTTTCGTATTGTGCAAGGATTGCTGAGCGTTCAATTGAAAGCGGCAATAGCTTGAGGTTGTACATCGAGCTTGTCTCTGGTCTGAGAGATAGCTGTACAGATGTACCAAGCAACCGGGAAATACTGTCATGAAAATAGCGGCCGCTGTGCAAACGCAATGTCATGAACAAACCGGAACAAAATCGAAAAGAACGCACTCCTCTCTCCTATCAACCATCTCTTTCCCAAGCTTCCCTGCGATCTCTCTCTTCCGCTTTTCCCTCCTTCCATCGTCGAGGACAACTATACGGGTAGAGTCAGGTTAGAAACAGATGAAGCCTAGAATGGACATCTACCATGATTTCTTGAACTGGGACCAGGTGTTGCGGCGTGTCCATGGGGCGCGTAAACCGCTCCCCCTCCACCACCCGGGGCCATCTCACCGATGTCGTTGGCCATGTATCCTGTCCTTGCTTTATGAGCAGATCCATAGGGAACGGCGAAGAGTCCTTGCTGTGGTGGCATTGTCCTGGTATACCTGAAAGCAATAAGCTATTGCCATACACAGGAGTGACATCGATCGCCTCCGTCACATCACGCGATGGAGCATCAATCGGGACTGAGGGATCTCGGACGGTCTTTCTTTCTTTTTCTTTCTTCCTTAACTAGACAAGTTTCCAGATTGTCAGGCAAGAATTTTTTTGATGGAAAGCAGTTTTCTATTTTTTTTAATACTGTAATGATCGAGATTATCAACATTCGAACCACTGGATATAAAACGGTTAGTCAGGGTTGAGTTCCATCTAGATTAGCTTTAGACATCATACAGTACTCCTTTCCAATCGACCACGCTTGAATGAGCCGAGTCCATTCATCGTCCACTCATCTCCACCCGGCAATTCCATCTGGCGGGAGACTTAACCAGATGAGTGTGTCCATAAATCACTGGGTCCGAGGAACCATATTTTTTCTTAATTCGGAAATTTATTACATGCCGATCTACGCTGTACCCGAACGCAATCCGTCCCTTATATCTTCATATTTTCATTCTCCATAAAATCAATTTTCTTGATCTGTTTTTCTTCCCACGATGATTTCCCCTGCCTGTTCTCAGTGCGGGTACTCTCCTGACTCTGTCCTCAAAAGCTCGGAAATCACTTACTGTCAAGCGTCCACTATTCCAGCATATTCAACCTCTAACGCATCTTTGCATTTTTCCGACGATGCCGAGTCCCAATCACTCTACCAAGAAATTGCTAGACTAGATGAGGCGATTCTCCATTTGTACGAAGAACGAGCTTCTCGCTGTCGCAGGTTCAACGAGACCCAATCTTTTGAAGCCAGGCTTCCATCTAGCATCCTCATTACCATCTTCTGCTATGTTTGTCCACCATCCTCATATAATTCTTCCCATCAGCGGGTCCGAAGACCTAATGGAGCCAAACCGCTCGTACTTCCTGTGTTCGCCCTAGGTGCCGTTTCGTCACGATGGCGTCAAATAGTCCTTTCTCTTCCTCAGTTTTGGGTGAAACTGGACTGGAATCGGAAGTATTATCTATCCCCCGACGATACCTCTGCTCTTCTTCGCACGTATTTCACACGTGCATCTCCCCTCAAACTTGATCTCAAGCTCACTGTTGACGAGAAATGGGAGATTGAGAATACGGTTTTGTATGATGATCCAAACCAAGTCAACAGTCATCTGGATGCTCTCAGGCGCACCGTTTTCCATGAAAATGGTGAGAAAATTGGAAAATTAAGTTTGGATGCACCGATGCAATGGTTGCATCTTCTTTCAAGCACATTTATCCATTTATCCGACCTTTCTTTGCGCTCCGGGCGTATCGACGAGCGCATTGACCTATCCAGCCTTCCTTGCCTCACCACAGTGGCATTCGTCAATATCAAAGTCACTCCCATTCTGCCTTGGAAACGTATAACCTCGATCCACCTTAGAAGCGCTCATACAAATGTCGCGTTCGAGTTGCTGAGGCGTTGTCACTATCTAACATCCTTCCAATCTCATCACCCCAATCCTACGAGAAACAGCTCTATCAGCCAATTGATCAAAGAAACCATTACCCTCCCGTACCTCAAATGGCTTGATTGGTGTTGTATTGGTAGTCTTTGGGATGATGCACTTTTTCGATTCATGTCGTTCCCTGGTCTGAAGCAGTTGAGCCTTAGTGGCGAAACATCGTGGGGTTTGGACTGGGATCAGACGTTGACGAGTTTTCTCAGGCGACTGCCCAGAAATCCACCTACTGATCTTGAGCTTGGGTACATTTGCAATTTTGCCGGAGATCCTTTACCAGTTTTCGAGACAATATTCCATGCTCTTGGATTTTCGCTTCGAAATCTGACTGTGACCGAAGACGATCATACGTACCTGGAGAAGCTCGTCACGTTACTTACGCCTTCCTACTCACATTCTACTTCTTTGCTAACCCCGCTGCCCTCACCATCCATTCCCGTTTCGAACTCTCCTTCGTCTTCGTCGTTCCCGATTTTCACTGTTCACCTCCCCGCTCTCCATGTTCTCTCCCTTCGGTCTCCTTCCCCTCACAACCTCTCTATGAACAGCTTAGATAATCCCGGTGTCTTTACCCCTCTCCGTGGAGCTCCCGAACAGTCCTTGTCCATCATCTATGGTGATTTGCTCACCGAGTTCTTGAGGCAACGGAGGCATGTCTTTCAAATATCCCAGTTTTATTTGAATATGGACATGAATTCGACGTTGGAAGGTTTCGGAAAGTGGAAAGTGGAATGCAAGGAGGAGTTGAGAGAGTTAGTTAAGGAAGGCTTCGAATTAGTTTTGAAGGAGCATGGACAGAGAGTCGAGTGGTTGTGAATGGATAGTCGTTGAAATTATCGAGTTTCGAGTTACTTATTAGGTTGCCTCATGTATGCTTAAATGTTTTACGCTATGTTTTATGCACCTAAACTATATAGATGTAGATTAGACAAATAGAATTTTCAACTCAACAGAAGAAAACGTCTGAGCCTCGTAAGAATGGCGTATATCCTGAGTCTTGATTCCAAGTCTTTCTTTTGTGCATATGGTGAACAGCATCATTCATCGCCTGTAATTCTCTGCAACCTAACATCTGGGAGAAACGAACTGAAAAATGACCGTTCTACTAACCCCAGGTGTGCAATCGAACATGTTCTTGCCCGCCCCTCTGAATTTCGAACATTGAACTGCTCCCCCTTTACAAAACTGCATGCGTGCTCTCCACCCTTCCTCTTCCCCCTCTTCTTGGTGGATAGCACACTAATTCTGGTTCTCATAGCATAGACCCTCCGCATCTTACCACTGTTGCGGAAATATCAATGATGATCACGAAAATATTGACTTGAGTGGAGTGTTCGTGCTAAACGTAGTCACTTTGGCTGAACCTTGGGGCGAATAGAATAAGAGGGTAAGTAATTATGTTCGAAGCTACCACAGATCTATGATCCGAGGGATAGATTCTATACAGGTTTTGTTCAACAGAACCGCACTTCGGAGACTCGATGAGGGTCCAAAATTAGAGGCACTAAGTGAACAGATACTTCACTTTTACTGAGAAAGCAAAAAAAACTACATACTCACTTCTTCTGCGTTCTCCATTGCGGTCGCATTGGTCACATGGAGGAACTAGAACGAAAAACGGGCCATTGCCGGCAACCATCCTGGCAGACTATATCATATGTGCGACAGTGAAGCGACGAGAAGAGCGAAGAAAGGCAGGTGAGAACAGGATCGCTAGCTTCGCTGGATTATTGATCTCCAATGAATACCATATGAAGAACGTACACTGGGCGACTTGCCGTAAAATCTTCTCAGCTGAACCGAGACGAAATCCCCATATGTCATGATCTAGGAAAATCGCCAGATCGTCTTCCAGACTCTGCTTTTTGAGTTAGATGGACTGGACTCCACTTGATGGGGCTTGATTAATGAAAAACCCTTAGCTGATCGTTAAGATGAAAACATACTGATTTCCACCCCTAGGAACCAACTGCATGCCCATGTGGAGCGTTGGACGCCGAAACGCGAGCTCATATCTTGACAGAATTCACGAAGGGTCGCGTTACATTGGGTGACTTCCTGTAAGAATCTGGGAAATTCTGAGGATGTAGTGCACGTGTGAAATTCCAGTCCGGGAAACCGTACCGAGTTAGTTGTGATGTCATACCGCGTTGCATTCAACGCGTTACACACGATGTAATATCATGTCTTTTCGATTATCCTGAAGACAGAACACTGCTTGCATGTGTGCAACAGTTCTTTGTGGTAGAATGTTTTTTGAAGTGTCCCCTTGACTTTGATAAGAGCCATTAAAAATAAGCGCAATGACGCAGTGACTCAGATTGCCCTTGTGTTTGGCCATTCCCTCGATCTTCATCGCACGACCTTTGGCTCATAAAGAAACAGATTAGTCTGTCATTCTATATATAGTATGTGGAGAGAATATCTATATATGGTATAGTACACTGATATCTCTGAAAAAAAAAAAAGGAAAATTGGTGTCTAGGGAGGTCTAGGAGAGGGTCGTTTTTCTCAGATCACATCTGTATGGGACTCCCTCGAATTTAGAATTCATGCTCGGCATGGAGCAGTCTGATAAAATACATTTTCAGATTTTCTCAGACTGCTTATGGGAAGTCACCCACTGCCTTACCAATGCTTAGGCGATTTCATCAAGTTCCCACTGCGTTCGCCTTCACACTACACAGAGAACCCCCATAACTCCCCTAACTACGATGCGCTTTCCCGGCCTACTCTCCCACTCGGAGCATCAACATTGACGCAGCATAATAAAATATGTGCGCAGGGGAATGAGGGAAAGGAAGAAAGACTTCATACATTCTAACTACATTCCCCATTATATTTGATAGAAACGCTCCAAGGAATGGTGCTTCCATGACATCTCGGTGTCATTCCACGATATGAACATACAGGATTTCGTGCACTTCAGAGTATACTCTTGCTACCCCTTCAATTATATCACTCCTGCTCTCTTCGTTTCTCTTTGTTTGCTGGACCAGTAGTATTTATTTATTAAGGTTAGGCCCCTGTAATCAGTAGGCTACTGCGGACTCCACGTGTAGATTGTTGAACTAAAAAAGAAAAGAAAACACACTGATTGTTTCTTGTTCCTCTCCTATAACATCCTAGTGTAAATGATGAACAGTCTTCCTGGCTATTCCACAATTGGGAGGATCTGAAAACAGTCCTTGTTGTAGTAAATAGAGGCAGAGAGGTGTTGCTGAGCATCAGGTGCGTTTCAAAAGCACCATCAAAATTGTTGCACAACAGTGCTTCAGGATGAAAGGAGGTGAATACACATGATATCGATGTCTTACAACATGACACAATATCACAGGGTGACATCACGCCTTGAACTCGTGGAATCATTCTCAGTATCAGATTCCCACCGGAAGCTACACTTGCCAAGCCGAATAGCATTTCTAGTTCTGTAGAGTCCAGAAAAACGTCCCATCAAGACAACTACAAACAACACACGCACACTCTGAATTTGATTATGTAATTCATTTTCAACACCGGGATTTCACACGAGGACCGATGGGAAAAGTGATCTCACCGGGCCGTATTCATCTCGACATGAGAATTGCTCTATGTTCTTTGCCGATCACAAGGGAACCCGAGAACATAGGCTATCTTTCTGCAGATCATTGACATATTTCTATTTGGGAAGGCCGGAAAGAAAGCATATCGTTGACTGAAATTCATACGATACTCACTGTCTGTCTGTGCACCGGATCGGGTGTCGTCCGTTGTTCCCCACTTCAAAAGTACTTGGAGAAAAAGTTTCTGTTAATGTGTGCACGTTATGGTTGCATCATTTCTGGTTGCATCGGCGCTGACGTCTTCCTGATGGTTATTACAACACTCTTATGGATCCTTTGTTTAAATCAAACCCACTTTTACGAGAACCAACGGGGAAAGTGATAGCTGGGCCGATCAATCATATTGGCCTTTCTTCTTTGTTCTAGGCGTGGCCAAACAACTCTCTTTCCGACTGGGAAGCTCTTTTCTTGGGTGTTATTAACTGTATTTGATTACGACGATGTCCGAATTTTTTGCGTACTGGATCGATATCGTCTGTTACTTGGAGCTTCTCCATTTCTTCGGATCCTGTAAAATAAGAAGAAAAGTTTTTCATTCCGCCGATGTGCACCATTTCCTGCTGTCATTCATTGAATTACTCTTCTCTTTAGACACTCTCAATGATCCTGTTTGCCGAATTTAGATGTGGCGAAAGGGATGGATGAATGGGCGAAAACTCGTTGCAAATGTACAGCAAATGTACAGCAAGTCTCACTTCTATCTATTTCTATCTTACATTCATTAGATAAGATGAAACCGTTTGCACTACATTGAACAACAAGAGATCAAACGCAGATCAAACACAGTCCCACACTCAGAATGGAGCAATCCCCCACCCAATCCTGAAAGCTATGGCCGCTCCTACTTCATCTGATCCTCATCTCACATCTGATCTGATATCGAAAGTGGATTGTATATGTGGTCAAAGATTCGGGGACCGTAGTCATAACGTGATTGATATCAGATCGGGAGGCTCTAGAACAAACTCATTTCTATAAAAGATCCTTCTCTTTTTCGCTTACATTTCACACATACACAGGCCCCACCCCCTTCCCCCATCAATCCCAAAGCCAAAAAGATGGGAACGTGGGCTCGATTTATGGTTGAACTGTTTCTCGACTACTTTGCTTATTATTCTACAATGACGACGGACCCTACCGTTATTCTGGACAATGCGACGTTTACGGGGTTGAATTCTGGTTCTGTGGTTCAATTCCTTGGAATACCATTTGCCCAACCTCCGTGCGTTGCTTCCCCCCCCAAAAAATAAGAAAATCTAATCTATTTTTTTTTTCTGTTTCTGTTTCTGATTTTTTTTTTGAAAAAAGGATTGGGGATTTACGATTTCGATTACCCGAGCCTATCGAATTTTATACTGGGCACCATCTCGCGACGACATTTGGGCCTGCATGTATACAGCAAACCGTGCGTTTACCAGCCTTCCCACCTCAGGTTCCCGAAGGAGCGACCGAAATCATGAGGCGTATAGTCGAGGTGTTTCCGGAGAGTGAGGATTGTGAGTGGTGTTTTTTCTTCTTAATCTGATATTTTTGGTGTGATGAGAGCGATGGATGGATGGACGACATTTCTTTTTTCTTTTTTTTGCTTAATGCACCAACTGACGTGTTACGTGTCAAGGTCTGACGATGAATGTGATCGTGCCTCGGAATAGGAATTCTGGGGATGAAAAGTTGCCTGTTGTCGTGGTAAGTCTCATTTCTATCGTCCCAAAGCTCCATCAAAATAAAAACTGCTGATATATAGTGGATTCATGGAGGTAATTACAGCTTTCGAACCTCATCTCTCCATGGTCCGAGAATAACATGTATTTTGCTCTTCCTTAAAAAAAAAAAGGCGGGTGGCAAACAGGAACAGCATCTTCATACGACGGTCAACCAATCGTCGAACGTTCCATCGAACTAGGAAAACCCATCATCTACGTTAGCATACAATATCGGTACGTTTTTTTTCCAACCTATCCCCTTTGACGATCTCTTCTCTGAACATCACAATGACAATGACAATGACAATGACAATGACAGATTGAACGGATTTGGATTTTTGGGCGGGAAACAAGTCAAGGAAGCTGGGATCGGGAATCTCGGTCTTCAAGATCGTACGTTGGGTTCTCTCCTAGTTGATTTTTTTTTTACCATTTTTTTTTACCATTTAGAAAGATTGGCTTTACATTGGGTTCAAAAGCACATCTCCGCATTTGGTGGTGATCCTACCAAAGTGACTTTGTATGGACTATTTCCCTCCCTCCGCCCGGATGTGTCTGACTGATTTTTTTTTTCACAACAACGACAACAAAAAAAGATGGGGAGAATCAGCTGGAGCTATGTCTATCTCTCTGCACATGATCGCTGCTGCCCCCCATTCACAACACGAACCATCCACAACAACAACAACAACAACAACAACAAATCTATATCGTGCAGCGTTCATGCAATCTGGATCCCCTCTGTCTCTCGGCGACCTCACGAATGGACAACACGCTTACGACGACATCGTGATCGAAACGGGCTGCTCGGGCGAGGGGGTGGATGATACTTTAGCTTGTTTGAGACGCGTTCCGTATGAGAGGATTAAAGCCGTGATCGATCGATCGCCTGGGTTCTTGGATTATGGAGTGAGTTTTTTGTCCTTTCTGTCTTTTGTTTTAATTTTTTTCTCTCTCTCTCCTACTTTATGGGAAGGATAGGGTCTACGATTATCTTGGCCAGCTCGTGTCGATGGAAAGTTTATAACGGATAATCCTTATAAACTCGTTCAACAAGGGAACGTTGTGGATATTCCTTATGTGACAGGTAAAAAAAAAAACCAATGCCTCTTTTCTCTCTCCCTTCTCACATATGCATGTATACACCAAAAAGGCACATGCGATGACGAAGGAACGTTTTTCTCTTTCGCGAACGCAAATATAACGTAACTATTCTTCTCCAATTCACACAACTCATTTCTCACAAATACACAATAAAGGACCGAATCCCTATTCAGAGACTACGTCCAAAATGGGGTATGGCAAGGCATGTCAGACGAAGACACGGTTCGTCTCGCCGCGCTCTACACTCAAAACGTCACGCAAGGATCACCTTTTGATACCGGGCTTTCGAATGCCTATACACCTCAGTTCAAGAGACTAGCTGCGTTGCTGGGTGATGTCATCTTCCAAGCGCCTCGTCGGCATTTTCAACACCATCGATCTGGGAAACAACCCATGTGGACTTTTTGTCCGTTCTCATCCTTCAATTCACATGATTTGAGTGCTGATAGTGTTTTCTTCGAAATTTAGTGAGCAAGCGGTTCAAGAATCAGCCGCTGCTTGGTGCAGTAAGCCCAAAGAAATGGCCCGCATTTGGATTCAAAATCTTGACCTGAACTTTTTCCTAGGCCCACACATCTGATCTCGCCAACACGTTTGGTGGAGGAGAACTCCTGGACTATCTCATCAATTTTGTCGTCCATCTCGATCCTAACGGACCAGGACAAATTCACTGGCCAGAGTACACGACATCGAACCCACAATCATTGACGTTTTTGGACGGTGATCCACCTATGACAGTGACTCGGGATACGTTTAGACAGAAAGAGATGGCGTTTGTGATGGACATGAGTTTGGCTTATCCGTTGTAGTAAAGTTAGATTTCCTCAATCTTATCATCTTCATCTTCATCAGGCTCGCTTTTTTCTTGTCGACTGTGAGCCAGAATATCGGTCACAGGTGTAAAATACGTCCGCTCAGTGCCCTGGTCGTTGTTGTCAAGATGGAGTGTGCTGATGTCTTGGCCCTCGGGCAAAGGCTGACTCGGTTCGTCACCCTTGAGTAGCTGGACCAGTCGTTCGATATGGTCTGAAACCTAAGCAAACGTGTAAACACGTGAGTAAGAGATGAAAAAGATCGAGCACACATTCTTGACTTGTTCATTTTCATCTGCAACGCGGATGATCTCGTAAACGCCATGGGAGCGAAGATAGTCTCTTCCCCAACGTGTGTGACAGAGCAAGAGTAGTGTTTCGATCAGGGTGAGACGGATAGCAGGGTCCGTTTCTCGTGTCTTGGTGGGAGGTAGAAACTGTAGGGGTTCGAGAAGCTTTTCCTGGTCCTAAAGCGAGACGAATTGAGAGGTAGCAGTGATGATGGAGGGAGAGGAGAGACGTACGTCGAGAGAGAATTCTTCTGGACCAGCGAGGGGGAGTAAGAGATACGGTAGTGCATCTATTCCGGGGGTTGGGGGATCGGAGACGAGGTGGGTGTCGGGAGAGAGAATGGCTTCATGACCGGTAGCTAGAAATGCACAGTTTCTGGAGAGGGGTCAGGTGATGATTTGAAAAGAGAGGAACGACATGCTTGATGCAAGCAGCCACACCAGCACGACGGGTGTGATCGCTGTGCTGGGTGAAGATGACGAGATGGCTAAGGGGAAAGACGATGTTTTGTGAGGGATTGAGGGTGTCTGTGGGTTGAGGAGAGAGAAAGTAGGATCTGCCACTGGGGGACTGTAGGGATTATGAAGAGGAGATTTTTAGGAGAGGAGGAAGACGCACGATGGATAGATTGGCAAAGACATGGGCTAGAAAGTGGAGACGACCCTTGCCAGTGGCCCCCTGGACAAAGGCATTGATGAGCAAGGGGAGGGCGCGGACCGTGCGTTGCGGGCCGGAGAAGAAGGGGGTGGGTGGGGGGCAGGATGGGGAGAATGAGTCGACGGGAAGGAGGTTGTTGTTGACAGAGACGACGGAGAGCTGGAGAGCGAGGATGGTGGTGCAGACGGATGGAGAGACGGTGAGGTTTGAGAGGAGCATGGCGGCGAGATCTGCGAGGACGGCAGAGGGGTTCTGAGGAGGGTTGGGAGAGAGGAAGGAGGAGGAGGAGAGAGACGGACGATAACATAGGCAGCAAGGAAGGAGAGAAACGCAGGCTCTGAGAGGGCAGCGATGGCGGTGGGGGCGTCTGAGAGATTGACGAGTGCGCGGAAGGCATCGTGTGCGATGTCCTGGTGGCGCGTGAGCTGGGGAGCGAGGCAATGGACAGACGCACGAGCTGGTCTTTGCACAGGGCCTTGACGTCGTGCACGCCGGTGAGGAGGAGGTTGCGATGGGAGAGGAGGTGGTGGAGGGCGAGTGCACGGACCTTTGGATTAGGGTCGCGTAGAAAGTCCATGACAGTCAGGTGATGTTTGGGTCAGGTGCTAGACAGGTGCTGTCAGGTGACGTCTGCTGTGAGTGCAGTCAGGTGATCGCCAAGTGCTATACATCAGGTGATTTATGTCAGGTGATGTCTGCTATACATCAGGTGAGATGATCAGGACTTGTATCTATCATGGACGACCGGCCAGCGTCTTTCGCAGTGCATCTGCACGCAGAACACTGGACAATCAACAGCAGCGCCCAGCTTCCGTACCACAGCCACATTGCAGTATGTTTGTTTTTCCGTGTCTTCCCCGCTGACCCGCCACAGTGCATCCTCGACGACATCCGCGCTCACCGCATCCCCGTCGACTTTCTCGACATCTTCGACGCTGCAGACGTCCCCTTCTATGACGGTACGCCCAGTCTGCTCTGCCTCTGCTGCGCTCACTGTCCCAGGCTGCATGGTCGTCGACCTCTTCGACTATCGCACGAGGGACGAAAAGCCTCTCCGGACCCGTGTCCTCCTCCACCCAGACTCAGAATCTCTCTGGGCAGACATCTGCGCCCTCAATTTCAAGCACAACGCCGACTGCACCGACCTCGATGCTCTCCACATCGAGGCAAAGATCCTCGTCTGTCCCTCTCATCTTCCTCTCTTCTCTGTCTCACCCGCGACCAGATGGCCACCGCCCCTCCCCTCTGTCTCCACCCTGACCCCCATCTCACCCGCGTCGTCAACCACCTCTACCGAGCCACCGCCACAGCCGTCCCCAACCCTCTCAAGCGCAAGGCTGCCGCTCTCGACCCCGAGGACCATGAAACCGAGAAACTCAGGCGTGCCAAGATCATGGCTTTCGCCAACCCCTCCCGCACAAAGCTCCACAACCCAAAGTACGCCCCCTCTTTTCCTCCAATGCTCCCCCCCTCACCGTCATCTAGTTTCCACTTTCTCGAATTCATGCTGGACAAGGATCGAGTCAAGTCTCCTGCCCCTCCCTCGTCTGCTCCCCAATACCTTGCCCACTCAGCTCCCCCCTCTGCTCCTCCAGCTCCTCCAGCTCCTCAACCCAGCCCTCCCTCCCCTCCTCCAAAAGACAAACCACCAACTCCCAGTGCCCCTGTCCCCTATCCATACCTTCAGTCTGCTCCCATGCCCCCGCCTCAACCCACCACAAACCAATTCATGAGCCCTCCTCCTCCCCCTCCTCTGCCCTCAGAAGTCACTAAACGCACGCCTACCCCCGCTCAGCATCTTCCTCCACCTCCCCGTCCCCCTTCACGCCACTACCCCCATGCCCCTCCCCAACCTGTACCCAAATCACCCCAGACCAATCCACAGCCACCTCCCACTCCTGTTCCTCACCAAAACACACCCCAACATCTACCCCGCCCACCTTCTGTCCGTCCTTCTCGAACACCCGTACCCCATTTGTCCATGCAACCCCCTCTTCAGACTCGGACTCCCATCCAACAACCCCAGCGTCTTTCCCCCATCACAACTATATCCCAACATCCATCTCCTTCCCAACCCGTCCCAGTCCAAACCTATCGACCCCCATCACGTTTACGACCTCCTTCTCGTCCAATCCAACCGAGTCCCTCTCCCCATACTCAACGTCCACAACAGCATCCCCATGCCTTGTCACCCCCACCACCTGTCCAAATCGCACGAACGCCCCGTTTATCCCAGAGTATCAAGCGAGAGGAGACACCCCACCAGTATGTATTGTCATCCCCATCGGGATCCTCCTCCGCCCCCGCGCCTTCACGTTCCGTCCGTACGCCCGCGCCACAAGGTGTTGCCATGATGGTTGGAGGGATGCCTCAAACCCCCGTCGTGGGACATGCTCCTCTTGCGCAGAATGTGAATTTGACATCTGGAGTGATGAGTTTCCAAGGACCAGCACCGCCACCGCCATCATCATCGCTTCATATTAATGATCCTTCGATGATGATGAGGTTGAAAGCGGCTGTGCAAAATGGGGGTGGACCTTTGCAGAATCCAATGTTGGTTCAAAGCCAACAACAACAACAGCAGCAGCAGCAGCAACTTCAATTTCAACAATTGTTATATCAGAGATCGTTGATGGCGAACAAGAATGGTCGAACAGGGACACCGGGTCAACCACCGCAACCGCAACCGCAACCACAACCTCAACCATCTCAACCGCAAGTACCGTCGTCGGGGATGATGAGGATGAATTCAATGATGATGAGGAATAATGGCGGGGGAGGAGGAGGGATGCAGCCAGGGAATGGCAATGGCAATGGCAACGGGAACGGGGGGTATACGCAACAGCAGTTGGTCACTCTTCAGCAATTTATGAGAGCTCAGGCGCAAGCGCACGGGATGAGTATGGAGCAGATTAAAGCATTCCAGGCTCAAGCTCAGGCTCAAGCTCAAGCTCATGCACATGCACAACAAGTACAACAGCTGGCTCAACATCATCATCAACAGCAGCAGCAACAGCAGCTTCTTCAACAACAACAGCAGCAGCAGCAGCAGCGTGGGGGAAGAACAGGAACGCCTGGTACTATATCGTCAAGCCAGCAGCAACAGCAACAACAACAATATTATTTCCAACAGATACAACAAATGGGATATAATATCAATATACAGAATGCACAAGCAGCGGCAGCTGGGTATCATAGATGGGCTGCTAGGGAGATGATGGTTTCACAAGCTCAAGGCAGTGGTGGTGGTGGTGGTCCGGCTCAGGCTCAGGCTCAAAACCAAGGTCAAGGTCAAGGTCCACCCATCCATATAATTCAGGCGATGGGAAAGGGAGGTGCTGGAGGTGGAGGTGGAGGTGCTGGAGGAACAAGGCGGTGATGATAGAGTACTAGAGTACTGACCAGCCAAAAAAAAGCCCATTCGCAATATATCTACCTTTTTTCTTTTCAAACAAAAAAAAAATCCAAGAAACCCCAAAACTCTAAGGAAACTTACTTGTTCCTTCTATACTGACTCGGTCCATCCTCCTCATCCTCATCCTCATCCTCATCACGACCCTCCTCTTCCTCATCAATACCATCCTCCTCATCACTATCCCCTTCTCCAGAATCCATATCCATCGTATTCTGTGATGGTGGTGGTTGGGGTTGTAGTAGCTGTTGCTGCTGTTGCTGTGATTGTGATTGTTGTGAAGACGACGTTGGATCGTTTGATCTTGCAATAGTGTATTTATCCCGAGTCCGTTTTTTGATCTATCGTGTGTGAATGAAAATAGGTGAACATCATGAAAATAACTTGCCATTTTCGCATATACAAGTCCACATGCATTACAAAGCGTACGTGGACCTAAGAGGAAAATCAATCAACTCCTTTAAGAGGAGAAAACTCCATTATTTCACGCTCACCCATAGGTCCACGTCTCCATTCCGGTGTCGAAGTCGCATTACACCCCAAACATCTCTGATTCTGGTTCTGAATCTCAACGATATTGGTTTGTTCCGTTTTCTAAAAAAAAAAAACAGAAGGAGATTTGAAAACAGAAAGAAAGGAGATGAACGAGAAGGTATACCTGTTTCTTGACGGGAGGAGGTGCGGATGTATGAGTTGTGGTATTGACAGAGGGAGAACCTGTACCGGTAGCAATAGTGTTGGTCGCAGCAGAATCAGGAGATGCATCAACAATGCCTTCTTTCGTATCTTCCCTTAAAGCAATCGTGTTTGGATGATGTTGAGGAGGATGGTGATGGTGGGGGTGGTGGTGGGGGTAGTGATGATGGGTGGCAGCAGTGGCAGGGAGTGCATTCGCCCCACTCAGCGACGAATAATTAGACGTAGTCGTCCTCCCTCCTCCTCCAGCAGCTTGTTGAAGCATCTGCGACGCAACAGTCGCACATTGCACCATCTTGGCTAAAAGATCCGCAGGAGGCTTGGCACCACTCCTGATACAATCTCCATTATCAAGTATCAGTTTATACGTGTCCAGAAGCTATATTTTCAAAAGAAACATGAGTCCACGGTTCCCAAAAAAAAAAGAAAAAAAAAAGAAAACCCACCTTGAAAAAGTCTAGGCTTCCAGGAGGCATACCAGGAGGAGAGACGGGGGGAGGCGGACCGGTAAGCGGGGCTGTTGATGATGGTGGTGGTGCTGAAGATGGTGCTGGTAGTGGTGCTGGTGGGGGTTGCGATGGCAGAGGAGGCTGTGGGGGCGGAGAATCTCGCGGTCTAATCGTCGTCGCACCTGCAATAGCAGAGGAGGACGAGATGGGGATGGGAGTAGGGGCAGAAGAGACGGGCGTCGGGGGCGGGCGCTGTGATGGCGGCGGCGGTGGTCCTGGTAGCGGCGGTGGTGGAGGGTAGTGGGGCACATGACGGGCCGGCGGGACGTAACTGGCAGCGGGTCTGTGGTCTACCGGAGTAGCAGAGTGATCAACCGCTGGACGTGTGTCGGGGGGTGGCGGGGGTCCATACGCGACCTGGTGTTGATTCCAGTGACAATCATTATTCCAGTTGTACGAATACGGAGCCGGCGGAGGTGGATAATACGAAGCATGATGCGTACTGCTCCCCGGTGGCGGTGCGTAGCCCGGAGGCGCGGCATGGGTGGTGGTCGGGGGATGCGGGGAATAGGCCGGGGACTGGGTGTGGCCGCTGCTCAGCGGGACTGCCGCACGGGGCACCGGGGCACGGAGCGGGGGGTGTGTGCCGGGATAGTCATAGGAAACAGCAGAATAGACATAGCGACCCTCAGAAGACATTGGGCAAAGCACAAAAGATATTCACACGGTCCTGCCATTAATTACAACAAGTCTTTATTGTCTAAGTCGCCCGGGCCGCCTCACCCGCACCGTCGCTCTCAGCCTCCGACTTGTCCCCTCCTGCAGCTGCATCCCGCATGGCTGCCTTGACCCCACTGGCAGCAGCAGCAGCCCGTTCACGCGCTTTCCTTCGTCGCTTCAGTATTTTCTTTCGGTTGCGTACAGCACGCTTGTACTCCCCGTCATCTCCGTAGAAGAGACTGTACTCGCAGAACGAACAGATCCACTCGTCCTGTGGAACGACGTGCTGAGTACTGCCACTACCATCTTGCCGTCCGCGTGCTCGCACATCCGCAGACAAAAACGTCAGCGCTAACGGCCACTCCGAGTCCACGTTCCCACCACCTTGTCCATGTCCTGTATGAGGCAGCCGAGACGGAACATAATTCCTCAGATGATGAGGATTCGACGCATTCGCCATCGTCGACCGCTTCTTTTTCTTCCCTTTCTTCCCTCCAGGCGTCACCGAATTCCCCGCTGCGGCTGCCCCACCACTCCCCGGCATTTCCAAAAACTCTGCAGGCTGTTCTCCACTCTTTGCGTTCATGGTCGTCTTTACTCTCTGCTGCGCTCGCCTTTTCCCCGTCTTCCCAGATCCTCTGCCACCACCGCCACTACCCTGCTGTCCACTTCCACCAACAGCCTCTGTCCCCTTGGGGCTTTGCCTAGCCAGTTCCATCGCAAATAAGTTGTGCAACTTGGCAGTTTCCTGCTCCATAACTACCGAGCGTTCCCCAGCTAAATCCCATAAATCATTTTCTCCTTCTCAACATAAGAAGATAAAAAAACCACTCACAGGCACTAGCAACAAGATAGGTAAACTCCCCTGTAGGAAACGGTGCAGCGTCAGGGTGTCTTCCAAGTCTTCCACCCCCCGTCCGAGCTGCTCGAGCTGCTCTCATTCTCTCTCGTCTCGACAATCTCACCTTGCCATCCCCTTCATCCCATCTATTCCGAGTGCCCCGATTCTCCCCTCGCTTCCCTCCAATCTTCACAAACGCCGGCCCAGTACGATGGTCAGGCCCCATAATCGGTGACTCTAAAGGTGATATATCCGGAGACGAAAACTTGGAATCCAGAGGAAATATCCTAGACAGTGCCAGTTCCAGAACCAGAGAATCACTCGCCGGCAGGTCTCCCATAATAGCCTCTAACCGTTTCTTCCTATTCCTGACCACTTCTTTCCTATACAACCCCGCAACAGTCGCTCGACTCAGCTTGGGTGCTCTGTGCCATTGACGTGGCGCCGCTGGTAGTAACAGTGCTTTCGATCCTCCCGGCTTCACCTCCAATGGCGTCTCATTATGTGACCCAAAAATGTCAGACTGAACACTACTCAGCGTTGTCCCTGAATTTGAGTCCTCCACTGTTGCTTCAGCCCCAAGTTCCAGGCCAAACCCCAATCCAGGATCCAATTCTTTCTCATCACCCTGAATCCCATCTGTGATTTCCCCAAAATTTACACCGCGATGCAAGGCGTAATGGTGGTGGTGATGGTGGTGATGGTGATGGTGGTGGTGATGATGATGATGATGAGGCGGCGAATTACCAACATTGGCTGGTACTTTCCTCTTCTTCGTATTTCCATGGTGAAGATGATCTATGAGGTCCTCTCCTCTCCCATCCTCGTCATGTCCCCTTCCAGTACCGAGACCAACATGCCTACTCCTTGGTACCAATGATCGTATAACATTACTTGTTGTAGTATCCACGCTCCCATTTCCGTCCAACGGCGGTGTAGTCACATATTCCGTCACCGTGCGATCTACTCCAGATTCAAGAGGTGGTGCAAAAGAAGCACCAGTACTAGTGCCAAGTCCAGATGTACTGTGTCCCATTGAATGATAATAACTTCGTAACGCCATCCTTGCGGACAGCGAATCTGTTTGAGCTATCAATCGATCGGTTTCTGCACGTAAGAAGAATCGATCCTGTAATTCTCCTTCTGTAAATTCAGGATCAAATGGTTCGTCCAAATTGAGCCTTTCACGTATAAACTGTCTGGCCGATCGATAAAATGAGGAAGGTCGAAAAGTCGTTTGTGTAAGTTGAGGTGAATCTCCATCATAACTAGATGTCTCAGAGGGAGGAGGAGGAGTCGCTGTCGTTGTTTGACGTTCTGAAAGAAAGGCTTCTTCGATGTCACCATCATCACCACCGCCATCGCCAGCATTACTATGACTATTACTGATACCGATACCGATACCACCACCACCGCCACTACCGCCGTCTTCGTCGTCGTCATCATCATCAATCCCAGAGAGAGGATCTCTCGCGGGAAGAGCAGAAGCCACTCGAAGAATCTCCTCCGATAGCAAAAGGTCAGGCCAATGAAAGTGCGATCGCTGTTGAGGATCGATAACGGGCGATACAACATCATCTGAATTACGAACGACATTCTTTGATGCTGTTGATGATGTCGATGATTGAACCGGATACGTTGAATCGGAGTTCATCGTTGGCTGAACTGGATTGATTCCAGAGCTCTCCTTTACGTTGTCGTCGTTCTGATTCTTATTCACGCTGGCATTGACGTTCACTTCAGGATTGATAGTACGTCGACGTTTAGGTAGCGGTTTGATACGACGAGATGTTGAAGGAAACTCTGAAATATCGAACAGTGGAGATGATTGGCGATGATGGTGATGATGATGATGATACATGGCAGTCGTCGAAGTCGCGTTTGCAGTCGCAGCAGTGGCGGTGGTATCGGTATCCCTATGATTTCTCGTTTGATCCGTATTCTTGTATGTATCGTGAAAAGCAGTAGTTGAGTAGATGAGACTTCGAAGAAGTCGGTCGAGCCATTGCACAAAAGTCATTCCAAGAAATAAAACATGTATGATTGAAAAAAAAATATCAATGAGCTGAAAAAGAAGAAATAACCTGGATCTTCAACTCACCTTGCTGTAAAAACAATAGTATATAGAAAATCGAAAGAGAGAAATATGGTCGATATAATTTTCGCAAGAGAGGATTTGGTCAGGTTTTCTGTTTGTGTGATGCATTAGAAATCAAATCTAACTTTTTATGTAAGGTAAAAATTAAAAATTAAAAAAGGGCCAAAGCATGGGTAGAACAAAAAGCGAACAAAAAGCGAACAAAAAGCAGGAATGATGGATACTTATCACGAACGCGGACAATGACATCTTCTGAGGAAATCACGTCTGCAGAGAGAACAACGAGAGGAGAGAAAGGAAAAAGGAGAAAAGAAAGTAGAAAAGGAAAAAAAGTTTGGTCGACAGTCCTATACGTGCCCTCCCAGAGGAACTTGTATCTTTGACCGCTCATCGCATGAATACCAAACACAAAAAGCCTCCGACACGAAAATACGGACGACACGAGAATATAAAGAAGGAGAGAACACGACGTGGACTTACAGGTAACCGACCAAAATGACAAAATTCTGATTATCTACACGAGGCAGATTTTTCGTAAGAAGAAAGAAACAGAGAGAGAGAAAACGCGTGTATGGGTGTAGGTGCGGATGTATGTGTGTGCTTTGTGTTGTTATTGGGAACTTGGAAAAAAAACCAAGAAGTTTGCAACTCTCGAGATGGAAGGAGGAAGAAGAAGAGACAAGAAAGGGTCATTGTTTACCCACAAAGATGTCACGCTTTCAAGAAAGGGTGGGGTTGTTGGTTCCCCCAACCAATTTTTTTTTCCTGATGATGAATGATTTCTTTTCCGTGCACTGCTATCACCAAGGCTCTACCATTCGATCAATAGCCAGCCATAAGAAAATGGGGAATTATTTGTAACCTTGAAAGTTTTGAGTCATTAATACGGCTATTATTTCGCCCAGCACTTTTTTTCAAAGCTCGTTGTTATTGAATTGAACAAGTCACACCGCCCAATCCTGGACCCTCCCAGATATATTTATGCATCATTCGGAACATCCACAGTGGCGCACACTTAATTGCAGAGATAGGTTTGTCTTCACACCGGTGGCTTGTCCTCGATGCAGAAAAAAGCACACAAGGATATACACTGACAAGCCATATGGAATCTTCTCTACTACTTGTATTCGATACGCCTGTTCCTTTTCTCTCCGAATAAACACAGCCGAAGCACCGCCTTCCCCTATGTGATCCTCCTAGCGATTACTCTCCCTGTGCCTATGGGCATCCATTTTTCTCCGTAGCGAAGGATCAATATACCAGTACCTTTTTTTACCTTTACTCAAGGCCACTACGAAAACTACGCTTCCAAGATGAAGCCTTCAAGTTCCGTCTTCGTAACAACTTTTCTTAAATATTGAAGAGCTGAGCTAGAAGTCAGGTGTTCGTGTTTTTTTTGGCATTCATCAAAACTCCTTAATTCTCAGCTAGTTGAAGAGACCCAGCATCCTTCACAGATTGACTCGCCACTTCTCGGTTAACTCGTAGAAAGCAGTACCATCGTTTATCCTTTTGTTCCGTGAAATCAATGGCATCAGAAACAAAAGTCCAATGGATCTCGATGCAGCGTGTGTTTAGTATGTACATGTAATCATCCAATCATAAATGCATTAACCACGGTGCTGTCTAGCGTTGTCGTCATTTTAGGAATGTAATATTCGGATGGAATGGTTCGTTCTTTGTTTCTGCAGGGCAATTGTATATGTATATTGTATTCAAGGGGACAAGCGCCGAAAACGAGATCAAATTCCTCTCCCCAATATCCTCCATTCTCATCGGTATCTCGTTTTTTCTCTCAGAAAACTACAAAGAAAGGAAAGTGTTCATGTTGCAACAAATGATTCTTGTTCCAGATGCGATCTCAGTTTCCGGCAAAACATTTTCTGTCCAGGGCCTTGTGGGACACAATTGACCATAGTATCCAAGCCTCGTGATTGTGGCGTTCAGGGTTACGGAAGAAGCTTCTAAAAAAAACAAGAGGCAGGGAGGAGTCTCTCAACGTGTTGATGATATCGCGTCTGCAAATAAACATCTGATGACTGTGAGGAAGGACCCAAGATGGGGTGATATTCTGCTGCGGATACACCGGTCCAGACATTGGCACAGGATATTCTCCGGTCAAAGCTGCACTTACGGGGCAATCGTTAATTTCCGGCCCCTTAGGTGATACAATGATTATGTATCAATCAGAGGGCTCTAATTAACGCCACTATTCAGTCGCGGAGGTTGCTGAAATTTCCACGTAACACCTCAGATACTAAACAGGATTCGGGGAAAAAACAAGAAGAGTAGTTCATTGAAGGGGGAGATATAGGCTTTGCTATGATTGGTTCCTAAACTGAGTGTTTGTCATTCGCAGACATTCAGACCCTTGATCAATTCAATTGGCTAAGATATTTTCAAGAAGCCGGAGAGCGATTTCACTTGGATCCTCGTGTCATCTTTGGTGGAATTTTGTTCACCGGAGTTGTGGTCTGTAACTAGACTTCGAAAACGGAACTGGCTAGCTGTCTTTATGTTGATTTGAACTAGAGAAGTCTGCAGAGTTGTCAGTATTGAGATAATCATGGGAAGCATCTGTCTCTTGTCAAGTGATGCAACACTTGAGCATGCAAATGTCGTTGATTTGGGCCAACCGATAGTGAAATCAACGCTGGGCAACTCCCTTGAACGTGACATATTTACCCTCTTACAAGTGCAAATGGCAGCATGCAATGTGGTTAAAAAAACTTAGTGGTTAAGATGGCCATTACATGGAGCGATCTGGAAATTTTGGCCCGGTGTCAGGTACTAACATGTGGTTGCAATTTGGACGTTCAGCGTCGTTGAGCGAATTTGGGGTCCCTGAATCCAACGTCCCATGGGGCTGGATGATACCTTCGTCAATAAAAACTTAAGTAAGTGTTCAGCTGGAATACACATTGAATCTCTTGGATCTCCAAGGTTCCAGTTGTCAACTCCAGGACGGTACTACAAGCTATCGAGGTTCTCATCCACCACCATATTTATCGTAGTATCTTTGATAGCTGTTGCCGTCGATCACAATAACTGTGTTGCTGGTGCAAACCTGCTCGCATTGTCGCTCAAAACAGGCACTTGGGCCTACATGTAATATTCTGGTTTCCGACAATTGATTCCATACTCTGCAAGGGCAGCACTCAGATCCTCCATCGTTAAAGTCGTACGTGTTTTATCCTTACAAAGTGAGAGAAAAGCAGCACAGAAATAGATGTATTGATACCTTGATATGACCTGTTCCAGCAAATGGTTGATTTACACGAGCCCTTCCACCACCAGCATTGGTTCGAATTCTTGCATGTTGATATGCATCAGCCGCAATGTCGGATACAAATTTTTGAGCAGCTAAAGCTAGGAGACGCTTTCTGGGCAACGAGGACCATCAGTTCTGAGGAGATTAGACTCAAAACAATGGACGCACAATCTCACGTCCTCACATTCAAACCCAACGCGTTGCAAGTAATAATCAGTGACTTCATTTGGTACCTGCGAATATGTAAGTGACGCGTCCACATGCATACTTGATAAGCAGCTCACATACGAGAGGTTCGTAGTCGTCCAACATGAGCATGAATTCTGCTAGGGTACGATCTTTGCGAGCATCCTCAGGGACCTGTCGTGTCTGTGTTTGTGTGAAGACAGAAGCTGCAGATTGATTGTTGAGTTGCGCAGGCGTAGCTGCATTTGCTGTATGTGTTTCCACAGGAGGATTGCCAGTAATTGGATAAGCAAATCCCTGACTTTGTTGTGGAGTCGACATGCGTTGCTTGACGTCCACAACATTGCATAATATCGGAGTCTGTCGGGGTTTGAACTCACCATACCCTCCACGCAATTTTTCTCTCTCTCCGCTTGCTTGTACACAAAGTGAGTTGTCGTGCCCCTTTGGTTCTTGTCTATTTTGTCTATGATGTTTGAGGCATTTGGCTTTATGCAGGGGTACACCTGCACTGCAGAAAAACCATCTCAGCTACCTTCGGAGAAGCTACTTTGGTAGTGAATCCGTTTTGTCTGACTCCTTTTTTGTCATCCTTGGTTGTACTTCTACTTAATGAGTTGACAGATTTCATGCATAAGAAGTAAAAAGCTGCAGTGGTTGGAACTACCAGTATCAACCTTCAACATCGTCAACAGTGGTCGCTGACCTGTCACGCTTAGTTCAAGAGTATCAGACTTACTCAACACAATTTTCATTCAAGAGTCAAAGCTCAAGATTTAGTAAAATGGATAGACAGCTGCCTGAGGCAGTTACTTCGACTTCAAAAGCCCCAGTCATAACCATTGCATTGCTTCCAAGTGACTTCTCTCAATTTTTAGCCTGAAGCTGGTTGGCGGTTTTGATACTGATCTACTGTAATCTGGAACCTTTGCAAGATCCATCTAATTAAAGGAAACCGTGTACAATTGGCCGGTACCCTTGAAACCTATACGTTTGATCAGGATTGAGTATGTTTCGCAGCCGGTCGTCTATCCAGAAGATGTTATTAACACGTAGTATTGAGATACTATCTGTAGAGACTAGACTTCTTCAATTACAACAAGCTAGGTCACCCTTACTACTGTCCGGCCAACATATCGGCGATTCCCCTCCCTATCTGTAAGTCATCTGTGAGTGTCCTGTCGAGCCTGTCCCTTCAAGCATTGGAATCGACTAGCTTGTAGTATTGTATTGAAAACAGATTTAAGATCTTGACAACATAGATTGTAGAATGGATTCACTGTTGTAAGTATCACAGCAAATTTTTTGGCAGAAATAATACATGTAAGATAATTCATTCAACTGAAGGTTTTGTGCTGAAGAAGTGAATATCGAAGCTCCTAATAAAAAGATCTACATAACTTCACAGGTGCATTTTAATGAACGTGATGACCTGCGTGACAAACGATTGACAAGGGGTTCGTTTCTCAACCCTGCCTGAGTTCCAACACATGTCCGCATTGGTTGATGAGTATCTTGTGTGTAACCAACCACCCATTGTTACACATTTGACAGAGATCATGTGGAGGTGCTGGAAAGTCGAATGTATAACAAAACGGTGAAGAACAGATTCCGAGTTGAAGTGCAGTTGATTTACCCTAGACCTTGGGTAACCTATCCTTCACACTGTGGCTGCTCTTCTTCGCCTTAAGTCTTTCTGCTGTCCCTTCAGAATAACGTCTAAGCCTGATTGCTCAACCACATCGGCAAACCCGTATGTCCGCAAAGCATTTATCCCGCTTTCCATGACGTATGAAGCATGAGAATCGGCTATCCTTTTATCAGGATCTCTCTGAGTCTTCTTAATCGTCGGGCCTCGAAGGATTAGAGGATATCGCTCTATTGCCACACGCATGACGGCTTCGAACATGGTGGGACATATCTTGGGAGCTGGGACACTGAACGTGTCTTGAATTTTGTTTCCAGCCTTGCGATTAGTAGTTCGAGTGTTGTAGATTGGGTATGTGGCATGGACTTTTTCCGAGTGTACACGGATGAAAACGTGGTCGCCAGTGTCTACGTCAGTTGTCAGGATGAAGCATTATTTCTGGAAGGTAAGAAGGCGTACAATGATGGGGTATCATGAAATTGTTGTCGAAGACAAGTCGAGGACTTTGTCCTCTAGGGATTCCTCTATCACCTAGAAAGACTAATATAGACTTCAAGGATGATACGTAGATGACCTACTAATTTCTGGCCAATCCTGGGGAGGGATTTTGTACACCATTCCGGAAGCTATTCTAGGGTCGATGATGCGACGGTCAACCTACTAGGATTTCAGTTATACACAACAAGTGGAACAGGACAACATACATAATACTTCCAGGTTCTTTTCGCAAACTTGTGTTGCCCTTGCAGACCTATCCACCAGCAACCGATTTCAGACGTATAAGTTTGCCGAAGTTGACTGTTGTGAGGGGCGAAGTTGAGTTTGATATATGGGTAACGGAAGCTTCTGGTTGCCTTTTCAATGATCGAAAAATCAAGATTGAGGAAAGTTGGGTGCTTGAGCTAGAAAAGTTAGAGATGATTTAATAGGCCACAAGTACAAAAGTGATATTTACTAGTTCTTGCAGCCGCACATAGCCATCCTCCCTTGGTGTTAACCCTTCTGTCTTGGCGTGCTCTAGGAGCCAAGTAATCGCATTCGCAACTCGTACAGGACGTTCTTCCCATCCAAGGGTCTTAATGCTAGACTGTTTTAACAAATCTGAGGTACGTTTTGGGTAGAGGTTAACAGTCCTTTTAAGACTCGGGGAAAAAGACTTCATGGATGAGAGAGAACGTGACATGACGGCATGACACGGTCATCAAAATAGATAGATATAAGTACTGAGAACAGACGAGTAGACTTTTAAAGCTCTGTTGCTGTCTGGCCTCACAAGAGAATAAGAGACTTCCCTGAATTTTGAATCCAATGCCCCTTCGGCAATTCAACAACTTTTTGATTTCTGTACTAGATACAGCACTCCAGCAATATCATTCAAAATTTTACGAGTAAAGCAAGCTAAACCTGTCCTAGTAAAAACACTAGGTAATCTATTCAGCAGCCGCATTTGCTGGTATCGCAGTGGCAACTGGACAGAAGGAAGAAAGTCCATGATCAGTCTGGCCATCGAGTAGAAAGCGTTATCTCCTCACGTTTCCTTGCAGTGGCAGTGTTGACCAATGCAACCATTTTGGTCAATACGGACGAAGGTGATCTATGGATATGTGAAGCCATCGGGGACACTACAACGAGCAAAAAAGATATCACTCACAGCGTTCATGGCAACGTTGAGCAAAGAATTTTTAGGGTCAAGTGAATAGAAGGTTCTGCTCTTCAATGGCCGGTGTGCTCAACTATTTATGCTCTTCAAGGTTGGAGACCAATCCATAAATGACGTTCCTTATGGGTGGTTACTGAGATCTTATTTCTGTTTCAGATGGCACCTGATGGCAGAAACCTGGAAGTTTTCCCTTCTTTGAACAATACTGAAAACAAATTATTGACATCTGTGGCTACAGTTAGGAGCCCATTCCACTTCAGCAGAGATTGTCGTTAGTGCATCAAACATGTTCAGTTGCCATCTATCTGCCAAAGCTGGATACACTGTAGATAACATCACACCTGGCATATATCCCTATCCCCTTATAATTTAAGTTGAACTCAGGATCTATTTCTAGCCAATTTTATCTTTTTCTAGAAATGGCTATGAATGTCAAAGGCTGAGTAATGTCCGGTGAACAAGGATACTATCAGGTGACTTTGGAAGATGCTAGTAGTAAGTCCATCCACCCTAGAGGAGAGCTCATCTATATCTGACCTAACCCCAGCCTTTTTGATGCAGATTCAATCCAAAAATAAGTGATCTCTCAGAGGAAACATTGACAGGTGCAACCGGGGGCGGAAGAATTCCAAAGAAATGAAGATAGCGGGATGCCCAGCTTGAGCAATGAGTTGATAAAATTCCTTGTAGTCAAGAAGAGGAGCTGACATTACCCAGTGCCAATGCGAGCTCTGACATAACGAGTTGAGGAGCAGACACAAGGTGGGGAAAACATATATCAATGACATCCATTGATGATGCTGTTTTGAATCAAAAGATCGTAAAGTAGTTGATGCAAAATGCGCGGGTGTTAGCAATTTCACCAGTGAAGGATCATACATATCATGCCTAGACCAAACACATCAGTATCTAATACTACTTCATCTGATGGGTTATTGAATTGTTGCTCCACTGAAAATATGATAGCTCATGTGTTCACATGGGCACTCCCTTCCATAAAGCAAGCACTTTGCAAACAAGCTTGGTCTTGCCACAGTTTGAGGGGGGAGTGTTAGAGATCAAACAAGGTCATTGCTTATCATCGATTGATCCTTGCTCCCATCAAAATTGTTGTCAAAGGAGGGTCCTTAAATCACACCTCAGTTCTTGTCGCCTTTGAGAGACATAGTACATTTGTTTATCTACGTCTTACTCAAGCTGACTGTAAAGTTAATATTATATTCTATCACTTTTCCTATTACTTTGAGCTTTACTTTTCTGGTTCGAGTATATACTAGAATAATCGCATGTAGTCTACGAGGGGACTGTGTACAAGCATCGATGTATAAATTGTTGAAGGGAAAAAAGATACTTCACGGTCTTCCTATTCAGGAAAGGTGTCATATGGACGCCTTTTACAATGTAGAGCAGGACACAGCTACTCAGGGGAATACTACCATAGATTCGTCCCTTCAGCAGACCCAGCATGCCCATGTGGCAAACCAATCCAGACGTGAGAACATATTATCCAATCCTGCCCAACCTATGCTAAAGACATCGCACTGCTATACGCAAAGTGTCACAAAGGCTGTACCTACCTGACCTCCTCGGCACCAAGGATAGCATACAAGCCATGGCATCCTTCCTTCAAAAATCTAGTGCCTTCACAAAGAACGGCTGCTCCCCTCCAACCCCAACACCACCCCACATTACAGACAGACCCCTATAAAGGCGGAATCTCAAATCTCCAACCAACACGAATCACACCAATCACAGCAAGCATTTATCAACATGTTCAAATACACTCAACTCCACTATAACAGAAGACCCAACTGCAACATTCACACCTGACTCGGAACGATTCCAGCAGACCACCCCTGTAGCTAGTAGTGTACCACTATGTAACGCACCCACTGCGTCTTAGAACCTGTTTGCTTGTTGCGGTATATAAATACAGAACTCTCAGGAAACACGTGACTCAGGCGCAGAAAACAAATTAAACAAATTATTCTATTATAACTGGATGGACTGTCCGCCACCCGCTGGACCATGTCCCCAGCTGACATGCCTCCATCCTCATTCTCCTGGAAACAATTTTATTCTGCCTCGTCAAAGTTCTTGCCTCTGAAGGGACTCATAAACTACTCAGTCTCCCCAACCCGTTTAGCAAGACCCATTTCCCGTGAAGCAAATGCCGTAGGTGCAACCGACGAGCGAAGACAGTCCTGGCGCACCTGGGCTACCCGAAAACTTCGCGGAAAAAGGGTCCAAGACGACTCAATTGATGAAGTCCTGACCCTATTTCCGGGTTGGGCTGCCAGGCGATATGCTGTAAACAAAGAATTATCCGCACCAGACCCATTCGAAATAGATGTATTTGTATCTGGATATGCAGTCAGTCGTCGTTCTAAAGAGTCAGCTACTCGATCTCAGCGTGCCTTTCTACGTTTGGCTAAGAGTATGTACCTTGTTTCATTGATTGGTTCATTTCTCAAGCAATGGGGTTCAGGTTTTGCTGCACTACCTAGGATCATAGATCAACATTCACAAGCTAATATCGTCTCAATGGGAGAGTCACTCAATGAGGCAGATGTCCCAAAGGTGTCGGAAGAATTAGGAATCCTCGATCAGAAATTGGGCCTCGACGATTCCGAAAATGAGGATCAGGCCGGCTCTGACACCTTGATTGCAACTTCTCATTCTCCCTCGATGCATCTTCCGAAACAAATTGATACCCCTGCTGATGTTATCCCCAAGTTACACTATAATCTCGAGTCGAGACTACGACTATTTTGGTCTTCGATTCTCCCTTCTCGCACTGTCCGACTACACCTCTTCGCTTCCTCACGCTCTTCTCCGATGAATGATTCTGAGACTGTGTCTGAACATAGGCCGCTTGCCTCCCGGGATGTTGAAACAAGTGTTGATGGGAGTTTCGGCGCAAAATTCTGTATCAGCTGGGATGACCTATTGCGACACCCTACTGGCGTTGATATTGCCTTTTGTGATTTGCACGAGGAGTTTGATTTAACGATAGTGGCGGAGCTTTTACCACCACTACTGAGCTCCTCTGCGTCATCATTACACAATACTTCTCCACAATCCCAGCCCCAATCGCAGAACAGTCTTTCACATCCTCCCTGGCCTTCCCACTCACATAACTATCCACACTTGCATAATATTTTCACAGCTCTCCCCGGCTTCCCTACACTGGCTCCACATCTGTCTTCTCCACATTCCGCTCTATCCCGTTTTTTGATGCCGACACGTACAGCTGATACCTGCATCACTACACCAATTACACACACTCAAATACGCGTCATCTCTGACATTGACGATACCGTCAAGTACTCGGGTGTGACGGAAGGGGCAAGGATTGCATTTCACAATGTCTTCGCCAAAGAGTTGAAGGACGGGATAATTCCAGGAATGGGAGAATGGTATACAAACATGTGGAATAAAGGAGTTCGATTTCATTATGTGGTAAATATTTTCCTCCCCAAGGGTGCATGCAATAGGGCTCATGGTTGCATAGAGTAACGGACCATTTGAATATCTTTCTCTTCTCCACGAGTTTTTTAGTATCTCAGGATTACCGCACGGTTTGTCTCTTCCAAGAATTTTTAAAATCCTTCTTAAATGATGTTAGGCTCAATCAAACTCAAGTCGTATGCAGGAAAATCCTTCCTCAGCGGTCTGCTCTCCAACCCGGCTGCGCGTAAACGGGCAGGAGTGGTTGATGTCTTGGATTCACTGCCTTATTCAAAGTTTATCTTGATTGGTGATTCTGGAGAACAGGACCTAGAGCTGTATGCCGAGTGAGTTTGTTTCTTTTAGTTTTGTACTGTTTGATAAACGTCAGGTGCATCTAGACTTGCAAAAGAGCGGCCAAAACAAATCATCGCTATCTTTATCCGTGACGCAGAAGAATTACTCTACGACCCCATCGATGATCCAACAGGTTCGAGTGTAGTTCGAGCCGATATGCATAACCGAACTTGGAACGGAAACGCTGGTATTCTTCTCACTTCGAGTCAACCAACAGCAGCCGGTCGAAATGAACCTACCACTCCCCGGGTTGGAAAAGCAAAGCGCGCATTTTCAGATACGTTTCCCTCCATGCGGACGAGTCCGTCAAATCGATTGCCAGATGGGCCATTGCGAGAAGAACTTCTGGATGACGAGTTTATCGATACACCTAAACCACAATCACTTCCTACTTTCACGTTCTCTTCACCAACACCCGATTCCACGGTATCTTCTTCTGTTCCCTCCCTATCATATTTGATTTTTCCAACGTCAACAACTACCCCAATTATCTCTGAGCCTACTAGTGAATACATCACAGAACCACCAGCTCCTATTACTCCGCTCAGTGTACGCACTCATGGTCTGACTCTACCTTCTATTTCACGTGATCCATCACGCTCATATGGATCTCCAACGAAATTGCCATCGTCGTCCCCCATTGCTTTGCCTTCTGCATCTTCGAGATACTACAGACCTGAACCTAGCATCCGCTTTACCGGAAACAGGAGCCAGAGCTTTGATTTTCTTGGCGTTGGATCCAGTGGAATGGATAGTGGGCATGAATGGAGTACTTGGAGTAGTAGTGCTAGTTCAATTGGGAGTAGTGGGAGTATCGGTAAGATGTCGGAGGGTGAGAAAAAGAAACAAGATTTGCAGGCACGGGTGTATAGAGTTCGAATGCAGATACCAGGTTGCGTGAAGCTGAGGGTGTTCAGAGATCCAAAGGAGTGTACAGAAGATGAGAATCTATTGTTGTCACTTGGTCTAGGAGTCAGGGAATAGGGTAAATTATGGCTTAAATCTCAAATATCAGTATATGAAACTTCATTTTGTACTCGATAGTGATTCTAGTTTATGTACTGAGTAGTGATCTCTCACTTTGAGTTGAGACATCTTGGAGAATTTTACTAGATAAGTTTGGCACCCCAAGCTGCTTGCAAGACCGAGTACGATAGAGTCAGCGATTGAACCGGCTACGACATTGGTAGGTCTCGTCGTGTCCTGGCGACATCGTCCAGTCCTAGTGGATATACGATCTCGAGAACAGCAGGAGTAAGTTTGTATTTATTGGTATAAACAGTCTTACCTTCCACCATCACTTGCCAATGCACAGACGTAATATCTACTCGAAGCAAATACAATTTGAGGGACTCGCGCACACTTATCCACCTTTACTTGAACAGTAAGCTACACTCTGTTTGATTTCTTTCACCTTTGATGTTCTTCCCAATCAGTGTCAAGTCTGGCCAACCAATCGACTTTCGAGATGCAGAAGCACAGAGGTATAAACTCACTCGATGTGAATCAACATGCCTGATCGTGCCTTTTATATAGTGTAGATGTTTGACACAGGCTCTTCTTCATCGTGACTTTGGATTACGGTTGACACTACCACAAGATCGGCTATGTCCACCTGTGCGTAATCGTTATGATATTTTACTTCGGTTGTGACCGCCAAGGCTCATCAGCCACTAGGTACCAAATAGGTCAGCCAATTATCTTGATATAACCACCATGTGGTTGATTTGCTTTACAGGCTTAACTATGTCCTTTGGATTCAAGATATCATGAGATCCCATCCCTTTGTCTTACAGGAAGATGTACGCACAATTCACGGGATTGACATGTATGTCCTGTACTTTCGCGGTGTGTATGAAGTCAAACTGTTATTTTTTGTGTTGCAGTGGGACAGGCGCTTCTGCCATTTATCCTCTCCTGGCGTGCAAAATGGAGCCATCTTGGAATTTTATCGCAACAGGTGAAATAAATTTACTATTTTACACTCACTCACACTTATTGCTTAGAGATTGATAATGAGTCCTTGAAATGTGCAGAACACAATATTCAGATAAACAAGCTCGAGGATCGAATTAGGCTCATGCGAGCTTCCCCAGATGGACCAATTCTTTTCCCTCTCGAGGGTCACTCAGAGCAGCCGTAGGTACATTATGCAAAATTTCCAGCTGACAGGCTAATAGTAGTCTACTAGGTTTGATTTTATCATGTGCAATCCCCCGTTCTATGCTAGCAGGTCCGAGATCACTCGCTTAGCAGAATCCAAGGAAGCTCCTCCTAGTAGTGTATGTGCTTTGGAGTCAGTTGTCTAGATATTGATTCGAGTCGATGCTCCAGGTATGCACAGGCGCAGATACTGAAATGATTTATCTACCAGGTGGAGAGGCTGCATTTATCGGTCAAATGGTCGATGAAAGTGAACGCCATGGAGGGAAATGCAGGTGATATACATTTTGTCTGTTAACAGTCTCATCAAAGCTCAACAATAGTAAGATGGTTCACTTCAATGATGGGTAAAATGTCCACAATGTTCGAGATTGTCACTTTGCTCCGTAAACGCTCTGTGAGTAGATTGTGGATACTCGTGAACATGGCTTAGTTTGTTTGTTAGGTTCGGACATATGCAATGACAGAGTTTGTCCAGGGTCAAACTCGGCGTTGGGGGATAGCTTGGTCTTTCACGAAGGAACATATTCCTGATGTAAGAGCATCTCAAGAACATAACTTCTTAAATTCATCTTGCTTTCATCAGTCATTCGGGCGTCTTTCAGTTAACTCGACTAATGCCTTGCATTTTCTACAGCCGCCAAGGAATACCCTCATTGGTCAATTCCAGTTATCTTCAAGTTCGATTAATGCCAAAAATTTACAAACTACGCTGCTCAGAATCTGCAGTCTAGCCTGTGTCGTTGCACGTGAATGTCCACCAACCCTTGAAGAGGTGTCTTCGGAGACGTGTGGATTAAGCACGCTCCACTTGAATCCAGTCATAGTCCAAGCGGACACAAATACTTGGTCTCGCAGAGCTCGTCGAAATCTGGTTCGTTCAAAATCTAAAGAACGCCACGGCCCGACCACACCACAATCAAGCACCGCCTTGATGTGTAGAATGCAGTGGTTTATCGACACCACCCAAGTGCCTGCACGGATTATACTAGAGTCGAACTGGGTTCTTGGCGACGACAGGATGATGTTTGAAGGGTTGGTAGCGCATATCGTGAAAAAAATGGCACAAGAGCTGTAAGTTCATGTGTCTATGCGCTCGAGATATCGATCCAAGCCTTAAAATGCCTCACTGGCCATATCAATGACAACCATTTCCAAACGCTTGTATCACTATATCATTACAAGTTCTCCCTCTCTAACTCCTGTGTGTTATAATTTTCTTCCTCTTCCTCTCCAGGATCAGTACTGAGAGCAATATTTCGTCGAAGTACTTTTGCCCCAAGGGCTCCATGGTCATTCGAGTGAGCCTCTGAGAATTTGTAGGCGATCGCATTCTTGCAGGGTAGAACTGAGCAACAATGTCATGGTTTTTGCCTTTTGAGGTCATTTGTTCAGGAACATAGCGACACTAGATGATTGAGGGTTGGTAGCAAGGAGCCAAGAAAGTAGAGCTCACAGTCCACCATTTTCCCCATTTCCATTGCAGCAATCCACCATCGGCATGTTGCAGCTTCCATTGAAACTATTCAATGGTAAATCTCAGCAAAAAACGACCAAAAAACGACGACTACTACCAATACAAACCTCGTCTCTTTTTGTACCAGGGACCAGCTTCTTGAAAATATGATCCTCGGACCTGTTGAAGTAAACGGTTTCTTCTAATGCCGAACAGTCTGACCTCGTCCTGAGATGCAAGGTAAGACATATGGCTAATTACAAAACTTTTAGATGTCCTACTCACCTGAAGTCACCTACAAAGTGGCCATCGTTACCTCCTTTTCGGATCGAGGTCACAAAGAAACTCGGATCAAATAAATCGTGAACAACGCGGATGTGATAAAGTGGTCGTGTATCTGTTACATCCATGGGTGGGACAACTACCATAGAGTTAGAATCCCCTTCGACTAGGCGAAATGAATAATCCACTGGGGTGGTGGGTAGTAAAGCTTCAACATAACTGCGTATGTTGCATAAGGAGATTGTCATCCAAGCTTCATCACAAGGGGTCACGCACTCTGGTGGTCTCTCTTCTTGTAAAGTACTAGGAGCATTTTCTTCCGATACTGGTACCCTTGGAACTGGACCTTCGCCAATAGTAGTGTATGCCGATGATACTGCTGACGTCCAATGGTTCTCATGACCGCTCATTTCGCCAACTGAGGATGGATGTGGGGATGGATGTGGGTGTGATTGCTCTTCTATGACTGTTTCCATCGATAACGTAGATGTACCGACTGCCGAAGACGGGGATGGACCAGGAGGTCTCGCGATATAGGCAACGTCCCCGTCATCATAGTCTGGAGTCCAGGCAAGCAAAACAGACTCTGGTAATCTAGGTATCTGTGACCCTGTTGAATGGCTACGAGATTTCAGTTCCGATTGCGTAAAAGAGAAGATATTTCATACCAAAAAGGGACTTACACAGAACTTGGCATTGTCTTGATATCAGCGAGCGTATCGGTCAATTCTATGTCTTCTAATGTGATATAAGGTGTTCCACGAAGAAACACTGAATAAAGGACACTCTTAAGCTCGGTGGTGCTAGATTTCCCAGTTCGGTACTTGCCATATTTATTCTGGTGGTTGTATACATGAAGTAATTTTGATGACTGACAACTATTTATACAGAATTTCACCTGTGCCTATTGAGGGGCCTGAAAAGATACAGGATACCTCTAGGCTTCTCAAATTTGAACATGTGGAAAATTTCCTCCAGTAGGCTCTGAGACAATTATTTCCCTGAGTTTTCAAATCTTACATTCTGAGCAAAGAAAATAATGGTACGCAAATGATATCCACTGTCACTTAAGACTGACAAATGATGAGATTCCTTCAGAGCCCATGTACTTCCAAGCCGTCGGCTGGCTATAAACGGTGATTGGAACATAAGATGATTTATAGAAGGATCAAGTCTCGTCCAACAAGTATCTAAGAAAACCCAAAAAGTTTACACACAACATAAAGAGAAAGGATTTAAGAAAACATCCAGAGCATAAGACAGCACGGGAGAGAAGAGACAAAGCGTGAAGAGAGAAAAGGTAGACAGAAAAGTGTGCCCGCATCTATCAACTTCATTGCATGACCGATATAATATAACAAAACCGTTCAATGTGTATGATGAAAAAAAGGCAAGTGGATCGCGAGAGTTTGAGATGACGAGAAAGCAATAAAAATGCAATGCAAATGCGATGGGAGAGAGGATGCGATGCAAGATTAATGATTGACCATGTACCGGCGTGTACGGTGAAGCTGTCCGTAAAATACAGGTGGAGAGATGAATTACGCTCCAGATCCGAATCGAACAGTTCGTGTCGAATCAAACGGAAGATATAAAGGATTACGCCGAGTCGTCAAAAGTCGCGGCCAAGAGTTACAACCATAGAGCGGTGAAATTGGATAGGAAGGGGTATTTTCATCATACACGAACTTCAACAGCGTTGCAAGATTTCAACAGAGGAGAGATAATCGGCAACAATAAAACCCATTCCATGCGAGCAGACCAAAGAGAAACGATGAAACCTGAATCTAAGGAATTGCATTATTAGGCGTATAGTGTGCGTGCATATGATGTGTGTATGTCAGAAAAGAAGTATGGGTCGATGTTACATACTGGCGACGAGAGTGACCATATAGTCCAGCCAAGATGACGATTGTTCGAACTGATGAAGCAAATCCAGAAACCAAGGGAAGAAAAGAGAAAATTTTCTTGTGTTTTGCTCATGTAAGTGACGGTGTTGATGGACAGCGAATCCGCTGACAAAGAAATGTTCACCACCAGCCTCCGCCACCACCACCATAACCCCCGCCATAGCCTCCGCCACCATAACCTCCACTCGGAGGCCCGCCACCTCCATACCTTGCCGAACCACCATACCCTCCACCGTATCCTCCGCTGCTATAACCTCCTCCGCCATAACGATAATCCCGATTGCCATTGCCTCGACCTCCCCTACCGCCACCACGGCCTCTGCCACCACGATATCCATTGTTCCCGTAGGTAGCATCAGTGAGGAAGGTCTCGAACCATGTAGGAATTGTCTGATTAGCTTCGCGAAGAAGCTCAAACAAATCACGAGCAATGTTCTTATTATTTCTGTTGAAAAAGGCAGTACTGTTACCAGTGTTACCGGCACGACCGGTACGACCGATGCGGTGAACATAATCATCGATGTCGGATGGTAAATCGTAATTGATAACGTGTGTGACATTGGGGATATCAAGACCACGTGCAGCAACAGCCGTGGCAACAAGGATGGGAGTCCTACCAGTCCGGAAGGTCTGTAGCGCCATTTCACGTTCACGTTGACTACGGTCACCGTGTATAGACGTCGCATGGAAATTCTGGGCCATCAAGAAGTCGCTGAGCATATCAGCCATGCGTTTAGTTTCGACAAAGATCAGGGTAAGACCCAGTTCCTCCTTGGGCTGCGATGCAAGGATATCAAGAAGGACACTTCGTTTGTCGTTGTCCTCGACGTACTCGATGTTCTGGGTGATATTTTCTGAGGTACTACCCACACGACCAACAGAGAGGAAAATGTAGTCTTTCAGAAAATCCTTGGCAAGGATCTGAATGTCACGGGGGAACGTGGCACTGAACATGAGGGTTTGGCGTTCATGAACTCCAGGCATGTCCTCGCCCTGAACGATGCGTCGAATTTGAGGTTCAAACCCCATGTCAAGCATGCGATCAGCTTCGTCCAAAACCAGATATTTGACATTACTCAAGCTAATACGTCCTCGTTCAATGAGATCGACAAGGCGACCAGGTGTAGCACTGAGAAGGTCGCAGCCCCGCTCAATTTGACGCAGTTGCTGATTGATATCAGCACCTCCGTAAACAACGGCGGGACGAACCCAGGATCGGTATGCGAATTTTCGAGCCTCATCGTGAATCTGCGACACAAGTTCACGGGTAGGGGCTAAGATAAGGGCAGTAGGGTATGCCTTGCGACCGCGACCATAATTTGCAACGGCATCTGGTGGAGGTGCGAGGGGACCATTTGAGAAGGAGGCAGAAAGGATAGGGAACAAAAAGCCAGCGGTTTTACCAGAACCGGTCTAGAGGAGGATGCATCAGTCAGTCAGTCATTCTCATTATACGATACGATAGATATATTACCTGGGCGCATGCCATCAAATCTCGTCCATTGGCAACAATGGGAATGGAGTACTTTTGAACAGGAGTGGGTGTAGCATACATAGCATACCCTATATTCTCCAATAAAACGGGGTCCAGAGGTGGGCTGGTGAAGGAGAGGACAGGCTCTGGAACATCTGCACCAGTAGCCTCAACAGGGATATCGTCGTACTTCTCAAAATTGATGCCGGTGTGATGCTTCGTGGGGTCACTAGTATCACCAAAAAGCTCTTTCTCCATGCGCATATTACGAGATCCAACATGATGCTTGCCATCTTTCCAGGTACCATAGCCGAACGTTGGGCCCGAGGGGTCACGAGAAGAAGCATTAGAATGGGGGCCAGACCAGCCACCGCCACCAGTTCGGCTGTTGTCCCGGGAAAAGAAACTACTCCTGTTGTTGTTGTTGTTGTTGCTTCTAGACTCAAAAGCAGAATTACCACTATTGCGATAAGAGTTAGAAGGGGTAGTGGGGCGGGAATTATCCCAGTCGCTTCTGCGAAGGAGCAGTGGCTCAACACCAAGAAGTGGAGGAAGTCAGAAAGAGTTGTACACACCTGTGTGTAGCTACAGGAGAGGAGGCAGCCCGCTGCGCCCTGAGATGTGGTGGGACATAGGCAGACTTGGCGAGACCGAGATTTGCTAAAAAGATAAGTGGGCAGTGTTTGCGAGAGAATGAGAGACTTACAGAATTTGCTCTCAAGGGTCGAGGTTTCATTTACAAGACCATTTGTCATTCTAGAATGCGAGTATACAGAAAATCAAAGAGATGATGAGATGATGAGAGTTGCACGATAGATGGATTACCGAAAAATTCACTCAGGTTGTGCTGACAAAGAAGTCGCACAGTCACATGCTGTTAAATAGAATTCGACGTGGCCAAGTATATACTTTGGCTATTAATTATGTCGCACTCACATTCGCATGCACCGGGCGAGTCTTCCCACTCTCATGGCCCTCAGCAGCCTCAGCAGCCCATACTGCCTTCCCCAGATCCTGCCCTGCTAGCCCTCATTGACCAGGATTTCCATCCAGTGCCCCTTGCACTTGGTAGCGACGGTGTAAGCGCAGTATGTGAACCACATAAACTAGAGAAATGCGACAATTGTAATCTGGATTTTGATATTACCAACCGGCTTACTCGGCTCCTTGCTATCAATCCTAATCTCGCTTGCCCACCACCCAGCAATGTCGTCTCTCAGAAACTAACACAATTGGTCACCGCTGCCAAGGATGAGGGAAACGTTGGTCCTATCTGCTGTAATCATTTATTAATGTATTCAATTCAATGCAGTCTCTATTCAAAAGTGGTAAAATGCAACAGGCCATCCAATGTTACTCAAAAGCTGCCACACTCGCAATACAGCGGCCGTCCTGGGAAGCCAATCAGTTTATGCGCGAAGAACTGTCTACAACAGTGTCCAACCGCTCTGCTGCATATTTTGATGCTAAAGACTATGTGTCTGCTCTTGCAGACGCAGAAACTGTGATAGCTGTCCGAAGAAACTGGCCAAAGGGGCACTACCGTAAAGCCAAAGCCTTGCTTGGCTTGGCCAGACCCAAGGAAGCGATTGACGCAGTCAAGCTTGGCCTCAGTTACGAGCCAAATAACAAAGTACGCTCATCCATATTGCAGTTCCTGTCCTTTTCTGACAGCAGAACAGGAACTTGGTTCTTTTCTCTCCGAGATTGAAAAAACTAGTCCAGGAGTCGTATAGTGGACGACCAATCCCCAACCATACACTTCGATACCACTTTCCATTTGTATTCTTTTACGATGTACTCTTATGTCCTATCCCTCTGCAATATTCTTGGAAGGAGGAGCATTGGAAACGCTCGATATGGTTATAAAGATTGTGTGATTTACATCTTGTCTCGTAATAAATGCTCTGGCTGAGTATGTTTGGTCGCCACAAACAAGTTGTCTCCCTTCGTCCACCATCATGCTACCTTGCAGACTCTTTCGAAGCACGGGCCTCCCGCCACCACTCCGTAGTCTTGTTATACCTAGTCCTATCCCTCCTTCGCCACTCAGACTTCGGCTCTACTTCCGTCTCAGTGTAGCTGCACATACATCTCACTCACGATATTCCACTGCATCAGATGCAACCAGCTCCTCTGTAAGTACTGGAAAAGGAACAATTCAGGGACCAGAGGGCACACTGTGTTCAAACAGATATTGGGTAAAATTGAACCGAAGCTTTCAATAACTTTCACTTGCACAGTTGAAGGGTGTGGTGAAAGATCAACGCATCAATTTACCAAACACTCGTACGAGAAGGGAATCGTCCTCGTGCAGTGTCCGGGCTGTAAGAACCGGTGCGTGTACTTAAATTGTGCACAGTACGTGCTAATCTTCACCACATAGGCATCTCATTGCGGATCACCTCGGCTGGTTCAAGGAATCTACAGAGGGAAATCTGCGTACAATTGAGGACATTTTGAAGGCTAGAGAGGAGACAGTGAAAAGAGGGAAGATTGATTCGGATGGAACCATTGAATTTGTATAGAATTTCTGGCTTATTCGGTATTAGAGTAAGTCTGAATATCATTAAATGGATGACACGTAGAGCGAAATGTGAAAAGTTGGAAGAAGGCATTGTACTTGTATATTGGATTTAGTTTTGGTGGAGTGGAGAGATGAACAAATTTCACGAAGATGGGGTGGTATTGTCTGTTACCGGCGGTTCAGGGACTTCTGGGATGACACCGTTTTTCTCCAATAGAGTCTCAAGTTCACCAGATTGGTGCACTAGTAGCAGTCAACGATTTTATCAGGCACACATGACGGATCCCGACTCACTCGAAATGAGAATATCACATCCACCGACAAATTCACCGTTTACATAGATTTGAGGAATAGTCGGCCAATCTCTAGATGGACAAAGACATCAGATTTACGACGAAATAAATCAAGTCAAGACGCACGAAAACTCCTTGATGCCCTGTCGCAGTTCGTCATCTGCAAGTACATTGTATGTCCGGAGTTTCTCGGCAGGTACACCTTGAATTCCAAGGACTTGCACTGCAGCGCGCGAAAAACCACATTGCGGGACGTCTTGAGTACCCTTCATAAATAGTACGACAGGTGTTGAGTCGATAGCTGTCTGGATTTGCGAGCGAACTTGCTGTGAAATGCAACGGTACACAGCTAATCGACCAGTAAGAGAGGAGGAGGGCACTGTCCCGCTAAGAAGACGAGTCTAAGGGATCTAAATAAGCCTTGTATCGAGACAACGACTTGAGCACTCACGGAAGAACGTAGAGCAGGACGGAACATTATCGAGTCTTGCAACAAACCAAGGATTTCGTGATGATGTAAGTACACTCGGGCGTCTTTCCACGTGAACAAGATCAGCCAATCAAGTACCAATCATTTCTTTAATGTCGAATCATCATTTATGAAAGTCGCAAAGCGCACCTTTGTCATATCTGGAGGGTCAGAAACTTCCAATATCTCCTATCGTTACTGACGTTTCAACTCACCAGCTCTTCCGGTCTTGGGCTCGCGACGGTCGAAGACCTACTCTCTCAACGAGCTTTCATTTCTGTTGTCGATCGTTCTCCTCCTCCAAACACTGTAGCTCACCATCCGAATCTCAAATTATTCGAAACCGACATCACAAATGCATCGCAAATTGAGGCCGCAGTCAAATCCACTGTTGCATGGACGCGCGAAACAAAAGCTTGTCTCGGTGGTGTAATCAATTGTGCCGGTGTTGGTACAGCTGCCAAGATCATCGATGCACATGGAGAGCCCCATTCACTGGACCTTTGGGATTTTGCATTGGCTGTCAATCTGACTGGATCCTTCAACTTGACAAGATTAGTGTTGAAGCATCTCGTCAAGGTTGAACCGGAGGAAGGTGCAGATGGAGAGAGAGGTATTGTTATTTTCGTGTCGAGTGCCGCTGCTGTGAGATCTTGAACTTCACTCTCGACCTGATTGGTGCTGACCTTGTTACTGACCTTCAATTGTAGTACGAGGGTCAACCAGGCCAAGCTGCTTACTCTGCAACTAAGGGTGCGCTTCGATCGATGACTCTTCCCATGGCGCGCGATCTGGCTAGGCATTCCGTCCGTGTCGTTACCATTGCTCCAGGTGTTTTCAACAGTAATATGACCGCGCATTTCCCAGGCAAGATACGAAAGAGTCTGGAGAATGATGGGATTATATATCCAAGGCGGTTCGGCCAACCTTCAGAGTTTGCAAAGACTGTCCGATGGGTATTGGATTGCCCATACGTTAATGGGGAAACAATAAGGTTGAGTGGTGCAGGAAGGCTACCTGCCAAGCTTTAAACTTTACCGTTGACTTTGCTTGTATCATGTATGTAAAATGCTGACAAGGCAGAATGAGATACAGACTGCGAGCCTGCCTGTTCGAGAACCTCCAATTGAATCGGATCAGGACTATTGGCAGGATCAATACAAAGCTAATCATAAACCGCTTGCGACACTTAATACATAAGGAAGCTATGAGGTCGTCAGCTTTGTACAAAAAATCGCAAACGCAGATTATTCGTAAGCGCTTGATATAAGATGACGTCCATGGCACGATAGTCGACGCCAAACGAGTGACTCTGCTAAGCCAAAGCTTCGGGAAGTATATAACCAGGTATATCCATTGATCTAAATCCACTCTTGGTGTTTCAAAATGTATGCCGCAGTATGCATTATTTCTAAGATGAGCGACAATAATATGTGCGACCTGAGAAAATGGAATGAATCTCTTCCTGGAAGAGCGACGTGCTTTCCGCTTCTTGAGAGCCGAGTAATGTTGGCCGCTGCGAAAGACGAATGGTGCACACTGAAGAGCATGGTTTATCTTATCGTGTAGGGCGCTCAGTGCTGACTCTGAGGGCACTAAACGTACTCTAGTTTTCATCGTTACGACAGATGAGCTCATAGTTATGTCTCAAGGACTTGGAACCATATTGCTCTTCAAAAGCTGTTGAAGATAGCCCTGATAAGCAGGGAATGATGGAAACATGAGTCCACACAACGTAGGGAAAAGAACCATCAGGGACTATAGGAATTCATTCACTATTCAGACAATAGCGGAAACAGAGACTGATGTAGAGTTAGAACGAGTCTGAGCTGGAATTTCAGAGTGTCATATCTATACAACAACAAAAGAGTCAATTTATTTCAGCCGTGGCGTAAAGGAGTCGGTCGTTGGATTTGGAGAGCTTATTGTTATCGGTATGTAATGAATATAGTGACATTATGAGAGTACCTGAAAAGCGAAGATGAAATGAAGAATGATTCGCTGATCCAAGACACTACCCTCATCTTGCTGAGGACAAGCAGACAGAGCATGTCTGCATCCCTGCATCCCGTTCGTTTGCCAAGGCTTCATCAACACTGGAATGGAGTGTAGTTCAGGTTCCCCTGTCCAAAATATAAGCAAAATCCTGGTAATTTGATTGGCTGACGGTGATAATTCTCCGGGTCACGGGATGCGGAGGATTTGAGTATATAAATCTGTAGGTTTTTCGTAGATTGACCAACTGACTACGGTTCCCTACTTCAGCCCTCGGCGCTTGGCATGGATGTGTGTCTACTTTCCACCTCATATTCTGCCTACGTGACCGCCTGGTGGAGTTTCCCAGGATAGGGTCGATCGGCATGCATAACTGGCGAGACCACGATGATCGGCGCCTGACATCGTCTGCCTGCTCTGGCCCAAATGGTGCGTCGAAAATCCATTCATTTATGTGACTCTGACATCCTGTAGATCGAATGCCTGGTACCGTGCTGTGCCCCCCCCCCCCTGCTGGTGTCCAGCATTGTACTCTGGTGGATCAGATTATCGGTTATTTGCCATGACCCGTTGCATTGTCCTGGACCATACGGTACGTTGGTGATCGATTTACTCATCGGTGTAACACTCATATCCTGCAGGTGAAAGGCATCGTGTCATGGCAGCCTGAGGACTGGCGCCTGGCATCGTGTTCTTGTGACACTGATGATTGGCATCTGGCAGCGTCAGTCCGCCACTCTGACTGAAAGGTTCGTTGGCAATTGTACAATTTGGATCCAACTTGATGTGCTGTAGGTCTAGTGTTCAACATAATGTTTCAGCGGCCTTGATTGGCGCTTGGCATTGGGACTAAAAGAATGTGTTACCCATCTCCTGATCATGTTCTGGTACAACTTATAGGTCGAGCACCTGACATTGTCTGCTGCATGATCTGTACCACGAGGTATGTTGCTGGTTTATTCATATCGATCAACCTCTGACCACCTGTAGGGTGGGCACTGGGCCATCATTTATGTCCAGATTGTGGCGGCCCAATGTTAGCAATGTCTTCTGGGCCACAAGGTGTGTATTCGATGTACCCGGCTGGTGATGGGACCTTGTAGGTCAAGCACCTCGTATTATGGTAGCCTTCATTGAGGTCCAGCATGTTGCCCCTGACCCTGATGATTGGAGGTTGGCATCATTTGATACATGTTCTGGTGCGTCGCCGATTTCTTCGTACGTCCTCACGGGCAGATGCGTGGCATTGCGCTGTGGAAATCCTTTGATTGGTGTCCGGTATCATGCTCTGGTGACCCTGATGATTGCCACCTGGCATTTCAAGTCGTATGTTCTGGATCTACACGTGCGGCATTGATCCAGTCATACAGCTTTGGCACCCTGTATGTTGAAGGGTACCGGCCAGCATGTCAACGCCTTGATGCTTTGAAGGATCAATTGGTTAAACGATTCGTAGCTGAGTGGTTACCCACATATTACGTGAAAACCTTCTGCGTGAAACCTTTCCTTGTGAAAACAGTCCGCGTGAAAACGGAGTACTGACTTAGACATGCATCTCCAAGTGAGGTACATGCCAAGGCCAGCCTCTCTCCCAGTTGGGCCACCTTGACGAAGTGACCTACCATGCGCCCTTGACGTGGGTCGGGAGCTCAGTAGGCTTCTGGAGCTGAAGCTAACAGCATGTTCAGTCTTAGATATTTTAATGAATTAATTGTTTTCTGCGTCATTGACTGTCATGAATAATCATTATTTATACATGTGATAAACTCAACCATGGACAATACTCAGATGTGATGGCCTAAACAGGGTTCAACAAGGTGTACCTAGTGCACAATCATTCACAAATCAACAATGTTATGATATTCTAGCCGTGTCATGATCAAATCGTGACGACTTATCATTCTTACGTCTATTGGCCCAATCTGTTCAACTCCCATCTTCGACGGTCTTTCTCTCAAAAGTTGTTATTATCCCATCCATTGTTATTGTCAACCCATTCACAAATATCCCATTCCCCTCTTTTACGAAATACTAGAATGACTGACCCAGCTGATTCAACTCAAGCCTTCAGCACTGTGCAGTCAAAGTCAAAGAAAAATGGATGGAAGCGCTCCGCGAAAGCAGAAGGCAACAGTGGTGACAAATTTTCGTCGTCTGGTAAGGGAGGAGAAAACCATACAAGGCCTCGTGGCATGGATAAAGATTCACCTGGAGTACGGCTGTCCAAAACGCTTTCGTGGATCTTGAGGCATGGAGCGCTGTCGGAGGGTATGTTGATGCGGCCGGATGGATTTGTAAAAGTTGAGGATATTGTTGGTATTACACTCTCTTCTTGAATAACCTATTGATGGTTCCTTCCACTTTTTTTGTTCCTTCCACCTTTTAAAACCTTCAGCTAAAGAGTCCTCGCATACAAACTCTCGGCACTACGCTAGACCAATTGAAAGACGTTGTTCGGGACAACACGAAACAACGATTTACGATGGTTCTTGAGCTGCCTGACGGAACAAGCGTAGGACGTGCTAATGCTGAGGGAGATGAGTCCGATGGTGTGTGGTGGATCAAAGCTAACCAAGGACATTCAATAAGTGTACGTCCAATACCTTTTATTCTAATTAGATTGATTGAGTGTATATAGATGGTCAAAGTCGAGATGAAGCCTATCTTAAGTGTGGATGATATACCAACGAAACTAGCCGTACATGGGACGACGAGAAATGCATGGAATGTTATACAGAAAGAAGGACTATCGAAGATGAAACGGAATCATATACATCTCGCTCAAGGTGTCGCCGGAGGCAATATTATCAGCGGTGCGCACTCATACTGAGCAACACATGCTTTTGATTCTCAGCTGCTTGTTGGACAGGAATGAGAAATTCCTCACAAATTCTCATTTTCATTGACGTTCAGAAAGCGCTTGAGGCTGGAATCAAATTCGAACTTTCTGACAATGGCGTCGTGCTGTCCACAGGGGATGGGCGGGGTTTTTTGAAGCCTGAGTATTTTTCCAGAGTAGAGGATGCAAAGACGCGGAGGGCTGTAGATGGATGGGAGGGAAATAACAAATAAGTCGTTGAGAGCGACAAATATGTTTTAATGGCATACATAACAGGAGACAATGCTATACAGTTGTAATATCTACCAACGAGAGCCCCCGAAGGGGCTTTAACTTCAGATGAGAAATTCTGTCAGCGAATCATAGCATAGCGAACACACAACACATGAGTTTCTACAGACCCTCTATTGGAAATTGCTGTTGAATAGTCTAATGCCAAACACTATGATCATGAAGACATGTCAACAGACACGATGGTCTCGTGACTCCAATTATCCAGACTCCGTTCCTCGTGTCGTTGGTTCATATCGTTTGGCGTTTGGCTCCTGATCCTTAACATTCAAAGTATGAAGGATCATGGTAGTGAAGGGACACGGCACATTGACTTGGCAATGCGCCTACCGCATCGTGCGGGTGCTTTCGAAGACCATGGATCCTTATTCTCCAAGTCCAAGATGTCAGGGAAGAAGACGACGAGAATGAGAAATGGAATATCTGATACTGAAGTCAACTTGGGAAGTGATGACGAGATGGACTGCTTCTCACAAAAATCGCAAGGAGACAAGGAGCCCGTCGTAGAAATAAAGCAAGCGAAAAAGAATAGCTCCGACTATGACCCAGAAGCCCTTGCAACCAAGTCTCGGGCTGCGCACAAGCATAGGTCTCAAAAGACAAAAAATAAGGTCAGGGAGGAGAAAATTACATCCACATCTCCATCCTTGCCTCCGGTGAAACCAGGTCCGAAATATCACAGAGGAAAATGCTTTGAGGGGTATACAGGTGGAAATAATCATGTTCCACTCAGTTCCAATAAGATGCGACTGGGACTCCGGTCTCAACCTCGACCCATGGCTCAATTGTCAACGGGACAAGTCGATAATCCATCAACTTGTCCCAAACCTATATCTGTGACTAATCAGCCACTATGGACTCCATCTCAGATCCCCCTACCTTCCCCTATCTCGAATATCACTACCGGAAGTTCAAGACCATCTTCACCAGCATCCAGCTTCATCTTGACTTCGCGCTCATCAAGTGATGATAGTATAGCTTCGCCATCCTCTCATAACCCACATTCACCCCCCTCGACCATTAGACCCTCCAGATGTGGCTCTCGTGTTCAGCAATCCTTCCCTGCACTTTCCCCTCTTAGCGCTCAAACACACAAGCGCTCCAAGGTTGCCACAAAAAACGTTCCTATCATCTCGTCGAGAAAAGATAAAAATACCAGAAAATTTCCAGCGCTCTCTCCCCTTTCAACAAACAAATTCAGACCGTCTCTCAAATCAAGCAAAGGCAAGAAGAAGGCTGACGCGTTAGCGCCCTTTCCGATGTCAACTCGAGACCTCGGTGGTATCTCTCTATCCGAGAGCGAATCGACTGATTCTGCACGTAAACGGAAACTTGAAACAGTCGACGAGGCCTCGTATGTGTTTCTCAGATTTACCTATTGCTTAAGCATATTTTGTCTACTGACAGAGCTATGGTGAACAGCATGGACTCGTATGAAGAGCAAGATTCTCGTGAGCCTGAAACCCAGTTTCATCTACGTGTACTGATCTGAATCCCAGTTTTCATGTCCCCTTCTGTTGATCCAAGCAACCTATGTCCCTATTGTGACAACCCCCTTCCGCCATCTCCGACACGTTTCTTTTTGAATCTTCTCAGAAGTACACTACCCAAATCACACTCTGACCCTCGTTCTACAAATCCTCTGGGCCGGAAAGCACCACTCGCAACTTTCGTAGCCGTGTGTCAGAGACACGATTTCGAATCTAAGGTTTTACCCGAAGCAGAAGCAAAGGAATGGCCGAAGACCATCAATTGGGAGGGATTGGGCGTCAGAGTTTTGAGAATGAAATCATATTTAGAAATGATCATTCGGGATTCTGGCGAGACCGATTTGCATTTTTGGATTGAGGGTGAAAAGTGCGGAAAGGACCTGATTTCAGACCTTGCTTTCAAAGGACCGAGGATTCAGTGCGTGTTTTGGAGAGAGGAGATGAAATCTTTCATAAAGGACGGCGCTCGGGCCATGGTAGATGTAAGAGGCCAATTTCAGAATTTCAAGAAGAGCCAGCCTGGATAGTAGGTCCCCCATTTGTCGTGTGCCACTATAATTATACCGACTCGAAACTTGTAGCTATGGCGAGTTAGGTCATATCATAATTCAGCAGACCCTATTCAATATGTTCCCTCCCGACTCCTTCGACCTCAAACTCATCAAACCATTCAGTGCAAACGACTTCATCCAGCGAGTACTAGTGCCAGAAGTCGCATTGCGACTCATTATGGAAGATCGTAGCTTGAAAGGGGTTGTGGGCGCGAAAGCTGCTCTGCTGATTCTCAGAGAAAGCACGACGTATGGCGTTACAATGTTCCCCGAAGACAGCGGCGAGAATTTGAGTGCCAGTGGAGGCAGAAAGTGTGACAAGATCAGTGCAATAGAGGCTGGCGATAAAATTGTCATGGAACGTGCAATGAAGAGAAGGAAAGAGATTGAGTCAGGAAAAATTGAGGCATTGTTGGAGGATGTGAAGGAAGGTAGAGTCACAAATGAGAAGAAGGGGAAGGGGCGTGGAATGAAACACGCTATCAGAGATGCAGGCGACAACCCCTCTCAAGATCTAGAACTGGAAGAACAGGAACCACCTCGTAGACCGTCAAGGAAATTTTCTGGTACTGACAATGACGATGACGTCTCTGTAAACAGTGGGTATACGGAGGGGATGAAGACTATTTCAAGACACACGAAACGTATTGAACATGGCAAGGACTTGGACTACAAAAACTCAAGAGTACAGTACTTGGGACGTTCTCTTTCAAAGTCAGGAAATAGAACCTTATCCAGGGCTCAGAATGAGTCTTCTGTACAGAGTAAATCGACACGGCACGAATCTCTGGGAGAAGTTGCAGGCACGAAGGTCGATCCACTGGAAATCTCAGACTTGGATCTATGCTTACCTGATGATGAATACCAGGAAACCTACAAGTCTCAAGCGCTGGAAAAGACATTCCAACAATCATGGGACAAGCTGGAAGCGCAAAACTCGAATGTCAATCTGGACCTGATAACACCTCTGCCGGAACGTTATAGCGTCGTTGGATGTGAAGATGGACAATTTACACCGCGACCAATGCAGGCTATATCGCGGTCAAAGCAACAATCTGTGCTTGCTTTGGCGAGAGCTAGAGCTCCAACAGCAGGGAACACCAGTAGGTAGGTATTCTTAGTCCCTATTTGCGAATTCAGCTTGATCTCGTACCTAAGAGAGACAGGAAAGCCCAAAAAAAATAAAAAAACAATCCGGAACGAGTGGTACCACAATATGCGTGCATCTGTGTTACACATGAGCAGCAGCAGCACTGATTCTGACTCTTCGATACAAGAAATGGAGAAGGGCGAGGGTACGATTACTTCGGAGAATTTCAGCTGGCTTCTTGATGATCCGCCGTCGTCGTCATCGTCGTAGAGTCGAGAAGGTTCTTTAAAAACAGGAAGCAGGCCTGATGTTTATTTGCCTTATAATGACTATTTATACTGCGGATCGTGTAATACGCCATATTTTATTTTTATTCCGAAGCTACTTTGTGATGATAAGATTTGAACTTGAACCATCACTGCAACATGCTAACTCGAACTGCTTCGACTGTTCTCGCTCGACGCACAAGCTCATTTACACTGCGCATTAGAGGACGCAATTCTACTGACGCACAGCCAAAAAAATTCATCGGACCTCGTCTACCTTATGAGATCATTGAAACCGTCGTGGGCTTTGTACTCCCAGCTTACCCTTGTTCAGAATCCAGGTTTTTTGCCCTTCACTCCCTCATTCGAGCGTCCAAGATGCTCCGGGAAATTTCTTTGCGTCTCTACTTTCGGAATATTGTGGTTGACAGCTGGGAGCTGTTCACCAAAGTCTGGGATTACCTTTCTATCCAGAACGAGATTTTTAGCGGATCTAATAGCTTTAGCTGGGTCAGGTAGGTCATTATCATCGATTTATGAGCATATATACGGCATAGACTGACGGGAATCCTTCCCCCCTTTGATGCAAAGGTCCTTCATTTGCCCGTCGCATGTAGTCGCTGGTGGCCTCATCAAGAACATAGGCTCCTTCGTTAACTTACAAGTCCTCAAGATATCATTCACGCTCGAGGGACTGAGCACACAGGATTCAGTTGTCCGCCGTCTCCTCGATTCTTTTTCTCGCTCCAGAACAAGCATCCGAAAACTCACGTTGACCGAGATTCCGCGCATTGACAGCAAATTGCTTGATTCTCTATCCCTCACTTTCCCTCAATTGGAGTCACTCGAAATGGAATCTAGTAAACGCATCGATTTTGACTGCTGCACTGTCTGCTTAGAGGACTCACTGGGCTACATGAGGCACTCTCCGATACCTGACTACTACGCCAACGCGGAAAAACTTGCTGTTGACATTTCTTCATTACATTACCTTTGACTTTCACTGAACCTTGTTACGTGCTCTACTATTTCAGGCTTCCTTTTCCCGTTCTTTGGCGTCCTTGACAAAATTGAAAAGTCTCTATATTGGGCTTTTGCTCTCAGATGCTTATATCCTGGAAGAACATATCATCCATTCAGACGAAACTAAAGGTGGAAAAGGCATTCTTAGTTCGTTCTCCTCCTGTGCGGCTTGTGGTGTCTTCAAAGAGGAAACGCGCAGGAGGGAACAGCTCATATCCTTGGCTCTTTCAAAAACCCTACCGAGCCTGACTCATATCCGGTGGGACACGTTATTCGCACCGTTCAAAAATACAGGACTGGACACTAGTGAAGATAAATCCTGTTCTTCATGTGATCGAAGTCCTTTTCAGATTCCTTCTGCTATTACCTTCCTTGTCCACCGCTATGTGGACACTGGAGAGGTCAAAGAAATCTCCCTCAACCGTTTATAAAGTTCCGGGTGAATTTTCCTTTTGAACCTACGGTGTTCATGCTCATATTTTGGTCTAACAGCACACAGTATTCTGTGTTCCTGTTCCCTATCGTAGCTTTGCAGTCATTTTATTTTTGGACAGTTGTGAAGAAGTCGTTTTATGTTGATGCGTACACCTCGATTCAGTGTGGACTAGTAACGGTTATTTTTCTGCATTGCTCTCCTATCACTTCTTCTGATCAAAACTGCTTGTAAATAATCGAGATGCAATAATTCTTTTGAACATTTCATTGAGACTGCTCGTTTGGAACTTGGTCTCAGCTGTTGACATGCCATGCCAGTTCATTTTCTCACAATCAAATTAATTTGGCACCAAAAGCAGCCAATCTACTGTTTGCAGCCTCTTTCTCCATGCTGTATCTGTAGCCATTGAAATGAGAGTAGTTTGACTCTCTAATTCAAACCACACTTCAGAATTAGCTCGACTTGTCGTAGTGGCGGTATGATGGATTTAATAGAAAACATGATTGCATTGTTTGATTTGATCCCAAGCTTCGTGCCGAATAATGGTTTCCACTACAAGATTAGCACACTCTCCAGACAGTACCGCTTAAGATATTTAATGCGTGTTGTGAATGGTTGTCCATTCAGGACGCACAATGGAGTCACCATCAGTCGGATCGCTTCATTGGACCGTTTTGCCAAGTCAAATTGCGCACTCCGTTCTATTTGCTATTGATCACGTCATAGTCTCGGATTTCGGAGTGGCAAAAAAAATGAGTGGTCCAGAGTTGAAGTTATCGTCTACATTCTTTGGGCTACCTAGTATAGAGAATTATTGGCGAAGTCGCAGCCTGAAGGCATTTTTAGACCCCCGAGAAACTGGATCCAGATAATCTTCATAAAACCCAGCTATGAATTCTTCCGCTTTGAATCCGAACTGGTTGTAGAGCAGCTGTTCAATAATTAGGATCCTCCACATGGTGGAATAAAGTGATCATTACCATCGCTGAGTTGTTCGCCGATACATGCAAGGTTATGTCTCTCTTGGGATTCATCTTGATCAAATGAAACAGCATAGTTCTAGAAAAAGAGAAAGCAAGGTTTAGCTCCAGCTCGAAAAAATCAAGTCGAGCTAACCGAGCAATATGTGCTTTATCCCAGCCGGCCTTGACGGCTAGATAAGTAATATAGGTTTCTTGAGGAGAACTCATGATCGTGACACCAACGACGAGTCGTTTATAACAAGCAACGACAGTACATTGTTCCGGAGAAAATTCCAGGGAATCACTGACTGTTCGAGGAATCAGCGAGGATCAGATGAGAAGTGTGATATACTCACCATCTATCCCTGTCCAAAAAACCCGTTCTAATAAATCGTGAATCTGATCGAGATGACATGATTGAAGTGTACTATATGTTATTGGTGCCGGAGATACTACTGGTTGCTCTCGCTCAGGACTAGATATTAATACACCGACGTCAGTCTGAGCTTAATCAAAGGTGGAGATGTGCATACTGCGCCAATTCATAATGATCCCGAATGTCGCCCATGAGGCTAATCCAAGGAGTGATTGTCTTCCAATCGACAGCAATCAATCCAGAGAATGTGTAACCCCTGGCTTCACCTTGTAAACGAGATAGAAACGAATGATCAAATGATGTTGTCTGGATCTTTTCCAGCATCTGTGCAACTTGGCATCTGGATGCTATTTTTACAGGTGGGGATCGAGTTTGAGATAAAGGTCCCGAAGGTGCTAGGAGAGACATCGGAGCGCTGTGACTTCTGCACCTTTCCTAAGAGGTACAATAAGCCAAGATAGCATATTATTCAGCTTCCTTCCTACCTGAGATAATTTGAGCTTGCGTAGTAAGATAGTTGACGTAACATTTCGCCCCCGGTTATCCCTAGTGGTGAGCAGAGATGATATCTCGGATCGAGTGAGAGGCCTGAGACAGATACCCTGTTGACATTCCATTCAGATCTGATTCACATTTCGGGAAAATGCGAACAAAACCTGCTCATCATAATCCGAATACTGTTCCAGTAGCAAAGCTCTAGTCCTCAGAAGTTCCGGAAGAAGTGTTTCAATCACATCGTCAAAGGATGAATCATCATCTCTGTGACTAGCGCCGCCCGTAGGATAGAGCAAAGAGTCAAAGGAGAGCGGAAATTGATTTCGCTTATCATGTCCTACGTTTGTATTTCTTTTTTTCTTATGACTCTCTGATTTCTGTGAGAATCTGAGCCACAGGTCATGCATTTATGATTGAAAGGACCCACCCTGAGCTTTCGACGTTTTCTAAGAGCAACAAAAGAGGTATCAGAGTCAGAACTGCGCGTAGGCATACGTTAAGAAGTGACTCCAACAATATAAGGGATTCTCACGTCGACTATCGCAAATGATGGCGGTTGAATCTTGGCTTCGCGGGGGTCACGCGTGTATCACACAAGGCAGTATTACTATCAATAGACTACCAGAACCAAGGGAAATAACTATAAAAAATATATAAATGATGAAGCAACAATGGTGTCGATTTCGGGGAGTCAGTGATGGATGACTCAAGCACTCCGCCCGTGGACAACAAGGCCTGCATTCCATGTGCCAACAACCCACCCATCGTCTACCAGGGCATTCTTGATCGCTGGCTTAAGAACAGCGACCTTATTAGTGGAATGGCTACCCTTCCCAGTGATAATTTTGAGCGGCTGACCTGTGTTGCGATGTGTTTAATAGAATACACATGACATGTAGAGCGTACTTGGGCAACATTCGAAATCTAGTAGAATCTCCTTCACTATAGTAACCGCCTCGTAGACAGTCGTACCATGCAGGTCGATCTCGTCATATTTCCCAGTAGAAGCCCTAGGAAAAGAAGTCAACTCGTAGACTCTGAGGTACAACTACCCTTATTCAGACCTTCTCGAGTTGACCATAGCGCGCGCGTTTATCAATGCTTCTTGTTTCACTAATTCTTGAAATTCTCGTGCCTTGTGGTGATGTCAACAAAATGCAATTATGAATTTATATTATGAATTTAAAAGCTAACCTTCTCCGCATAATAGAAGGCGACCTCTCCCCTCACTTTTTTGTCTCCTCCCTGCCATATCTTCGCTGCTTGTTTTAAATATTCCTCCTGCTGACGTCTGTGTTCCTTGATCTTATTACTGGGTCTCAATTGCTCGCCTACATCTCCTTTACCACTTTTCTCGTCTTTGTCGTGCCCATTATGAGCAGGTACGCGAGCATATGCGGGTATACTATGAACGAGTCGTGGAGAGGTGTTACTGAATGCCCGCCGCACAGGGATGGATTGCCATTCAGAGGGATTAAGGTTGCTGCCCTGGGCAGAGGTTGGAACTGGAGATACTGGAGATAAGGAACATGACGATATCTGAGGTGTCAGGGAGGTGGAGATTGGAGAAGTTTTTTTTCGTTTTTTGTGTATCTCCTTTGGAATGATGGGGGAAGGTGGGGGTTTGTGCGGAGGCAGGTGGTATATTCCTAAATCCCACGTTCCAGATGTTGCATCCAAGCTGAGTTCACGAAGGAACCTAACAAGGTCAATAACATCCTCACCCCTGCCGTTTGTTGCCAGGATACACAACTTGGTTTCGTGCACCAGTCGAGATCGCTGTTCAGAATCCAATGGTTCGTATTCTGGAAATACTATCTCGAGTAAATTCTGTAACAAGGTAGTATTTTCCTCCGTGTTACAAGAGGGAAGAGCATTGCAAATACATTCGAGTGCTGCAAAAAGAGCTTGGTAAGGCGATTCGTATTGCGGATCATGGAGGTAAGAAAGAAAGAAAGACGGGGGATGGGGGCTGAGATAAGTTGAGATATTGGTGGCAATTGATTGCACTTGAGTCCAAAGATCAGGCAGGGGCGGCTTCGGGGCAGAATCTGAATTTCTATGCTGACGGATACAATGGTTTTGCTGACGAATATCAACAAGCGTAATCTTCGTTGCTTGAGAACGCTTTCGTTTGTTAGGAGATGCAGAACCAAAGCGTTTGTGGGATTTGTGGGGAACAGACTCCCATCCTCCAATCACATCGTCATTATCGTTTAACCCTCTTTCCTCCAACTCTCGGGTGTACTCTTGAGATAGGATATCTCCTATCAGGTTCCACATATCCAACTCCCTGCCGCTTTCTTCGACGTCTTTCAAGGCCTGCTTCAGTGTGTTGACGGGTGTGTCGGGAAGTGAAGCCTGAAGGAATTCCAAAGGAGTACTGAAAGACTGGACTGACGATCCAGATGTCCCAGAACTGACGGAAGTGTCCATCGTGGATCCACTTAGCACTGGATCCTGCGAACTAATGGTATCTTCCGTGGGCGAAATTGAATCCAACTCTGCAAACTCAGAAAGCTGAACCTCGGCATGGGAAGCCAGCTCTCGAAGCACGTTGCGGAGTCCAGCAATCTGCGGTTCTCCAGCCAATAAAAATTTCTCTTCCGTATCAGTCTCTACCTCAACTAGCAAGGCTGCTAGAAGAGATGAGTCCAGAGGTGGACAGAACTCTTTCTATAATTAAATCATCCACAGGTGAATCGATGGTGTTTCAAGTTACTAGATGTACCTCGAGTGTACGAAAAAGTGCAGTCATATTTATCCAAAGGAAGATAAAGTAGAGATTTAGAAGGTCAGAAGATTTCGAACGGTATGACCTGCAAGCTATGCGGTGAGAATAGTTCAAATGCCTAGGCTGGGACTGGGAACTGAAGAATCCTAATCAACACGTGATTCTGACGCATGTCGGAGACATTTATCTCATTTATCTCCGTAGTTCCTGTGCTGTTTGGAGCCTTCTATCGTTCCAGAGAATTCCTATATCTTGAGAATGTTGTTCTATGCATCCCTACTTGGCTTTGTTCTTGTGTTGGCGTTCGGTGTGTCTCCTTCCCAGAGTTCCTTCAGACTACTTCGTTCAACACGCCTACGTCTATGACTTCAGCCTCGTATCATTACCGTGAAATACTCCTCCCTCACGTTCCAGAACGTGTTAGATCTTTCTTGCCCAGGTCGAGCCGTTACACCCCTCTTTCGACATTTTCCCAGCAGGTCAATGCTGGTTTGAACTCTTCGGCTTTCGACATCGAAGCTAACCTGCGAGATGGTGACTCAAGAGTTGGGTTGGACGAACAAGGTACACAGGAGGTACTCAAAATTATGAGTCGAGAACACGTCAAGTATGGTTGTCTTGTCATGCAAAGGTCTCTTACTTACCTGCAATCATCAGCTTCGATCAAGCAAGATTAATTCGACATAATCAGATACTGGCCAGAAATGGGATTGATCCTTCTGGTATGTTCATCACCCTGTACTAATCGTTTTGAACCATGTTTTCCAGGCATGCCTTTGGACTTAAAAGCGGTCACCCAACTGTAAAGATCTCCTCACTGAACCTTTCGCTCGACATCCTATCATTCATCGGTTCCCTTATCGACTGTCGTTTCTTCGCTCTATTTCTTTGTGATCTGTCTCACGATCGTTTTGATACCGCTGTCTGTATATTAAAATTTATCTGACTTCTGACAACCTCCTATCTTCTCCGACCCTGTGTCGCACAGGGTCCCTTCAAGGATTCCACCCAAACCCGCTCATGACTATGGCTAGATCCTGAACAGGGTTTTCATGACGTCACAGCCAGCTCCAATCAAGGTAGTTAGACCCATTCTCGCTGCTCTCTCTGTTGGAACGCTGGGGTTTGGCTGCTGGTACTCCTTTTCACTCTATACTCCTCACAGAATACTCTTTCGAGGTCACTAGCCTGGATACCCCAGAATGCGTGAAGCTACACCATTTGTCTAGGCATTACACAAGGCTATGATCAAAGACACCAAAGAAATTACCTGAGTCATGAAGATTGAACTTGAGTACTATAGTCTATGTATAACTTCAGTTAGAATGTCTGGTTCTCACTTGTTCAATATGGACGTGACAGATTGGGACTTTTTCTTTCATCCATCAGTTGATATGTTGGGAGATTCTCAACATCTCTTGGTAATTTAACCGTAGTTGAATAAATTGGTTTGAAACCCATCTAAGCATGCTATCAGAGAAATGAGGTTCAGACCCCGTGATTCCTCATAATCCTTGTCCCTCAAATGAATTTGGAATTTTTTGCCCATGTCTATTTACACCACAACTTGTAGATGGAAATCTACCAGGACATGTACATTCAATTTTGGACACTTGCAATGTTTACAAGCAATTCTAACTGGAAAATTGCGGGTGCAAAATGCTGCCTCGACACATCTAAGACTACAGATACATTTACAGATACATTATTCCAAATTCGTCAAATCTCATAATTTACATGCCCCCATCATTTTTGAATTCAATAATTTATCTTGATTATATAATTACGAGTTTCTAGAGACCTCCCCGGGAACAGCTGATGGAAAGACCAGTTAGCAAAGAAATTGGCGCCAGTGTTTTTTGGACAGCAGTACAAGTAACGTGAGTAGAAAGTCGGGAACCCCTGACGTTGTGCTTACCAACAATGATGAACATGATCGAACCGGTATCCACGGTTGAACAGACATCACCACAGGAAGAGCACCATCATCAAAGAGACAGCACACCGACTTTGCTAGCCGTTTTCTCTCTTCTACTCCAAGATGGTAGCTGCTCGTAAAAAGCCTTCTGTGCCAGCCCCGCCAACTTCTCGCACGAGTTCAACTCAAGCTTCGTCTCGAACTATTAGCGTCAAACCTCACTCGAAGATCTCAGACAATTCATCGCTATCTTCTGGTCAAGCTGTACACATATTACTTTTTGCACATACAGTCGGAAACTAATTCTGATTGTAGGATCTAAATGGCACTCCTCGATCGACGCACAAGACACGAAAGTCGAAACCTAAGACTCCCCTGGTGCGACAAGAAAAGCGGTCACTAGTGGACTATTTTTTCTGCCTCTTTCTGGCTACCTTCGCTGCATACGTTCTTTATACTTGCCCTTCTGACACCGCCCATAATTATTCCGTCTGTCGTTCTCTTGCTGCTTACCGCACACATGTTCTTGAACCCTATGTCATCCCACCTATCCGTGCTGCATTCACACACCCCTCTGTTGTTGAACCCTATGAAAAATACGCGAAACCTGTTTACCAAAGCTATATTCAACCAGTTACACCATACCTTTCCGCCGCCCAAAGACGGACAGTACCGTACATTAGTGCTGCTGCCCAATTTTCGAAACGAGTGTCATCGAGCATCTGGGACAACATCATCCTGCCGTATTGGAACCGCGCCATCTTGCCGAGATACACTCTATACCTAGAACCCCGAGTCAAAAAGTACATCTCACCCCTAGTCAAGCGCACCAGATATTATAATCACAAGGCAGAACCCTTCGTCCGATTTTTCGCGCACTATACGTCCATCTCCATTCATAGGGTGCAGGGTTACATTTTGCTTGCTTATGACCGTTCGCAGCTGTACACCACCCGGTTTTACACCCAAATGGAACCTCACGTACTTCGTGGCTATGCACAGATTAAACCTCTACTACAAGTCTTCGCCCAAGCGGTACAAACGAAGGGAAAGCATGTCGCTCTCAAATCTATAGCTTTCTTCCGAACTACTTCAAGTTCTTTTGGTCATCTTCGGCGGGAATTTGTCGACCCTCACGTTCTCAGGATTTGGGAAAAAGCTGTTGAAAAGTCCGGACCATTCCCAACAGATACTACTGCTCACATCACAACTTCTGCTGCCAACCAAGCTGAATACTCCAATATTTTCGATGCGATCCCTAGTGTGGATGCCCATACAGAGCCAGCCACAGCTGAGGCTACACCTCAGCCTATCGCCGACATTGAATCAATTACGGTCGAATTCACCTTACCTTCTACTATTCCCGACGGTGTCCCTAAAGCCACGGCGGAATTTGTTGCGTCTGATGCTTCCACTTTCCAGATTGTCGTTCCGACCCCTGAAGCCACTTTCAATAAGGAATCTATCGCTGAGGAGAGCGAGACCAAAGAAACTGGATTATATCCAGATCCTGTTGAACACCCAATGCGCACCGCTATCGATGTCGCCGTTAACAAGCAATCGCACGATGCACTACAGGGTGCTTCTCAGATGGAATCAGAGGATCTTGATGATTTCTTGCGAGAGATTGGTTTGGACGAAGAGGAACTGCCCCAGCCAGACCCAGAGCCACAGCCTGTTATGTCCCATGCGGAACAAGAAGAAGATTTAGAGGCCAAGAAAGCAGCTACTGCCGCGAAGCGGGCGGACATTGTTGGGCGACACGTCCGATGGCGATCTGAACTTGATTCTCTGGTCCAGGCACTTGAGGTCCGTGTGAAGCAGGATATAAAGGCTGTTCGTTCAGACGCTATCCGTCATATTGGAAGGCTCCCCTCCGATAAAACCAGCCCGTTAGCCTGTGGCAAGGGCAAGGAGGTCATGGACAAGATACAAAGTAATGGCGAAAAACTTCTGAAGGGCCTGGAAGCCTACGTGACAAATTTGATGAGCCAAATCGTTTCACAAGAAAACCGTGAGAAAGAAAAGGAGAAATGGGACAAAGTTATCGATAAAGTAGAAGGAAAATTCAAAAATACTGTGAGAGGCATTCAGGAAGATGTCCATGACTGGTATGTGAAAATTAGAGATAAGGAAGTATCTCTGGTATGTCATTTCCTCGTCTGTTTATCAGCTTGTCGCCTGATCGTCTGGCAGCTCCAAGTCGTCACCAGCGAAGTTAAGGCCTTAGCTGATCGTGCTCAAGCAGATCTGGGTATGGATTATGCCTGGTTGGATGATGTCACGTACCACGATTGGCAAAACTATCATGATCTTATGAGGGGTGAGTTTTACCACTCGCAATTTTTCGAATTCCTTACGTAAACTATCAAGTCTATGAACGCTTCGGTCAAACTGTGCATGCCCTGCAAAATGGCACACACGTCGATGCTCCGGAAGACGAGCTGGTTCCTATTCTCAATAATCTTGATCGCGAAGTGCAAAGCATGATAACAGGTTTCGCTATGCAAATGAACTCTCTAGTTAGGGAAGGCGATCGATGGTTGGACAGTGCTCTCGATGTTTCCTTTGCCAGTGAGGCTGAGGAAGACGATGAGGAGTGCGGAGAATATGAAGATGCCGCAGAAGAACCATCGGTCTCCGTTCTACCTGTTCTTCCAAACCCCTCCAGTGAGCAAGTAGACTCTGCAAATTTGATGATCGGAAAAAGTGCTGAACAGGTCGAAAAGATGGCCCGACGAGCCATTGTAGACCAAAGGATCGAATTGTAATAATGTCAGAACTCCATTCGCCATTTCCAGGTCTGTGAAAACCACAATTTATTCGCCTTTGTTTTATTTAAATTAAATTATAATTCTCTACTGACGCGTGACGTCACCGGATCCTGCTCGGAGACTATGAAAAGCGCGACCTTGATTTTTGCCCAAATGATCTCCCATCGTAAAATGAAGACTTATAGTCGAAAGATGCGCAACATAGAACGAGGCACTCATAAATTTGTCAATTCTGGGCTTGTTTTACTTGATCCCTCTTCGAACATTGGTCACAATCCAACTGGGCTCGCGGCTAGCGGTTCTGAATATCCTTTGACCAACGGGTGCGCTACTGTTGTGGAAAACTCTCTCCCTGGCAAAAAGAATCCCTCAACTCGCAGCGTATTTCAGACGCCTTTCCCTCTGGAAGGCAGTGATATTGGTGTATTCAAGCTAGGGGCTTCTAGACCATTGCACGTGTCTCCTAACCATGGATTTTCTCCTGTACCTCTGGTAAAACCCAGTGTATCAGCTCCTCTCGCGCCGCAGGTCAATGGGATCCACGTCAAAAGTGGCTTCCATCTGTCAGTGAATGGTACTACCTCTCGTCGCCTGAAGGAAAATATGAGACCGAAGGTGAGTTGACTCCACGAAGGAGCCCCTTCGGCAAGGTTCACGGTATTATAGCTCCCTAAAACCGCGCATATATCCGTATCAGAGGCTTCAGGAGTCCTCCGGCTCCCCCTTGCCAGTCCATTCACATCCCGTCCGTCCTCACCCATAGTCCAAGCGGTAGCTGAACTGAAGCATGAACCTCATCTTGTTCCTCGCCCGGCACATAGGCAAAGTCTTTCAGATACCCGCATTAGCCAAGGATTGGATCCAAATATTTTTATACCCAGAGCTTCTCTTTCCAATCCTCATTCCGCACCAGAGAGCGAGGCGACTTCACTGGACCAAGAAAACAAAAAAAACTCCCCTGTCTTAGTAACAAACATACAGCGCCGTCCTTCAGCTCCAAGTCTACGATATCGAGTTTTACCCAGTCTCGAACCGTCAGCACAATTGAACATCAAAATTCCTGTGGAACCGCGAGAAGCAGATGGGTGCAACAGTCTGAGTAGTGGAGTGAGCTTGACCGTGGATCGACTTCCTTCTTATGAGTTCCTTTGTGGCTCAGAAACTTACTTCATTTCTTCCTTGGATGGGACTGTGGATTTCAACCGTCCGCCTTCTCAGATGAGTCTCTATGGTGGTGATGTGGACAGTGATAGCAGCAATGGAGGACTCTTCACGCATATTCAAGGAAGATCTACGCCTAGGTTTCTGCACTCTGTACTTTCACGTGTTCTGCATAATGGCGAATCTCTCAAAAATCACGCACAAAACGACGTCAAGTCTGTCAAATTGTCAGGGAAAAAACAATATTCACCTTGGATCAGCGATAGTATCATCTCTCCCCCTAGCTATTTCAGGCAACAAAAGAATCGTAACACTAGCATGGTGGAGCACACATCGGAGGATATGGATTTAAGTAAGTTTTGGTTCGATGTCACTTTTCTAGATTCATGCACATTTACAGCCCTGCCCATATCACCATTAGGTGCTGCGAGCGGGGGCGTTTCTGCTCCGGAGTGGTCCGAGACAGGACCTAGAGACAGTGTTCTTGCAGAAAACGGCGAAGGCACCTCGTTGAGGCCTCGTAAATTAGCTCCCCTGGTAATCGACCTTAATGCATCGATGGATAATCACAAATCCGTCGCTTCTTCTACTGATAGTGAATCCGAGGGGATATTGAGCATTCATATCCCTGTAATCTCATCCCAGATCAAATCAATCCCAGGGTTTTCGAGAACCCGTAGTGGGACTATTGTACAGAGTAAAATGGGTGGTGGGCGGTTAGTCGACCGGAGAACTCGTAGTGGAACCGTAACCCAGGATGGCGGTGGCACAAGGAGAACGAGAAGTGGCACTATCGTCCAAGCAACTAAAGAAAGCAGACGCAGTTTGGCAGGAGAGCTAAGAAACCCTCAAAATCTTTCTGAGGTTCGTTCACTAGGAGGCAGTGAAAGTCAAGACGGAATATGCTCTTGTCGCTCGTCCGATGATGAGTTGATGCTTCGCTCTCACTCTCATCATGACCTAGACGTTGAAGACCTGGAATGGAAGGTCGCAGATCCACCTTCACCTGTGGTCAAACGACTTCGAAAATTCAGACGAAAAAACGGGTTCAGGAGACAGAGAACAAGGGGCAGGAACGGCAACCTTGGAATAAATGGCATGATAGTTGATGGAGATGAATGTGAGGATGGAATAGATGGTGACATCGAAGATGACGAGCTCGATTTTCTTGGGAATTTCGTGCACGAAAACTGGTGATATTTCCGTTTGTCTCCTTTGAAGCTGGGCAGATTCCTGCTCCTACCTGCTATCTGCGGTATTGCTCTGGTTGTGTTTTATCATTTCTGTGACTCTTATTATTGTTGTTATTGCTCAAGAACTGCTCTTATTAGATCGGAAGGATCCAGTATCCATTGTCTTTAATCGATCTGGAATCTTTGTCTACTGGCCTTGCGTAAAATCCGGATGTGACTCTCGACTCTTGTCTCGGAAGGAGAGTGTCATCATGCACTGCCGTGTACAGATAGATACTGTCTACAATAATATCTCCAGAGACCCTTTCACCTTGCCTTTGAGATCCATTTATACCTAATATTCCCTCGTCCAGTTTCAATTGAAGAGAAATGCTTGTAAAGACCAAAGGTAAGACTCAACACTTTGTTGATTAGCGGATGCGATAGCGTCCGTCCGCTGCCAGCCGCTGACTTGAAACATTTTCAGAGTGAGTGATATATAACAGGGAGAGAGACGATTCAAACTTTGACTGTCTCCTAACCTACACTTTAAGTTGAAACTTTGAGAATGAAGAAAATTTCAAACAAAGGATAGAGCATGTGGTACTGCATCCAGATGTGCCCATATGAGTGATTTTACGAAGGAGACCAGGTTCAAAGGATGAGGAGTCAACTGAATAAATAACACATGTACATATCAATGGACTTTCAGTGCGGGCGTGTCCTAGCCGCCTCCATCAGGTGAGAGTGCGTGTATCTCATATGATAGGAGGGGTGTTTGCTGGTGGATAGCAAACATCCGGCCTCTACGGCACAAACGCTGACTCAAATGATCCAAGTCATCGTCGAGAATTACAGACGCTTGTTTAGACACGTTGTCGGGCTCTTTTTGAAGACCAAGTCTCGAGGCAGCGACAGTATCTAGTCTCCGAAACCAGAACCCAAGGAACACATAAAGAGGATGTCCCCAACTACACTCACAGCCTGATCAAGTGGAAATTTAGAGATCGATAAAGCAATTATTTGCAGGATCAGGCATCATCTCGTAGGCAAGGTTCAATGGCAACTACCAATCGCTTTGTACCATTCCAGACACCTCCCAGACCTGGTTCAGAACATTCAATTTCAGGACTGCAAGAGAGGCCATGCAACACGCTCATTCATGCTGGGTGCATGTCTGGCAAAAGTGGATCAAGTACAGCAGCTGTTGGAATCGGGGGAGGGTTACAATCACATAGCTATCCGGAACAAATAAACATACTAACCACATACTAACCACGTAACTAATCACGTGCGCGGCCACAACAAAGGCCACCAATTCTTACAGCTTAGAATTAACAAAAAGAAGTGTATCCAACCGTCATACATTGATAGCTCAATCATATTGGGCCCTCAGTATCGCTCTGTGCTAGAGCCACAAACCTATTTTGAATCACGCTCCGATTGGGGTCATGCATGCCCTTGCGGTCACAAAAGGGTAGAAACCCGAGCTCACAAACGATTGCAATCGATTCATCTACAAAAACGGCGATCGCATGGTGATCAAACATTTTGTCTTGTTCTGAACGGACAACCCTGGAGCGTTCGCTTGGTCAAGTAACATTACATCACTCAACATGGGGTGCTATCGCAGAGGCATCGAGTACTGCTCCCTTATTCCTGTTTCCTTCTTTTCCTCTTCTCACTTCTCTTGTGTCTGGATCAGTCGCGAGTGATCTGGGTTTGTTCTACTTTTCATGTTAGGTTCCTCTTCGTAGGTTAGGCTGTGTTATTGTAGGGTACTAGGTAAAGTCGGACTGCGATCGAGCACCGCATTATAAAATTATGAATTAAAAAAAGAAACTAACCACGTGCATTGCCCAGGCTCGCATGAAATCCACAATTCAACATTCATCTTTGTTCATCGGACAACCCGACGAGCCCAGTGGCACAAAGAGCATTCATTGAGTGCAAAAAACAATAAAAGATAGCCGAGCTTGGAGTAGATTGCGCAAATTACTACTTTGAACCATTACTAGTTTGACAGAGAAGTGTGACAACAGAGCTCGTTAGATTGCCAAAAGCAAAAGGAGCATGAGATAATTAAAAGTATCAACTAAGAAAGTTCTCAGTCATCGTTGCTCTGTTCGGCTACTTTCCACTTCAGATTACTTTCATAGAAACGGAGAAGCTAAGTTGTGTCAACTCTGGTCGCATCCACCTTAAAAAAGTCGAAACGTACCTGCTGCGGAAAACGCTGGCGGCATATCTCGCTTCTTTCTCTGATATTTTCTCCAGTTTTCCTATAAGCACCAAGATGAGCAAAAGTTGGATGGAACCATTAGCTTTGTGCGTACAGAGTAAAATAGACAAAGAGGATCCCGTCTGAAGTGCGTTCAACTGTATCCACAGTGTCAACGAGGTTTTCCCAATTATCTTGGTCCATATACTGCGCCATATCTTCGAAACCTCGATCCTGTCCTCTTGTCGCTCCTTTCCTGACCCTTTTGTTCTTCGTTGGATCCTCGTCCTGGTCGAAATCCTCTTTCGCCGTCGATTTGCGTCCTCGCTTTTTCGCCACCGAGGTGTCCGATTCCTGATCTGCGGCTGTGGATTTGCGCGCTCGTTTGGGCTCCAGTGACTTGCGCTTTCCTTTCTTTGAGTTGAGTTTCCAGTAATTTTCGACAAGCTCCTTCGCGCCGCTAAGGGTCTGTGAGTGAGGCAGCACACTTGTGTTATTTGAACAACGTACCCAATGTCCTGTTCATCCACCCAACTGTTTTCCGTAGCATCATATCCCTTCCACTTTACGAAGTACCCCATCCGGCCCTAGAAAGATACAAAATATACGCGTCATTATTGCTTAGACAAAAGACAGCAGACGAAAGAACAGTTCACGTTAGCGAAGGCGCCCCTTTTTGCGTCTAAGATTTCCTCGATCTCGTATTCTTCGTCATCCTCTTCGGCACTGAGACCCACATTATTAGACTCTTTTTCTTCGTTGTCGACATTCATCGCATTAGTATCCTCAATTTCAGGAGAATCACGTTCCATGGGAAAAGTGGGAAGGTCAGGAAGTGAAAGAGCTAGCAAGGATTGTGGGAAAGTTGTTTGCTACCTAAACAGTGATCTAACTTCTGTAAATTTTTTTAGTACAAATGGGCAATTCATGCGATATCGAGCAGTCAATTAGATTTATAGGCATACGCAGTGTGCTAATATGTAGTCTCTCTATTTACGACGATCTGGACTGGCACTTCGACCACGCGTTCTGCCTTTCTTGGGCCCTGACGGAGGTGGTCGAATAAAGGCATAGTCGCATTGAACAGTCTGCTCGAGGAGAGGTGTTTCTGATGCTCTGTCAATTGCAGATTGCGCTTCTGCCATCGTCTCGTACTCTACTAGAGCGTATCCCTGCAGACAATTCAACGCGTCGTCGCAGCAAGGCTGAACAGGTTTACCTTCACGTAGCCTGTCCTTCTGTCAAGATTGAGGTGAAGATTCTTGATCTCGCCGAACTCAGCAAACTTGTCTGATACATCCTCTTCAGTGGCTTCTTCGTGAACATTGGTGACGAGCACAATCCAGCCCTCGACCGCTGCAAGCCAGTAACTAATTAATTCAGCCAACTCGAACTAGGTTCACTTACATCGTGCCGCCCTTGTATCCGAGCTGAATGTGCTAGACTCAACCCTGTCATAAGTAGCGTCGACTACCGGCTTTGTGTTGTCGCCTTTGAGAAAACTCAATATGGGTGGAGGAAAACAGAATTTGTAGACTCGCCGGTACTTTGGAACCCTCGACCCCTCCTACGAATAGCACCTCCAGCCTCGACTAGGGTTTCCCGTTGAAGGTTTATGCTGATTTGAGGATGAGTCAACTCACTTTCGTCAATATTCATCTCATCCTCAGACATGGCAGGACTGGATTGGTAGATGCACTGGATCGGTGAATTATTGATTGATTATATAATCATTCTTTGCGGGAACCTGCGGATTGATTTCCGTGAACAGTTCTTCTATCCAGAATATCACTCTATGTAGAAATTGCTGGTATATTTCCATTTGAACAGCATCCAGTAATTCACAAGTTGAAACATGAGGAATAATCCAATTGGTTTATCGATTAGGTACTAATGACCACAGAATAATTTCAATGCCTGCATCATACCACTGCTGGACAGCACCCTGCCGCTGCCCTTGTGATCAATGAGCGCCATTCCACATAATCATCATCTATCTCCCGCGCTGAAAAACTATTTATAAGCACATGGTAGATTTAAAATAGCTGTCAGACGATAAAGAGGCTCAGCGGCTGAATGTCAGGTTGATACAAGGGGAGAAAGTTTATCTGTTTTTCTCGGTGGATTGACGGAAATCTGAATATCTACCCAAAGATTTCCTTGTTTTCCTCGATCTCTTTCCACCCGTGCCTGGGACCACTACAACCCCGATTCAGATCTGATCTTAGAGGGTCACAATTAGGCCATTTAATCTGTGGCCATTGATTCCATCAGACCGCGTGCTAGCTTAAAAACCCAACCATCATCCTTTGGACCACAACCAGTGGAAAGCACTATGCATATCCCAACAATCAACCACCCATGTCAAATATGTGCTCTTCCCACCTCAAAGCGATGTCGTAGTTGTCGCAATGCCTGGTATTGCTCTCAAGAACATCTCGAAGAGGTAGTTTGTGAGCCAACATGCCTGTCGACTGTGCCACTAATAACTTCTACAGGACTGGCCTATTCATTATAAAACATGTACCTCTGCTCAGACCATCACGAACAACAGCCTTTCTAATGGCTCGAGCAACATAGTTGTTTCTCCTTCCCCTGCCAAAAATCAACGCACCGCTGTTTCTGCTCTTCTTTTCTCCCCTGAGGAAGGTGAGTCGGCTGTTAGTGCTTTGATTTATCTCTGACAATTATCAGAAGGCCCTCGCGTTGTCTCGGTCAGCTTCCTGCCCCAATGTGCACCCTTACCGAACACGCGGCCCCGTCTCGCAGTCAGCGAATACTTTCCCGACGAAGAACCAGAAGAGATCATCGTGTACACCGGCCTCAATGGCATTTCGTTACGTTATCCTCTTCAAATCTTGGTTTCTCGGAATGCAGGCAATAAGGGTGCTCCTGTCAACCGAGCTTTAAGTAATATCACCTCGAGCGTCACCTTATGGTACGGGGTGATTCTAGTTTTCAGATTTAGTGGCACCAGAAAACTGGGCTATTCAAATGCTGGTAAAAATGATCTTCCCACCGTATCTACATACTTCATTGAACAACATAATTGTTGAAAATTCAGGTTCGTCCATTATCTGAACTGGTTGCTGGTCCATCGAGAGGGCTCACTATCCTGCGAAGTAGTTGATCCATTGTATGTCATGCATGCTTAGTCTTGCTTCTTGTGCCATACATAACTAGAAGAATTACTCTATATTGTTGTCGACCTTCATAGTTATAATTATATCAAGACATGGAAATCGTGCCACTGAATAGCTATTTGGCTGAGCAACAAGTATATGGATATTGCTACTACTCATCTTTGCCGCTATTTGAATTTTTCACTTGTTTCATTTACGACACCTTTTGCGATCAGTAGTGAACAAGAATCACTTAATAATACCCAGATTGGGCTTCATCATCGTCAGAAGCTCCTGTAAGAAGACGAGAGGCAATACGACACTGATGATGCATATTATGTCAACCTATGTCAACCATGTGTCAGAATTTCTACCAGCAGGATCACTGCCTATATAGACCACGAACTCCGCTGACAAGCTTACAGGAATGGGAAAATGTCATTTGTGATGTCAGTTCATTGTTACATCTAAACGTCCAATGTATGTAACTGGCCTCGCCTCGTTAGTAATAAAAAATTTGGTATGGAAATGTCTTTGGTAGTTCTACATGTTGTGTTCAGGTGTGGACGAGAACAATAATGTCGTTTCTGCAGTCAAGTGCCAAACTACGTTCAATCGAATCTCCAAAATGGAGGACTTTCGACACGGGATTGAACGGTTGTTCAAGGTGAAGAATTCGAGAACCATGTCAATTACTGTCCCGCAGATGCATACTCATTGACTCCTTAATCACCGTCCTGTCTCCTGGCCCGCTTTTTGTATCCAATTAGGACAGGGACTCAAGATATGGGGTCCATGACGTGTGGGACAGTTGGGGCAACTAACTTACGACATAGGCATTGTCTGAGGCAATTGAAAACTCGAAGCGTTCATCTGGTAATTACCTAATCAGATAAGTGGTCAAAATCATTCAAGGCCTAGTGTGGTTGTCGATCAGACTGCTTCCATTTCTGGAGGACAGAGTATGCAACCTTTTATGTCTGTAGAATGTTTCCGCTCTAGCTGAACTCGAATGACCGAAGTAGTTATGTCCCATATACTTGAATGCATGGTTAGGCATTCCCTCCCTTCAGGAGTCATCAGTATAGGTTGACGACTGAGGTCGCATCTTAGTTCTACTCATTTCTCGATTGTGCCTCAGTTTATTATTTAGAACTATACTGGTAATTCCTGAATAAATTATTTAAGAAGTTGAAATCAGTATTGTGAAGAGCAGTACTGACCCGTGAGAAGAAAGTACGAGAGTACTTCGTGATATTTGTCCCACGTTACTTTACTCCGATGCGCTGTGACACCCGTGTCACTCCGAAGTATCCAATACACTTAGTTACATACTGCAAACAATGTAGATCTATTGGAATATGTACTTCAACAAGTACACTTTATGTGGTCATCTGACATGTAAACACACAATGCTAGATTAGTCAGACACCTTTGAATGACGTAAGCAATGTGTACCTCAGGTTGGAACTTTTCAATGAATTAATGATCTCTTTCTCGTCTTTCCCCGTCATCAAAGAGAATAGACAAGATAGTCACCCACAAGATGTATCTCATGATAATTTCATGGACTTGTATCAAGATCACTCTCAAACAAATGGATCGAGGTTAACCTGGCCGGGCGAAATGCTCACGTCTTCACATGAGTACATGCGGTAGGCAACATTTCGTATCGTAACAAGAGATGTTGAGTTAAAGTCAGATGAGGTAGTGGTCATGGAACCTACGTAGACGGAGAAGAAGTTATTGCATCAGTAACAGGAACCATCGAGCGCGTGAACAAATTGGTAACAGTTCGAGCTATTCGTAGTCGGTGCAGTGCTCCTCACAACAAATACCTACCGTTCCGCACTGATCGTTTGTCAAAAGGTATAATCCCGAAGTTGGTGATCTGGTTGTTGGACGTATCACAGAAGTATGTGTTTTCTTTATTTGTCAAGTTTCTGGAAGTAAAACTCTGTAGGTCCAACCCCGACGATGGAAAGTTGATGCTAATGGCAGGCTGGATGCTGTGCTCATGCTTTCATCTGTCAATCTTCCGGGAGGTGTCCAGGTATGCCGATTATTCTCGAGCTACTGCAATCGACACTAAGTTTATCCCAGCGGCGCAAGTTGGAAAGCGATGAACTACAGATGCGGAATTTCTTCGAAGAAGGGGACCTTCTCGTTGCTGAAGTTCAAGCCTTTTATCTTGATGGATCCATGTCTCTGCACACTCGTTCTTTGAGATACGGAAAGGTACTAATTTCGCAATAAATGTCTGATGTCTTCATTGATTGCCTCATATTAGCTACGAAATGGACAGCTTGTCACAGTTCCTGCAATTCTCATTCGACGTTTGAAGTCTCATTTCATTTCATTGCCTTGTGGTGTTGATTTGATTCTTGGACTAAATGGTTACATATGGGTAAGCAAGTCTGTCAAAGCAGCTGAACAAGAAGGGGAAGAGGGGTTTGATGCTGAGGGAGTTTACTCCAATGTTAATGATGTATGCCTGCATTCAATCGTCTCAGGAACGAATCCAGTTTATTGATATGGAATGCAAATACAGGATATCGACGAGATTACACGAACAGCCATTTCTCGGGTTACTAATATTATCCGAGTCCTGGCGTCGCATTTTAAACCTCTTACAGATACGCTGCTCGTGGAGGCGTATGACTGGACTATTAGTCAAGTAGGTGAGGTGAGGGAGTTGCTCACAGAAGACTTCAGCGATGCTTTAGTAGCTTGGCTGGCATCTAAGAGCTAAATGTACCAACCAATCTAGGACATTGCTCTGACGTACTAGAATGGGATAATACAACTTTCAGCCATGGTATCTTGAATGCAGGGTTATTATGGATATTGTGGGATCTCAGGATAACCAGAAGCTTTACCTGTATCATCTGGTAGATCTTGAGCTAGCTCAAGCCAAGTGGGCTCATAAGCACTCAACCTATCATCATCATTTCGTGATGACTGATAGTCTCGCGTGCACTTGGCTATAGCCGTTTTGGAGAATGCGTATAATGGTATATCACATCTATGACAAAGGATGGGAACAATTTATCTTATTGAAATGGAGCCACCAAGTTATTAAGGGTGTAGTCTACTCAAATTTGTCTGCCATTATCAATCAAACGTTACAGTTTTTAAGTATTTGATTTACGATCTGAGCCACCTCTGATATTGTATCCTAACTTTCCAAACTATTTCAATTGACAGATGTGAATTTTTCTCGAATTGATATGGCGTTTCTGCGCATGATCGTCGCAAGCAGAGCAAGTTTGATATATCTATTTATCGCTTGACAAAAAAATGGACGAATAGCACATTCATCGCTTTTTTCTCGCAGGTTCTAGCGCTTTGTCTTTGCGACCATTATATTTGACTGATGAGGTCTTTCTGGGAACGTGTCCATTGACTATACGTAACAGTACTAGCAAAAATGTATTTGTTACGGCCGAGTGTAATGCCTAGACAAGCTGCTGCAGCTTCATGAAATCTGGGGTTCCCAGACCAGTGACCTAGAAAGAGGGCATTAGTCAGTATTCTGAAGAGCATAAAACGAAAAGGACTGACGGGGTCCCAACCAGTACCGGCAGTGAAACCTAGGCGTGCCGAGATCAGACTGGGAGCAGTGAGAAGGGATCTAATCACCTCGTGTATTACAGCCTGGATTGGAGCCAGTTGTGATGTCATTGAAGCCGCTCGAAGCAGTTGAGTAAATGAGAGGGTTGATAAATCCCAACGTCGATTTCCCCTGAGAAAGCCTAAAATCGTTGAGGAGTGCGAAGACACCGGCAGCAGTCTGATTTGCAGTATTAGCTTCGTAAAGTATTGTTATGGAAGGAACTCATACTGGAGAGCTGGCGCTGGTACCTCCAACGGAGAGAACGCGGCCTCCAACGACAACCTGGAAGCCGCTACCTTGCGCTGAGACATCTGGGTAGGCCCTGCCAGTTTTGCTATAAAATAAATTCAATGGCCTACTCTCGTGTTAGATAGAGGTAGTTCTTACTTGTATAGGCCATCGAAAGTAGTCCCGAGTCCAGTGACGAACTGCGAAACAGCCGCACTTTGATATGATGGCGTGGAAAAGTACCGGGAAAATCCACCACCAGAGAAGCTTACAGCAGTTTCAGGGTTGACCCTGATTGTGCCTCCGACACTCGTCACGAAGGGGCAACTAGAAGAAGCTGGTCTTAGGAAAATATTGAGAGAAAGTCACTGCTTTGACGCACGATGCCGGGAAGGAAGGCTGGAAGAGGACTCGGTTTGTACCGTCGTTAGTACGACAATCGGCAGCACCTACTCTGCTAGTATGTGAGCTTTCGGTGATCCACATAAAGGGTTATTCGACTTCTTACCCATCGTCACCACTTGAAAAGAAGGTGGTGACTCCGCGGCTGCCAAGCTGCGCAAATAAATTACACACACGGACCGCATAATCTTGGGGGACCTGAGATGGTTGATTCGACTAAAAGGAGATGGTTTGGCTGCACAATGATATGGACTCACAGTTTGCTCATTATCACCATATGATGTGGTGATCACTGGTGGGATAGAGTTTTGGGCAAGAACGAAGTTGATCCAGTCCAGATAAGGCTCATTTGTATTAGTAGGCGTTGCGGAATCTGGGTTGAAAGGAGGGGAGCCACCTGTACTAGATGATCGTGAGCAATCCGATTGCGTTGGTCAATATGATGTGAAAATGTACCTCCAATAAGTATTTGGTGTAGGAAAAGAGATCCCGGTAGTATACTGGATATCGAGGTTTGCCTGTACACGTGATTAGTGATTATGACACTGAAAGAAGTGTCATTGACCTCGACACCGGGATCGGATTGGTCATCTCCTCCGTTATTGACTCTAACAGTGGTAAAACTAGAACCCGCGGCATCGGGACGGAACCTCTGGAAAAACGTCTGGGCAAATGTCAGTCTCGCAGTATATTAGATGAGTGATGTCTATGACCTGGAGGTCTGCTCGATTGCTGGAGCCTCGATGATTAAGTTTATCAATAGAACAGATCAATGAAGACATACGCAAATTCTGTGTGGAAGGAAGCAGGTCATAAGCTTCATGTAAGAGGAATCTTTGGAAACGAACCGTCCAGGTAGCCTGCAACACCGAGCCCATTCCTAGAAGTTTGACTCGGAACATAATCAACGGTGTTATAGAGAGCACGAAGACAATCTGGAGTGATAATAGATGCGCAACTAGATGGGACCGTGGCGTCGATACCGAGGGTCGAATTGTTAGCGGAATCATCATCGGTCTTGATCTCGGGTTGTAAAAAGCTAGTAGCACGCATAGATTTCATGGTGCTAAAGTAAGTAGTAGGAGCGACAAGGTCGATATGTGAATGTAATTCACGGGGAAGTGAGTAAGCCAAAGTTCGAACAACCTTTTCACCAGATGTTGGGTGGTGATAGACATTGTATTTGGTGGAAAGCATGCGTTCAGCCTGGTCCACGGAGACTCGAACGGTGACCCAATCTCCGCCTCCAGTACGATGCACAACGTCACTATCTGTCAGTCCGTGAGCTTCAAGCCAAGCTTCAACAGCTTCAGTAGACTCGGGTCGGGGTCGTACAAGTTGCTCCGTCTCTTGTTGAGTAAGATGGTGTCCATACCTGTCGAGACTGCTGAATGACCAAAAACACCAGAGGGATAAGGGTTGACATACCGAACGTGACTGGGATCACTAATTTCCATTAAATTTTCAATGAGTTTTTCCATTCCGTTTTGCTTGAGACCAATGCGAAGATCGAAGGTATAATCACTCGGAGCCTCCGAAAACAACTCCCACCCTTTGGGAATTTGAATCCAGGAGTGCTTCTCCGTGAAGTCACCCCATCTGCGGACCAAGGGGGTAGCGGTCATAAGATGAGCAAGAAGCAAAACAGAGCCAAAACACCAGAGCATTGTGGAAACCAATGGCAAGGAGGAACGGGTGAGGCGGTTAGAATCACTGAATGAACCCTTACGAAGCGGTATATAAGCGATTCTACAACTATCTTCTGGGGAACATTTTTGGAAGGGATGAGATTTTTGTCGTATCCAACATAGGCTTCTTACCGATTACCACTCACACGACTCATCATTTTGCAAGCGTGTGAGAAAGATAGGCCCCTGAGGACCATGTTAACGCGTGGACAATCGCTCTTTTACCACCAAAAAACCCAGGGTGACATGTTCAAGTAGCTTAATGGGATTACTAATTGATGCACGACGAAGTTCATAGGTTCTCGATGGCCGAGAAGCTATGTCGAGTTACATTGGGGTCACTATTGGGTGAACTTTTCTTGGTCGTGGACAATCAGATGTAGCCTTACCATGTGCCTCCATGGATTGATATACCAAAAATGACGGTTATTAGCTGACCCTAGCCGAATGGTGGAAGACTGATAGAGAGTTCCACGCATAAACCATGCGAAGGCGCACAATGAACACGGGAAAATGGGAGCATCTCGCATCTCGTCAGCATTTCGTGGTGATTATTGACTTCACTGAGTCGTTTTAAGCTACAAGATCTCTTACTGGTAGATTGTTCACAACATACCCGGGGTCGAGGCTTATTTGCCAATGCACAAGGGCAGGGAATGGCATGAGAACATAGACACAGCGCCTTTTGATCAATAATAGGCTGGATGAAGTTGGAAAGTAGTGTCAGCTTCAGAATACTTGAGATACCTGTTCAAACTCCTTAGGAGAGCCATGGTCATAGAATCACTGTATAGTCGGAAACGTTATGGCTGGCCGAAATCAAAAAATTTTGTCTGTGTTGTTAAACTTGAAAGATGTTCGGAAGTACTCTCCCTGTAGTATGTGTTTTACTGGAGATTGAGTTATTCACAACAAATTGGGAAGGTCAATGTTCCATTAGAAAAGTATTCGTACGGATGGCCATAAACCATGCTTGGCAACTGAGCAGGGGCGGAAGACAAAACAGCTTGTTTTGGGGATAGGCTCAATCAGGCCAAAACTTGTGTTTTACAAAGAGAGCCTGTTACTAAACAAGTTGATAGTATAATCAATGATCACGGATCAGGCACATGACGATAAAAATCACGTGGAGGCCTACTCAGACTCACGACAACTAGGTTGCCTGCCTTCATTTTTCTGTGTTCCTCCTTCCCTGAGCCCTCCATGCAAGAAGCAGAAGAACAGGGTATGTTGTTCTGTATGCTAAATTTCAGTCTAATCAATCTACGCGTTTTAGACACATGTCGAATTTGCAGTGCTCCAGCAGAACCTGATCAACCCTTGTTTCATCCTTGCAAATGTTCAGGGACAATCAGACACACTCACCAGGACTGGTCGGTCATGCACACACACTTGCTAATGGTTGTTCATCGCTTCCGAAAACAGTTTAACGACATGGCTTGCCCATAGCAAGAAGAAAACATGCGATGTCTGCAAACATCCATACTCATTTACTAAAGGTCAGTTTCGTTTATTTGAGAGAACCTGTGGTTTGACTTGTGGCCAGTGTATGCACCTGATATGCCTACAAGACTACCGACTATCCTACTTGCTCGCAGAATGTCACAGCATGGTCTCATCGCTATTCTTCTCATTCTACGAGCAATTGCGGTTGCAATCATATGGCTTGCTGTGTTACCTTGGGTTACTGTTTGGACTTGGCGGATGTATTTTTCTATGGGCGACTCGACGTAAGTTGGGGTAATCGTCGTATTTTCTTTCTGGCTCAAGGTCGGTTTCCTCTCAGGGCGTGGTACATCAGTAATTTAACGAGGAGCGATCCCGGACGATACTATCCGAAAGTGTCTTATGAAACCTCCGTCCCACCTCCCCAAACATTGATCAGGAAAATCACCTCACACCCTGTTTGGCTTGCGCTGTCTGCGGATATTTTCGCTGGTCAGGTTATTGCATCATTGATTGTTCTCACATTTGTAGCAGTTTTTTTACTTCGTGAGTGGATATCCCAAAATGCGAGACCTGGTGTATTTGAGGATGAAGAGCTGTTTCCGGACATGCTTCTAGTAGCAAACGAAGCAAATAATCCCCTACCGCATCCTGCGCCGGTCCCGGCGGCACAGAATGCATTTAATCAACTTGTTGAACAACATGCCCTACGTGTGCCGGAGAGGCTTCAAGAAGAGTTATTGGTTCTCGATGTTGCGGAGAGACGTGGTGATCCCAATGGCAGAGTTGTTCCAGGACAGGGCCAAGCCCAGAGAAGTGGGAGTGAGTCTGGTGCTGTTGCCATGAATCACGTTGAGGCTGAAGAGAGAAAAGGAAGAATGAGAAGAACAGACAGCAGTGAAGAGGGTGGAAATAGGGAAGGCGGGCTGGTAAAGGGAAGACGTCGTTCTTCATCAAGTTCGTTAACAAGAATGAGTTTTCTAAGGGATGGCAGGACACCTTATCCTCATCAAATCATTCCTGAAGACGCCAGTGATACCGAAATAGCCAATCCCTTTGTTCCGCCTTCGGAGCCTAATATTGGTCCTTCAGCAAATTGGGTTCGCTCTTCCACGGAGTCCCTCTCATCTCCATCTTTTGGACGCCGGCCACCTTTACCCTCTTCGATTCCTGCCTTTCCTGGACAAGACCCATTGTTTACATTGACTCCCAGTCGAACTCCACTAGGCTCACCTAGCTTAGCCACATATCGTGCTCCTGAAGAATTGAGCATTGAAGCTGGCTCATCTGGGTTTCCTAAATCCTTGACTGAGGGTGTACACGAAAGAGGCAAAATTTTTGATAAAAAAGGAAAATCTCCAGAGACGTTATCTATGCTTTCGAATAATCCAACTAATGGTTCGAGTTCTCAAAGCAAAGTTGCCATACCTTCCCAGGCTTTCCAAACCCATGGTTTTGTCAATAGAATCGGTGAGCTGGAAGGTGTCTCCCCTCAATCACTTTCTTTGGAGCTGTTCCAGGATGCCCATGAGCCAGAACAATATCGAAGTTCAGCTAGAAAATCTGACCGGACACCTCGCGAACTAATTGATGATTTTGACCTTGATACTGAGATGGGTTATTACTTCGACACAGACGAAGATGATCACCCAGACTCCCTCCTCGGAAAGTCTGAAGTGCTCCATCAACTTGCTGCTCCCGAGTTTGCTGCAGAAGCAAGGGAAAATGAACCAGAAGTAGAGGCTAGAAGAGAAGATGAGGACGAGGAAGATGAAGAAGTGGATGAAGAAGGAGATGAGTTGTTGTGGAATGATGCCCATTGGGATGGGATTGAGGTGGAGGAGATTGCAGAGGTCCCAGAGCAAAACGCTGAAGGACTGATCCCGCCGGCAGATGCAAATCCAGGGCAGGTCAATAGAAGAAGAGAACAAGGTGTGGAAGGAGGTGCCATACCTCAGGACCTGGCGGATGACATGGAGGGCGGCGTTGAGGATGACATGGAAGGCGCTCTGGAAGGTTGCCATCTGTCCTTGATATCTAAATCATTACTAATTCTGTTTTAGCCATTGGAATGCGGGGACCCATTTACGGCGTTTTTCAAAACGTAAGTTGGTTTGACTCGCGAACTGAATGAACTCTTGTTCATGGGATTGTATTACTAGGCTGCCTTGATGATCTTTGTTCTAGATACTGCCATTGGATTGGGTGTTTGGATCCCATTTACAATCGGGAAATGTGTGGCTCTTCTTTCGGTATGTCTTCCCGCTTGAACTGATCTATTATCGGCCTCACTCCTTTTCTCAGCTAAATCCCAAGCGAATAATCCAGATTCTCCACTTGCCGATCCGGATAATCCGCTTTGTGACGGACCCCGAGGTTGACCTGATCATTTACATCATACAGCGCCTATACCAAGAATTTTTTGTGAAGCATCTTGGTTCGATTGTCGTTTATCCGCTGTCACTGGTGGAAAAAATACTCGGAGAAGACACATTGGCTGCATACCTAAATTTCGTGGCTAGAACAGCGAGTTTTCTTCCATTTTCAACCACATCCCTCACTGATGGTTCCATCCAGTATGCCAGGACTTTGAATCTCTTGAGTGATTCATCAGTTCCTCTTGATGAAACTATAGCAGAAAAAACCATCTTTGATCAAATTTCATCGTATCTTGGTCCCATGGAAGCTTGCTTTGCGCTACTTGGGAAGGAAGTTCGCCTTTGGTTTGTCAAATTCAAAGATGCTTGGTATCGTATGGCTGTTAGTAATGGACCGGCTGAACGAGTCTTTGCCATCGGCCTTGGATACACCATCGTAGCACTCGTCTTGGCGCTGTATCTGAATATCTTGACCGTTGGTAATGCGAGGACTGCTACGAGAGCTGTTCGCAATGCAGTACGGCAGCAACTCTTGGTTCTCAAAGTATGTGTCTTGATGAACTGGCGTTATTGCTCACAATTGCGTGATAGGTTGCGGCATTCATTGTCATTGAGCTTGTCTTGTTTCCTTTGGGATGTGGTATTGTTCTGGACCTTTGTACGGTCTGGCTTTTTCCTGAAGCGAACCTTCAGTCTCGCATTGCATTCTTTGTTCAATCGCCACTCACGGCCATGTTCTATCATTGGATCGCTGGAACCATGTTCATGTACGTTTGATTCGTGGATAGAGATTATCGTTGATCTATTAATTCTTGTACTAGGTATTCCTTTGCTGTTCTTCTGTCCGGGTGTCGAGCTGTGCTGCGTCCCGGAGCAATGTGGTTCATCAGAGATCCCCAGGATCAGAACTCACATCCCATACGCGATATCCTTGATCGGCCAACTTTAACACAGCTGCGCAAGATTCTGATGAGTGCCATCTTGTACTCGGTGGTGGTTTGCTGTGCCATAGGAAGTATTGCTGGCCTCTTGATTCTTGGCAACAAGTCTATCTTACCATTCAGGTGGAAGAATCGGTGAGTTCGCACTTCACTTCAGATCATATCGCCTAATACTAACACCTTTTCCAGTGAGCCCCTGTCAAACGTCCCCATTGACCTTCTGTTTCTACATCTCGTCCTTCCTTACACCATGCATTATTTCAGACCGAAACGTGCAATCAAATACTCTACCACTGTCGTATGGAAATATTTGTCAAGGAGGCTACGACTCACTTCCTACTTTTTCGGAGAAAGCCGACCAGAGGAGCAATACACACCAAAAAAATGGTTTGGTGCGAATACCAGTGACCCGAAACTTGCTAGTCGCGATGGTACATTCCGACGAGTACCCGCAACTGATAATCTGGCTCTTCCACGTGACATGCGGGCTACTGCAAGGGTTACAGAATCTGGAGAGCCATTTGACAAGGCAGCAGAAATTTTGATCAAAGCTCAAAATGCGGAAGCAATTAAAGCCAAACGCGATATTAATTTCGATTATGAGATCGTCTACATTCCTCCTGGCTTCCGTTATCGTATTTTTGCTTTCATTTTCCTCATGTGGACCATCGGGGCCGTCATTATCGGTATATCTGTTGCACTCCCAATTTCCCTTGGAAGGAGTGTCTTTAAATTATTTTTGGCAGGCGATGTTCATGATGGATACTCCCTCATTCTTGGATTTTACATCCTTGTGGCCTGTTATCTGTGTGGGCGTGCCATTGACAGACTGGACAAAAGACGACAGCGTCGTCGCTCACCTGAAGGTCCTCGTGCCGATTTAAGAGTGCTTGTCGTTAAACGTGGTCTGCTTTGGTTGATGAAGATTTCATATATGGCCGCCACTTTGGGTGTCTTATTACCTATTTTGGTGGCTCTTGTCGTAGATTTATACATTATACTACCCGCACGAATGACCCTCAACCCAACACTGAAGCCGAGGATAAGGATCGTCGATTCTTGGGCACTGGGTCTACTTTATGTCAAAATTGCCTTTCATGCTCATCGGATACGACCAAATTCTAGTATCTCGAGAGGACTTCATCATGTGAGTTGATTCATGATTGGCTGGCCTTTACTAATGGATTCTCCTAGATCATTGCTCATGGTTGGTTGCGTCCGGATCCCATCTCAGCAACCAGGGAGGTGATAGTGCCTGTTGCAGGTGGGCTGCTGGGGATGATTTTTCTGCCTGGTGCCCTCTTTCGAGCACTCCAATCCCTGTTCCCTTCGATTGCTGTCGATGACAGGTTTGTTTGTAGGTTGTCTCAACTCTCAGCCCGTCGATCCCTTTTAACCTTACAATGACAGTCATGAACATCTATCCTGGCATTTTCGTGGCTGCTGGGTTGATGCAGTCGAGTAGGTATATCAAAGTGATTGCTTTTTCATGGTCGCAGTCTATTAGGGATAAGGAGTTCCTGGTGGAAATGCGACTTAGAAACCATGACCCAGATGCAGAGGACGAGCTAGTAGAGATTGCTAGTTGAAGTTTTCTTCCACCATTTATATTTTCTTGCTTTTTCAATATATCACGCTACACTTATTACACTATTGTTAGAGCTCTATGTTTTTAATCTGGCCAAGTCAATTTCCAGTTTACATATCAGGATCTGGAATATGATTTTGATTGAAAGCCAAGCATTCTTCATTCTGCATGTCACATGCCTTGCTACTTCAACGCTTGCACTGGAAGAACTTGAAACTGACACCCCTTCAGTGGCATCACACTACCCACGTTCCCACTGGAACCTAAGCAGTCATTACTAAAATCAGCAGAGAACCAGTCACCCAAACCTTCAATGTTAGAAAGAGTTACCATCTGAAATTATAGTGTACAGATACAAGTAGAGATACAATGAACAGAAAATGAAACCTAAGCACCAAATCCATACAGCGTGCGACCCGATCGTTTAAGGGCATATACAACATCAAGTGCTGTCACCGTCTTGCGCTTAGCGTGCTCAGTGTATGTCACAGAATCACGAATAACCTGAAATACCAGTTAAGCAAATGACAGACAAACCAACAAAATCACTCACATTTTCAAGGAAAATCTTCAGAACTCCTCGTGTCTCCTCATAGATAAGACCAGAAATACGCTTCACACCACCACGACGCGCAAGACGGCGAATCG
>Ga0153966_100004_pt1 | contig 199228 bp, 246 predicted proteins | sample TSFL050MetaG_FD_104738 | JGI IMG/M metagenome (GOLD analysis project Ga0153966, IMG submission 104738) | Attine ant fungus gardens microbial communities from Florida, USA - TSFL050 MetaG | ecosystem: Host-associated > Fungi > Mycelium > Unclassified | place: USA: Florida, Paynes | collected... | reverse complement strand
CATCCTCTTCGTCTTCCTCCTCGTCTTCATCACTGTTTTCTATTAAATCGTGTTCTTGTTCACGGTGTCCATCCGCTGCGCGCCAATCTTCCTCTGTTCCTTCATCTTCCTCAAGCTCGTCTTCCTCATCTTCCTCTGTGGCATCTGAGGTGTTCTCACTTGCTGTGCCGTCGTAATCCATCTCAACATCACCCTCATTTTCTTCGTCTTCATCCAATTCATCACTACCAGAATATTGCCCGTCATCCATTTCCTGTTAAACATGAGCCAACTACGAAATCGAAGATAAAGCATTGCTTACTCCTCCATACATGCCTAATGCAGAATTACGATATAAATCGGGGGTTTCTTCGCGAGTCTCATCTTCAGACATGTTGCTATCAGCATCTTCTGAAGACAGCGTTGATTCACTTTCATCTTTCTTAGCTTCTGTTATCTCTTTGAGCTTGCTTCCACGGCTCATTTTGATCGCAATTTTGGTACTGTGGTCAGGCAGTAAGCGTAAACCCTGAAATATCTTTTGAAACGTACAGATATTGTAAAGGTCGCAGTATGAAGTCAATAAGAGTGCGAACATGGGGATAGTTGAGGTCAACTTCGGACAAGGCGTTAGTCAAAGTGGAGACAAAGTTTTTCTCGAGCATGATCTTTGCAATATGGGTAGGAATTTCATCCTGGGGCTTGCGCCCAGAAGTGTTCGTGTTATTGAAGCGGACGGTCAGCAAGCGGTGACAGAGGTCAGCGTATGCAAGAAGTTTCCCATATCTGACTTGAAGATTTTCCATTGATGAAATGTCTTTAAGGCTACGACTGAGAGTTTCAAGGACGAACTTGCGCACTGTGACTAGGTCCGATGAAATGTCTTTGGATTCGTGAAGTGATACTGAAGTATCAACACATATGGAGACAATCATCAGCATAGCCCAATTGCAAAGCGACAGGTATCGATGATTCGAGTCAGCGGGGGACGGGTTGATAGTGCCAGGATTGATGATATCATTGAACAGAAACTGCAGTGTCACAGACCTGAATTTACTTGATGGTTCTTTGGCCGGTGTTTGACTCTTTTTCTTGGGACTGAAAGATAAAAAGGCGATCTTGCAAGTATCGTAGGAAAAAAGAAGCTCTATCAGACATTGCATGAGAAAACATGCATATTGATGTGGATCATGAGTGCGGTTGGTTGCACTTGATGTATTTTCTTTCTGTGAGGATATTTGAGAGATTATCGAAGTGCTTGGAAGTGAACTGACTGCCTTAGAGGATGTTGATATTTCATGAATGTTTTTGACCGTTGCCATAAGCTCAGAAAGCAAAAGATGAATGACAGGTTCTGCACACTGATCATTGACCAAAGGATCTGAGGTCGGAATTTCGATCTTCATCTCCACATCAACATGAGCATCCTCAGCTTTCTTTTCCTCCCAAGTAGAATTATCTTTCACAACCCCAATTTTACGCTTCTCTTGATTTCCCGCCTGAAGCGTGATTTGAGGATTGATTTTATAAGGTTGATTCAAGTGGCAGAGTGACTTTGTGACATTGAGAAAGACGTCGGTATCCCGAAGTGCTATGGCGTTGCAATTTCGTACATATGTAGACACGTCAACGTTGTTGTTTCTTGGATTCTGGAAATATTTCCGGATTGACTCAGACATAAGACTATGAATGATGGACTGGTCTTCGACGATGTGGCGCAGGATGATGATAACATAAGATGATCCGCCAGTAACTTCTGAGGCCGCGAAACGCTGGAAAACATGGGACAGACCATTGCTGTCCAGGAATTGCTTCACGTATTTCCTGTCTTTGGTGAAGTAGACTAAGAGACGAAGAACAGACAGGAGTTCATCAGATGCCAGATCACAATCAGCAATCAGACGAAGACAGATTTCAAAAATAATATTCTTCGCATCAGCCCTATGGATACCAGTTGAAAGCGGTTCCGTAGGAATGGATTCGTTTTCCTTCGGAAGGATGATAGATCGAGGCTCATCAGCCAATATCAATAATGCCTCTGTAACGAGAAGGTGGCTGGCGAGCCACTTTGGTAGATTCCTTGGGTCAACACCAGATAGTAATAATGCCAAGAGACTATCCAATAAATCTTGTCGAAGGTCATTGTCCAAAGATACGGAAGTTTCGCCCAAAACTAGAGCTAGAAGGCGGCAACGATTAGCAAGTGGTTGCTCATCGTATGCATAGGGGGAGAAAAATTTGACGTCATCAACAAGACTCTGAACGGCTTGAGCCTGCTGCGGGCTGTTTCGCAAGAACGCCGATTGGGCCTCAAACAAGAGAGGCTGGTGCTCGTCTACCAAGAGTAGGATTTGACGGCTGACCAAGTCACGGAGAGGTTTCCGGACTTGATCCAATGCTCTCTTCCATTCTTCAACAATTTTGATCTCTTCAGGCTGGTCACCAACTACTCCAGGTAAAGTCACCTCGGTAGTCGCAGTCATCGACGTTTCTCCTATATCCTGCTCTAAGCTATCCCCTGCCACCTCTACACCCTCATCGGTGGGTTGCGAGGTGACTAGAGTTGGTGTAGATCCCGGCTCAGAGGCGAAAGCAAAGGGGTGGGACAATAGGAATTCCGTAGCGGTTGTGACATTATTTCGGGTCTGAATGAGAGCACGCTCTGCTGCGTGTCGAGGGAAACCCATGTCAAGTAATATCTGCACACGGTTTTCGTCTGGTCCAGTGGTTCGCGAATAATTCGGGACAGCAGCTTCGGTTGTTTCAAGTTTCGATTGCTCGTTTTCAGCATTCATAAGTTCAAGCACCAATCGAACAATCAATTTGCTTACACCGAGAGGAGCTCGGAGCAGCCACGGTGCCTTCCAAAGCGAACATAAGAGAGGTGCAACTTTAAGACGAAGTCGGACAAGGAAATTATTTGGGTCAAAGAAACCAGGATCTGTTTGTTTTTTGTCACGAGTGACGAGGAGGAGAGTTTGGGGTGATTCAAAAAGGGATTTTGCAGAGGTGAGATGCTGGAGAAGATGAAGGGCAACCTTCAAACTACTGTATGCGTGGGACAAAATTTGATTCAATACTCCGGACCGGGCTTCCTCACGTATGCCTACGACTTCTTCTATACTCTTGGCAAGGGTAGTGCAAACCCTCAAAATCTCATCAAAGCCCCCTACATGATAAAATGCTCTGATCACCACAGTATGCAAAGTACTAGTAGGTGAACGTTCTGAGGACGAAGGTAAACAGCTATGGCAAGCACTGTAAGGCAGCCTTACCATCAACGAAGAGGAGGTTGTACAGTCCAAAAATAACACTGTAGTACGTATACAAGGAGGGTGTGTTGTCTAAGAGGAAGAAAAAGGTAAGAATAGGAGTGAGACGGGGGATAAATACCAACCAAATTGAGGTATTTGGAGATAGCCTAAGAGAATCTTAGCAATTACTTTGGCTGACTCTTGTATCTGCTTTTTTTGAGGCGCCTCTGGGCTTCGACGGGCGTGGAACATTTTTATGATTGCTAAAGCATTAATGCCGATTTCAGCAGCCATATAAGGGGTGACGGATGACGAACCTTGGAAAAAAGGTGCCAACGTGTTTGGCATTCCTTGTAACAGATACTTTAGAACAATGATATTGCTAGATCGCGCTGTTTTGTCGTCCAATGTCTTCGTTTTTTTGGGCCCGTTGGATGTAACGTCTCCCGAGGATTGAATTCCATTGGCAGTCCCACCTATGGTATTGAGAGAGCTAGATACTTCAGCAGAGTTCACAGTTGACATCCCTGATGTTGCGTCAGATGCCTCGATAGGACTTGAGGGTGGGGTATGTTTAGATAGGGAAGAATCCAACATCATGTTTTCCCAAACAACGGCACGGTGCAAGGCACCGAGTTCCGGGATAGTTTGGCCACCGCAAGAGTTCATGAGGGTCTGAAGAAGAGTGATTACACCTCGCCCATGAGAGTATCCAACGGTGCCAAAAACATCAGAGAGGAGGGAAATTCGGATTTGCAAGGTGACAAGTGCACGGAACTGGGTATTGCAGTGCTCTTGACTGGAGGCTAGGGGGATGATTCAATAAAAAAAAATATACTCGCAATCCGAAACAACATACAGTCGATTGCTATTAGTGGCATTAACTTTGATGAAGCCTGGGAAGAGGTCCAGAAAGCTTTTGTCTCTTGTAATGAGCAACGCGTAATCTCGGCAAGATAGACCAGTGTTTCATTTGCTGCATAGTCTACTAACGTGCGCATGACCTGAACGAGGGAATCTGATGGAACACTGTTCGAAAAGTCGTAGGGCAGACAAGGCAGAGCTGTTAATCGACCGATGGCATTGAGACCATCAGAGAGTGTGATGAAGTCATGACAGTGAGGGGCATGCTGGAAGAAACCTTCGAGGAACTAGACAAGTGATGAGAATAGTAACTTGGATTTCAAGCCATGAATCATACCCGGCATAGAACATCAATGAAGGAAACAACAATGTTGTCGTGGGACGCTTCAGACGCTTCATCAAGTTTGTTCAGCACATCAGCCATGGAAACGCTGGTATCAGCCTCAAGACTTTCTACTTGCACTGGCTCTACACCGTCCATTTTCACATCAACATCAACACTAGCGACGCCCGCAGTCGGTGTCAACTGATACCAAGAAAGGAGATCATCAGGTACTTGATAGCTTCGACCCATCTCCTCAATTGCGCTCAAGGTTGATTTCAAAGAATTGAAGACGGCTGCCTTAAGAAGAGGATGGTGTCGTACGAGCTCATCGATGGCAGTCCCAATGATGACAGCATTTTCTTTATCAATTAAGATTCTCAAGTGACGCTGGGAAGTGAAGATGGTGAAGAGGGCAGGGATGATACTGGGCCGACTGCTCAGTTGAACCTGCCCAGCCTGGTTCAAGCACAAAGCACCGAGAGCATTCGGAATAGCCTGAATAACCTGAAGAATTGGATTGAGTAACGAACAAGCAAGATAACTAAACAAGATAAACCTCGATTGAAGGATCAATGCCAGCTTCGATAGCTTTATAAAATGCTTCTGGAAGGCCAATCTCCTGTATAATGCCGAGTGATGTAGGTTCATTATGTACGAAGGTAGCCATGATATTAATAGCTAAAGCAAGTTTGAGCCGTGATCAAAAACTGCCAGAGCAAGGGTCATACCCAACGGTAGAACCATAGGACCAAAAAGACCTCGGTTATCAATGACCTTCTTGATAGACTTTACCAAAGACGTATCAATGAGCCCACGAAGCCCTTCAGATGTCCCAGAAGATTGCATCATGCGGTGCATAGTCCGCAAAAGTGACTTTAAAACGGAAGCTCGAGAGAAAGGAAGGTTACCTGTGGATAGTGATCAGGAAAAATCTCCTGAGATGTCGGCCAACACGCACTACTAGTGTAACTAATGGCCTCAACCTCGCCATAATCTTGTAAGTCGCGATTGATCTCGAACTGAAATTATAATTAGTGGTATAAAACTTGGTATCTAGTCAAAACTTGCCTCAATACGCTCGACGAGAACATTGACACCGTGAGCAGCACAGAACAACGTGAACCCAGTCTGAAGGGAATAGAGCACGCTGTCAATGAGTTGCAAAGTTTTTGATATTATTCCGACACGATTTGCGAGCCTGTTCTCGACTAATTGAATAAGAAGGGGAATCAAACCAGCGCCAACAATCATATTGACTCCCGAGGTATGCGTCGCAATCAAGTTCATAAACTGCAAAAGGGCCTCAACGAAGGACTGTGGAAGACTTGAAGATGGATTTGCAACATCACTAACAGTCCTACGGAACAATGCCATCAAGATGCCATGGTTAACACCAGCGTTCATGGCAGTCAAGACTTCTTGACACCTATTTCGATATCGAGTGAATGCATCCAGAACAGCAATTGCAGCAGTTTGAACAGGAATGGAAACATCGTGCTCGACATGTAAGAGTTCTGCCACACTGGATATGAGATCTGGTTCATAAAGGAAGAAAGAGGAGGTCGTTTGAGATTCCGAATGGGTAAGTGCATAGATGGCGATAGAGATCAGCCTTGCAATGACAAGCTTCTCCCGTTCAATTTCATTGCCTTTGTGGAGAACATGGCTAATGCGGATTCGATTCAATAACTCAAACTTTTCCTCGTCGGGGACTCCGTATGAGCAAATTGCATCTGTTAGTATCTCCATTGGTGATTGAGCCTGTATGGCGGTCTCCGAGATAGAGACATTGATAGGACCATGTGAAGGGTTTTTGGGCTTCAAAGCCGTGATCAACGGCTCATCATTCACCTCTTTCTCTTTCACTTGTTCTATTCCAGCTGCTGCATCCAGCTTATAGAAGCTGAAGGATACATCCCGCGCATCGGGCGGCAGATTCTCAACTTCCGTCTTGCGACTGCTACTCACAAGATCAACCAGTCTGACACCATGCTCGCGGATGTGTGGCCACTTCTTCGCAAGTACCATTAAACGGGATGTTGCAACGTTAAGCACATGCGTCACAGAAGATTGAGAGGAGTACTGCTGAGCAGGTCGAAGGAGAACGTTGAGAGACAGTAAGACAATGTCAAGATCTGAGCACAAAAGTAGACTGTTAAGCCGCTATAGTATTTATATCAGAAATTTTGGTGAGAGGACGAGAAGGTGTAGACAGTACGTCATAGGAGCTGAAAGTCTTGCGATTGGTAGAATTCTCGAGCAGAAGACGCTGGAACCGCAAGATTGCAGACACCAGTGACTTTGTTTCTGCCCGAAAAGTAACAGTTTGCACTCTTTCTAACTCATACTGGGTGATGATATCCTCAAGGATGGAATCAAATTTGTTGAGAACATTGCTCCACGCATTCAGGTCGGAACGTGGCCACTGCCATGACTCAACTGACCTGAGGACAGGAACCAAGTAATCGGTCGATGTATTCAATATTTTGGTCGTAAGATCCAGAACAGCTGGATGCTGCACCACGATGGGAAAATCAGTGGACCCCGACCCGACACAGCAACCTGCGGTGGAGATCAAATACGTACCGTCCAAACTTTCTTTGATTTGGTAGGGATTTTCATTTTCCAAAACCAACAGAGGGTCTTGAGAGTAGTTCAAGAAGTCCCCTGATATATGGAAGGGATGAGGGTAAGCAGGAGATAACGGTGGAAGACGAAAGATATTCCAGAGAAATCGAATTGCTGACGCAACCGATATCCAGACGTCACACGTTGGTCACGCGAATTCTGTCGAGAGCATGTCCGCTTCTGGTCCGTTTCTGACACGTAGTCGTCATCTCTCAAGATGGTAAAACGCAAGGCAGGCACTCAAAGTGAAGATGAAACTCAACTTTCCGACGTAAGCAGACAACATAAATCAGATCTTCCTCCTACGAAGAAGACTGCAACGGTAGGTCAACGGGCACAGACATAGATAGTATACTTATGAACAGAAAAAGCACAAACCCATTGCGGCAAGCTCTCCTCAAAAACATGAATGGAATGTATGTAAGCTACCCTATATTATTCACTCAAATCTAAGATACATAGACATCAACCTCCGAGACTGGCAATAAGTATATTGATCTTGGAAAGAAAAAACGTGCAACTGTCCGTTGCTTCAAGGACGTACCTTTGCTTGACATCCGGGAGTTCTATGGGTTCGGCTCAGAACAAAAACCAGGGAAAAAAGGGATTTCTCTAAATTTTGAGCAGGTCTGTAGGTTCCAAGGGTTTGACATTACATACTCAATGAAGCTTCAGTGGCAGACTCTGAAAGCAAATAGCGACGCCATTGACAAGTTATTTTCTCATCTACTCACAGACACAAAATAAGTCCCTTCTCAATGCAATTTGAAACCTTTGATAATTTGTTCTCCGCGACGTGTCGTAACTGCAACATTTCTTTGGTTCACCAAAAAGGTTTTCTGGATAAGATTAACTTGTCGTTATGTGACCAATAGGCCTGCTGCAGCATCATGTGCTCCAGCCAAACCTCGAACCTGTAATCCTCTAAACCAGGCCTTAGTCTTTACATCGAAAGCTTGGATATCAAGAAATGTTTCTAGAAGAAGGAATTTCAAGTAGACAAAATTGTATCTCCTATATTCTATTTAGTATATGATAACACAAAAGGAAGGAACGTACCACCAAGCCTTGAAGTAATCCTGGAAAAGGGAGACAGACAAGAGTCCTCTGGTTCGAATGTTGCTAATGATATTTTTGCGTTCATCTTCCCAGATCGCAAGAGCACAGTACTTCGCTGTGATAAGAAATATGCGGATCTGAAGTTCATGACTTAGCAACGTCTTCAGCCGTCGTTGCAGACTTACATTAGAGTGAGTGGTAGCTAATGCATTGTCAAGACTCCTGTCAGGAAATGTATGGATAGGAATAATAATTAGGTACTGATAGACAGATACGTACCTCGTGAGATCGTTCAGTTTGAGAACCATCAGTACCCTACGTGGCACTCGACGCAAAACATCAAGGACAGACAGGAAAACTCCGTTTTGCGCAAGAACGGACGTTCGAATGGTCTCCATTTCCTCCTCGGACTGAGGCATCATATCAATCAAGCCAGAGGCCTTCTTGAACTTTGCATCTCCAAGATCATCCCAAGAACCTTCCATGGCTATCCTTCCAGTGATAGCAGCTTCAAACACAGGATACTAGGAACCAGAGCGTCAGGACATATCGGCATCATAATCAAGATATGCAAATCACAAGATCAGGTCCTATATTGCCTACTAACTCAGCGTACTTTTGGCGATCGGTTTGCACAGAGGAATCATCAACCAAGGACAACCAGAATCTTCCATAATTCACCCTCAATTGATCATCGAGGTCAAAATATAGACCATGGTCTAGTAAAACGATTTCAAAATGGTATGGGGACAACGATTGAGGAGGAGCAGGCCGTATCAAGAGATTACCAAGGTGAGGGTCCTGTTGAACAATCAAAAAATTCATGAAACGTCAAGGGACTATCACCGACTTACAGCGTGAAACCATCCATTAACAAACACCATCTGGCTGAAAATGCGAGATAACTCAAGGGCTACCTTATTACGATCGATGTTGTTCTCGGCAAGATACCACAGGTCGTCAACACGTCCACCTTTGATGAACTCCATTATAAGGACTCGTTTAGTGGCGGCAATGATTTCTGGTATGTACAACGATGTTCGCATCCCTTGAAAATCCCGTATGACTCGAGCTGCATTGCAGGCTTCATGAATAAAATCCATCTCATTTGGAAGATGTTGTCTCATCTCGTCCTGCATAGACAGTGAGGCTTTTCCTGAAAGCAGAGTGAAAAAAGAACTCACGGCTAGCCAAGTAAGCTCAAACTCCGGGAACCAGTACTTGATCCAACCTATATAAATCAGCTTTGATTGGAATCAGATTAACTAGTACACACCCAGCGTAATTTCAACCATCTTCATATCGATGTCACAGAACTCTGCAAGATGTGGATGTTGTAACTACGATTATAGGAAAGAGAAACTCTGAATTTAATCAAGACAATAGCATAGTACGCCCCTTACCTTCACAGCGACATATTTTCCACTCAACTTGTGCTTAGCGATGTGTACCTGCGCCAGGCTTGCAACACCAATGGGACTTGGATCAAAATCGTCGAACAACTCTTCGATGCTCACACCCATGTCATCTTGGAAAAGTCTCTGGACATCCTCATACGCCGTTGGCTCGCACTGATCCTGTAAAGGCCTCATTGTACTGGTCCATTCCCTCGGAAGTACGATGAGCGAGGACATGTGTTGCCCAAGTTTTATGAAGATCCCTGGGAGCGACGGATTGGTACGAGTCTGGAAAGGAGAGTAAAAATCACATATACCTCCATTGGTTAGGAGTGCCTTTAAGACCCGTTTCGCACTCCGTGTTTGACAGAGTGATACAGCCTCTGAGCGTTGATTCTCGTTCCCGTAGTTCCAAGCAAATGTGAGTTTATAATCAATTACACCAAGCATTGTGGCTCCTGCATAAAGCATGAACAAAACATGAACGAGGTCATAAGGACAACAAACAGAAAACGCACTAGCCACTCTCCAGCATCTAACAGCAGCTAGGTAAGTGTGACGAAAGGGCTGGTGGTTCTGATAGGCAATGTAGCCTGCACCACCTACCAGAAGGGTTGCCATTGGGTACATCCAAAGTCTTTGTCTCGTTCTGGTGCCTCGGTGACGTAGAGCATGTAGGTGCGGGGAAATCCTTATCCATCTTGCTCGAGGGCCTCTGAACGCGTAGATTATTGAGCCTTGTGTAGAATTCCACCAACCAGAGTAGTTTATACGATGGAGAATCATTGTCACATAAAGACATTGGACGTACATTTGGACGTATAATAAAATTCAAACGAAAGTTGCTTATGTAACTTTTCCCGATATTTTCCAAGTTTATCCAGATAACGCGAATTTAATGTAGATATAGTACAATGTGTACTGAGAACTGTCTGTAAAATTATTTACTGCCCCGCTTCATCAGCATCTGAGCAAAAGATACTCGTTGTGATGACTGCGCATCCTCGTTTCGGTGCATAGCTTCCGCGTAACTAAAGTCCTGTGAGTGAAAGCACAAGAACGACTAGCCTGACTTACAGCAATTTGTATCGCACAAGTTCTGCCTCCAGTTCCTCGTTTCGCAGCCGCTGCTTCACAAGTTCATTCTACACCCATTAAAGCTAATCTAGAATCAGATATTAAGATTGAACTAACCAAGACCTCAACATGCTCAATGTTCATTTGGGCAACGCTATTTTCCAAATTTCGACTGCACCAATCTTATAACTGCTGTTTCAAATGACAAAATTCAACTACCAACCATTGCTGGGATAGGGCGCGGTTATTGTTCCGCAGATCGTCCATCTGCATAGCATGTTTGTTTGCTTCACGCTACATAGTATGCACGTCAATGAAATAGTGCCATTCTCACTGTGACCAACATACAACCATATCTTCGTATTCATGTCGATAACAGTCGAGCATGAAGGGAGTGATCTTGAGAGACACGGCATCGGCGACAAAACCATCGACATCATATTTGGGGGGCTCGATGTGGGTCCCATTTTCGAGTATCTAATCAGAGTCAATGTCGAACTGGCGATGGTTAATGAGAAAACATTTACCCTGTATTGATCAAGAACCTTATTATTCAAGAAATCCAATATTTCATCAAATTTGAGCTCTAGTAGCTTTTCCTCGTTCTTCTTAAGCAAGCCAATGCTAAAACCGAAGATGGCCTCTATCCCATTGGCCAGGCAATGGTCAAATATTCTGAACACGATTTCCAAGGGAAAACTACAAGGGCCATTAGTGGACTAAAAGGGAAAAGAAATATGAGAGCGTGCCGATAGCTAAACAATGTCAAAAACCATTGCGAGCAGAACATACTTGATTTGATACCTTGCCGGAGGAAATGTACGTGAAGCACAGGAATCAACTCCTCGATCAGACGATCAAACTATAACCAGGCAGAAATGTGACTGTATCCTGAAATACTAGAAACAGGGCTGTTTACCTGAAACTAGTAATTATGAGTTTTTTTTGGTGCGATCATGTATGGTAGGCTACACTCACAAGACGCATCTGTAACTTTGGCATTTCGGGTAGATAGTGACCCCTTATATCATACACCTGCATGAGTCGCACCAAAAGGGAGAAGGCTTCCTCGTCTGGCATCTATGCCATATAAATGGACTGGACAAGCAAGATATCTCACTTACGTTCAATAATAAGACTGCGGCAACGAAGGGAAGACCCTGGCAATATCCAACCAAGGAATCGTATCTATCGAAGAGAACGGTAAGATGCCAAATGGGAATGGTTGCTCGAATGTACTTACAGAGAATATGCCTTGAGGACATTGAACAAATTTTCCTGCCCTATCCCATGGCCATCTGTGAAGAAGGCATGGTGTGGGAATGTCCTTCAATAAATTTGAGACATGTCCCAAAGACAACAATCAGTCAAGATACATGCCTTCCAAGGTCTCGTGTTATAGACTTTTCATGCGAACTTGTTTCCCTCAGGAGTTTGATGTAGGTATTTTCAAGTTCAAGGTCCTTAGAAACTGCCCTGTCAACATCTGAATCATACGCTTTGACCAAACGTGTAGATAAATGTACGACTGACATATGCTGCCACACCATTCCACGTAATGTTGCAGGTATCCCTTTTGCGATCGCTTGTGCGAGTTCCTCGGGTTTTTCAGAGGCAAAGCCTGCGTAGTCTTTATGTGGGAGATCATTAGCATTAGTCCATGCCTATCTAAACAATGCATACTGGATATGACAGCCCCCCAAAAGTCTTGAATCCAAAATTAGCCGAGGAGACCATGTACCTGGGCGTAAACATACCCCAATCTATCGACTCTTCAGCCCCTTGCTCCTGAAGAGCCTTCTTTTCCTTCTGTAACCGCGAGAACTCTTCTTGCAGTGCATTTTGCCCATCTGGACTTATTCCGAACGGAACATCCTTCTCTTCGACAAAGGACGAGGTATGACCAGATCTAATAGTCGCAACAGACGCCGTTGTGCGATGAGACTTGCCCAGGGGCAGTGTATCACGGTCGACAAGATTCATCTCGCTATTAATGGGCCTATTGTTATCATGCAACCTATTTCCACTATCAACCTCGATTTCTTCCTGCAAATTTAATGGCCCTGCAGGGTCCAACTTGGATGTTTCAAGGACGGTAGCGAAACTGGAAGACGGTAAATCATCGTCGTTAAGAACAATGTCATCCAGTTCTGACACTGAAGTAGCGATGGATTCTCTTCGAGGTAACTGGGCGATGAAATTGCTTTGCTCAGGAGAGCGTAATGAGTCCAACGTGTCTTTCATGGACACTTCAGAAAGAGCCATAAGTCCAGAAGCAACGGTGAACATTAAAGAAAGAATGAAAAATATAGATGCATGAGCTTTAACGAAGGCAAGCAGATTAAGTGTAGCGAGCTGAAGGAGATCGCTTATGTGATGATGATCCAAGACAGACACAAGCAACCGATCAGAAACCGGCCACTTTTTACATGACCTAAGTACTAATATTCGACTGCATACAACAGGTCGGAACCGCGGGATACCCATGCAAGTATGTGTGGTCAGCAGCGACCCGTGGACTTGCGCTAGACACCCATACCATCGTGCACACAGAGGATAACAATTTAATTTAGAAGAAACTAGATAAGTGCCCCGCCTTTTTCCGTGAGCGGAATTTGGTTTGTGATCTCCGGCATCCTCCTCTTTACCATGAACGTCGCTCTCGCTTCCTCAACTTCTCTCAGGAAATTGGTTGTCCGTGCCGTACTTAGAAAATCCTCCGGCCCACGACACAGCTCATCTTCTGCGGAAAAAAAGGGTCAGGATGCCTTTTCCGAGGCCCAGAAAGTTGCTGGTAAGGCATGGGAAAATGTTTCCCGAGTCCTTGGTCCTACTGGTCAGAGAATCGGTAACCTGCTAGGCAGTAAGTGTAATGCCTAGTTTTTTTTTCCATCATTCATCAATTATAGGTTACAAGGAGCCATTGGTTTACAATTTTTCTGTTGTCCGTGAAGTGGCTAAGAGAGTTTATCACGGGGAAGCCCTCCAACCTCCCTCCCTCTCCCAATTTACCGAAGCATATTGTCAAATCTGGAGTAATGTAACCCAAGCTTCGTATTGGCGTGGCATTGTCCAGAACCGCCAGGTTTTTCAACTTGGTTTCTATGGTTTGCAAGCATACGGTATTTTTACGGTATGTGAATGATCCAATAGTCGTTTCCAATATGTTGAAGTTGAGACAGATTGGAGAAATGGTGGGTCGTAGGCAGGTAATTGGTTATCCTGTGAAACACCATTAGTATGCTTTGTCTCCTTTAGTAATAGGAAATTCACCAGTCCAAAACCCAGGACGTTTATAGTACACCATGTTGGCTCTTGAGATAGGGCACGTTTCCTAATTGTCATTGATCGCAATTTGTACTTTGGGTGACCTAGAAGGAGAAATGGACATGGACAGATCCATAATTCTATGTGGCAATGCTCCAGGGAACCGACTTTTCTCGGCGTTCGTGGTCTCCAATCCTGCGGGACTGAGGATCTCCATGGAAGAGCGTCCCGGGCTGTTGATTTGGGGTGATTCCCAGTCATAGTGGATATGCGACACTTCCCTGGTTGTTATGGCCCATACAGCGCACATGCCCAGTGTGATCTAACTCAAGACCGATGACAGCGAGTCTCTTGGTCGAAATAGCGCTGTGCCTTGGACTAGTTCAGAAACGGCACTCATTGGTACATTATTGGTATACCGATCACTAATGTTGCCTCAAAACCGTCTGGATTGCCTTCAAAACTTGAAAGAGAATTCATTTATAGATTCTCCAGGCAGCAACAGGGGATTTTATATCGGCACCTTTAGTGAATCCGATTTTTCCATGTCCTATCTAATTATATTTCAAAACGCTTTATCGTGAACTGCTTAAAACAACTAATCAGGAGTGCCAGTACATGACCTTGAGTTTCTCGAATATATGAGAGTTGTTCTACTCTGATATTTTAGAAGTCTTACTATTGTATACTATCTCAATGGGTCCATTTGAAGTCATGCTTAAGATAAAAATCTGTAGGTAAGGAGACTAAATAGATGAAGTGGGAAAACTTCAACTTATGTAAAGATGCCTACATTGCACATACAGGTAGCTCTCCCCTCATTTATCGCATTACCTCGTTTCTTAATAGCAGGAATCACTTGTTGTGCTTGTAGTAGTGTTCTTCTGATCTATCTCTCAAACAGCAGAGCTCGAGATGCCTGCACGCAAGCTTATGGCTTGTCTATCTCTGCTTCCAAATTATAGTCCCCTTGATTCAACAATCAGAAGGGATCTTCCCCAATTTGATTGCATATCTTATGTCTCAGTCTCAATCGTTCGTCTCAGGAACAAACATTTGCCTCCTTTGTGCACTGAGTCAACCAACATCATTTATTTTCTTCGTTGGTAGAGGATGATAAATCAAACACCTGTTCTCGATGTGTGATGTCATAGTCCTGAAATCGGATTGGTAAATTCCACCTGCAAGTTCGCTAAGGTGCCCTGAGTAAATGGGAAATGATCGACGCAAAGATCAACTCACAATGGGTTTCTCACAGTGCTTCAGAAGCCAGGTGATTCCCATAAATCATCGAAGTTTGATGTGGTAAATCATCCTATGAGGCGTGCTTGGGCCTCAAAATTCTCCATTTGAAATACTTGTGAATTTCAATATCTAGGTTCCTTCCTTCCTGACATAACATGAATCTGTAGGATCCCACAGGCTCAAGCCCCACTTACAATTCAAATGCTGCTTGACCCTGATTTTGTTGTTGAGTTGTTTCTCAGCACTTTGAAGAGGACTATCTGCCTTGTCAGAGTACTTGACAACAAGCGGTCGTTGAGATTCATCCTTAAGCTCTCCGATGAATTCTGGGAGGAAATGTAATGAGATTACTGATCAACAGAGCCGATGGGACAATGTGACACTCACCGAGGATTTGGAATGATTTGTACCATACTAGCATTTTCCATTGTTTCAACTTCTGAATAGATATTGTGAGCGTAGGACGTATATCAGACGGACAAGAACAAGACACAGGCGGTGAATGTGAACTTAATTGTCAACATCAACACACGGCGAAGCTGCAAGTGTGGGAGCAGTCACAAGTGCCTCGGCTTGCCTGATCCGTTTTCTTTCAGCTGACTATAAACTTCCTATGAAGGGAGACTCACGTCTTTCGGCGAATATTTTTCGCCATTGTCCGATATACTTTATTCAGGTTCCTATTCGTGAGCACTATGAAAGAAGGGGAAATATAAATATTCGTGTCGGTCTGTGTACAGCATTTTCCCATAAACACTGTTAGTCTTTTGACAACCAACTAAGATTCCCTACATGCTACATTCTCTTTGAAAGGAACAGTATCAACCTTATCTACTAGCTACTCTGGTCAACCTCATAACAGCTATTGCTACTCAGAGGTAAGGTCAGAGTCAAGGATAGACTAAAAGCTATCCCTACCCTTTGTTAATAGCCTGAGAGTATACCCTACTCCTGATGGGCCTTGTCCATTTGCCTTTCTGTCATCTTCCATGCACATCACTTGACATGTAAACCACAATTAACAATGTGGCACCCCTGCATCCAGAATTTTTTGAACATAGTGAACAGCCCTTCTAATTGGAAGAGATGCTGTTTGAAAATACATGATCATAGGTGTCCAATAGCTATACAATCCTAATAGCAGAGATTCCTGTAAATGAGATAGTCGTATGTGATATAGAAGGCAGAGATAGGTCACAATATGTACATGATGGCAAACTTCAATCTTAATGGTATGCTCCATCAGCTTCTTGAGGTATGTGAGGAGAAACTGTACCCGACACATCGGATCGCCTCTCTTGATGCTCATCATCCTGAATCTCCCTTACTTGTTGCTGGCGCCGATGTCGTCTTCCTGTGGCAAAACGTAGGTATCTTGAAAATCGATTGTTTCCGTACATAGACGGTCCATATCGTCGTGAACCAGACGTCAGATGATGTTGGTGACGATTATCAGGTAATTCAGGACGGAGGCCATTGATATCAATTTCCTGGTTTTCGTTCCCGTCATCGTAGGAAATTATGTTCGCTAGCGCAAGGAAATCTCCGATAAAAATTAGCTTCATGATTTCAAAGCTGGCGGATTGGCATACCTTGTCTACATATTGGACATGAGCTTGACAGCTCGAGCAGCCACTGGTCAACGCATTCTGGGTGAAAGCGATGCTTGCCCTCGCAAGGCAATACCCTGATATCGTCACCCTCCTCGAAATCAACAATACATATCGGACACGTCTCCCTGCCCATAGCCTCAGGGCTTAGGTCATCCCGAATGCGGATACCATATTGAGATTCAAATCCATGTGAACGTGTGAGAGTCGTAGGCGAGGGAGTAGAAGGACCCTCACCACGATCGTCATCATGATCGCTGCGAGACGTACTTGGTTTGGGACTACTCATCGACGCAACTGGTCTATCTTCCACCCTAGGAGAGAGGATCCCAACTGCATTACTTTCTTTGGTCTGAGCGACAGGTGCAGTGCGTTCTTTCATAGTTGTCTCGTCGATGATCTCCCATTGTGTGAGCTCTTGAGCTTCAACGTCTTTCGCCTGATTTCCTCTGGTATCACCTTGGGCCTCTCCATCACTACTGCCCCCCCCAAACTTAACGATCGGGAAGGTATCCAAAATAGCGCGGGTGAGACCCCGAGCACGACTTCGAATTGGACCATCTGATCCTATCCGAGTCCGCGGGCCGTAGCGTTCAGGATGCCGTAACGCCCGTATGGCCTGGAGACAAATTATTGGCGATATAAAGTGAGCAAAAGTCATACCCCTGAAATTATCACGACACAGAAGAGAGCAGAAACACAGCCCGTGATGGCGTAGAGAACGATCCTAGGTTTTAAGTAGATTACAACCAGTAACCAACTATTATTCAAACTCACATAGCCAGGGCGGTCTTGCTTGAACCTGATGAGTGACTTCCATTGCTACTCCCAGTGCCAACACTGCCATTAGACGGTCCATCTGAATCACCTGTAGCGTTGTATGCACGAAGATCCGCATATAAAAATCCTGGCTCAGTGGCATAGCCTTTTCGTATCGAATCTTGAATGGCTTGCGCCGTGTTATTTAACCTTGATGAATCGTACTTGGTAATACTGGCATTCGCAGGTATCAGCTGACCGAATTGATAGTCAATGAGGTGGGCACTGGTCTTGCTCTGGGTCGAAAATATGTCGAAAACTTGATCGAATGTTGAAGGATCAGTATATTCAGGATTGATGACACATGCAAGTGAACGTAGCGAGTATAATAACTAACAAGGTGTCAGCCCTTGCACAAAATCACTGGGCTGAGTGTTGAACTGACAGCCGCAACGGCGCCTTTGTCGCGTGCCAGAGTGAAGATATCAATCTCCATTGAGGCGTCAGTCGAATTGGCATCACAAGAGACCATTGCAATCCATGGGGCAGACGCTACAACCAGCTCAAGTCAAATCAGGAAACGTTCGAGATGGCGTACTTGGTGGAGTCATTTCGTTGACAAATTCTTCCGTGAAGTGTATTAGGATACCCTGCAGCGTTGAATCATCAGGGTCAATGCAGGTGAACAGCTAGGGGGTGGCGCACTTTGCTAATTCCATCGCTTCCATTGCCGGCAAGCTGATATGACACGTTCTCCACATAATTCCTAAAGCTTTGAGAAAGATGTATATCCTCAGAAGGAAGACTGACCCATTTGAATACCACTGAAGACGAAGCTTGGAAATGTCGGTAATGTTTAGTCCGCCCGCGATTGCAGCCTGGGATGAATTGGTTGGAGATGCTGGGACGTATGCTAACGCACATGCTGCGATAAGAACGAGGAAGAGAAGGGGTACCATGGGGGGAACAAAGAAAGTTTTGGCCAAGTCCGAAACAAAGGATAAAGGAGAGAGCGGTACCCTGCAAGACTACACGTGCTATATTGATTACTACATAGTCCCCTTTACACAAAGCTCCCTGACCGCTCCACAGTATTGCCACCTCCTGTACGATCGTACACTAGTCTCCCGCGCACGTATGTCTGCTCAACAACTCCTCGTAGCCTTTGACCTACATAAGGTGTAATTTTGTTTTTGAAGTTCAGCCCCTCCTTCGTGACCTAAACGAGAACAGTGAACGTAAACATATGTCTATAGACTGTCATTGAATGGGTCCACCTCAAATTCCGCTTCGCTATCCCAAAGGACAAGATCACCATCATAACCAACTTTCAGCTGTCCCTTGCGATCTCCAATGCCAGCATGTTCAGCTGTGCGACGGCTAGTCCAGTCCAGTATTTTACCAAGTGTTACACCACGCTTCTGTCCTTCTGTCCAGAGGAGGCTCAGACCGAGGCCAAGCGTACTGATCCCACCCCATGCCTTCATAATGTCTCCCTCCTCTATCATTTTCAATTCGGCAACACACGGGCTGTGGTCAGACACCACAAAGTCAATTGTCCCATCTTGTAAAGCCTCCCACAGGAGGTTCCTGTTGTCTTCATCTCGAATCGGCGGACAGCACTTGAACTCAGGTCGGCCATCAGGGACATCATTCAAAGTCAGACAAAGATAGTGGAAGCAAGTCTCAACCGTAATCCTAATACCTTTTGCCCTTGCCTTCCGTATCAAAGGAAGGGCATTGGCTGCAGAGAGGTGGACGATGTGGCAACGCAGTTCGGGGTACTTTTGATGTCGCTCTATTATAAGTTGGATAGCATCAACCTCCAACTCCTGTGGTCGAGATTTGAGGAACGTCGAATAATGCGTTGGATTTCCAGCATCATATATTCTTCCAAGTTCAGCGTGGAAGAGAAGAACAGTCTTTCGACCCTTTCTAAGGTCATTAAATTTGTCTACAAGCTCTTCACTAATAAACTGTTTACCTGAAGTGCTTGCATAGCCAAATCCACATCCTGCTGACCAACGCAGGGGAACTCCTGACCAACGGAAGTGATTTCAAGATAGTCATGCATAAGATGTCACTCACATCGACACCACTTTCTATGAGGAAACATTTGAAACCTTTTACACCAGCATCGATGAGTTGGCTAAGATGATTCTTATCACAAACTGTGGTCAGCAAATCCTCAGGCCGCTCGATGAAGAGTGTCACCTGATTTCCAGGGATCACCCCTCCCCAGAAGCCGACATCGACATGACATTGTCCATGAGCTGCTTCTCGCTTGATTGCAAGGTTATCTACTGTCGTTGTGGGTGGTATCGAGTTGAGAGGCATATCAATGACTGTTGTAACGCCACCTGACGCTGCAGCACGCGTCCCTGTCCAGAAGCCCTCCCAGTCAGTTCGCCCGGGCTCGTTGAGATGAACATGAGCACTAGGTAACAACTCATGTATCAAACTGTGTGTCAACATGAATCGGGCTTGAGAGTACGTACTCAACGAGTCCCGGGAGGATGATTTTACTTCCGGCATCAATCCAAGTGATCTCACTGTTTGATGGCAAATACAGTGTCAAATCACTTCGGGAGTGTTTTCCAAGTCGAACATCCGTGATCTTTCCTGTTAACATGTCGACGATAACCGTTGCTGGCTGGGGAATGTCTGTCTCGGGAAGAAGGACACGTTGACCAGAGCAGACGAGAAACTGCGACATAGATGTAGGAAGGTAAAATTGGACCCATCAATTGTGGACGAGTATGAGGTCTTCCCATGATGATCATCTTAGTAATCGTCCGAACTCAGTATTGCAAACAATATGAAGAATCAATAAAGTAATGGTAATCAATGAAATCAAACTTAGCAGGTCAATGAACATGAAAGATGAGTATGACTGAGTGTTAGTTATCTCTTGTTCATCTTTCTTTCCATACCGTACAACATGTATCTACAGGATTCGTGAAGGTCGGGTCAATGGAAATTAAGAAATCGGAGTCGCCAACGTACCCCAAAATGATCCAGAAAAATTTCTCTCAAATATGACTTATGCACAAAAATAAACTCACAGTCCCATACTCCCATACTCCCATACTCCCACGAAGCAAACAAATTCTTCGGTGAGTCTTCGATGCCGACTATGAAGTCTTCGATAAATTCATCTTACCAGTGCACGACTGGTGACTGAACTTCATTATACAAAGAGCCGTCTATTCAACGAGACATTCAACACCTCCAATGATTGAGACTTCAGGAACCAAATCTAGCTAACCGAGCCTGCCTAATCTCATCCAAGCTTAGATGCGTGCTTGGTTCTACAGTTGATGAACCTATATTTCCTGAAGAATCGGAAAACTCAGAATGCCAAGTTTCAATCTCATCCTCATCTACATCCATGTCCTTTGACGTTCTCTGACTACTGATCACTGGGGTGCGTTGAGCCGTTGGTTCCGGTAATCTTGATTGGAGAGGCTGTTGATGATGTCCCAAAGGGACATTCTCAAGCGAGGCTCGAAGAGCGGCCTGTAGTTCTGCGTCTTCGTCATCGTAGTTTCGATATTCTGATAGAGAATTCCCAGCTGCAGGCATTGATGTATCGTCATTTCTCAAGGCAGATTGAAAGCTTGGAATTTGTGCTGGCTGGAAACTGCTCTTCCGGCGCTCATCCCACTGCCGAGCCATGTTCTCACTTTCCGCAATTGCTTTTCTAAGTTGCTCAGCTTCTTCTTCTTCCTGTCTCAATCGTGTCTGTCTCCGCACGTCTTGTTGTTCAGGATCAAGTCCATTAACTGACCATAATTCCCTCTGTGCAAGTTCCTGTTGTTCCCGCATACGTCGTAATAGCATTCGATTTCTTTCCGTGCTCGTTGCTACAGGATCGGGATCGACAGAATCCTGCCCATGATATTGTCGGAAAGGACGACTGTTCGTGTCGCTAAAGGTGGACCTGCTCGCTATATTGGAGTAGGTGTGCGAGGATGAATCGGCAAAGCTGCCAATCATATCATCATAATATGACGAACCATACCCTTCCCGACTTGTCAAGGAGGCCTGAAGTGCGGCCTGTAGTTCATAATCCTCATCTTCAATCCCCTCTGGATACCCGCTGTCTTCTGACCTTTCCAGCTGGTTCCCGCTTCCCGATGCTTTCGTTGATCGGGATGAAACCTGAACGTGTTTTGTTACAGAGATATCAGGTAGTGTGGTTGATGAGGGCTCCGAAAGCGTGGCTGCAATCTCGTCTGCTTCTGTGCGAGAAAGGGCAAGAGGTTGAGATGCATTTGACTGCGTGACTGCAAAAACTGAATAGCCTTCAAACGAGGATAAGTATTATCGAGACGTACATTTTTGAAACGCACCTTCTGTCTCCGCTTGCTGTAATACCATTCCTAGATAAAGCTTTCCAACCCACTCCGGTGCAGATAAAAAAGAATTAAGATTGAACCAGTGCCCCTTGCCAGCGTCATTGTCTATTTTTGCCAGAGCAGGCCCGAAACGTCGCAAAGTGAACCAATGCTCCCCCATGTTAAGAATGAAAGCGAGTTGAGTACTACGAGGACTCTCAGCGCCCGTCGAGTCAATCTCATGGAGCAGAGACCCACTGTGGATGATCCTGATAAGGGCGCATAGTATTACTGCGCCAACGTATAAGACTGAAAATGATGATATAGAGATGTGAATGCTGTGAGCATAAGAACGCTGAGCACTCACTTGAGCCCCCAAACTTCTAAAGCTTCTTCCATGACTTGAACGGAGAAGAAGCCTAGTGACTATAAGAAATAACAAGTGACATATCAGGGTGTTGCAAATGCCTGTATCGTCCATATTCTTGCTGCCACCTCGCCGGTCGTCTGTGTTGTATTGCGCCTCCAGCTGGTCTAGTTTCCGTGCAATCTCCGAAAGATCTGGTGCTGTGAACTGACAGACGAAGGAAGAAAGATTGTGTTAGTATGCAATAGTAGTTTTCCGTGCCAACATACGTATGGTCCCTCTAGAACTCGGGGTCATTATAGACTGGGTCTCGAGGACAGAGGACGTACGAAGGAGAGAATTAAGCGCATGTTGTGCACAAAGCATTGATCCATCCTGTTGTTTTTCATGATAGATCAGTGACGCAAGGCTCTCAAGTCCAGCCATGATCACGAGAGTTGCCTCAAATTTGTTCGGATATCTGGAAGATAAGAGCCAGGCATCATCACGTTGCGATGGATTATCTCTATTTAGAAAATATTGACGTAAGTTACTACTGCGTATTCGAAGTAGGAACTATGCACTCTTCTGTCATGCTACATTCTAACACTATCCAAATGCCATCTATCTTTTTACACACTGGTTTTCGTTGGAAATAAGCACTCATCAAATTGAATTGACAATTGCCTGAAAGCATCGGACACTTGCATGAAATGCAACGTTGCGTATTGATATTATAGTTGATCAGAATAGTAGAGCTTAACTAATTTATCGAAAATAGTGACTAGGAAGGAAATTTTTGGAAATGACTTCTTCCATGGAACTGATGTCTGAGTTTCGAAGAGACCCACCGCAGCGCATTGCAAACACTTGTAATATTGACAAGAGTTTTTGCCCGCCAGATGAAGATCACTCACTCAGTAGAGGAATGCCATGCAACTAAGAGTACACAGCTGTACATAATACATTCTGGCCAGATTCCCAAACGACTCCTATATAGTGTTCTGAGCTCAAAGTGCAAGATCTATTTGGATAACTTCAGAAGCTCTGAGCTCATGGATCCAATTATTTTGAAATACAAGTCAAACCAGATTTATTGTCATCCAGTCTTGTCATTAGACAAAGAACGACGGTGTGAGATTCAACAATCATGTTTAACATGATTACATTGTGCATGGGTACGTCGATGAGGCTGAATTAAGATCGGCTGAGCATGGTCCGTGAAAGGGATGGCCTAATAACCGAAGAATCTACATTGAAGGACATCTCTGGTGCTTTGGATTTGTCCGCGGAAGGACTTGCGTACATTAATAACAAGTCTTCTGGATCGATAAAGGAGATTGACCAAGTAGAAGCTGACAATGGTACAATGGCGGACAGAGATTTCCTTCTACTTCACACGCCCTCATTCTAAATATCCCATCCATCAGAAGTCCTAGGATCTGGTGGACCTCAGTTTTGTGTAATAAGTGAAAGAAGCAGAAGAAAAGACTTCAAAGCTGAGAAATTGAGCTTATTATATGCCGACATCCTGGGACAGCTGTACTCTCGAGTTCATGTGATGATTCAGCTACCTTCGAGAAGCTGTGGCATGGGGTACAAGAGAAGAAGTATATGAGTCACTATGCCTCATATCGTGCTCGGGAATTTGCAAAAATGCTCGCTTCACTGGTAGCTTTGCTGTTCATTGCATTACAGGCGTCCTCAATAGCTCCGAAAGGTCCATGGGACAATTTCAACTTTGCACCAAAAAGCAGGACCAGTCGGCCAGTTAGCATCCACTCTACACAAGGAGATGTTCAGAATGCACAAGCTCTCATCGGATCCGGGACAGCGACATTAACTGGCAACGGTAGCTTTGTTGTTGTCGACTTTGGTCAAGAGGTAATGTAGCATCATGGAGTAAAAGATCGTTCGATTCACAATGATGCAGGTTGGAGGACAGGTTTTCCTACACGTCGATGATTCAACTGCAGATTCCAGACTCTCTCTTTCATTTACCGAATCTACACAATTTATCAGTCCCAGCAACTCGGACGACTCTTGTCGCAGCGTCTCCTCAATGGATGGAGATGGGGTCCAGTCTCTCCCAAGACCCCTTTCACAAGGACAATTTCAGCAGACCATCGGCCAACAGCGTGGTGGTTTCCGATTCCTGACAATCGTCAGTTATTCTGAAGCTCCTGTCAGCATTTCGAATGTTGGAGTACATAATACGTTCATGCCGCATTGGGATGACTTGACAGCCTATACGGGTTACTTCTTTACACGAGATCCCAATTTTCACGATCCTGACTTTTTGACGAAGTTGTGGTATGCCGGGGCGTATACAGTTCAGACGAACACAATTGATGTGCATCAAGCTCGACAACAACCTTGTCCGCGTCCAGAAGGTAAGAACCTCTCTTCTGTGTATCGTATCAGGGTTGATGCGGGAACTTTCAGGGTGGGCTAATAATGCTACTGGAGGTCCAGTCGAGGGACCTGTCTTGGTCGACGGCGCGAAACGTGACCGGTGAGTTATTCCGAGATGCTTATTTCCAAAAGCGTTGACAAAGCACCTATAGAAATATCTGGCCAGGTTTGTTGTTCAGTATGAAGTTGGAGCTTCTCACAAACCTACATAGGTGATATGGGAATCTCGAGTCACACAGAACTAGTTGCTCTGAACGATATCCTGTCGAGTAAAAACGCACTCCTCGTGATGTTTTCGACACAAGACCCTGCGACCGGAGCTCTCCAGTACTCCGGCCCTCCAATTAATGCCAGAGGTAGCGACACCTACATTTCTTGGTCTCTGATCGGAGTGCATAATGTTTGGCTGTACACCGGAGATCTAGAATTCGTTCAAACAGTTTGGACAAACTACACCAAAGCGCTAGCTTTTTTGGAAGCCCAGATTGATGAGACAGGGTTGATGAACGTCCCAAAATCATTTTCCAATGACTGGGGAAGGGACGGAGGACAAGGCCACAACATCGCAGCGAATGTATTGCTTTACAGGGTGAGCAACTGTGAAACCTCTAGGTTGGCTGGTGATAACTTTTTGACAGTCTCTGATTGTAGCGTCCGAGCTTGCAAGCCATATGGGAGATGAAGATATGTCTGCTACCTATGCAGCCAACGCAGTGCTGTTGAAGGAGGTGATCAACGATGTACTGTGGGACGATGAAGCCGGGATGTATCGTGACAACGAGTCCAGTTCACTGCACCCGCAGGATGGGAACTCGATGGCTATTTTATTCAATATAACCCAATCACAGGAGCAGAATAAGGCAGTCAGTAGAGGCTTGACGCAGTTCTGGACAGATATTGGACCCTTAAGCCCTGAGCTGAATGACACGATCATTCCTTTCGTGGGCGGATTTGAAGTAGTTTGCTAATACCTTCACCCGATCAAAATGATTAATTTCCACTAGGTTCAAGCCCATTTCATCGCAGGAGAAGGCGAGCGCGCGATTGATCTACTTCACAGAGGTGAGCTGGGTCAACGTTACCAAAGTCAAGATACTGACCAGTCGGCGTGCTTCGATTAGAGGTGAGAGCTTCGTAATGCACATACAAAAACTTATGTTCGCAAAAAGTGGGGATATATGTTGTACACTAACTTATCTGTTCAATCGACTCTTTTGGAGGGTTTTACGGCTAACGGCTCGCTTGGGTGAGCTTGCCTAGATATCAGCCGCTTCTTGTGACTAGATGCTGAGTACAAATTTTCAGGTATCGCTCTGCAGCGGGCTACAACTTTGATCACTCGTACACCAGTCATAGTCATGGGTGGTCTACAGGTCCGACACCGGCTTTGACGTTCCACGTATTGGGGATCGGTATAACGTCACCTCAAGGACAAACGTGGACAATAGCACCTGTTTTGAGTGGACTAGAGTCTGCCGAAGGGGGTCTGGAAACTGGGCTCGGTTGGTTTGGGGTAAAATGGAACGTCAAGAAGAATATTTTGACGGTTGAAATTTCGACGCCGAGAGTAACATCGGGGACTGTTACATTGCCAGGTACCGGGGAGATAACAGTGAATGGCAGATTAGAGTCTGGCGGAACCATAGAATTGAGAGGAGGAGACCATATTCTAATGAGACGCCTGTCTTTGTCTTAAAGACTCAATTTGTATGCCACGTGATGTGACTAAGGTATTTACTCTGCACCCGCTCCTTTCTTCCAATGGTTTGTCGGATTGCTTCCGTCACTCTGGTTTGTTTACTCTCTCTGTCGGGTCAGATCCTTGCAGATGAACAAAAACCTTTCGACTGTCTTGTTGCTGCATCTGGTGCAGAATTTGATTTGACTAGACTTGCGCACGAGTATGATCTCGACCGAACAAGAGAAATGCCTCCGACGACGATGATTGATCAGCTCAAGTTCAATCTCTGCGCTGACCTCAAACATGTGGAGGGCGTAGAAGACCGGGACCAGGTCAGCATCCTCAATCACCTCGAATCCACGCCTATTGTTCATACCACGTCCAGTGCGAAAAAGGCACTCGTGCTTGTCTTACTACGATGAACCGGAAGCCAGGAGAATCTGATCGAATAATTTCGGTAGTCACTCTCGTTGAGTCCCTGTCGACCTATAAAGTAACAGCAAGTCTATCAGGTGGGTTCCTCATCTTCGTCTAGTGCGTACGTGCTGAAAAACCCATCGTAGACCCTAAGTCTCTGGGCATTGTATTTGAAGGCCCGAGATATCCGGATCCAGCTGATTCGACATTAGCTACCCAAAAGCTCAACCTTACAATTTATTGCGATCCAAGTTCTACCTCTGGCCCAAAATTCCTCTCTTATGATGGCTCGATGTTGAATCTAGAATGGACCACTTCTGATGGTTGCCCGAAGACCACCGATTCTGAACCTCCGAAGGATGACAAGGGAAATAAAGGCGGTAGCGATAGTGGTTCTGAGGACGAGAGTGTCGGTAGTGGGCTTGGATGGTTTTTCCTTGTGTAAGTACGACATACTCTGGCACGGAACTCATCCATTGATTTCACGTCTCTGGACAACAGGATACTGCTGATTTTTGTCGCTTATTTCGGTTTGGGGGCCTATTACAACTATTCAACGTACGGTGCGAGGGGCATCGACCTGATTCCGTGAGTGGTTTGCATTCTGTTTGACACTTTTCTGAACTTCTTCCAGGCACCGAGATTTTTGGCAGGAAATGCCGTACATGCTCAAAGATGTCATTTCCCACTTATGTTCCTCCGCCCATCCACGACGGTCCTCGAGAGGTGGTTATGTTGCGGTATAAGCATGATGCATGGGCGCATTCTCTTTCAGTACTTTCAGGACTTTCAGCATGATGAAAACTTGATTAATTAAGCGACGAATATGGGATACCTCGAGAACGCCTGCCTATGCTCAGGTTTTTCTTGTTTAGACTTTACGATAACTTGTAGGTAATCATATAATACTTTTGCACTCTGTCGGACTACACCTGGGACAGGGAGTCTTCATAATTCAGCGTTTGAGGGAATGTATCCTACTGTAATTGTTCAGAAAGTTATGAGGCACTATCTAAAATGTCCTAGTATACCAATCCAGGAAGGAATTCCAAAGGGCCATATTGTCCAGATCTCGTTTCTCTCTGTGCTGTTTGATCAGCTCTTAAACTAAAAGACCCATACACTTCAAAAGCTCCTTACATATAGACTTTGAGGAGCTCCCATCATCGAAATACCATGAATAAAAACAAATGCAAAATCCAGCTCAGGGCATTATTATACATCTTGTATATATATATTTGTCTCCTTCCAAAATAGACCTACACCGCGCCAGAATGATTCTGACTTTCCTTCCCTTGTTGCTGAGCCGCACAGATAGCGATGTATGGTTCTGACGAGTCTGATTTTACTTTTGCTGCGGATGGGTCCCGCTTGTTTTCTGAATCATCGTTGATGGCGTCTGAGTCTGCTGCTTCGCAAATTGAATCTACACACAAAGATATATCACTTCCGGATCTCAGTACTAAAGCTCACGAGGAGAAACTACAGAATGACATCTTCATACTCAAAAAACTCAATGCTGTCTTCTCCACATTCAATGAAGCATTGGATGCAACAGGTAGCATTAATGGTGTATGGATTTTCATCAGCTCATAGCAAGGTGCCTAGGCTCATCCCATGATAGAAAATAGTTAAACAACTGGCCGAGACAGATGCCCTACTCAACAAATATGTTGATATTCTTCATAAATCTGAAGGCGTTTCTCGGTTGCTTTTTGATGAGGATTGGCAGGGAGCCGAAGCAGTGAGCCTTGACGCTACGTGGTTTTTCCCTCTTTTTCTTACGATGAGTTGGATAGGATGAAATTCAGCTTGAGCGAGAACAAGCAGAGGCTATTGAGCATGCACGGCGTGAGGAAGAGGAGCGGAAATTAGCCATGCAGCGGGAAAGGGAAAGATTAGAACGTGAACAGAGGGAGAGAGACGACAAAGAGCGGCAGAAGCAGGAGCAGGAGAAGCGGGAGAGAGATTCCGCCCGTGGAGGCTCGAGAGGGATATCACGGAGAGGGATTGCAACTCGTGGAACGAGAGCGACATCAATTCGTCCAGGTAACTTGTCCTTCCGATTACCACTCAGCCAACTCACATACACCTGATATAGGTGTCACAAGACCGGGTTCGGTGAGTGGTCTACCATTGCGCAAGCCCACAGGGTCGACAGGAAGAAGAGGAACTCCTCCAGGACGGGGAATAAGCAAGACATAGTTGACGCGACTCGTGACGGTGCTCATGTCACACATCATATTTTCTTGTTCATAACTGAAAGATTTCATGTACCCTAGCAGACTGTAGCTTCCACACACACTTCTCTCCAGAATGTCTAGGAAACGCACCAGAGATACAAATGCTTTGGCTCATTCTGCTTCTGAATTCCACGATGACGCTGATGACATCTCTTTCGCTCTAACGGGCAAGAAACGCAAGTTATCCAAACAGCCAGAAAATTTGGCAGACGATGACCCAGAAGATTTCTCGCATTTCATACAAGAATCTATGACCAAGCGTGACGTCAAAGAAGGTACTCAGGTAGTAAAAGGCATTAAAGGAAAGCAAAAATTCGCAAAAGGAGAAATTGGTGGAGGTAGTTTCCAGAGCATGGGTACGGCCAGATGAAATTTGCAAACTAGGCTCAGTTAACACAATGGCGTCCACAGGTCTCCATCCATCGCTTCTGAGATCCTTGACTCTACAGGGATACCGAGTACCGACACCAATTCAACGACTCACCATACCAGCATTGCTCACCAATCCTCCACGGGATCTCGTTGGGATGGCTCGTACAGGTTCTGGTAAATCACTTGCCTATATGATTCCCTTAGTTCAACGTCTGAGTGGGCGTCACTCAACCGCTTTTGGTGCACGGGCCCTCATTCTCCTACCCACTCGTGAATTGGCTTTACAGATCCTCAAGGTTGGGAAGGAAATGTCAAGACGATGGAATTCAGACCATGGGGATCATGCAGGCGATAAAAAGGGAGAAAATTCGAAAGGCCAGAATCTAAGATGGGGTCTGATTGTCGGTGGTGAGGGCATGGATGAGCAGTTTGAGATGATTACAAATAATCCGGATGTGTGAGCACTCTCAGCCTCCTTCTTGTGCAGATCTTATAATTGTCCTGCAGCATTATTGCAACACCGGGGCGACTCCTGCATCTCATAGTTGAAATGAACTTGGATATGAAATGCGTCCAATACGTTGTTTTCGACGAAGCCGACCGACTCTTCGAGATGGGTTTTGAGACCGCCCTCACAGAAATCATACACCGACTCCCTACATCTCGTCAAACCCTTCTTTTCTCTGCAACACTTCCTAAATCTCTCGTGGAGTTCGCAAAAGCTGGCCTTGAGAATCCTAAACTGGTGCGGCTGGATGCAGAGAGTAGGATAAGCTCTGATCTCAAAATGGCGTTTTTTTCTATTAAACAAGCTGAGAAGGACGCTTGCCTTTTAGGTCTACTAAGGGATGTTATCCAGGTTCCTTTGTCCAAGAAAAACGCAACAGAGGAACGCGAGGCAAAGGACAAAAAACAGAAAGGGAAGGAGAAGTATTCTGAGCAGACCATCGCTCCTCACCAAACTCTCATTTTTACTGCCACGAAACATCATGTCGAGTATCTCACTAGTCTTCTGTCGACCACCGGGTACTCTGTCTCACACATTTATGGTTCCCTCGACCAACAGGCACGAACATACCAGATGGACAAGTTCCGAAAGGGTGCAACTAGTGTACTTGTTGTTACAGATGTCGCTGCTCGCGGAATTGACATTCCAATTCTCGAGAACGTCATCAATTATGACTTTCCGCATGGCGCCCGTGTCTTCGTACATCGCGTTGGACGAACGGCTCGCGCCGGACGTCAAGGCTGGGCGTGGTCATTCGTCACACATGCTGAACTTCCCTACCTCTGTGATCTCCAACTATTCCTTGCAAGACCTCTAACAAGCATTATCACGGACAATAGTGACCAAGCTTTTACACAAAACCTTGTGCTAGGTACCTTCGAACGCGAGAAAATTGATGAGGATATGGAGTACCTTAGGTCTCTAGATAACGTGAATCATTCACTTCCAACCCTCCGTGATGTGATGAAACGCGGCCATATCATGTATGAACGCAGTAAAGGAAAAGCAAGCCTACAAAGCTATAAACGCGCAAAGGAAATGACAAAAAATTCTGACTGGCAACTCGCAGGCTCTGATACTGGCATGCACCCTGTATTACTGCGTGGATCGAATGCTGCTGAAAAGAGGATGTTGGAGGATGCGAAGAAAGTTTTGTTGAAGGCTGTCAATGCTTTTACGCCATCAGAGACAGTGCTTGAAGTTGGAAATAAGACTGGCTCGGCGAATCTTGCCCTGATGAAACAAAGAAGGGAAGCATTGCAGAAGTCAGCTACGAGGACGATTAATCCCAGTTATTCTGTCCATGATGAGGACGAAGACGAGAAAATGGGAACGGGAAACGAATTGGAGATGGCCAACGAAGAGGATATCGCGGTAAGAAAGTCAGTTTTGACAAGGTCTTCCCCTGAAACTTTCCTTCAGGCTGTTTTCAACGTCCAAAAGAGAAAGAATTTTCGTGACGAAGAATTTTACATGTCACATTTTCAGAAGGACGCTTCAACAGAGAAAGGGTAAAATGTCCTTTGTCATCACTAGAGTGCTCGAACACTCATGGCGCCGCAGATATTCTTTACAGGATGGGGCATCGTCATTTTCGCAGCAGGCACGAGGTGTGGCCTTTGACCTTGCAGGGGATGAGACTGTCCAGGAGAAGAAGAAACGTCAATCCAATTGGGACAAGAAGAAAAAGAAGTTTGTCAAGGGTGATGGAATTGGTGCCGATTATGTGAAGCTGATCAAGACGGAGAACGGTGTCCGGTTACCGGCAAGCTACCGTAGTGGTCGTTTTGAGGAGTGGAAGGCTAAGAGCAGGATCAACCTTCCTAGAACTGGGGAAACCGAGCCTGACCAACTCAAGCTACGAAACGCGGGACAAAATAGTCGTAAGTTCCGGCATAACAAAGTTAGTGCACCGAAACAGCTAGACAAGCTTGGGAAGAACTATGAGAGAAAGGTACGACAACTCAAGAAGAAACACGAAGGAGATAGCAGAGATGCTGCCAGGCCCTTGACTACGAGCCCAAAGAAAGGAAGAGATCAAAGGAAGCCGAGCCGCTACGGTGGCAAGTCTCTCAATAAGGTCAAATCAGAGCTCAAGACCTCTGATCAGATAAGGAGGCAGAGGAAGGTCATAGAAAGGAGGAAAGCCAGAAATGCTCGCCCTACTAAGAAATACAAAAGGTGATTGTTTGAGGAGGAAAAGCGATATTAGTCCGGGGCCAGCGAAATCTCACTCATGGAGGCGAATACTCCCATTTCGCCCCACTCCCAGTTACTACCCTGATGTCTTTACTGCCTTCTAACAAGTCGACCCCGACGCTTCGCAAAGCATTCACGCACCATTCAGGATAACCTACATTACCAAAGTACTCCGCAAAGAATTTGCGCAAATAATCAGGGAAGGTTCCTGCCATGATGGCTGTCCTTGCCATACCCATAATTTGTGCTTGAAAAGTAATGTTGTGCAGGGTTACTGCTGTATGATTGTGAACATGTTGAAGAATTGTGGGCAAGCTCAGACATACCATGGGCGGCTGAAGTTTCGTGCGTTATGGTATGGTGCAAAATTGCACGGGATGTCTTCCCTGAACATGTTGGGCAAGGACAAGTTTCATCAATTGGACTGAAATCTCTGGCATGCTTGCTCAGCTCTGAAGAAAAGAGCATCAGCGATTGAAATGCCAAGGACTAGTGAGATGTTTCACTGAGGTTGAGTGGGCCTTTATGTGTCAATGCGACACCAAAGCGTGCTGTTCGCGTCGGAAAGACACAATCGGCCTTTGACTTGAATTAAGTAGGGAGATCAAATACAAGAGTTCTGGCGTACCATGTCGACTCCAAGGGCCACACAAACAAGTAAATCTATGACGTGCAGATTCTAAATAGGATTTTAGCCTTGGGCGGTGTTTTAGACGAACCCTCTGCAAATCCGATTCCCATCGAGTACCGTGGTCCTGAAGTTGAATTATTTGAGTCATGAAAATCGCGGACGAGAAACATACTATCTTCAGGCAATTTGTCCGTACATTGTTTGATGCTGCACGAGGATCAGTTTGTGAACAATTGGGTCTACCATATTAGCTCTTAACCTACACTTTCCAAAAAATATCTGGCCAATCATTAGCAAACGTCTAGGTATGGATGATGAGGAACCACCTTTCTCTTCCCCCCCGCTGAGACCTCCTATGGCATAGCCGGCAACATTGTTTTTTCGCTCTATCATTGCGTCAAGACAGCGATCCCTCAATCCTGGATCAAGACCTCCTTGTACGATTGCGAAGAGATTCTGGCTTTCTATCTTTCCAGAATCATTATGGAAGGCTATGCAACGGTCGAGCCACCGGACAGATCTTTCCATCGCCTCTTCAACACGAGGTCCAATAGTCAAGCTTGAAACTAGAAAACTTGGTGGGCTTTTGGACGAGCACAAGACTAATATAGACTGACCTACATCATCAAGTTGCATGATTATGTCTGCGCCAATAACATGCTGTATTGATATACTTTCTTCTGGCTTTGGGAGATAAGATGAGTACCTTAGGTTTGAGATCCGGTCACCGGACGTACGGTGAGCATTGTCGGTTCTCCGGTGAATGGACTAGCGAAGAGAGCACCCTCTTCCGTGATAGTAGTGAATTTACTTAGCGAAACGAGTTGGAAACCACCGCTATCCTGTAAAGTAACATTTCGAGCGATTCTGTATAAGAGAGAAAAAGCATACCGTCAAGAGATTTCGTTCCCATCCTTGGAACTTGTGGGCTCCGCCAACTTTATCTAATACTTCCAACCCGGGCCTAAGATTCAGATGGTAGGTGTTGTTCAGAATCAAAGTGACTCCAAGCGATTCGACCTGTTCGGGCGTCAATCCTTTGATCGCTGCCTGGGTGGCCACTGGCATAAATGTCGGTAGCATCGTCACGCCGTCTAAGTACAAGTACGACAGAACTCGGTGGGTCCTGGAAGGCACTTGAGGAAGATTTACAGCTCACGAGCAAGTTTCATGCGTGAGACACGCGCTCTGGTCGTTGGGCACTTAGCGATTACCTCAAACTGCATGGGTATCCTCAATTGACGAAGAGCCAGGTTGAGTACAAAATTTCCGGCGTAATAATAAATCAGTGCGAGCCGAATATGCTAGTGTTGATGGTTTTGCCCAGAATAGGTCGATCAAAATACACTGACTCTGTAGTGCAGCTCACAAAATAGGCAAACAAGTTATGCAAAGTGCAAATATGCGTTGCTTTCTCTACTGAAAAGTGGCTTCTTTCCCAGCACGTTCATTTCATACTGAGAGATTCATTGTTGAGTTGGATCAGAGCGTCACACAAGGTGACAGGACACGTCGCGTATTATTTTATATTATTACTTGTCCACGCTATCTCATTACGGCTGCACACCCAACCTGCGAGATCTTGACTTAATAGCTCAGAGTCATGCGGAAATCAGCTCTCATTGTCGTTCTTGCTTCCGTTTTACCCCTCGCTTCTGCCTTCTACCTGCCCGGTGCCGCTCCCACTAATTACCGTACAGGAGAGCGAGTCGAAGTTCTCGTGAACGCATTGACACCTATGCTCACCGGAAAAGACGATCTGAAGCTTGTCAGTATGGATGCTAATTGTATATCATATTTTATGGCAGGACACTTACCTTCTACTCTAGAAATCTCTCATTAACTGTATGTACCTTTGAGTCTCTAGCCGCCGACTAATACAAAATCAGATGACTATTACAATCCTAAATTCCATTTTTGCCAACCCAAGGATGGACCTAAAGCTCAGCCAGAGTCGCTAGGATCAATACTATTTGGTGACCGCCTCTTTAACTCACCGTATGAAGTATGCCGTGAAATCTCCCACATACACGCAGTTTAATTCATTCCTTGGAAGATTGAAATGTTGAAGGATAATCATACATGCAAGATTCTTTGCACTCAGGATGTCACTGCTGGCGAGGCCAAGTTCATCAATGACAGAATCAGGGAAGATTATGCGCTCAATTGGCTCGTTGACGGTCTCCCAGCTGCCGAGATGAAGGTCGACCGAAATGAAGACATCTTTTTTGACATGGGCTTCAATCTGGGAAACAATGAGGATCAATTCAGTGATCAGCCTGCATTAAACAACCACTATGACATTGTGTTCAGGTGTGACCAAGTACCTCACCCATCTACTTAAAGGAATAACGTGGTCCAGATACCATATGCCCACACCAGATACCTACCGTATTGTCGGTGTTTTGGTATGGCCCTCTAGGCAGGTCATCCTGCTTGCAATCTTCTTCAATGAGAGCTCTGAAACATCTTTAGCATTGACGGTTCCCCAGCAGATGAACCAAATTGCAATTCCGAAAATGCTGGGCCCCTGATTCTAAGTGAAGAAAGTGGTCAGAGGATCCAGTATACCTATAGAGTCACCTGGAACGTGCGTCATCTAGTTCTCTTGTTTTCGCTTGTAGCTGACCGGTGAATTTCAGCAATCTGACACTCCATGGGTATGTGGACGTACAACCTTCGATGTTTTGATTTCACCATTCGTTGTCGCAGGCAACAAGATGGGACAATTACCTGCACATCTTCGACCCCCGAATCCATTGGTTCAGTCTGATCAACTCTATAGTCATTGTCGTTTTCCTATGTGTTATGGTCGGAATGATTCTTCTCCGAACCGTATCGCGTGACGTATGTTTCTTGTGCCTTTGCTCTATTGTGATTAATCTATCCCCCCCTAGATTTCGCGGTATAATTCAATTGATGTTAGCGTATGAATACGTCCTGTCCACCGACTTTCCAATACACTCAACACCCATATAGGAGGACGTACAAGAAGATTGGGGTTGGAAGCTCGTCCACGGGGAAGTCTTTCGCACTCCAGCTAAGCCGATGGTGCTATCCATCATGGTCGGTAATGGGTCTCAGCTTATTGCCATGGTTGGAATCACACTTGGCGAGTTCTGAGCCATACCCTCTATCTGAAAGTTAAATTGATGGATGTATAGTCTTTGCTCTTTTGGGGTTCCTTTCACCTTCTAACCGGGGCTCCCTTGCCACTGTCATGATAGTTTGTTGGTCATTTTTCGGATGGTTGGTCACCTATATTTGAAACCTGATACAAGGCTGATGAATACAACGCAAAGTATCGGGGGTTACTGCTCGAGCCGAACGTATGCTTCACTCGGAGGGACAAACAGAAAGAAGAATGCATTTCTTACAGCTACAGTGTTCCAGACGTAAGCTTGGTAGCATGATGCACGCATTCCCAGAGTCAGAGATCCATAACATTGACTTGGTCCTCTGATCACAGTGGCATTTTCGCCATTATCTTCGTTCTCAACTTCTTCCTCGTCATCGCTGGCTCGTCTGGAGCTGTTCCTTTCGGTGAGCTCCAGCATCCCTTTGCCCGATGAAATCTGACCTCAACTACCCTAAGGAACTATGCTCCTGATAATCCTTCTGTGGTTCGGTATCTCTGCCCCTCTTTCTGCCATTGGTGCCTATTTTGGTTCCAAGCACGGTGTACGTGTCTGTCAATCGGCATTATAGCATCAAGGTCATACTGATCATTAGTATTCAGTCTTTCGCTCATCCTATCCGTGTTAATCCTATCCCACGCCAAATTCCACCAAGTCCAAAATACCTCAGACCCTGGGTGCGTATTCCAATATTCCATATGGTATGGCCTCCCGGTATTTGCACTCCCTAACGACCAAATAGGCGGCGGCTATCTTGAGTGGCATCCTACCGTTTGGTACGTTTTTGCCACCGACTTCATGATACTCCTGACCTGGCTCCTGACATTGGGATCGGAAGGCGCCGCATTTGTAGAATTGTACTTTGTTCTTTCGAGCCTTTTTGCATCAAGAGCGTACTATGCATTCGGATTCCTCGCCCTCACAGCTGGCATTGTCTCACTTACGACAGCCACTGTGACGATTTTGTTCACATATTTCTGCCTTTGTGCTGAAGAGTATAGGTATGCTTATACCCTCTTCGTCTCCGCGGGTATCTTCACCGCTCAACTTAATTATAGATGGCAATGGCGTGCATTCCTTACTGGCGGAGGTAGTGCATTTTGGTTACTTGCCTACGGCCTTTTCTACTGGGCATCTCGTATGTCACTAGGTTCCTTTTCGAGTGTGCTACTCTATCTCGGCTATCTCTGCCTCCTTGTTTTGATGGATTTCCTTGTGACCGGGACGATCGGTTTCCTTGCGTCATATTGGGCTGTGCGCAGACTGTACAGTTCAATCCGTATTGATTAGCAGTAATGTACTAGAATAGATTGAGTAGTCCAGGGAACATGTTCCGCATGACTTGAAGTCTTGACTGTTGGGAAGCTTCTAGTTGGCTACTATTACTAATAATTTTCCTTTCCCTGCTCGGAGGATGGCTATACGCTTGTCGATAAGGTCTGACACTGGAATAGTGTACAGTGCTTCCGTGACCACCTGATTGTTGAGATAAAGTCCACGAGATGCGACGAGATTTTTTGCAGCCGCTAAAAACGGAAGTAAGAATCAGGTTGAGATCCAGGATCGAGGGTAGACGCACAATTAGAAGCAATCAGACCATATTTTGCAGCAAGCTTGGTCACTGGAGTTTCTTGGATTTCTTGGAGATCTAACATCACAAGGCGAGGATCTCCATCCAGAGCAGATTTCACATTTTCAGCTCCAAGTCCCTCGTAGTCAGATCCAAAGAACATCTGAGTCAAAGTTTCTGCACGAACAAGACCATCCCCTTATAATCAAAGATTGATGGAGGCAAAGATTTGGGGGCCATTGAGATGATTAGGGTCGATCGATCCCCGGAGCACCAGAGACGACATACGTTGATGAACAAGCTCAGTGACCTCTGTGGCTAACCGCCTCTGAGCAATGCGCTTTTCAGGAGAAACCTGGGATGTCACCGGTCAACCACTCCATTTCGACACCTGTGCTTTGCGCGTACCTGGTGGTTCTGGATGATGGCAGCGATGGTAGCTCTTGGGAGAAGAGTAAATAATTTGAGGTATTTTTCGACATCGTCATCAGTAACCTTCAGGAAGTACTGATACAATGGTGACGTCAAGGATTGAGATGATGAGGTATGTTCTTTGTCCAAGAACGTACCTGATAGAAATCAAAGATACTAGTTAATTTGGGATCCAGCCATACAGCGTTGCCTGCACTCTTCCCGAACTTCTCGCCTGTGGAGGTGGTAAGCAATGGCGTTGTCAAGCCAAAAGTAGAGGTCTCGTGGCCAGATGAGCCAGGATTCCCTTGACGTCCAATTAACTCGAGACCAGCTAGCATGTTTCCCCACTGATCAGATCCCCCAACTTGGATATTACAGCTATGATGTTTATATAGATGATAGAAATCATAAGCTTGAAGTAGTTGGTAGGTGAACTCGGTGAAGGATAATCCTTGCTGGGACTCCAACCGAGCCCGGACACTAAGTTAGAAGGGTAAGAAGATGTGTAAAGGGAAATGATACGACAACACACCTCTCTCGGCTGAGCATGGCATTGATCCGAACATGTTTTCCCACTTCCCGAAGAAAGTCGAGCATAGCGAACTTATCGTGCCACATAAGGTTGCTCAAAATGCTGGGACTTTGCAAGGACAACGTTGGGGAGTCGTTGTGTTCCAATCTACTTCGAGCGTAGGCTGATGCACGTTTGAAAAAGAGTTGAATACCCTTTGTGATTGATGCGGCATTATCCTCAACTTGTTGAATATTGGCCTGTGAACGCTCGGTCGATCGTCCAGAGGGATCACCAACTTGGCCTGTTGCTGCGCCTATCTGCAAGGAATTAGTATGTACACATCCTGATTGATGTACAATCACACCAGTGGAATAATCCGATGTCCTCGAATCTGGAAATGCAACAAAGTCATAAATGGAAGCAAGTGACCGATGTGGAGGGAGGAAGCGGTGGGGTCCACGCCGGAGTATACAGTTTGAGGTTTCAATTGTAGCGCTTGTCTTAAGGCTTCTGGTCTATTATTTATTGAGTCTGGATGCTCTCGTTCCTGGTGTAGTACAATTACCTTGTGACATTTTGAACGAGGCCACGATATTCAAGTTCATCTAAGAGGGAGACATTGTGAAAGAGGCGGCACGTGAATAATTGATGGCACTGTCGAGGAGACAGGCGTATAAGATGCCGAGCAGAGCAAGACAACATCGCGCGCGTGAAGTTTCTAATCACATGAGTGATCACGTTGTAACCTGAAACGGAGATCGCCGAATACTGTTACAGTTTTCGTAAATAAGGTTGCAGTTACGCGGCAGGCGACAGAATCCCTCAGCACATACCGCAGATAATGGGCTGTATGTTGACTGCTGCCCTTATTCTGACATCGCTGCTGACACCGCCTTGAATAGCTAACAAACCTCGTGGACTTCAGGCCGCCCGGAAGCTTCGCAACTCTCGTCGTGAGAACCGTTGGGTTCGTTCCTCAGGGCAATATATTCCAATGATGTCTGACATCTCGACCATCCTTCTAGGCGGATAAAAGTTACAAAAAACGCACCTTGGGAAACACTTACAAAACATCACCTACTGGAGGTTCTTCTCACGCAAAGGGCATCGTTCTCGAGAAAGTTGGTGTTGAAGCCAAACAACCTAATTCTGCCATCCGCAAGTGTGTGCGTGTACAGCTTATCAAGAATGGAAAGAAGGTCACCGCCTTTGTCCCTGTAAGTTATTTATTTTGTCCATGTCTGTGGTACTGACATTGGGAAAGAATGACGGTTGCTTGAACTTTGTGGACGAGAACGATGAGGTTCTCATTTCTGGTTTCGGCCGCAGTGGTAAAGCTAAGGGTGATATTCCCGGAGTACGCTTTAAGGTTGTGAAGGTATCTGGTGTCGGCCTTCTTGCTTTGTGGAAGGAGAAGAAGGTATGATGTATAATTGTTGTTCCAACGTATCCTCTGACTCGCCTCCACAGGAGAAACCCAGGTCATGATCCCTTATTGTATATCTCCTTTTCTCTGTCGACGTCCATCAACATGATATAATATTTCATGATCACACTGTATTGCTTGCCACGCCACATGAGAATCCAGTTCACAAAAATCTCATTCGTGAGAGTATGATTACCCTTAGCATCTAATGGCTTCCCTATTAAAACACTTTCTCAAAGTATATTCTCATGTCGGCTATTCTGCTCCCCCAACAGCGTGTACCTCTACCACTTCCATCCCGTGTCAAGGTGATGACTGACAAGGGTGCACCCAAGAGAACTCGTGCTCTTGTTCTTGCAGGTTTAGACCCCGACTATCTGAACAAGCTTCTTACAAGACCACCTCCACCTATTCCTGATAAGCGCTCGCAAGGACCGGAACATGAGCTTGGTGTTGCCCCTCAACTCCCACCTCGTCGCGGAATTCCGCCAAAACCACCAGCTTCAATACAGTCATTTCATTATCATGTACCAAACAAGCATCTCCACCAACCATCTGAATTTGGCTATAAGATCCAAAGTGACGCAGACAAAGGACTATATCATAATCCTGGGTGTGGTGACAATACAGCCAGAGAAGTCCTGAGCGCTACCGGTGGGATTTATTCAGCAGGAACATGCATCAAGTGTCATGATTTTTCAATGGTCGATACACATGCCACGCAATTTCCGCGACAGTATGTCAGTTCCCTGGATGAACTGGCACATAATCTCACGGGACCATTCATATACGAAACAGAGAAGGCACGGGCGATTTTCACTTGGCTGCACCATAATATATGGTATGACACACAGTCTTTCTTCACCGGAATCGTCAGATCTGCTACCCCGGGCTCGACCTTATCATCTGGCTTGGCTGTTTGTGATGGTTATTCGGGACTTTTTGTAGATCTTGCTGGGAAAGCTGGATTGCAGGTGTACAAGGTGAATGGCCACGGCAAAGGTTTCGGCTATCGAGACCCTGTTCCCGCGGAGCCTATTCCGGAGATGAGCACCAATCACGCTTGGAATTGCGTCCTCATGGATGATGAATGGCACCTGATAGATGCTACCTGGGGTGCTGGTGTACTCAATGGCTCAACCTACGAGCAGCGTTTCGACCCATCTTGGTTTACTTCTACCCCTAAGGAGTTTGCGAAACGTCATTTCCCTTCCAACCCCATCTTCCAATTAATAGCTGATGAAGACGGAGGTCTATTGGTATGGGAAGATTATATCTTGGCTCCACCGGGCCCTATCATTTTCAATGATTTCCATCGGCTGGGATTCTTGATTGACCTTCTCCAACCAGTATCAAATGTTATTGAAAAAGGACAGACGGTGACGTTCACCTTGTTTAAGCGCTGCGAACATATGACGAACAGTGAGGGCGACAACTACATCTATGTCCTTCTGGTTCCCGGACACAAGCCTATACCCCTACATCCGAATGCAGAGGGTGGTTGGAGTTTGACTTATTTGGTGATGAATGAAACTGAGTTATCTCTGATGTTCATCACAACAATAGATGGACGGGACGCAAAAGGGGTTGGACTCCGAGGGTTCGAAAATGCCTTGGGGCGGAAAGCCATGTCTTTCGGAGGATTAGCAAAATGGACGGTTGTTGAAGGGTCTAGGAATAGAATGACAGGTTTATATTAGATATCCATATGGTAGCTCGACGGACCAAAACTGCGTCGGCATACATAGCAAAGTATTTCACATGAAGCGTACAGCCATACATCTCGCAACCGGATGACCCACTGGCTCGCAATTTTGTAGCCACTCTAAGCCGTGACTATCCCTTGTTTGCCAAGGTAGCGCTTGAGGTCTGAAATCAATTCCAGCTGCTCTTGCACTGTAAGATCGCTAACGATGATTTGAAGTATCGAACCAACAGTAACATGGTGTATCCGGATGAGGCTGCTGTAATATACATAAGTAAACACACCCATAAGGAACCTATAATGTCTGTTAGATCCCGTTTCATAGCTAGGCAGGGAAAATCACTCACTGACAATCCATCCGATCAGTCATCCCACCGTGGCCAGGGATACTGTGACCAAAATCCTTAATGTTGAAAGCACGTTTGAAGCCAGACGCAAAGAAGCCTCCAAAGGGAGCAACAAGAGAAGCGAAGCACGCCATTAACAGTAAGTGTATATGATAAGGGGTATATGAGATGGAAGCAATCGATCGATTAAACTTTTGACATGGATCAGATACTCATCGCGGGAAATGGACTAAGAGACACACCACAATCGTAAGGATCAAGGAGAACGGTCGCCACAATGGCATCTCCTGCCAGACAAAGACTGGGTTAGGTTTACACTGGATGGAGCTCCAAGCGCTCACGCCCAAGTCATGGACAGGGCAAATCATATAGTTGAAGCGCATGAAAAAGCTACCCCAGCAAAGTGCGAAAACAACGGTGCTGAAGAAAGCACCGACGAAGCCTTCCACGGTCTTCTTAGGCGACAATTTGATCAGAGGTGTGCGCCCGAGAGTTATACCCCAAATGTAAGCAAAGACGTCGTTGCAAATGACAAGAGATGCAGGAACCCAGAGCCAGATTAATCCCTCAAGGATGTTGTTCACAATGAAGTGACTTGAGAAATACAATTCAGACGATTGAGCTCTCTGAAAAAGACTCAGAGCATACCTTGAGACGACAATCATGAGAAGGGTCATGTGGACCCAGCAAAACAATCCGAATTGCTGCTTCAATGAACCCCGCTTCAACGACATAACGAAGCCCATGAAACCAATAATATAGAGGGTAAAACTGATCATGCGATGATTTGTGACGAACGGTATCAGATGCGCGTCCGCAAATACAACATGCTGAGGGTACGTTCAGAGAGAGTGTTCGGGTACTATAGATAACATACCTTGAAGTAATAAATGATACTTTCCCCGTAAAGAAAATAATTAGTGACCGCAAAGAAATACCAGTTCAGGGTTTTGCTCCAAGGATCCCTGGCCTTGACAGTGCCTCTATTATGAGGGTCACTTTCTGTCATTGCAAGGGAAAAGAGAGCTGTGACTTCGCGATATACAAGAGTCTGGCATGCCATAACGAGGAGGATCATGTATACATGCCCCAAAAGTAACAGTCCTTTCCGAAAAGACATCATATTCCCAGTCAGACGTAGAAAGACTGAAAAACTTACCGATAAATCCCCCAATCATAATCAGTGTCCATACCGTTCGTTGGAACAGATTCTGTCGTTTCTTTTTTTTCTCAGCCTCTGCTGCAAATTTTTCTGCAGACTTCGGAGGCGGAGTAATAGAAATTTTTGCCCGAGGTGCAGGCTGCTCAATTGATCCTGTTTTAGACTGAGTCTTTTGGAATTCCTCTCGGGGATAAGTCGGGAGCGCAGGCACCTCAGGCTCAGAGACTGGAGGTGTTGGTACTACCGGTATTTCAGGTTCAGCTCCAACTTCTGATTTTGCTTCAGATTGTAGAGTAAACGACGTGTCTATAACATCTGAAGTCGACGAAGAGACAGCAGCAGCTTCAAGGACTAAGTCTTTGTTCAAGGACTCATCGGATGAACCCTGAAGTTCTGCTCGTCGTTTTCGTGCCTCTGCACGTTGCTTTTCCTTTTTTTCCTGTCGTGCTTGTCTCGTAGCCTTCCTGAGAGAAGATTTTGACGGCTTGGCTGTTGCAGGTATGCTGTAAATGTATTCAAAAAAATCGAAATGGAGTATGTTGCCGCGTCTAAAAATACCTGTCTGAAGGCTCCTCAGCAACTTCCTCCTCTGCCGTATCTTCTCCGGACTCGACATTGAGGGCAGAGAATGCAGTCTGAGTGGCAAAAAGGTTACGAGGGTCAGTCTGCCTGTTCATGACAGGGTTCGTGTTTGGTGACAGATTCAGAATACGAATACGTACGTGACACGACCCCTATTTGCTAGGGACGCGCTAACACTACGCTAACACTACATACGCACGCAAGTCCTCGTCGGGGACTACGACAGTAGCTTTCCTCAATTCATGGGTCCGTTGTACTTTCATTATCCTCTCCATGTAATTGGCATGTCAAAATCATGAGGTGCATATAGTTCTTTGGGCATCTATGGCTGTATTACAGCTGATTATATACCCTGTAAGCTCTAACGTAGTCTTCGGAGCATAGAGACGACTGATGTCAACCCCATTGCAGTTTTGGTTCTTTCCGGCAGCTCAGGTGTCTGCTAGCAACAACAGGAGTGCGTGGTCATTAACAGTGTCTGCTATTTCAATGCCGAATTGAGCATATCTGTTTTTGACAAGATCGAATTCCTTGTACTGCATTTGGGAGGCAAAAAAATGGGCTTCAGATAACAGGCCACCTAGCCAATTGATACCTCACAAAGTAGCTCGAAAAATCAAAGTGATGGCTACTTTTCAAAATGAGAGTACGATAACACCTCGATCATCGATCATCGAGGGACAATTAGTAGAGCTACCCAACTCGGGTGGCTCAATAAATAGTAGCCTCTATAAACGAACACCGGTTCAGAATTTCCAGTCCGGCTCAACCTCCATAGCCCAAGGAACTAGGAAGATTGTATCAGTTCTTCAAGCCCGAGGTAAAAATATAGCGAAACAAGCGACCTACATTTAGAAATCAATGTTTTTGAGAAGATTTTTTCAATGGGAACAGTATGTATTTGACACCACGCAGCAGTGATCCTGTCAACTCATAAATAAACACCCAATCTTTGGAAACGAGACATACCGAGGGTCCAGATAATTGATTTTACTGGATTCGTTTATATATCAATGGTGTGATATCTATGTTCACGGACAACTCACCTAGTCCCCAACGCAATCTCCTTGGTCTCATCTCGATCGATTATCTGCAGCTTAGAGGCTTGGATTCTCTCAGTGAGCTTGTCGATCATCTCCTCTATCTTCTCAGTTGATTTCTCGCGTTTGAGCGTCGCCTTCTTAGTACCACGCTCTTCAGAAAGCCTTTTGAAATTCTCTTTGATGATAGCTATACGCTCTTTGAGAACGCTTTCATCATGAGGTTGTTTGCCCTCCTCGGAGAATTTCTCGTTATCTCGGACAAACTTCTTTTCAGCCTTTTCAATTTCCTTCTCTTGTAGTTGGTTTTCATGCTCCACGACCCATTCATCCTCAAGGTCAGACTCATCCTCTGTATACTTCTCACTCCTCCTGAATTTGGAGTCAAGAGCAAACAAAGCGTGACGAAGCTTCATGCGTTCGTACTTCAATGCACGATGCTAGATTAGTCTGGAATGAGCACAGGCAATGATGACACAATGAAAAATGAACTTTGTTCCGCATCCGTTCCATCGACTGATCGTGCGTTTTGGGAGCGGTCCTCTGATGGTTACACAAGATAGCAACTTCACGATTGGCCTTGTTGTAGGAGTTCAGTTTCTCTTGAAGTGTTGCATCGGCAAGGTGTTGCTCGTCAAGTAGGCGCTGGAATGTGATTGAAGCATTGAAGGTACGGAACACTTTCGCAGTCAGGCCCTTCATCTCATTGTTGAGATGCTTATTCAGGGAGCTCGTCTAAGGGCAGCGTCAGCACACGCTCCATGCGTTTCAGGAACAGAACATTCTTACATTCACTCGGTCAAATAGACTATCCTCGTCATTCTTGTTTCCCTTAAAGATTCGAATGTTCTTAAACACCTGAGATTCAACCTGAACGGAGTTGTAATACCGGATAGAGTCTTTACCCAAAAAATCGAAGGTGATATTATCTGGTGCTTCTAACGTCACATGCTCACAGCGGAGTGAACAACAACCCACGGTGTCGGCCTCATCCTCGCCCTTCTCATTCCCAGCACGAAGAGCTAACTTGTCGATGAAGTACATAGCAGTTGCACGCTGTCGGTCTGCCATAATTTTGGACTTGAGGTCGGCTTGATAATTAAGACGAATGCGGTCGACATGTATCTAGAACTAGGTTCAGAACATTCTAGTGAGCGTGTTCAGCGACACAAGCATACCTTAAGTTCACGGGCCTTCTCAAATTTTTGCATGTCACTCTGTCCCTTCAATGAACTGCCCGCGGCGAGGAAAACGTACTTGTGGTTTCCATTGATGTTCTCAGTCCAATTTGCTAGCCAAGTCACAGTGTTGTCATGCTGAATGGCCTTCCATTTTCCAGGAACGTTTGGAACGGGTATTGGGGCATCCTTCCCAATGTTGAGGGTGATATCTTCGGGCCTGACTCGGAGCTTTCACATCGGTCAGCCTATAACCACGAGACCTAGAGGCAAAGCTAACCTTGAGTGCACCTTTCTTTGGGTGCTCGCCGCGTCCGCGGAAGAGACCTGGAGGCTCAACTCGGAAATTGCCAACTTTCTCTTTGCGACCATCCAAGAGACAGTGGGTGTACTTGGCTTCCATTTCTTCTTTTACCTTCTTGGCTGCTTTTTTCTCTTCTGATGTCATAGCTTTTTTCTTTGCCTTTTCTGATTCAAAGTATTCAAACATTGGGCGGAAATCACAGGAGTCAAACTTGAGTATATTGACACTATTCCGCTGAGGGTAGACTGAGCAGACGAAGTTGGATAAAATAAGGAATACGCACCGGAGGATATTCTGTCATGATGTTCTTCCAGTCATCAAAAAAATTCTTGTTGAATGTCGGATCCTGAGCATGTTCGGTTCCAAGCATTGCAGCATAGAAGCCAGCAACTTCCTCAGCCTCGGGTGGAAGATCAACAGGTTTTCCTGAGACGCTCAGACACAATCCAAGTAGTAAGGAGCTGAAAAACTCACCATTATACTTCATTTTTACGTTAGGTGGCAGTGGCTCATACGGCGGAGGAAAAATGACACCAAAATGTTCAAGTGTTGTCCATTTAGATGATCCATCACCATTCGGATCCTGCTCCCACCACTTGAAGACAATTTTTTCTTCTTCCTCTTTCTTTACTCTCCCTCTTACAGAGGAACTTGCTAAATCCTCTTCCTTCTTGGCCCTTCCCCGCTTCTTGGGTTTCTGTACGTCTGATCCTGATGGCTCCTCTTGAATGACACCACGGCCTCTCGCGGCCGCTTTCTTAACGGTAGGTTTGTCGTCTTCCAACTCTTCATCTGTGGGACGCTTATTGTTGATTTTGCCTGCCTTTCGTGACATTTTCTTGCTTGGAATAGGTTTATCCTCTTCGCCAGAGGTTGGGAAAGACATGTCTAGTGCCTGCTTGACCTTCTTTTTAGGAGGACTTGTATCTTCGCACTCTTTGCTCGGTATACCCTTGCCATTTTGCTGCCTGGACTTGATGGGCTTGGCAGGTGAAGAAGCGAGGGGGATATCATCATCACTAGAAGAGGATTCGGCTATTAGAGCCTGCTTCCTCTTTCGAGAAACCCTTCCGGGCCTGTGTGAGGCCTGGGACGTCAACATCGAAAGATCAAATTCAAAATGAACCGAGCCAAGGTGATATGACTATAACTTACTAGGGGCTCATCATTGCTCTCGCTCATTTCGTAGTCCTCTTCTTCCTTGACGTGTCCATTCGTCTTGGAACCATTCACATGATTCATTCCAATAACTGAGGATTTGGCTGTAAGCGGCCGGTCATCGTCCGAGAACATGGCAGAGTCTGCAGACGTGCTTGGTCTTTAGTACAAGAAACGAGTATAACAAGATGTAATTGTGCGGTTGGCCAGCAACATTAAGTCCTGAGAACCGGCCCTAATCTGGCAGGTCACGCCTCTGCCTTGATTGTAAGTAAACCATTTACATTCAACAGCAGCCTAGTGCCTCTGTGGGTCGAGCTGACCTTTCTTCGTTCGTCTGAAGCTCACCTCAGTTATCTTGTGTCACAGCTTCTTGATGTCAAACCTCCCGCTTTTCAGAGATCCATGGGCGAAACGAGACGCTTGGCGCCATCATCCTGTCTTTCAAAAGAGCGTGATGTTCCGAAACCTCTTCCCTGGCTTTGGCATTGCTGTCGTTGCATTCTCGGCATATGTCCTTGCAGACAATTTCATTTTTAATTCGGGTCACAGCGAACACCACTAGTGTGAGCCCGTCATCTCATACTCGACACTTGAAGGCTGAAATTGACATTCTAACGCTAAGGTTCTTATCACTACCCAATTGTTCCGATTGGACCGTAGGATAAACGATTTATTTAATTAGTATCGCAGCCATTGAACTTTGGTTGTTGTCGTCATGCACGTGGAATATCAGGTCTTATTGGCTGGAAGAGGCAGGCCTCTCAACCAATGCACCTTGAGATGAGAAATGACTACGAACTAATCATACGCCAATTCAGGCCAAATTCTTGTAGTGAATCATGCCGGCCACTTAAGCGTAGGTAGGGGTATGTGATCCAATTAAGCACTATGACAGTCCATATATTTCTCAGCAATTATCTTCTCCGTGAACCGCGGGCCATTTTCTCATTCAAACTTTAATGCAATTCAAGACCGCAGCTGATTTTTTTCCTCTTCGGTTCCACTCTTCTCGATGAAAGCGATGGCCACATCTCGACCTATATCTAATTGCCATTTGTCCTAGATTTCTGACGTGTGACCAGAACAAATCTTTCGCCCCATTTAGATAAAGATAGGAAAATGCGTGCACACCGAATTCGAAGCGGGTCGGATTAGACAAATTGAGATAGACACTTGAGAGCTCTTATTGCATCCTCCTTATCTCTATTTCATGAAATAGTCAGGATGGTCTCGAGATAGAAGATATGACAATGACTTTTCGGCAAGCGAACTTAGGGTGTTGACAACATCAAATATTTAGGTCGCCACATCTGGCAGTGGCAATGCCTCTCAGATCCTAGTCGATGGCACCTGGCAAACTGACGAAGGCTAGATAATTGTATGTAAACATGGTCCTGAGCGACCTTCCTGTGCTGCAGCCAAACCAAATATGCTCAATTGGAACCGGCCATCATCCCTTTTAGCAGTGTGTCTACCCCATTCAGTTTCTAACTCCTTCAGTGTTAATACCCTCAACCCTTCGACGTGTTCTTCTTGATTAAAGCAGTCCTGGGAATATCACTGAGGAAGGTGAAGGATGAAACAGCATTGAATGCTCATACAAATCAATCAACATGAATTGATATTTATGTATAAGTTCTCTCACTACGACCAAAATCTCAAACCGTACAACGTGAGATCAAAGCTCCTTCAAAACTAGGAATAGAACCGAGTTGATCCCACTTTGAAGATACCGGATAGCTTACCGTAGGCGATTTGAGGCAGGATAGCAGACTTGAATGCTAGATCTTCTCGATGTCATGAAACCTCAGATGACCTTTTGCTTCGTATAGATAAGCAAATGAAAGCTACATACCAAATGACGGTCCACTGTGATGGTACCGCACAAATTATATGGTGAGCATGAGGGAATAGAACAAGTTCAAATTGTCACCAGAAAGTCAGCCCATGTGGACATCTTTTACCTACTGACTTGCGCCAGATGCTTATTTTACATTCGTGTCCTCCAGCGTTTAGACTATAGGCAGTTTCTCGCGTCTATGCCGGAGATGTCAGGTCTTGCCAGAGTCTCATTTGACGTTCTATAGATAGACAGATCAAAGTCACCATATCTGAAATCTATCTTATGTAATAGGCTCATTGAGTTTGCTGACGATGAGCTACGAAGTAGAATCCTCTCCAGGATGATGGAGGCTGAAGGAAGCGGCAAGATATTTTTATCAGCATTTTTGTGAGCATTATCTGAAGAAGGAGATAGATGCAAACATTGCGCCTCGGGTGGGAATGGGGATGCACATGACATGTTTTTTTTTGGATTCAGCATTTATGTTCCGCAACAAGCAAACTATTGCTGAGACGTGGAGGGCCTATACAGGGCCCAACGGCATGTGATGGAAGGAGGGTGTGGGCAAAATTTGCTGGACATGACATGGTGATACCAGTGTTGCTACGCTACGGGAATCATAAATTTTCGGATGTGCTTTATGTTCCTGATATGTTCATCGAATTCATGATCATTCTGATTAGGATGCTAATCAGGATTTTGAAATATTCCTTGTAGTAGTAATTGTTGTTGAGTATCATGTGTCTGAACGGCTTCTCATCCTCAGTATCAAAATTACTGCGAGATGCCCATGCACATTATGCGCATAATTTGCATGATATCATTACCACGGGTATCATATTCATTTTCTTGGAGTCTGATTTCCGGAGAACTTTTTACGGAAGGTCGTTGATGATGCATCAAATGGTGTCTAAATTCGGATCCAGTATGAAACCGGAATAGGATAGCAATGCGAACCGAATTGAAGAACAGATCTCCGGTTGATGAAGCATAGGCATAAAGATAAGATAAGATTTGAGTTCTCTATTTGCATTCGAAGGAAGACTTCTTCGAAGACTTCCTCAGGCTGCTCTATGCCGAGATGCCGAGCACGAATTTGGGGGTCTCCCAGATTCCTATGGGAAGTCACCCTGTGCAATGGAAAAAAGACCAGGGTCTAGGCAATAATTTGGTTCTTTGGACCGAATTCGTTCGACCTAGGCACACAATTTTTGTACTTGACCGAACCGCCTCTTCGTATAAATTGGAACAGTTCCTGGAGTATCAGTCAGATCAGACAACTCCCACCTGTTTCCAATGTTCCATTCCATAGCGTCGTACACAGGGATCATCTTTGATCTCGGTGACGTTCATGAAGCATAGGCATAAAGATAAGATAAGATTTGAGTTCTCTATTTGCATTCGAAGGAAGACTTCTTCGGAGACTTCCTCAGGCTGCTCTATGCCGAGATGCCGAGCACGAATTTGGGGGTCTCCTAGACTCCTACGGGAAGTCACCCTGTGCAATGGAAAAAAGACCAGGGTCTAGGCAATAATTTGGTTCTTTGAACCGACCTAGGCACACAATTTTTGTACTTGACCGAACCGCCTCTTTGTATAAATTGGAACAGTTCCTGGAGTATCAGTCAAATTAAACAACTCCCATTTCCCTGTTTCCAATGTTCCATTCGTTAGCGTCGTACACAGGGATCATCTTTGATCTCGGTGACGTTCTCTTTAAATGGTCTGCAAATACCACTACTACAATATCTCCACGAACTCTACGGTCAATACTCAACTCTCCTACTTGGTTCGAGTATGAACGTGGGCAGCTTGGGGAAGCCGACTGTTACGCCATCGTCTCATCAGAATTTGATGTGTCCGTAGAGGAAGTTCGCCGAGCTTTCCAGGATGCACGTAATTCTCTCCAGGCAAACCACAACCTCATCCATCTCATTCGTGAACTCAAGGCTCAGTCTAACGGTGGTTTGCGGATCTATGCCATGTCCAACATCTCTCTTCCCGATTGGGAGGTCTTGAGAACCAAGCCTGCTGATTGGTCAATATTCGACGCGGTCTTCACGTCTGGAGCTGCCGGAGAACGCAAGCCTCATTTAGGCTTTTATCGCCACGTTATCAGTGCTACTGGTCTGCGTCCTCAACAGACAATATTTGTGGACGATAAGTTCGAGAATGTCCTTTCTGCACGTTCGCTTGGTTTCTGTGGAATTGTGTTCGAGAAGGAACTGACAGTCAGGCGTGCGCTTCGAAATCTTGTTGGGAATCCCATTCAACGTGGGCGCGAGTTCCTAAGGCACAATGCAAGAAATTTCCAATCTGTAACGAAGGCGACACCCACCCAGGCGTCAGTCGTGGTCGAGGAAAACTTTGCTCCACTTTTGATCCTCGAGACTACTGGCCAGAAGTAAATGTCCCATTACGCCAGTTTAACTATATCTAGTCTCATGTTGATGATTAGAGAACTAATTGACCTCATTGAATGCCCCAGAACCTGGAACTTCTTCAAAGGTATGACATATCTGACATTAGGCACTTGATGGCCATTGAAAACCATATGGACTGATCAAACGTAATCTCTTCTTTTCGGTTTGGTCCCATCCAGGAAAGGGTCAATTAACTACAGAAGAGTTCCCACCCGATCTCGATACCACATCTCTTGGTCTCACTGTACTAAAATATGATAAAGATACCGTCCACTCAATCATGGACGAGATGTTGAGATACGTCAGTACTGACGGCATCATTCAAGTGAGTAATTCATGTTGACCTGAAATCAACGATCGTCGCGGGCTCCTGTATTGACGCATTGCCTAGACCTACTTTGATCATCGTCGACCACGATTCGACCCTGTCGTATGCGTCAATATTCTACATCTATTTTACACCTACGGCCGTGCGTCTCAGCTTCAAAAAACTCAAAAGTGGGTACACGAGGTTCTCATGAACCGTGCTTACTTGGAGGGTACTCGTTACTATGAGACGCCAGAATGTTTCCTCTATTTCATCAGTCGGCTTCTCTCCAGATCAGGAGATCCAGATCTCCATGCACTACTCAAACCTCTGCTCAAGGAGCGGGTCCAAGAACGTATCGGGGCTGAGGGTGACTCCTCGGCACTCTCAATGCGTATACTAATTTGCGATTTTGTCGGAATTCGAGACGAGATTGATCTCCGGAAACTTCTTGCTTTGCAATGTGAAGATGGGGGGTGGGAAATTGGGTGGATATACAAGTTCGGGTCCTCGGGTATTTGTATTGGCAACCGTGGATTTTCTACGGCGCTTGCTATCAAAGCTGTTGAAACAATGTCGCAAGTACTGCAGCCTAAGCACAGACACTCGGAATTTTCGATGTCGACTCGAGTTGGTGGAAGTCGGGTTGGTGGAAGGTCTCATTTGCGACCTCAGAGTGAAACTTTCAGGAATTTATGACCCGGGAGTTTTTTTTTACCCCATAGGTCTATGTCTGCTCTGTATCTTTGTTGCAATATCTTGTATGTATAGGCTGTTTGGAAAAGGGATAATTTTCGGGTACATAGTTCTGTAATTACAAAGTAACATTTTTTTTAGTATAGTGTGATTGTTCATCCACGAAGATAGCGAAGGTAAACGGGGTTGTTTGTCTCTTCTACATAGAGATAACCGAGTTTTTGTAAATACGCATCAAAGTCCTCGTAATCGGTCACCGGGACCTGAACACCCGCAAGTATCTTTCCAAGATCTGTCAGGATGCATCAGAGAATTCGACTGGCAAAATTGGCTGACAGGAACACACCTCCTCCATGATTACGGTAGTGGAATAAAGATATATTCCACCCTTGATGTAAACCTGTCAGAAACTTGCGCAGGGCACCGGGTTTTTCAGGGAAAGCTATGCATACTGTCAAGCCAAATTTGTGGACGAACGTGGACGTATCATACCGAATCTGAAGATACGCTCATTAGGGACCGCATGGCAACCACCGATCATGTACCGTGCGTGGCTCTTTGCTAGTTCATCATCACTGATATCGAAGCCCTGCATGTCTTCGGTTGCAAGAGACGAGAGGACCTGATGAACTTCGGTGGGCCGGTCAGAGGTGTCAAGTTTGAAGGATAAGAACACGTGAGCACGATCTCCATCTCCAGAAAGATTATACCGATAGACGAATTCTGTAACTTCGCGGGGATGAATGACTGAATGCAGGGCGATGAAACTGTAAGCAAAGAGAAAAGACTGAATTTGAGGAGCATGGTTGTCTCTGGGAGAAGAGACTTACCTTCCTGGTCTTTCGGGGATGTCAACACTGAGAAGTGCTTCGCGACCTTCGCCTAATTCAGCGCGTTCTGCGACGAAACGAAGGCGATCAAAGTTCATGTTTGCTCCACTGACAACAACTACAAATTTTTTATGAGCACCGACGAGGTTATTTTTGATGATGTATCGCTTGAGTCCAGCGAGGGCAAGCGCCCCGGCTGGTTCGGTGACAGAACGGGTATCTAATGTAATAGAGCTATCTGGTTCTCTGCTTCTGACTGAAAAAGTTACCTTCGAAGATATCCTTGATAGAGGCACAGATCTCATCGTTGTCCACGAGAACGATTTCATCCAAGAGTTGCTTGCAGATTCTGAAGGTTTCGGCGCCCACAATTTTGACAGCGGTACCATCACTGAAGGGACCAACTTCTGGAAGCGTCACACGCACACCGCTTGCGATACTACGAGCCATGGCGTCACCATCGAGGGTTTCGACGCCGATGACTTTGGTATGTGGGCTGCCGATGCGCTTGACGTACTCGGCGATGCCTGCAACAAGACCGCCACCGCCAACAGCGGCAAATATGGCGTCGATTTGGTCAGAGTGAGGAGCCTGCTTGAGTATTTCCGAGCCCACCGTTCCCTGGCCGGCGATGACGAGGGGATCATCGTAGGGAGGGACAAAGGCAAGTCCATGGATGTGGGCAAGACGAGCACACTCTACTTTTGCTTCGTCGAAATTATCGCCGTGTAGGACAACTTTTGCACCCAGACGGGCGACATTGCGGACTTTGATGGAAGGGGTGGCCTTGGGCATGACGATAGTACATGGGATACCTAAACGGGAACCAGAGAGAGCGACGCCCTGGGCATGATTTCCTGTAAAGGGGGGGAAAGATTGGGATCTAGGCTATAGATAAGATTAAGCACGCACACTGACCGGCGCTGCAAGTGACGACGCCTTTCCAGCGTTCCTCGTCGGTGAGATGGGCCATAAAGTTGTAAGCTCCTCGGATTTTGAAGCTAAAGACCTCGTGAAGGTCCTCGCGTTTGAGAAAGATGGAGTTGCCAAGCTTTGTGCTTAAGTTGGTTGCAGGAATGAGGGGTGTTTCCTGGAGGATGTCGTATACCCTGGCATTTAAAATCAATCTGAGATAATCGGGAGTGTTATCTGAGAGGAGGCAGTGCTTGCTGAGGCGAGGAAACGCAGGTTCCTTGGGTCCGCCTGTGGCGATGGTGTCCGGAGCGTTGGAGGTGTACTCGAGTGTGGCCATAACAGAGGCAGTCGAGTCGAGTCACGAGGTCAACAAATACACGTGATGTAATTAGCAGCACGTGCTCATCGGCGCACGATTATGGTCCGTGCGTTGTGATTACCGGAGACGCGACGGGATGGTCACATGATGCAGCAGACGGCTTCCTCTCGGCCATGGCGCAGGCGGCGACGATGGCGATGGGTCCTCCGTTGTCTCCCCGTGAAATCCGCCGCTCAGGACGTCGTTCGGCACCGTCTACAAACTCAAAGTCTCCAGACTCTGACCTCCCCCGACACAAGGACAACCCCCCAAGGCCACCCCAGTCGGCCCCGTCCCGTACAAAGCGGACACACGACCAGGAAGACCACCTCGACGATCGCAAACACTCGGCTTCTGCCACTCACTCCTCTGCATCCAACTCCAGCTCTGCCCCTCCAAAGGCTAAGCGCAAGAGCAAGGACAAACGACGCTCCAGCGCCGACATCGCTCTAGGCACCCTCCATGAGCCTCAAGACACCACCACCGCAGACCCCGCAGACGAAGAAGAGCAGGGAATTACTCGCTGTGTTTGTGGCAGCAACGGTTTGTTCTTCTTCGCCCTTATCGCCACACTCACTCACCCTCTTCCCCCGCAGGCGAGGACGAGACAGATGCTGGTGAATTCATGGTTCAATGCGAAACCTGCAAGGTCTGGCAACACGGACTCTGTATGGGCTTCGATTCAGAGGATCAGGTTCACGACGCCGACTACTACTGCGAACTGTGTCGCCCTGAGCTCCACAGCGAGCTCTTCAAGTGCGCTGCTTTATCCTCCCTCCTTCCAAGTTTTCTCTCTCATACCCATCCAGGCGATTGGCAAAGAAAGCGCGGCATACGTCTGCCGTCACCGCTGCTGCCGCTGCCTCACGCATATCCCGCTCCCATTCTCCTACCCATCTCCTAAAGCAGCCTTCCAAGAGGCGAAACACCATGAACAGTCGAGATGCCAATTTTGACGAAAGCCTGAAAGAGATCATCGAGGCTACTGCTGCGGAGGCCGCTGCCGCTCAGGAAAATGTCGCTCAGCAACAGCAGCCACTTGCCGCTCCCAATCCTGACCCAGAACCAGAGTCTGAGATTGGTTCTCATAACAGAAAGAAGCGGAAAAGAACAGATGACGATGCGTAAGCTCAGTTTCTGCTTGGTGACACTGTGCATTGGTTCATACTCCCCCAGGCCAAGCAAGAAGCGCACTAGATCATCTTCCAGCGTCTCTGATCAGCAGCCTCCATCTATTCCTCGCATCCCTTCCCCTCCCCCTAAATTTCCTACCCCTTTACATCCAAAAAAATTGATAAATAACACGGGAAAGCGGTTTGGCCGCAGAGCTGCCCCTGTCTCCGGCATTGTTGTTCCCCCTGCGCCCCTTGACGGGGACGAATGTGAGCAAGGCGCTATTCCGTCTGCTTTACTCACGTGACATTTCTTCCAGCAGTCCAGCCTGCCACCACCACCACGACGAAACGTCAAGGCGGCAATAGTCGTTCCAAGGGTTCTAGTGCTGCTAGACGGCCTCCCGTCTCCCATCCCACGTCTCATGGCAATAGCAGCATGAGCCAAGAACTAGGTTTGCGGAGAGGCCAATCTCACAGCACTACCGGCCAGGGCAATTCCGCTCTGGAATCGGCACGGACGTACCGGAATTCCCATGTTTATGTTGTTTCGCAGCAGCCTCTATTTACATCTTGGGGCCTTCCTGACTACCTGGCGCACCTTGAAGAGATGCTACCCACCAACATTCCACAGCCACTAGAAATCCAATCGGGTACCGCAGCGTTTAGCGGGAGAGGAGAGAGCATGGAGCGGATAATGGAACGCGGGGTCAAAGTTAAATGGCCCAGCAAGCGGATGAGTGTTGGGGATATGAACAAGCGGGTTCGGGCGTTAGTAGAATGGGTGGGCCGAGAACAGGCCAACGCGCTAGATCGCGAACGGCGGAAGGAAGCACTGGAAAAGGTGCTCAAATTTGAATTGGACATATCAGGGAAAGATAACAGCGGAATTGGTGATGACATGGCTGTTATAGATGGTTCTTCACTGCAGATTCCGAATGAGGCTCAGGGTAAAGCCGCAGACTCTGAGCAGGATTCACTGGTTGTTCCGGTGACCGTCCGGGCTGCCTCAATATTGTGGAATAGTGATAAAGGAAAACCATTGTCAACAATGAAGATGATGGAGGAGCTGATGGAGGAGCTGATTGGGTTCCAGGAGAGATTTGGTCCCGGTGCTAAAAGAGAAAGACGGATTGTGAGTTAGTAGGCGTTGTGTTTGTCTTGCTTCTTGGTTCGGGCTTGGCTTTGGTTTTCCTTTCCTCTGTCATAATGCTATCGTATATTGTTATATTCAGTCCGTGCCGTTTATTTAATCCTCGTTAGCTGGACCCAGGTCCTGAGCCCTGCAGTCCATATTTGGCATAGGCTTCCGGATACAAACATGTACGCCGATCTGTGATGCTCATGGCATGATCAATTTGATCAATTACTGTGTTTGAAAGTTTACTCATGGTTTCGAGCGACAAGAGCGTGTCTGTTATCTGCTCTAGCGATACACGCCAGCTACACTTTTCGGATTCGGACGAAGGCGATCTCGAGCATGATGATATCCGTGCCCTGGGAATCGAGGATAGTTTCTCAGCCAAGGATTATTCCTCTCGTATGGAAGAAATCATGGATAGTGATGAAGAGGGAGAAAGGGCCGGGTTCACACTGGACAGCGGCGTAGAGTATGCCGGCGTCGATGCTGCGGCTACTGTGTCAAACTATAGCGACAGGTTGAGAGAGGTCTTGGGTCAAGATGAGTCGACAGACGATGAGGGATGCGATGAGGATGTGCACATATCCAAGGTGACTGTGGACAAGGAAGACCATCTGGTATGTAGGTCTCATTTCTGTTACACTTGCATTGAACTGAACGAGAAAGGGTTTAGCCAGAAGGACGGGTACTTGATACAAATTCCGAAACCTCAACTAGCCGGCAATCACCACTACCAAGGACTATATCGCGTTCAATTGCACCCTCTTCAAGAATTGCGAAACCGTTCTTGCATCCCAGTGTTTCCCGTTTACGGTCCCGGTCTGTTTTTGCACGGACACCAGAATCTTCGTCAGTATCCTCATCGACCAATTTCGGCTCACCTTCACCTTCTCAGTTGCTCACGAATTCATCTTTGCATATCTCTTCTGACATCTCCAATGACACCTCTCAGTCATCCACCACACATTTGAGTACAGCATCCCAACTCCATTCCCACACACAAAATCATCGTGAATTCCTCAATGCCGTTTTACAAAGTACAGAAAACGAAGCCTTCAGATGGACAAGCCTGCACCTGATAGGCAAAGACTTGTTTGCAAGCACGGCTGTCAAGAAGGCGATGACGGTACTTGGTGCGAGAGGATTCAAGACGCCTACTGTGTTAGCTGCAAATGGGAGTGTGTGCATTGGGACATCGGATGGGAAGATACTTGTGTATGATTTTCGACAGAATCTGAGGTGCGTTTGTGGCGACGAGTCATCTGGTGAGCCTCGACCATCTCTTTTGTTCTTTCTCAAGTTTGCTCACCTTTTCCCCAGAAAGTCGCCATGGTGCGGTCACCGCACTCACACTTTCATACGACCGTACATGTGTGGCGGCGGGTTACTCGACAGGCTACATTCAGATATATAACCTTGCAAACCCAACTATACCGATCCGTTCCGTCCCGCCCACTTCCCTTTCCCTCGTTTATTCTGGTAGAAAAGAAGGTCACATTCAAGGTTCTCGTATCGTCAGTATCGGCTTTGTCGCAGGACGGCATACAGCGATTGTTTCAGCCGACGTACACGGTCTCGCGTTCTATCACACTCTCGGCAAAGTCCTCTTCGTTGAAGCATCTGACATTCTTCGAATTCTAGGTCGATATCCGGATCCTCAACCACCTCCCTCATCATCATCACTGCCTCGAGCAGAATCACATCCTGCTCCTGTCCATAGCACGCACACAACTCGAAACCGGAACCCTCACTATACCATTCTTTCTATGTCACCTTTACCTCTGGGAACTAGTCCACACCTCACAGATACCTATAGTCTTGTCGCTATGTTGACTCCGACAAAGTTGGTTGTGGTCGGGCTGAAACCAAGTCCGAAAACTTGGTTCAAGGTGGCCAGAGGTCTGGAAGAGGGTGTGCCATGGCAGTCTCAGACCAAGTGGAGGGGTTCTTTGGCTTGGTTCCCTAGTGTCTATCAAGATCCCAATTTCACTGGTGGGTTGGACACAAACAAGTTGATGAAGACTAGCGGAGACGGAAATGTAAAGGAAAAGGGAAAAATTGGGGAACAAGGAATATCAACTCCGCCTATGCTGGCGTTCGCCTGGGGAAAGTTTTTGAAGATTATCGAGGTTGAGGAAGTCAAAGTGCAACAAGTTCTGAAGAATGCGAAGACGGAGAAGGTGAGCGAGCTAGAGGTTGGTGCCATCGATTATAAGGACGTACTTTCGTGGACTGCAAAGGAAGAGATTTTGGGCTTGCAGTGGTTAAACTTTGAGGTGAATTTTCCATTCTCAAGTAATATATGACGCCGTTGATCTATCATTACAGCAACTGATTGTCCTTACAACGAACCAGATGGGAGTGTATGATTTACAGACATCCAAGATGATCGAGCGTATTGAATTTGATTCCTCTACACTCATGTCACCGACAACTGGCAATGCAGCAAATGGCAAGGTCAACGATCAGGATTCTGGGATGGAGGTTGCACACAGCATGCGCATATATAAGGGAAAACTTTTTCTGCTAGTGAGCAATTCCACCTTTCGGTTAAGTGAGCTTCCTTGAACCTATTAAAGGCCCGAGATGACGTTCGTGTTGGAACTCTTGTAACATGGGCAGACAGAATCCTGTCGCTTGTTAAGGATGGTGACTTTCTCAGTGCGATTGAACTTGCTAGAGCCTACTATCTGGACGAGGCCCCTGGGAATAGAAACGGTCTTCCCAAGGAGCCGAAACTTCGAAAAGAAGTCATAGGGGAAAAATTACAAGAGTTGATGGTCGCTTCCGCACGCTATGCCTTCTCCGAAGACAGGATGACTGACTCAACACACGTCACACCAGACGGAAGAGGTGTGGACAGGACGTCTCTATTCGAGAATCTTGTTACTTCATGTTGTCGTGCATGTATTGTATTGAACGACACCGATTTCTTGTTTGAGGAGTTGTTTCAAAAATACGACGATTGTGGTATTTCGGGGATTTATCTACGGCACCTGGAACCTTTTCTGCTGGATAACGAGATTCGATATGTCCCACCGCGGATCACGCAGAGGTTGATTAGCCTACACGAGGAAGATGGGCGATCAGACCTCGTGGAACGTGTGATATGGCATATTGACCCTGAGTGCCTGGATATCAACCAGGCCATTCAGTTGTGTCAGAAACATCACCTCTACGATGCTTTGATATATACATACACCCGAGCATTGAAGGACTATGTGGCCCCGATTGTCGAGCTCCTAGGACTCATACGAAGAGTGTTGAAATTCAGACGAGCAAAGGCTGAGAATGCTGAAGGGGACGAAGATGAGGAGGCTAGCCTAGAAACCATAATTCTGAACTCTTACAAGGTTTACCCCTATCTCTCGCATGTCCTCTATGGACTGACGTATCCCAGTGGGGAGCCTTTGCCAGAAGAAGAGGCGCTTCATGCCAAAAAGGATATATATACGTTCCTGTTCTATGGGCGATCGAGTGTATGGCCCCCAGGAGGAGGAACACTGATATTGACATCCGATGAGGAAGGCGGGGTCGAACCCACCTACCCTTATATTCGACAACTTCTTCAGTGGGATGCAGAATCATTCCTCCATTCCCTTGATATTGCGTTCGAAGATGCATATCTGCATGATGAAACTCAGACCATTAATAGGCTAATCATTGTACGGATTCTTCTTGAACTCATCCCTTCCTTACCTTCTGAAGACGCTACGTTCGTGCATATCTTCATCGCTCGAAATGCTCCTAAATACCCAAAGTTCCTCTCTGAGGTACTCGCCCCCAGTGTTTTACACAAGACGCTCGTCCATCTCACTTTGGAAGGCAAGTCCGAGAATAAGGAAGATCGACAACTAGCTGTAGAATATCTCCTATCGGCGTATAATCCCCACGACACTGAGAGCGTCATCGCGCTATTTCAACGTGCCGGATTCTATAGGATTCTTCGTACGTGGCATAGGAGGGACCAACGTTGGGAATTTTTGTTCATGACCTATCTCGATGACCAGGATATTGATCCTGCTATTGTGTTTGAGAAGTTGGATGAGGTGCTGGTCTCTGGGACAGAGACGAACAAGAAGGTTTTACCTTATGTGCTGACTTCTACTGTGGAGAAGTCGTTGGCACGTTTATTAGAGCTCGGAGTGCATGAAACAGCTTTGTTGGTGCAAAAACACCTTCCTCACCTTCATGAACGTGCCCTTGGGATTTTGGGTGACGCTGGGGAGGACGTCAAGAGGCTCACGTACCTCCAGGCTCTCATACCTCATGGGGACAGTGCTATCACTCAGTCTGCGCCATTCTCATTCTCAGCAACACCTGGACTTTGGCATATGTATATTGACCTCCAAAGCCGATTTGAACCCTCAAAAATTGTCGCCGTCCTTGAATCCCTATCTCATGACTGCCTAGATTGGGACGACATGATTCAAGTATGCGAAGATAATCAGGTTTATGATGCCGTTATCTGGGCATATGATGTTCGAAAAGAACCCCAGAAAGCACTTGACAAAGCTGTCGAGTACCAGCAAGACCTGTCATTACAAGTTGTGCAAGCTCTGAAAGAATTGTCTGCTGAATCACAGGGGAAAATTGATCAGGTCTTGAATTCATTGCAAGTCATAGGGCAGAGATGCGTCAAGATTTGTTTAGGAAGATCGCGCGAGTCTTCGGATGTCGATGTACCACTGGAAGATATTTGGTTTACGCTTCTCAACAGCCAAATTAATGTGCTACAGCTAGTCTCTGCTTGTCAGACTTCTTCTGGCCTTGACGAACGGGTGCGACACGAGTGCCTATCAGACCTTCGTTCCTCGGTGCAGACCACATTCAGTGCTCTTGTGTCGATAACTTCTACCTCTGTCGTCTCGTTTCCTCGCCTATTCAAACGCCTGACAAACTCGACAACTTCGTCTTTACATTCCCATTATGACGAGTTTCGTACGATCCTTACGGGTATGCTAGACTCATACCGTTCTGATCAGGACATGTTGACCATGGCTCAACGTCTTATGGAGCATGATTTATTCGACACGATGGTCAACTTGACTCGGCAAAAGGCGCGTGGATGGACGCTGGAACGAGGCGTTTGTATCAAGTGTCGTAATCCATTATCGAAGCAGCCAGTGAGTCAGAGCTCAGAGGAAATCCCGATTCTCCAAGTTATTGTAGCACGGACAGGGAAGGCATATCATTTTCAGTGTCACATGGACTAGTTGATATATCAAGAACATCTTGTAATCACAGATATCTCTCAGATGTGGGAGGTGTCTGAAGCGCAAACATATTCTTTCTGAAGTTACTAGGAGAGGAAAGTCCCGCTACTAAGGAGGTCCATTTCCCCAGGATCAGTGCATTGTGAAATCGTAATGCCGCACTCCGAGCAGGTCAGCAAGAATGGATATATGTCAATATGCAAGCCTAGTCCTTCGTATAATGAAGCGGTGCCTGGCCTCGATATGTTTTGTACTGTGATGTTTCCCGCTACTAAGGAGGATTGATTCATAGAGGAAGCGACCAGTCTAATTATTGACGAGTTGGATCCATCAAAGGACTCCATCAACAGATTCAGTTGAGTGGCATAAATGAATAGCATTTTCCCTAATCCATTAATGAGCTTGAGTTATTATTTCCCAAACGCGAAGTGAGCAGTCCACTACTTGAGTCCTTCAGTCCCTTCTTGTCCTTTAACCACCACCATCTCCCTTCGGGGGGTTCATATTTTACCTAACATCTCTCACTAATATTGTTGTTATTCACCATCCTCCTTTATCTCTTGCCTGTCCTCAGAGGCAGCAAATTTCTCTTTTATCTTATGTTCATTGTGTTGTTGGACACCTTCGACCTGGTGGAGGTTGCATGTCGTGAACCTCTGGGATTATGAGTTGGGTAGGCAGGTTTGGAGTTGCGGAAGGGTCCACTAGGCTCGTACTCACAGGTTCACCATAAGTCGGGTGTGGGTCCAATGGGGGGCGTAATGCTGCCGCTGGAGGCTATCAATGAACTATACCTATATGGAAGAGTCCCAGTACTCAAAATATGGGCAAGAGGTCTCACTCTTTGCCTTTACCATGTAGGGAGTCAATACTGGGAATGACAAAACATGGTTTGTCGGTAGATCGAATGAACTTGCCTGGGATCTACACAAAGAGTTTGCTCACTGTGCAGTCACCGGTACCTTTGAAAAGAGGTCTGACCAGAGTAGTGTCCGTTATCAAGCAGGGTACGCAATGAAGAACACTGGCTGTGGGGCACGATTTGTGGTCTTAGAGTGGAGTCGGCTGGTATACATATGTTGGAAGCTAAGTCCCTTCTTTTTCTATAATTAGTCCTTCTTTTCTTCGATACCTGTGCTTCTTTTGCCTCGTGCTTGAGTAGTGTAGGAGGTGCATTTACAACATGCATCGCAGGGTAGTAGTCCCTTGGCCCTCTTTTTAGCTACCACGGTCTGCCTACGCGCTCCATGTAATAAATTGATGATTTAAAAAAAAAAAACTACTCGAGTCCTTTCTCTTCACAAATACATTCAGGTATTTGATTTGACCCCACTGTAGGCCATTTGTGATCAAAATATAGTAAGAGTCAAGTCAGGAGACACACTGTGTTTGTTATACAGTGGTCGTCATATCACAAAAATATTATCACTCTGGTGATTCGGTAAGCACCACAATAAAGTTCGGCGGGTGATCATATGAAATCTCCGCCGTGGCTATAAATATGACTCCTGAGCCATGTTTCTGGGATATGTCGTAAATCTAAACGGAGATTCTCGTGACAGGTCCTTAGAATTCTGATATGGCAATTGAAATGTTCTGTTGTAGTGTAAAACCCATGGTCCAAATTGCCACTGTCCCCTGTTGCCAAGAGGCCACTAGTCATGGACATTCCAATTGATACTCAGTGCTAGAGAGTGTAGCAGCGTTTCATTCTGTCAGTACCAGGAAACGTATACTGTAAATCTACGTGGATATTAGGCCGCCACTGAGGTTTTTTCCGGAAAAAACCGGCTGACGTTTTTACTGACCGGAATGAATTATTCTATGCGAGTTCACCTTTGTTGTGACTGGATGATTTTCTGTAGGCATCTGGAAGTATGGTTGCCAATATGTCTTATGATGAGATACTTCATCTATCACTTCACTCAAAGCTTCTCTTGTTTGACAGGAGTAATTGTATAACCCCCACTATCTTTGACTTGCATTATCTCAAAATCTCATTGTATGGCCTTCAGTAATCCATGATAGAGGAGAAAAATGACAAGATGAATTGTAAACCCATCTTTGTCTCTATTCCACAGTAGACACCATCAGGAAAACATCTAGATATAATATTTAACCTGTATCCATGAAAGGCTATAGAACATCTAGGGAAGTCTGTGTGCCGTAGTAAGTTGTTTTAGAGGTACTCTTAGTTCGTACTTCGCAGGGACTGTGATCGCGCACCCTTTGCCTGTTACGGAGTCATGTATCTACTTGGCATAATGGTAGCAGGTTTGATAAAAATAAAAAAAATCTAGGGAAGTCTGACAGCCATATTGCAGGTACACTTTGCTCACTGTCTTTAACTTTTGTGGACAGCTGAATTGTGTTGCATTGTATTTCAGTCGGTCTACTCTGTTCCTTTCTGCAGCCAGTTAAGTTGTGTTGAAGTTAGTCCACTCCAATTTTGTTATTTCGGCTTTTCCCGACCCAGCCACATGTGACAGGAACTAACAAACTAACTAATTTTGGGCTTGGCAGATGAGTCCATAATTGAACTCTATCTTATTTCTGAGGATATGTCCGGTCACCGATCCCTCACACAGCGAAGCACCTCTCGTTGATTCAACAGATCCGTCATCAGCGCCGTGTCAAACTAGATGCCGCAGAGTTATGTGGGACGAGCAGTGCAAGTTATTTCCGAAGGCCCACATCAACTCGCCTTAAATTGCCCACCTCCATTGAGCAACAGTAGGAATTTGCTCACCCCAGGTAAATGTTATCCTTTTCTTGAGTTTGGCTGGATTAAACGAATTGCCAGGTCTTCAACTATGAGTAATGCTCCTGTTGATTCCAAACTTTGTTCAATTAATCGGCTTCCCCCTGAAATCTTGGAGGAGGTCTTTTTCCATTGCGTCCCTCCTTTCCAATCACCCTCATACAAAATAGCTCCGCTGGTCCTTTGTCTAGTGTGCTCCTCTTGGTATGACATTGGGCTGCAGTCATCTCGCCTATGGAGCAATGTCACCATTGACATAATGGATTTAGTGTCCAGAATCCCTACGGCCCCTGGAGAAAACCCAATCTTTCCAACGATTGAGTTTCTTCAACGTTCCAGAGATTATCCCTTGTCGATCCAGCTGACAGTATCTTCGCCTTCTATGTTCGACCACCCGGAATGGCAATCGCAGTCTGACTTTATTTTGGGTCAAATACATGGCCGTATCCGAGAGCTGAGGTTATCTTCCTCATGGCTGAGCAAAATTCTCTGCACGGCCAACCCAAACATCCGATTTCCCCAACTTGCCAGTATCAGCGTAATATCGTCCGGAAAATCATTCGATTTCCTTCCCATACCTTTGGCTATCTTCGCTGACTCTACCCTCTTGAAACGGCTTGATTATGCTGCCTACCTTGATCTTGATACAGCATTGAATTTGGCCATCCCGTGGGCGCAGCTCACACACATCACACTTGCCGATATTGATTTTGATTCATGGAATTACATTTTCCCACGTTGCATCAACATGCAGTCCGGTACTTTTGTGATCTCTGGATCCTCATCACGATCGCTGCAGCCTAGAACCAAAACCACCTTCACATCCCTGACTTATCTGGCTATAAAAAACATGCAATCATCCCATACTCCCTTGATTCTAGAAGGTTTCAGCTTTCCCAACCTTCGAGAGCTGATGCTCGAGTGGAACCGTTCACCTGGATTTGATACGAGCTTCCTTTCCTCAGTCCGTCATCTGGAAAAGCTCATGATATCAAGTCATATGTCTCACTTGAACTATATACTTTCTATCTTTAGTTTGACCCCATTCGTTTCTCATTTTTACTTGTCCAACGATCTCGATCATAATGAGCTTTTCGACGCCCTTACATATCATGCTTATCAACAACGGCCCTTGTTACCGCAACTCCGACTGCTCGAGGTTGGGGTACCATATTGGAATTCCATGCATATCGAGGAAGCAACACTTGATTCCCTTAGAAAGATGCTGAACTCGCGACGGTGGATTTACCCCAACTCCAAAATTAGACAATTGGAGATTCTACGGATGAAACACGTTCCCCTTGATATTCAAGAATCATTGCAGACCCTGACAAGCACCGGTATCCTGCTGGAAATTTACCCGGTCGTCATTGCTGCAACTGAAGCCGAAAGTAGTTCAAGTGAATTCCTTTGACTAATACTCGCTTCTGGTTGTGAGGCTTTTTGTCAATGGTGGAGACTAAGTGTCAATCTTTAACGGACCTAACTAGATTCGTATTTATTGTCCCATGAAGGTCTTTTAAAGTCATTGTCCCTGGTCAGATGGAACATCAAGAAGGTTGTAGTTCTCATTCTTGACCGCGCATCGGGGCACTAAGAGACCGCACCACAAGTGCTCGAGGTGTGTTTTCCTCGGCTCACTTCTGAGAACACTTGGCTGGTTCCATGAATTCTATTCCATAAACGCCTGACCCTCATGTATCTACTTATTAGGTGCTGTTCGCCAACATGGTACAGATATAGCCTGTGCATAACACCGAGAGCACCCGAACCCCGTCCAAAAGAGATCGAAATTTATGATGCATCTTCTGAAAATAAGATCAATAACTACGGTCAGCCACGAGGATGAAAAACTTACGGTCATGAGCCAGGACGATATTTTTCAATATTGCATAGTGTTCATTCTTCTCAATTTCAATGCCTAGAAACTGCGCTTCTTTACCGAAAGCCTCCACGTCTAGAATCATCTGTGTTTGTATGCGTTCTTCATCACGACTGTCATCAGTTTGGGTGCTGCCAAACAATGAGAATGTTGACTTTTTCCCTTTTTTGAGTCTCCGAAGTGACTCCTCCGTCTTTCTCATAGCAGTGAGATATAAAATATACCTACACAGTTCATCAGCACCGGGCTCATGTGCTCGATAGAATAAGCAAGCTTTTGCCTTTGTGCAACATTGTCGAAAATTTCCTGGGAGTACCCTTTCAAGTGGGCATCTTTGAGGGATCGGCCTGGACCATCGGAAGAACTGATGGCAAAGAAGGCCTTAATGGCTCGGAAGATGGTTTGGACAAAATAACTCGGCTCCGTCGGGAGTCGCTTGTTTGACATGGCACGGAACTGAGATGGGATTGATCGAACGGGAAGCAATGCCTCACAGCAACGTTTAGTCAAAATTAAAATAATTTGGGCGGATGCTGGCTGGATGGTTGTAGTTAATTTAGAGAGCGCCTGCTTCAAAACCCCTTGAAAAGCATCATTGGTGTTTTAAAAGCATTATAAAGGAAAGCTACCTTGGGGTCCATCGCTGCCAGCAATATCCACTACCCCAGGTGGGAGGATAATCCTAATCTCCTGTTGCCACAAATTGTCGATCTTGTTCTCTAATAATTTGAGATCAGTTATTATGGCAGCATATTGTTGTAAGAAGATTTCATCAGCCGCAATATTCTCTGTAGATGAAGTTTCTGTGGGAGTGTTAGCTGACGCTGTTGAGCGAGACACGGTATCAATAGTCGCATGAAGCCAAGTAGCATATCTGTTCAGAAGCTGTACGTATCGAATAAAAATTTGTGACGAGATCAGACATAGTGTTTGTTATTGACCTGCAGTGTTAATCGCCAGAATCTGTGACTAAGCTCCGGGATGAGGACCTGAGGATTCCAACACGTTGTAATTGCCTTCCAAAGGGATGCAGTCTGACCCAACGAGAAGTCAGTTTCAGCTTGAGAAGAATGAGTAAAAAATACAGACATTCTGGGAAAGAGGATAACCTACCCCTCATCACAGATGATTCAATGCAAGTTTCACTAAGGGTTTCCTCAAGACTGACCACTATTTCTTTCCAACGAAGTTGAAAGTAGACGGGAAGTTGCCATCGCCGGTCAAACTCGTGATAAAGGTCATGTCCTCTCATCACATGAACAGCTTGAGCTGAAGGAGCGTAGAGCTCTAGACATCGAAGGAAATTTTGTGTAGTTTCGTAATTCTGCAAATCACTCAGACCGACTCTGATAAGCTACTTCACTTTGCTCACCTTCCGAAGTTCATCTGGTCGACCTGCTGTGAATACGACATCCCCAATATCATTGATTATGGCATTCGCAATCTCCTCCCAGACAACGTAAGCTAATATTTGAAACCCCTGTGTAGTGTCTTCTGTGCTGATGATCCCACTGGTCGATATCTTTTCCTTTGGCACATTATTGTTTGAAATTTTCTCTGCTAATTCCATGATGCCCTTAATGTGACGGGAGACAAAACGTAGGATTTGATTGTAAATTTGCGCAAGGGGGTTGTCTATATCCTCTATCGAAGGTACAGCAAGCTGAGTGTGCATGTGAGATGATGCAAGATCTTGGTAAGACACAGAAGCAGTGAACGGGGTGTACGGTGTCCTGAGAGGGAATCCTATAGATGGCATGATATCAGAAAGACCGGATTTAAAAGGAGTCTTCGGAATAGCAGGAGACCGTGGTGTCTCAAGAGCGTTATGGTAGATGGTCTATAATGTATTCAAGAGAGATAAGATGAGAAAGAAATGCAGTGCACACACTTTCTTCAGAAAAGGTCTGACAACGTCACGTCTCAGCACATCTTCGGCATCACGCCAGAGGCCGAGGGCATCATATGTACGAAGGCATTCTCTAATATCGGTGAGAATTTTCAATCGTTCGATCTCCAATAGGCGTCCATCGAACTGGGCGTCTGACATGCTTGCCAACAATGTTGTGAAGAGATGATCGAGATCAGACGACAATGTTGAATGTACACGATCAATGCGCTGCGTTTGCGTTGTTCAACCAAAAGGTGATTACCTGGGGAGAAGGATATCTCACAAACCCATTGTAGCACGTCTATAAAAGCACAGCTTTCTTCCCGAGCCTTTGATACATGATAAAGTAGCTGCATGTACTCTGCTGCCACTCGTGCTATGTGTTTTGCTCGGTTGCTTCTGCCTCTGGGGCTCAACCATAAGTTGTACGTTAACGTGAGTGATGCAGATGCATACCGTTCCTCGTTTGTGTCATCCATAGGATTGGCCAGAGAAACACTATCTTCTTTGTCTGGAGACGAAATCGAGAGCAGAGATTCCAAGCGTGTCACTGATTCTGATATCTTGAGTAGCAATTGCAAAAGAGCCTAGATCAATGAAGGATGAGCTCAAAGGAACAGTGCCAGTATAGGTTCTGATACTTTTTCTTCCCGTAGAGCAGAGCGCTTGTTGAGTTTCTCTTGCACATTGTCCTGTATCAACTGCAGTTCTGTTCTTGATTCCTGAACTCTTCTGAGCCAGGTGCAATCTGAAGTCAGATTGACATACCAGTATGGTGCTTTGCAGACAACCCAGCGGACTGCGCAGACTTTTCAAGTTCGAACCTTCACTTCGCAAGTCGGTACTCAGACTTATGAAAGCCTCATAGTCGTTGTTGATGAGTTGGACGAGCTCTTCCTTGAGAGTCAAGAGGTAGTCTCGCAATTCTGCCCGTAACTCTGGAAGGGTTGTGCGTGCGCGTGAAAGTAAAAATTCTTCTGGATCGAACACTGGGGCGGTGAGAAAGGGGTCGTCGTGCGAAAGGGGGACATAGTCTGGCAGATTTTTTGCGAGCTCGGGAGAGGAGGGTCGCTCCAGCAGCATGAAGGCAGAGGAGAGAACGTGATCCGGGTGCTATGAATAGCCAGCCATGACTTCGACTCCTACCTCCTCCTCCAATCCAACTTGTCCACCATACCATGCCCTTACGCCTGTTGAGAAACAACGCGCACAGCTTGACCGTCTGCTCAAAGATCCAGCAAAGCCGGCGTACGTCCCTCTTCCCCCTAAAGAAAAATCAATCCGTCCCGCACGAGAAATGATGAAGAACGTGCAAGGTTCAAGTGCGGGCGCAGGTAGTGGTGAATTTCATGTCTATAAATCTGGAAGGCGTAGGGAATACGAGCGTCTCAAGATGATGGACGAGCAGGCTCAGAAAGTAGGCGTCTTGGTCCATCCTCTCTTGGAGATGCTGCTGATCTAAATGCAGGAGTCACTTACCGCCGAGTTCGAGCGTAAACGCAAAGAAGCCCAAGATGCTGCTGAAGCCAAGACTGCCAAGAACAGGGAAAAGCGTCACAAGAAAAAAGAAAGAGCGAAACAAGGTCAGGACAAATCTGAAGAAGCTAGGAGGATCGATGGCGCCTCCGGAACTTCTGCTACAGGGGTGTCACTCAAAAAACGGCGTCTAGTCAGCGGCAAGGAGCTTGTTTTCAGAAAGCCTGGGGAAGAGAGTGATGATGAAAAGGACGAGGACTCTCAGTTTCATGAAGTATCGGAGGAACAGGCATCGCACAATGTTCTTGATATTCCTCAAACTCCCGCTTCGGTGCCAGTCGCTGAGCAAGTTAGAATAACGATTCATGAGGATGATTGAAGCCCTCAGAGACCCCTCATCATCCGATCCGGTATGAACAGTACAAATTCTCATTTTGGGTTCAACTTCTGACAGTCCAGCATCTAGACCTTAAAGCTAATGCACTGGATTCCCCCTATCGAATGTCAGTGTTAATTTAGACATGTTCAAATTCGGTCTGTACCTCGACATTTCAATGGCTGAAATCGAACAGGGATAATATTTTGCTATCTAATTGACCTTTCTTGGCCTGGATAACCAATGGGAAGACCTACTACAAACTGAGGATGTAATTGAATAAAGGACACCCATTACGACAATGTCGTTGGCAGGTCCCATGGTCCTTGTGGATGGGGCTGCGTAGGATTAACTACTCCACTTTGTGATTTTGTTTGACAGGAAAGAACAACGGGATCAAGGCTGGATACATCTTCTAAGCACCTCAAGTCACTCAGCTGAAATACTTGTGATCCTTACCTGCGAATATCAACCTGCGGCGGCGATCATGCAGACACGTGATATCCCAAATTTTGAACTATACATCACACTTGACCTTCAAGATGGAAGCGATCGCAGCTCAACTCGGGGAAGAACTCATTAACTCTGTCCTTAAAAATGATCCTACACCAGTCATCAAGTCGCTCATAGAAACGGGAGCACCTGTTTGGTACCAAAGCGACGCAGAAGGCATTTCACCCCTACATGCAGCTGCTTATTCTCGGAATCTCGAACTTGTCGAGTTTTTGATTGAGAAAGGTGCTATCTGGAACGCTGGTGCGCACTCAACGCCTTTACAAGCTACATAGTGTTTGCTCATTCAGAAGGCCAATCTACAAGTGGATTATTTGCAAAATACCGCTGGAGATATTGCCCTCTCTTACAACGATGATGAAATTTACTGCGCCATCCGCAATGAGGGTATTCGTTCAGGTACATTGGTATGACGTCGGTCGTTCAGTATCTGACCTTGGCTAAAACTTGCAGAACTCCTACTCAATTTGCTCTCTTCGAGAGGCGAGCCACCACCTGATTCATCCGCAAATATGATATTTCAGGAAACCGATGAGACCGCAGCGGGTACCTCAGTGAACTTCTTATCGTCAGAACTGCGTTATACAAAAGACGAGTTTGGCCAGGACATTTGTTTTGTCAATGTCGATGGAGAGGATATCGGTGTGATGATGGGCTGGGAGACACCCATAATGACGGAGACGGTACAACTCATCTATGATTCTATTCCTGAAAGAGACAATCTTCGGGTTTTGAACATAGGGTTCGGCCTCGGAATCGTGAGCATTCAGTACATGCCACAGACCATGTATCCATCCAACTCTTATACAGATCGATCGACTTTTCCAGGCGCTTCCTTCTCCACCCTCGCAACATGTTATCATAGAGCCTCATCCTGATGTGCTACGATATATGAAAGAGAATGGTTGGGACTTGCGACCGGGCGTCAAAATACTCGAAGGGAGATGGCAGGATTTTGTGGAGAAAGAAGAGCTTAATGGTTTTAAGGGCTTCGATGTTGTATTCATTGACACTTTCTCGGAAACTTATCAAGATCTGCATCAGTTTTTCAAGTATATTCCCAATCTTCTCTCTAGTCCTGGTGCCCGATTCAGCTTTTTCAATGGCCTTGGAGCAACAAGTTTGTTGAGATCAATACGTTCTTAGTATGGTGACTAACCTTTACACAGATCCTCTGTTCTATGATGTTTACTCACGGATAGCGGAAATTCATCTCACCGACATAGGTCTTGGGGTGCAGTGGATTGATGTAGACGTACGACCTCAAAATTACGATGAGCGATGGGCCAAAAGCAAAGAATACTTCACCGTCCCGATTTATCGTCTTCCGCTAGCATATCTATCTATGTTACTGTCCTAGAAGTAATGTCAACCTGATCGAAATTCGTCAGGATATTTTTGGTCTTGTAATTATGATCATCACATCACGCATCAACGAATACACCCACCAGACCCACCAGATGCTCGTCATCTGTGTTATCATCCTTTCAATTTGGCAATCTCATCCACAATGACGATTTATAGCCTTTATATCTTCGATCGGTGCGTGTATTCAAAGAGCCTTTTTGAACTGTTACAAACCCTAAAGCAGTCATTGTACTTGTGTTTACTACCACGACTGGCACCGTACAAAGCGCCCACGGCCAGCCGTTGAAGGGAACATCTTGCCTGCCGTCTCTGATGCTGTTTCATCTACAACGGTTGTAGAAAAGACAAATGTCAATACATCACTCTACACCAGTCCACGGAATACGTTGACATCGTCAACCGTCGCGTCCAACGAAAACGCAGCACGATCCACACCACCGCCCTTGACTCAGCAATCACAACCATCCGTGATGACCTCGGATCTTCCATTTGACGAGGAAGCAAAGTTAGTATACGGAGTCGTACTTTCGTTAAGGAACATGATCAAAAAGCTGTCGGGACGGTCAGTATGGGCTCCCTACGTCAAACAGTTAAGGTGCTGAAGCATATCGTCATTCCGATAGAGATGAGTCTTTTACAAGTTATCGGACGTCTACGTACAAATTACATCTCCATGAGACAGTTTCAGGCTACAAATTCGTCATCCTGACAGATCCCAAAGTTGATTCTCTTCGACCCGTCCTACAGCAGATATACGCAGGTCCTTTCGTGGAGTATGTCGTGCGCAATCCCCTGTTCAAAATGGATTCAAAAGAATATGGTATCGACAACGAATATTTCCGTACTAGTATCGATAGGCTTGTGCGTAGCCTCTCTGTATTTGTGTAACACCGCTTCATCTGAACATAGTCTACTCCAATAAAAACAGATTTAATATGTCGATGCAACAGAGTCTAACAGAATCTAACACCATATTTAAAAAATCTCAGGCTCGTGTAAATAAACGATTCAGCATTCTGCAGATTAAAACTAGATTATTGAGCAGCAGCTTTTTCTTCCTGTTGCTCTTTAAACTGTTGTCTAAGTACCGTCATTAGCGACTTCGTCATTTCTCGTTCCGGTGCGCTCTCCCCTTTATCCGATGCTACTGCTTCGTCGAGCGCCAACTTTGTCTGGCCAAGTCTGAGTATATCCTCTTCGATGGAGCCACGGGATATCAGTTTAACAACTTCAACATCTCGTTTCTGGCCAATACGATAGGCTCGATCTTGCGCTTGTTTATCATTGTGAGGGTTGAAGTCTTGATCAAACCTGGATAGCAAGTTGACACTTGTGGATATAAATTGAATATACGAGAACCCACATTATAACAACAGAGGCAGCCGTCAGGTTAATACCCATGCCACCTGCCCTAGTAGATAGGAGGAACACAGGAATGCTCGCATCTTCTGTGAATTCGTCAACTAGTGTCTGTCTCACATCCACCGCAGTACTACCAGTCAGAACTGAGAAGCGGATATTTTTATGATTGAGAACGGCTTGCAAGATGTCAAGGACCTGGGTAAACTGGAAATCATGTCAATAATACACCAGAAGAGAGATAGCAAATACACTAGACCTGAGAAAATATCAAGATTTTTCTTTCCTCTGCTCTATATCTTTCCAAAAGTCGGAGGAGCTTCTCCACTTTGCCAGCTTCGAGGTAGCAATCATATTTTTGCAAAAATTTCCTGGTTGACTAAGGATGAAGTGGGGGTATGGGCGTGAGCCATACATTCGTGACAACTGGATCTTCGCGTACCTTATATGATTCACAGAAGACCTGGAGTTCTGCATCTGTCATCACGGACATGTCCTCCTTGACCAAGTCAAATAAAGCACCTCGCTTCTTGAAGTCTGGTTCCTTCAAGAGTTGATTTGTGATACTCGAGAGAATATCATCAGTAAAACGCTTCCTGAACAACATTGGATGCGAAGCTGCCTTGCGCAGATCCATGAGGACGTTGGAACTGTTCTCCGCATAGATCTTCTCTTTCGTTTTCCCATTGGCTTTTGCCGAATTCTTCCTGCCTCCGGTGCTGCTGTCAGTGGCAGACTCTTTGTCATCCATCTCAAGCACAGTCCGTCTAGAGCGCTGCAGAGCTTCGTTATAGATCGTTTTCTGCAGTTTCGTCATTTCACACCACTCAATGCGCTCAGTCTTCTGAGGGAGATCATGCAATACTTGATCTTTGCGGCGTCGAAGAACAAACGGTGTCATCATCTTCTTGGCACGAGACACCCGCTCCTGGGAAAGCAAAGATATCTGAGAGTCTCCTTTGACCTTGAATATCGCCCTCATTTCTCCAATCGTATCGGCAAAATGCTCTGGAAGGATGAAGTTCATTAAAGACTGCACGGGCGCATGAGTTTATCTTGCAGTCGGCAAGTTCAGCAAAACACGTACCACCAACTCTTGAAGGTTGTTTTGCAGTGGTGTTCCTGTTAGAAGAAGTCGCCATTGTGATCCAAATCTGAGTAGCGACTGATATCGTTGAGACTGAAAGTTCTTAAGAACATGTCCCTCATCGTAAATGCAGCACTAATACGAAACCGAGAGTTCAAGTATGCGAAATCTGGGGCACTGCTCTGCGACTCACATTCCAATTTATTTTACGGAAGAATTTCCTATCCCTGTCGTCGCCCTGCGCTAGTGCGTAAGTCGTTACGAGCACCTCCCACCCTTCTCCGCGCCCATTGGTACACATCTGAGTGCCAAGTAACATTTCTCGAAGTTGGGATCGTTCGCCTTTTCCGGCATAGTAGGTTTGAACAGATATTGAAGGTGCAAAACGAGCGAACTCGCGACACCAATTTTCCAGTGTTGATGAACTAGATCGGTTTTAGCGCTTGAATCATGTTATGGACAATCAGAACAACTCACGGGACTACCACCAGATGAGGTCCTTTGTTACCCTTCTCTTTCAAGTACGCCAGAAAACCTATGACTTGAACCGTCTTCCCCAATCCTGAGTGTAGATTGATGGGTAAACCAATGTGTTGGAGGCAGTATACACGACATACCCATTTCATCTGCAAGGATGCAACTGAGCTTATTGCGATACAGTAGATTCAACCAGTTAACTCCGAGAAGTTGATAGTCTTTCAACTTGACCGACGTAGATAAGAGTGACGGTTGTTTTGTGAGATGGTCTGAAGATCTCTGCAGGTTTATGTTCTCAATAGTCCGTAAGCTGAGCGAGCCATCCTCAACATCGTCCGAAAAGGCTGTCAATGAAGCCACCTTGCCTTTGCCTTTGGCAGACAAATCAGGCGTGCTCCATGATGCAATGGATGAACGCAATTTTGATCCAATTTTTTCACATTCTTCGAGGATAGAATCGACAGCACCATAACCCTTGAAAAGTTCGATACAATCTTCGAAAAGGCGAGGGCTGATTCCTGCAGGCCCTGCCTTCTTCCGCCCTTGACCAAGTCTGACATTAAGATCTTCCACAGACTCGAAGGGCCGGAGCTTGATAATGGCATCCGCTTGCTCTACGGTACAACCTGAAAACAGTCAGCTCAAAAAAAAACCGGCATAAGCAAGTTCACCTGTCAGTTCCTGCATCCCTTCACTTGTCGTTGTATTTAGATAGTCTAGCGCTCGAGTTTCATCAGTGTTTTCGATTCTTCCACGTTTCATCTGTCTACCATCTTCCTCGCTGTCCTCTGCCTCAGAGTCAGAATCAATCCTGTTTTTCAATCGTTTTCGACGAGGAGGGGCGATGACAGGAGTTGCTGGGGTCAGTGCCAAATCCACAGAAGACATTGCCTCGTGCTTTGGAGTACTCTGAACTTTGGTTTCCAGTGTTATACGGTTGGCATAGATCATCGATTTTTTTCCCTTTTGTTTCACTGCCAACTTTTGAGCCCGAGTTGCCTCTTCAACCTCCTTCACGCGCCCGACATCATCCCGTTCAGCCTTTTCTAGACTTAGCGAGGCTGACGACCATGTAGGGTCAGCTATCAGTGCAGATGCGCGTAGTGAATGACCACCGGCTTGGGCCCACGCTGCACGGATACGCTGCGGTGGTTCTGTAGGCATAGTCATATTAAATTTGATGAACTCTGGATCACTAAAGAAATCTATGACAGTTTCAGTTGCAGACGCAGTCTTTCGGTGAGTCCGCGCATCAGAAGAACCTGCCAGACGCGAGACATCTGGAAGAGAATCCTCGGAGGATATTGAGAATGAATCAGAAATGATTCGTGGTCTCGGACTAGGTTGATGTGATTTAACAGGAGGCGACATTGATGTTGTGCCCTCTAGTCGACCACGATTGACGCGCTTGCGAGGGGGGCCCTCATTCTGAGTAAAATCATGAAGTTCATCATTGCTCGACCACTGCCGACGCGTCGACGCGTAAAAACCCAGGTTGGATGGCCGAAGGCCACCTGGAGCGCTCAAAGAATCTGCTGCCATAAATGTCATGTTGGGTGACCATATCCTTTCATGGGTGTCATTTTTCGGAGGAGCCACGTCATGCGCTTGGCGATAGCTGTACGGCTCATATGGCTTAGAGGATCCTTCCTGGTTGAGGGGACTAGAATGAGGAACAAGGATGTTGTGTGGAGAAGAAGGGGCAGAAAAAAATCTCGAGATAGGACCATCGTGGGATGGGGCGGGCGGCTGGCTGGCACAGGCGTGCTGCGTTGCGGCAGACGGTGTAGTACTCTGTCGAGCAGTTTGCTTGCTCTTGTTGAATCGTAATTTCTCCAAGGCTGCTTTCTGGCGACCGTATTGGATAAAAATCCATCAGAAATTCGAAAGAAATTGTAATTACACCACTAACCTTATTGGCAGCAGCCTGCATATCAGAAGACATATGCGCTGCTCAGGATAATGGAAAGAGAAAGAGGAATCTCAAAGGAACAGAGAGTACCTATGATCAAGAATGGCCAGAGGTAGGCCCAAGGGTGCAAACAATAATGTGGCAAAAGCACAAAGAGCAAATCGCTTGGCTTCTTACGTCGGAGTCAAAACGTAACAAAATAGATATTAAAAGTCTTTTACTAGTCAAATCATATATGAGCAGAATGCAGAGTATGTTATATTATATTACACTACAAAAACAGTGAAGCAAATACAGTTGAAGATGTAGGACAAAATCGAATCAATCAACGCCTTGTAAGGACACCACATAGACGACAAGGTCAATCAAAGAAAGTACCATACATTGACAAATTATCTGATGAACGTAACATAAAGAGTTGCCATAAAGCTATACTTAACGGCAAGCACTGGCATTCCACATGTTAGCTTCCGGAGCGAACGTCAATCGATATACATCTAGCTAACGAGCAAAACAGATCCCTCGAAGTGATCTAATCCAGAAAACACATTGAACACAAGACAAGCCAAGGACGATAATCAAACCCAGCTGAGGCCTACCATAGCGGTGAAACAAAAAAACCAGAGTAATCAATGAACCAGGACATGCAAAAGAGGATAAGATGAAAAAACTCTTGGATGCTTCCTAGTCAGACCAAGACTTCAAGTGGCACCAAGCTTGGCAGGTGGGGTTGTATAACATAAGACAATTACTCGAATTTATAGTTTGAAGTGAGATGTCAGTAGTTGACGTCCAGAAAACCGCGATCGAACTTTCATCTCAATAGCAGTTTGACCCGAAATACACAGGCAAGTAAACTAAGAAACCAAGGTGGATGAATACTGTGAGTATTCATGACAAATCCAAACCGACATGAACCCACCTCCAAGAATGAAAATAAATTTAAGTGATTCAATCAAAAAACACGTATGCAAAAACTACCTATGAACATTGAAAGGCCCAGAACTATCCGATGATAGGAAGAAACCACAAAGGACTCTCATGCTGTGAGCGCCTGAACGCCTGGAAGCACTGATTCAATGCGGATACATGAAAAGCACAGGAGGAGCAAGATAGGGGGGAGAATGAAGCAAGGCATGGTGGTTAGAAGACAACAAGCGAATTTATCAGGAGTCACAGATGTTGGATGTGACATCACGTAAGCTTCTCACGAGACTTGCTATTCAGCAGTGAAGCTGTTACACTACACAACCAATGTTGTTAACATTTCTTGACTTGATACTCATATTTCTCTCGGTCGGGATCAGTCTAGGCATAGTTGTGCCACTGACCGGAGTATTGGTCAGGTTTCGCGCGAATTTCAATCCCAAAGCACTTCAACTAGATGCTGAAGGTGGTGCAATCCCTCATACGGGGCCCGTGATTAATTCCTACTTCTCCATGATGATGAGGGTATGGAGATATGAAGTAGGTCATTTCTTCTGGATTACCACATATTTGGCTCATTGCGCATTTGCAGGGTGCCCAGGGCTTTTACAAGGGTTACAGTATGTGCTTCAAACGTTCATAGTCCAACGGAACTCTAGCTCAATTCATATAGTGCCCACCGCAATCAGTACATTCTTCGTAACTCTAGCAGTCTTAATCTTCATGGGTACTTTTGATCTGCGACGTGGCAACTACAACGCGCCTGGTGCAAGTCTTCTTGTATGTCCTTGCCGTGATTGGAACAGAATTACCTGGGTCTGACACAATTAGGGGACCCTCATCTATAGTATTGGCATGATATTTATTTCCCTTCCTACCACCATTATCACCTATCGGTAAGTCTCAGACTTTACTACCCGCCTATCCTGTTCGTTGAGGTACTCATCAGCTCAATTACGACCCCTCACAAATTGGGCTTCTTCGACTTGACGAAGGCTCTTCGCATACTTTTGACTCCTACAGAAAGAAAAAATCCATGGATTCTCTACTTGACTCCAGGATTATTGGCTGCTGAGATGCTCCATATCGGTGTGGTTATACTTATCTTGAGTCCTTTTCATCGACTCCTGGTACCTACTGTCGCCAAATCCATACCCAAGTTTGACCTCACCGATATCCGTCCGTGGAAAATAGGTATTTATATTGTGATTGTAGCTCTGGTCACCGTTATTCTCGCACCATTGGAGGTGATAGCTACGCGTTTAGCGATTCAACGTAATCATGCATCTTCTGAGTATAATTCAGTTTCACAAGAAATTGAAGGAGATGGTGAAGAGAACGTTGAATACTCGGGGGCGGTTGAAGATGTCATTGGGTATGTCTTGCTTCATGACTTCAAATTGTAAAACCTTATACTCCCAGTCTAAGGCATGAAGGAGATCCATACAATGGCTTGGTCGACTGCGCCAAATGTATTGTTGATGAGGAAGGAATTTCAGCTTTATATCGAGCTTGGTGGGTCACTTTGTTGGGTGGCCTGATCAGTGCCTTTGCATGAGCTCTCGAAGTGCCTGTGCCATTATTGTTGTAATCCCAGTTCGTCTTGTACTTCAAGACTCTTTATACAACCGCCAGCTGTTACACCGATTAGGTTATCAAGGTGTGCGACGGCATACCATATCTAGAAATGAGGATTTTATTGATTGATGATTGACAAATCTTAGCCTTTGTTCAGTATTTTTATACACCACTTTGAATCTTGTAACTGAGTGCCTTTGATTTGGTGTGAGGGTTCATGCTCTACCCCCATTAGTAGATCAAGTATTGGGTAAGGAGTATTTGTTCGACGGCGGGTTCCGGTCTTCGGACTAGAGACTTCTCTACATTAACTGCCCTACAGAATCTTCATGTTACGATTCTCTTCAATAAGATAGTCCAGTTCAAAAGGCGAACTCACTTGCGTCCTGGTGCCCAAATGCCGGACTCATATCGGGGAGAGGAAAAGCCTGGCATAAGCTCCCGGTCCAAACGTGATTTTGTCTTTTTGAGCTCACACGTCATTGCTGTTGCAACATTATCTTATCTTGGCTTTGGCGTTCGCTGCTGTCTTTCCTTTGATTGGCCAGGAGAAGTTAAACTGATGCTTGGTAAAGACTTGGCAAAGACCTTGGCATCTGATACCGTACCAAAACTTGATCTCTAGCACATTTGATCTCCGTGATGGCCACCCGTTCAAACACAAAGACGAACGCGGCAGAACATAGCGAGGGTTACGAACATCGACAGGTCGGAGAATGGCCAAAAGGACCCGGAACTAATACGGAGTTTTCTACCTGTCATGGCAATCTCGGAAGTTGAGGAACTGCTTTCAAAGTTGTTATTAATTGACGGTCTTACTCCGGTCCATGTTCAGAACCATTCACTCACATGTAGCCGAGATCGATTTAGTTGCATGAGTCGAATGTCTAATGTACACTCAAAATAGTAAGTCCTTCTGAGATGTTATGTGTGTAATAACTAACATAGTATCTTGTCTCAATGCCTTCAACGAACTGATTCAACCGTGCTTCCCCAGTTTATGGCATATTCACGTGAAGATCCAGTTGTTGTGATCAGCATATATAGTTTCTGTTGAATACTCACCCTGCATGGTAATGATGAAAAGTGCCTGCCAAGACTCTGCTTTACTATATACTTTTGACTCGCTGTTTTGTCCTCCACAGACTCGCCAGAAACACGATCATTGTCATGTTCTCCCAAACTGCTGTTGCACGCAAAACTAGCACCGCATCGGAGAACGACCACCGCAAGAGGTGCGCAGTAGATCAATGTAGGTGCCAGAAGATTTGCTGATCTGTTTGCCTGTCAGGCGGCGAAATCGAACTACAAAATCATGCCTCAACTGCTATACTTCCAAGAGAATGGTAGGAGTCTAGGCTACAACCAAATACACTCAATCAAGTATCATATATATATAGTGCGATAGAAAACGCCCCGCTTGCGCTCGCTGTGTACAGCTTGGGCTAGTGAGCTTCTTACTTTTTGTACACGAACATCAGCTGGACAGATGCCAGATCGGCCTTTGTGCATATGAAATTAGCGATCCCAGCCAATCTTATGATTCCCAGGACGACTGTACAAGGCTTCACAAAAGGGTGGCAGAACTGGAAGGCGTCATTCGAGAGGTAATTTTTTCTCATTGTTCACATCATACACACCATTTATGGTATTACAGATGAAAAAGAAACCACATCCAAAATGGGTTCAAATTATCAGTAAATCCCCTGAAGAACTCGAAAGAGGACCCTCCGGGACATACTCTCCAATCACAAATGAAAAAGGACAGGCATCAGCTTCTGGCGGACCCTCTCCCTCAAGTCCATTGTCAGAGAGCGAGCCCGAAGTATCCTTATCTGATAGCTGTTCATTGTTAATGGCGCATACCTACCCTTCTGTCATATGCCTCGATGAAATTGATGGACACAAAACATCATCGCCTGTACAAAACACCCCTTTACCAGGACTGGGGACGGTGGCCGGTGTGTTTCCATCTCAATCTGATGTATTTTCGGGCTACGATCTAGTTTCTGAGCTCAATCTCTCCTGTCCGGGATCGACGGAATACTCACCTTTCACGTCTCTCAGCCCAGTTAATAAAGGATCCGTACCCATGGATCAGGATGCTCAAAAGATGTGCGTCAATCAATGTGGTTGCCTTCACGAGGTAGCTTGTTACAATATACTTCTTGAACTCTCCTTTCGTTTGAGAAGAGCGGTGGATGTGCTCACGCGGTCAGCGAGTCACCAGCTGGGCCAAACGTGTCACTTGCATCAACGTATATCTGAACTTGATACGATAACTGTGTCAGTCCCTCTTTGTATTTTCTGTTGTCCATATCTCAAATGTTAACAGTGGTGCCCTGGGAAGCGTTCTAGCTCCGTCAGACAATCTTCAGACTTTCTCTGACTCTCTTTTACCTTGCCTACAAACATCTGCCCAAAAATTTGCACAGTCATGGCGGTCAGCAATGCCGTCGGGGTCACTACCGAATTTGACTATGCCGGATCTGTTACCCGCTATCACTCATTCCCCAAGTTCTCTCTATGAAGATGATTCCATGCCTTCGGAACCCACTGATCCTTGGGCTCATGTAAATGTAATTTACCCTATGTAGATTTCTTGATCTTCTGTGAGGTTGATAATCACTTCTTTTCCGATACTCAGATACCGATCTACAAATAAGTCCTGTATTTCAATCTAGTAGAAGGTCCATCGATGGACCTTCCCTGAGGTAAGTTCTTAGTCGTTTGACTGATAAGTCGACAAAAGTTGTCGACTAGCAAAAGGTTTGGCTGTCCAAATACATGGACGCACGAATCAGCAGAGCCAAGCGTCTAAGATTCTCCCATAGTGTTTATTGTTAGGTACCCGTCGAAAAGTGGCTTGGCAAAGAATGCAAGATGCCAAAGTGGGTCACTCTTGGCAGAGCTTGACATTAAGATTGATTCGATGGCACAGATTCAAGCCAAGCCCACACTAACAGAATTTTCTTTCATAAACGATCTTCGGTGTGCGCTGCCTCAGGAAGAAAATTATCAGACTAGTTCCAGAGTCTGACGTCGGTAATTGGCAGGTGCAAGGATTCTCTTATGCCTCATTTTTGGGTTCTGCGCCACTGCTGCATACCAATTCATGAGATAAGGTCTTTTCAATGACCATGCTTCGATGGGGCTTGGAGACCACGATAGTAATGTGTGACGAAATAATGACCTTGTTGCCAGAAGCCTGCTGTCCAACTTCTTGAGTATGTTAGGACATCTCTGCTCTGTGCACTCGCCTCTTCTCCGCCTCGTTTGACATGAACCTCACAATGATCAATCTATTGTTGTAAGCAAAATGAACCTTGCGTGTGCTACACAACGAGCAATTGAAGGAAAGTCGAGAATTCGATCGAATTGAAAAATATGCCCTTCTTTTTGCCTCCTCTCCACTTGACTGTTTGGATGCACTTCTTAGAATTTTGCCTCCATACTGTAAAACCTCGCTATCTAGACACCGTGTACCTTAGGTTGGAATACTGTCACTATCGCTCTCCGACGAATAAAATTAACAGGGACCATCTAGCTCGATGGTGACACCTACATCTTAGCTGTTGTACGAACACTGAGAAAGACAAAAGGAGTGGTGAAAATTGTGTTCACTGAGAGCTGATACTCGTTAAGGTTATACTCTCAACTGATAGATTGACTTGAAAATTGAACCTCTGACGCTTGAACAAAAGCATCTGGAAATGGGACTGTAATTCCAGCAAGCTGAAGGTATCTCGACGACGACTTAGTCATCATCGAATAGCTTTCGATTCAAAGAATGTTGTAATTTCCCACCAATAATGCAAATCGTTTGACGAAGAGCCATGAAGCAGGACGGCATTACCCGGCGGAGTGCAGCATTTACGTAATATTTCTGCTGAATTTCACGCCGTCTTCTCTTTATTGTTTGGACTCTTACATAGTACTCAACTCAAGATTGAAGTGTCCCCTTATTGCTTGACATGGCATCCCACTTGGTATGCGAAGGAATTTGTACTCTTTTTGATGCTATCTGAGCACAATATAGGCGAACATCTTCGGTACAGAGCAAGATCGTGTCAATTGCTCCTTTTACTACAAGGCAGGTCGTACCTTGTGTTATCACCTGCATTTGCCTAATACCTGACATAGATCGGTGCATGTCGACACGGAGACCGCTGCTCTCGGAAGCATATCAAGCCACCCTTTTCGCAGACCATCTTACTTCCCAATGTATACCACAACCCTGCTCATGACCCCGTTTGCAAGTTAACCGAGAAGGAACTACAAGAGGGGTTTGATGCAGTCTACGAAGACCTTTACTGTGAATTGGCCAAGTTCGGTCATCTGCTGGAATTACACGTGAGTCTCTCAACTTCGTCCTTGGTGGCCCTCCTTCACACGTCAAAAGGTCTGTGACAACGTAGGAGACCATCTAATCGGCAACGTTTACGCGCGTTACGAATGGGAAACAGAAGCACAGGCAGCAGTAGATAACTGCAATGAGCGTTGGTATGCAGGTATGTGCGGTTGTGTTCGGATTTTCATTGAGACGCTGACTGTTCGCTGACTGTTCACCAAGGGCGACCACTATATGCTGAGTTATCTCCTGTAACCGATTTTCGTGAAGCTTGTTGCCGTCAAAACGAAAATGGAGAATGTAATCGTGGGGGCTTTTGCAATTTTATGCACCTCCGCAATGCCTCTCCGGAACTTGTTCGACAATTACGACACGGTCAGAGACTCGAGCGGAAATTGCATCCACCACAACAACAAGGTGGCGGCGGATGGGAACCAAGCAAGCGCCATCGCAGTGCTAGTCCACCGCCACGTCGTGGTCGAGATGGCGAGGATAGATGGTCAAGGAAGAGAGAATAAACACATAGATATCCACGCTTGTGATTTGATATGACGTCTACCGTGTTTAATGTCATCGTTTGTCCTCACTTTGGAAACCTGAAATACAGTACGATGGTAGATTTACTCATTAAATGAGCCAACCTACACATTTCCCTACTCTTCCGTCTTGAAGCAATTGAGGCCATTGTACTACAAATCTAATTTGGTTGGGTGAGCTGAATGCGTACTTCCAAAGGAATCTAACCGGTCCACTAGTGGCCGCAGTAGGCGAGCTGAGACGGAGAGCGAGCGAACCCGCGCAAATGATTCAACGTAAACTATTCTAGGCGAGGGCAAACCCAAGACCTGAGCAGAAAGGGATCAGTGGCTGAGTCTAGATCAAACAGGAGAAAACGAACTCTGTTAAGCAGTGCTGTGATACACAACGGAGCACATGTGCCGGGTCCATTCAAGACAAGAACATCTATCAGAAAAATTTCCCGCATTCGTGGCGAGAAGATAGGTCCAATAGTGAATTGATAAACACAGAAGACAAGCGACCAAAGTGCAGAGAACGGTGTCGAGAGAAGGGATTGATGGACGTGACGTGCCCTTGGAATCGTAATGATAAGATAGTCCTGCCCTGCCCAGACATTATTCAGAACAAGCTATAGAGGGACGAGACGCACCAACTGTGCGAGGTGAGGAGTTGGCTCGCTCAAATGTTCTGGCCTTTTGGGCACTCAAGGAATCTCCATTACTAATGATGTATCTTCTTGGTGTATATCTTTTAAGGTTGAGGGCTGCTAAGAGTTGTAGGGCCTCACTTGTGTGCCCTCCTAGTGAAAGAATGAGCTGAGAAGAGGGAACAGATGGTAGAAGGAATGACCTGAGCCTAGAAAGACCGCCAAGCTGCAGGTAGAAGCTACCGAGTCTTTGGGGCGCACATTATGTCGTCTATTCAGAACACTGAAGAGACGGCAAAGACATAGTAACACTATGAGAGCAAGCAGGATCACAAACATGGATCCGAGTGTAGTAGTCTTAGTTTAGACAAATAAACTTGAGGCCTGAAATTCCAATAGAACCAGCATAAGCCTACGAATTTGGCTCGTGACGGAAGCTTTTGTGCACGTGAGTGCCGCGAAACAATGCAACATGATTCTCCTTTCCATTTATCATCAACATCAGAGAACGTATCTGATATAGTCTCCGAGCTTGTGAATGGAATCTGTATCTCAGGTCAATGCACAAACTGCTGTGGAGTTACGTGTAGCCTCTAAGGAATGTTCTGAGAGAGGATTAATAATCGCTGCAAAATGGTGTGACTGATCTTGGCTTGCTTGAGACTCGTATTCTGATCAGAGATATCAGGGCATCCGAGCTCGTGCTTTCCCTTCCGCCTTCCAAACGCAGTGTCACCAATGACCCTGTTTCACAAGGTACCATCCGTTTCTCAACATCAACGCCAGCTAGAGCAAAGTCCCTTGGGCCTGTGACTTCGTTCCCAGGAGGCCCCTCTCCCATGCCCACGCAGGCAATGATACGGAAACCGGGGACTGGGACAAGTCACCCTGCGTTTGCTCCCTATTCTTATGACCAAGTTGCCGATATGAAAACACAGGAATATGAGCTTGAGATTCAAGACGCAGATATACTTTCTGCTGCTCGTGTTTACATCGACGCACGGGAATTCTCGCGTGCCATTCATCTTCTCAAGGATGGACGGAGTGCCAAAGCGCAATTCATCAGAGTATATAGCAAGTTCATGGTGAGTCTCCCACATAGTGGTGTCAACACGAATGGACTAAGATCGTGCCCATGGAAGTCTAGTGAAAAACAAGCAATGCGTGACTGGTATAAGTTAGATAGTAGGTCCTGATGGCATTTGGAAGCTTAGTATGTCAACAAGGATGCTAGACAGTCGACTCCAGCCTCCGATTCCTGTCAACAAGGTTTTGAGTGAGCTTCTTGAAGAGGTGAATGATACCGAGGACCCATGGCTGCTTTTCTTGTGAGCTTATCTTCTACGCGATGATTGCTTCTAATGGACCGCAGAAAAGCACTTTTTCTCTCACGACTGTCCCGTCGTGAAGAAGCGATTGAGTGCGCTCTTCTTTCTATCGTCGGCTTCCCTTGGAACTGGTCCTGTTGGATGCTTCTAGGCGGCTGCATTGGGGATGGAGAAGAGGTGAGGACAAGTCAATCCAGACATTTGAGCTCGCATCGAAGTCTCAATCTCAGCTATCGTCCCTTTTGCAATTGATTCCGCTTCCTCCAAGTCATCCACTGGTTCATATGTTTCAAATTAAGACACTCAGCGAACTCCATCAACCAACAGAAAATGAACTAGCCCTTTGCGACCGCCTGTTAAGCCACGAATTATTTCCAAGCAGTGTTTGGCTCATGAGCCTACGTGCCTGCGTCCTCTATCATCTCCATGGTTGGTTCGGAAGTCTTCGAGGTTTCTCTGTATATATCTGACTTCCTGTACTAGAATTTGGTCAAGCTGAACAGCAATTCGAGAAGATTCTTAAAATTGATCCCTGCCGAATTGATGATATAGATATATATTCGAATATCCTGTATGTAACTGATAACAGGCTCAAATTGTCACGCCTTGCACACGAATTCTTGGCGCTGGAGAAAGACCGACCTGAGGTCTGTTGTCTCGTAGGTGAGCTCGGACTATGATTTCGGTCACGTTATCGTCATTCAATGCGCGGCCAATGTAGGGAATCACTATTCACTTCGGGCTGAACATGAAAAAGCGGTGAAGTACTTTCGGCGAGCTACTCAGCTTGACCGAACGTATCTTTCAGCCTGGACCCTAATGGGGCATGAATACGTAGAGATGAAAAACTCACATGCCGCGATTGAAGCCTATCGACGGGCTGTTGGTAAGAAGTATACTTGATATTGCATCGGTTTATTCACATCATAGTAGATGTCAATCGCAAAGATTATCGAGCATGGTACGGACTGGGACAAGCCTATGAATTATTAAGCATGCATCATTACTCGCTATATTACTACCAACGTGCAACCGCTTTGAGGTGAGAAGATGCGCATCCTTCCGATGGGGGACTTCTCTAATCTTAAACAGGCCTTACGATATTCGGCTGTGGCAGGCGCAAGGTTCATGTTACGAGGAGATTGACCGGTACAGTTTGGCATACATAATTGCTGGCTATCTTGACTCATTTTCTTCTAGTCGACGTGAAGCGATCGAGTGTTACAAACGAGCGCTTATTCCAGCAGATCCACATGAAATCAGTATCAATCTGAAGTTAGCTAACCTGTATTGGTCAATGGATGACTTCGCCGAAGCCGTGGCTTACCACAGGCGTGTTGTTGAGGTTTGCCAAGCAGACCGTTGAGTGTCATTTTTACCATCATAGCTTGGCAACAATTAATGTCTCTTTAGTTCGGCCGATTCAGGAATACGCTAAGTCTTGTCTTCAGGTCGCTGAGTATCAAATGAAGATACCTGATGGTGACCTTGATCTTGCCAAGGAATATCTAGAGCGTGTGGCAACAAGTAACGCTGAGGATGTAGTAAGAGCCAATGGACTACTTAAAGACGTGAAAGATCTCCAGGCGAGGAGTCAAAACGCAGGGACAGTCTCCAGAGGCCAAGTGGACGTTCAAACCTTAAAGAAGACAGATTGACTGCCCGCATACTCTAATTATCGCATCCTTGTTAGCTACACTGCTGATACTTTGCGTGTAAAATTCATACTAAATCAATTTCCTTTCCTGGTACCTGAACGCCCAGAGGCAAACCATAACAAACTGAAAACAAATTGAACAGCGAATGTCCAAATCTTTCGGTCCCTCTTTCAACATTCACACCTTTTCTGCTACTCCAAGTTCTCCTCAGAATGTCTCCTACGCGTCCGGATCGCAGAACGCCCAGTTCTCCTGGTCCCTTACAGGTACTTCTTCGGTTGCCCAGTCGATGACGCCGGCGACGCTCGCTTTGGGTAATGGCACTGTTCAGCCTTCCCCATCCGTTATTCTATCATTGAAGAAGCCCATAAAAACTAAAAAACGCACAGAGGAAGAGATTGAGATCACTCGTAATGCTGCTGAAAGGTGCACGTCTCAAGAAGCTACTGCTCTTGGTGTCTTCTCATAACCAGACGCACAGGTTTTCTGCACGTCTTGCCCTGGACCAAGCTGCTGTGTTACAACCCGATGTAGATGCGCCTTTTACTGACCAAGTTGATGTTGTGCGGCGTCTCCTGCCGTATCACATATACCACCAACCACAAGAAGACCTAGAACTCTTAAAAGGGAGAAAGGGAAAGCAAAAGGCAACGGATGCCGATTTGAAAGCAGAGGTTGAAGGTGTTCTGATTTTTGAATCTCAAGATTGACGAGATTTTCGTTAACCTCTTTAAACTAGAAACTCGATTCGCGTTGGAGTGCCACAAAAGGTACGATAAATTGCGACATCGATTTCGGGTGGTTCAGACACGGAAAGCTTCTGTGAGGCACTATTCAATTAATTTGTATTTATCTTCTTTCTGATTCGTCGGACAACAGCGAGCATCACCCGATGACCAGGCCTATGTCTTAGCGCAAGCTGTACTAGAGGCTGACCGTGCTGATACTACCTTACTCAGTAACGAGCTGAAAGTTGCACGCAGCGATCTGGAGCGGTTCGAACGTGAAAAACGTGCCGCTGCAATGACAAGGGCACAATATACCACCGTACCTGCACCCGCGATGCAGACACAATCATACCGACCATATCCTTACGCCTACACCCAAGCCTATGGCACAAACATCCACCCTCCAACAACTACTAGTTTTCAAATCAACCCCCTGCCTTCACCTATCAATAACACAGCCATTCCCGTTCAACTACCAGTTGCATCTCTACCCGCCTTGCGTGCATTGGGAATTCATCCTGTCCCTGCTGCTTCGATTGCAGAAGGTCAGGCCACTCCTCCCGCAGTCTTGCGTGGGTCAACTGCAAACGGTACAATGCTCATGCTGGAAATCAATGTGTCTCTCCTACAATCTGCTCAGATGAGCGGATTGGCAATGGTGTTAAATTCATTGATGTCAAGGGCAAGTGGTGGCACAGCTGCTACTGGGACAGCATCTCCGAGTACCTCTGCAAACTTGTTGGGATCCGCAGTCACTCAGCGGTCTCCTGCCAGTCCTTCTTCCGAGTCGAACGATCCTATCATCTAATAGTTCCATTCACCATATTTCGTCTTGAGTAGAGTGAAAATAAACGAAGTGGGATCACATGGTTTTGATGCTGACAACATCAGACAAAATGCAGAATAAGTACTGACCAGAGTGCTCTGTTTTTGGGTAGCTCCTTAGTTTAGACGCTTCTGAGTCTGAAAATCCTTTGTAGGCTATCATATTCCACGGTGAACGTTGGAAAGCAATGTCTGATAGAGATGGCCAAACATCCATTGCTAACCAGACAACTCCCTTGCAGCAGTCAAATACCCAGCCATCATATGGGACGCTCACTTTCCGTCCAAGGTTTTCACTTCCTTCAAGGCTCTCATACTCCTCCTACCATCCCTCAGGCCACTCTAAGTCCTATGCTACAACCCCTCTTCCGACATCTCCGGCGCCGAGTTACTTAATATCGCGATCACAAAGGCCGATTTCAACCTACGACGCTCCATTGGAGAACGATAGAGAGCAAGCGCCAGACGCTAGGACTAATGGCATTCGCGTCTGGTATTCGTCCTTTACATCAATTGACTGGCTTCATGATACAATCAAGGATTCTGCCCGTTTCGCGAGGCTCAGAAGAACAACTAAAGTTCGACTACTTCTTGACAGGGGATTGGGATGGTTGATCGTCTCTGTGGTTGGTTTTGTCACGGCTTGCGTAGCATTTTTGGTGGTTCGGAGTGAACAATGGCTGTTTGACCTCAAAGAGGGTTACTGCAATGATGCTTGGTATAAAGCGAAGCGCTTCTGCTGCTTTCCACATGGTCTGAAATCTCCTCGGCTGTTAGAAATCGATGCTACCTGTCCTGCCTGGCGAACCTGGTCAGAAGTATTTGATCAACAAGGTACGAGAGGGGAGATAGTAGATTATCTGTCATGGGTCGTTATTGCTGTGAGTGCTGTGGTTTGGCTTTGAGGTACAAAAAGTCAACTAGGGAACTGACGTGTCGTAGCTCGTGTTAGCGGGCACATCGTGCTTCCTTACACTCAGCCTTTCTAACTCTTCTACGTTCACAACCCGCAAGGAATCTGGGATCCTGAAGCCTAATTTCTCCGATCCCGGGGCATCAAACCCCAGCCAGCGGAAGGTCACGTACTATGTATGGATCCAAAATTCTCACTTTAAGAAGATACATCCTGACGATGAACTCAGGCTGCTGGTGCTGGTATACCGGAAATCAAGACAATTCTTTCAGGTAGCTATCGTTTCTTTTTCTTTCCTCCTTCCTCCTCAAATTCAACGGATCGACAAGGTTTTGTCATTCATGGGTTCCTTGGCGGTAGAGTCTTGTTCACCAAGGCAGTGGGACTTCCTCTGGTAGTAGCCTCCGGCCTTTCTTTGGGAAAAGAAGGCCCTTTTGTTCATATTGCCAGTTGTGTTGGAAATATTGTCAGTCGTATGGTTCACAAGTATGAAAATAACGAAGGTGAGTATTTCTTCATTTTCCATTCTACCAATTACTTCCTGTGAACCTTTCTTTAGCCAAAAGACGGGAGATTTTAAGTGCTGCTTGTGCTGCTGGTGTTTCCGTTGCTTTTGGGGCTCCTATCGGTGGGACTTTATTCAGCCTCGAGGAAGTATCGTACTACTTTCCCCCAAAGGCAAGTTGTTGTCTTACCAATTAATGTCTATCAATGACTCATGGTATCTCAGGTTATGTGGAGAAGGTATGATTGGGTATCGTCCATTGCATTGAATTTGCTGTATATTTCTGGAAAATAGTTTCTTTTGTGCTATGGTCGCTGCCATCACTCTGAAGATACTGGATCCGTTCGGGACTGGCAAAGTAGTACTTTTTCAAGTTACTTATGATAAGGTAAGCTTGCTTGAGCACACTATCAGACAGCATGCTGAGTTTCTCAGGATTGGCGGGCATTTGAATTGTTTCCCTTCATCCTCCTTGGAGTTTTTGGAGTAAAATCTTTTTTTAAACTGCAAGCTCACTTTTCTCATGGCATCTACAGGGTGTATATGGCGTTTGTTTCTGTAAGCTGAATTTTATATGGAGTAAGCATGTGCGGCAAAAGACATGGCTTGCTAAGCACCCACTTTTGGAGGTTTTACTGGTACATATTGTATTTATATCACTCTTCAAGCATCTTCTCATACTGGGTCTACCCGTTATTGCAGATCACTCTGGTTACTGTCCTTATTTGTTTTTTGAATCCCTATGCTCGAATGGGTGGTCCGGAACTGATTTACCACTTATTCTCTGAATGTCAAGGGGACATCAGGACTTCGTCTAATTTGTGCCTGGCTGATCGAAGTTCTGCTGAACAAGCGTGGCGTGTATCTCAGTTTCTTTTCACGGCATTGATCATGAAAGGGTTATTAACAGTTGTGACTTTCGGGCTCAAAGTTCCTTGTGGAATATTTATCCCCTCTTTGGGAGCTGGCGCGTGCGCGGGCCGCATTCTTGGCATTTGGATACAATGGATGCAATGTCGAGAACTTAAGCTTGGTGATATTAGTCGTTCTTGCGAAGAGAGAGGGGATTGTATGTTTCCCTCTTACTTCCATGTTCCCTATTTATAATAGCGTTCATTGCCAAGGTGTCATTCCTGGTTTATATGCAATGGTGGGGGCGGCGGCGGCGTTATCCGGTGTTACAGTATGTTCCAGTTCCATTTCCCCCATTCGTTTTGAATGACTGTCAACGCAATAGCGGACGACTGTTTCTTTGGCAGTGATCATGTTCGAATTGACTGATACTCTCACTTATGCTGTTCCTGTCATGCTTGCTGTCCTCGTTGCCAAGACCGTGGCAGATGCTCTTGATCGGAAGGGAATTTACGACTTGATCATTGAATTGAACCAGCTCCCATTCTTGAACTCAAAGCACGAGTACTTATGGGGAAGTCTCCAGATCCGAGATGTGGTAAGATTGAATTTTCAATTTGGTTCAAGTCATCTCATTGGCGGCAGATGTTGGAAGATGCAGATACCATCAAACTCGATGAAAATAATACAGTCATGAGTTTGAGAGATAAACTAATTACACTTAGTAGATCGGGGAATCATGATGGAGGATTCCCGATTCTCAAGAAGGATCTCAATGAGGACAGTTTCCGCATGGTCGGATACATCGGCGCCAGTGAACTAGAGCACGCTTTGAGTTAGTCTTTTTCTTTGATCTTGCTTTTGATCTCACAGGATCATGGCACACAGATATCGTCGAAGATGTAGATACAGATAAAGGAATACAATTTCAAGAAGACTATACTCATGACATGGCAGCATCTTTATTGTCATGGGATGGTACCCGCCCGCAAAACGAACTACTTGACTTTAGCATCTACATGGATCAAGTCCGTCATTTCAATCCTCTCAGTGGCAGCTATATCTCATCTGATTACCCAGGCTCCCTTGACAATTTCTTCAAAGTCGCCTATGGAACTATTGCACCAGTTCTTCGTGAAACTGGGTGCCCGCTATGTTGTAGTCACTGACTCCAGCGGACTATGTATGTCGCTTGCAAGACTTGTAGCAACTCACTTATTTCCATTTCAGATGAAGGTGTTATTGATAAGAAAACTTGGCTTGCCTTCTTGAACAATTTGGAGGAAAAGGCCTGAAAATAGATTCCTTGCTAAATCTGTGTCATGCTTCATGAATCGTGTAGGCTAACCTTTCACGCAGAACAATTGCATTTGCTATCTTTCGTCAGTAATCCATGTAGTGGGAGTATACATCTCTGCTTTGAATGTTCTGGAAATATAAGGTACTAGATAAGATTTTTACTGACTGGGATCATCGGATAGAAGATTGCATAATATCATTTATTGTTTTGGGTTATTTTCCTTCAATATCATTCCCACGCTGGACCAGTCGACGACCAGTCGGTACCTTTCAGTTGACCGCGACCAAAAAAACGATGACCACAGCCGGACTTGGTGTTCCTGTCAAACTGCTTCACGAATCATTAGGCCATATTATCACAGTTGAATTGAAGACAGGTCAACTTTATCGTGGAAAGCTGGCAGAAGGCATGTTCAAATCACTGGCTCGCTGTCCGACTGATTGACTTCTCTTCACCTTTTCAGCGGAAGACAATCTGAACATTTCATTGAAAGATATCACAGTTACTGGTCGTGATGGACGCGTCTCACAGCTAGATCAAGTGTACATCCGAGGCAGCATGGTCCGTTTCTTCATTGTCCCGGACATGTTGCAGAATGCACCAATGTGAGTGAGCCATCACTTTGACGGCTCCGGAGCTGACAAGAAGGTGGAATCAGGTTCAAGCGAGTGGGTCCTAATGCGATGAGGGGTAGAGGTATCGGTACGGCTCGTGGACGTGCCACAATTATGCGAGGTATGTCGTTCGTTCTCATTGATTTTAGATTTCTACTCGCCAATCCTTCGCGTGGTGCCGCCTTTACTGGATATTCTGACCTCTTCAAATTCTCCTGAGTTTACTGATCTTCGCTAACACTGATGTCCTCCCCTTTCTAGCAAATGGTATGATTTCCCTCCTTAACTAATGATCGTTCACTGACACTGTGCTAGCTCGTCGCGGGCGTGGTGCTATTCCAGCTCCTCGCGGAATCAGGCGATAAAATTCCTCGTAGATTGCCTCTCCGTCTAATTTCTCTCCAAAAACACATCGTGCCGCCCCTGTACCTTCATCTGTAAACATCCGAGATCTTTTCTTGTAGGTCTGAGAGGTTAATGTCCGATAGCTGTTCAGTGAGTAGATTACTATATGTTGCCTAACCTCATCCCGACTACGCCATTGTCACGATACGTTAATCTCAGGAGGTTACTGCTGGCCTCAACAGTGAAAGGGTTGCTGGATACCTGACAACAAAATTGAAAACTCGATGATGTTCTACCATCCCGTCAGATTTGATTTGTTATTGCCACCACGTTTCATTGAGCCACCTTCGCCGCAATGCGTACTCGGTATCATGCTGATCTGCTGAAGCTGTAATCAAGTCTCATCGTCCAGTATTCAGCACGAGTGTCTTCCAACGTATAATAATGAATGACTGAGGCCCTAGACTTCACACCGAAAGTGCTCTTGACCAATTTTGTATTTCGAGACGATGAGAATACTAAAAAACATTTGCACAACTGTTATCAGGGGTAAAACGATGCATCATTTGATAGCTGAGATGTCGGAAAGGTTTTCCTCGAAATTGATCGGTCAGATTTGTGTGATATTGTCCGCTTGTTTTGACTGGATAGATTGATGGACGCTAACATAGATGTTGGTAGGCAAGTCAAACCCAGGGAAAAGACCATCCGGATCACTGAACCGCTCCGACGGTACCACTCCCTTCTGTGGGAGAGGATGATATGGATGTATGTGTGCCTTCAAGATATTTACTTCCCGGGCCTATTGGACTCTCTTGGGCGACAAAGGAAAACTGAGGCAGAAATAGTCACCTGTCTGTACATGATATTCGAATGCTAAGGACAGTAATCTACTGTTTGGACAGTCACATACAGATCATAACTTACGCAACCACTCGAGCATCGACTGTTCGTGTTCTTGATAAGATGAGACAAACCTGTTCTACGCTGTCTGTCATTGACCAGAGCTCGATGAAGGGCCACCTGGTCCATGAAGAGACTTCCACTTCACAGACCTGTGAGAATTGTCGCCAAGCTAGGTCTACTGGCGTGATAGGTACTTCCAACAGCATTCAACAAGTTGATTGGATGCTTACAAGGCCATGGCTCAAAAATCGGATACTCGTCCTTTGAAACTCCAATCGCCAGTGTCTTCGCCCCACTTCCCTACGGGTTCACGTTTAGGACCACCACGTTCCCCGGTTCTAGGATTTGTATCACCCTCGAACTCTGGTTTCATGGGCTCGCGAGCATCGGGATGCAGCTGGACTGGGCCAGAAGGCTGGGCAAGGGGGGGTTGTGCTCTGCGAAGTAGCTGCTGGAATTCGTGCTGCTGTGGTGGGGGGAGGGGAGGAGGTGCAGGTCTGTTGAGACTAGAGATACTGCGGGCGAAATGGCGATGAGCTCGGGCAAAGGACATGGCAAAAGGTAGACAAAAGGTAGACGTGGCACGTGCCATTGTACTTTCTCAGACAATCACCACAGTATATGATTTTCTAATGCAGATCTCAGCTCCTATCCATATTCCCCCAGCCCCAATTTCGTTTCAACGCCTTCCAGGCAGAAATGCAAGAGCTCTTCGGGATCTTACAAGCAAGAAACGCAAGAAAGATCGGGCTTGCGACTACTGCCGGCACCGTAAAATCAAATGCGACGGTCCGTACAGACAAGAACAAATCTGCACCAACTGCGTCCATGGTCATCGAACCTGTACATACCTGTGGGTCCCTATTTAAGTCGTTCAAACCTCTTACCCATTCCCCTCCTAGTGAGTCCTCTAAACCTCGCTGTCCACCAAAGGCGTAAGAACCCCGAATCTGCCCATATGTCCGTGATTTGATTGTGGCAACAGTTATGTCACGTCTCTTGAAGACAATGTCGAACAACTAGAAAAGGCTCTTCATAGCGTGCGTTCCGACACCTATGAATAATTTCCTCCTCCTTTGCTGATGCCCTTCTCAGCTCTTTCCAAATTCAGACTTCTCCAAAGAACTCGGGCCTCCCATTGTACGAGGCTCCTGGAAGAATCATGACGAACAATCCGACTGTCTACCAATGGCCCCGTTCACGCATACAATGAGACATTTCTCGTCCTCATCCTTTGCAAATAAAATCAGATTGAAAGAAGACCACGACTTTCCACCAGTCGATCGCACGACACACCTCATTTTCAGACCTTCACAGTCTTCGATATACTCTTCTAGGAAAGCGATAGTACACAGGTCATCTGCCGTGGAGTTTTCTGAAGATACAGAAACTGAATCGGCGGGAGAGGCCATTGAAACAGGACTGGATGGCCGTCATAGATATGGTCTCAGTGCGATGGAAAATGACAACAACTCGGCGATAGAAAATTCCATTCGTTTTCACGGAAGGAGCTCCACGGCCAGTTTAATAGAGGTGACGCGAACCTTGAAACACATGCATATAGAAGCGGAGGTCAACCAAAACTCCTTGAGGGACCACGATGAAAATACTGACAAGGAGAGCGAAAAGCGCAAACCTACACTAGAGAAAACCGACAACGCTGAATTACGGGTCTTTCGTCGTCCCGAATTCTGGAGTACAGCTAAAGTCAGTAGGGACCTTTATCAAATGCCATCCCTCCCAACTAACAGTGACCTAGTGGGAGTTAGACTGGATAAATCGCAATCCTCATGCGCCCAACTTGGTTAACGAGCTGCCCAAGTACTTTCCTCCTGAGCCTGTCGCTCGTCAATTGGTCGAGCTGTTTTTTACCCAGTCTAATCTTTACCTTCCTCTTCTCCATCGACCAACATTTGAACGTTCTTGGCGTGAGCACTTACACCATCAGAATGTCTGGTTCGCAGCTCTGTGTATTCTTATGTTTGCTGTGGCCAGTCGCTGGTACGATTCCGGTGGAAAGGAGCTTCGCGATTGGCTTCGAGGTGACGACCAGTGGAAGGCAGCTGGGTGGAGGTGGTTCTTCATTGGCCTGGATGTTCATTGTATTCGGCGCAGTTTAACCTGTCCCGCAAGTTTGTTAGAAATTCAAACGTTTGCTGTACGTTCTATCTCACTGTATCAATCGGTCACGAGGTTTGTCTAACAAACATCATAGCTCATGGTTCAGTTCTTGCGGGGGACAACATGTGCCGCCGTTGGTTGGCTATTTGTTTCAATTGGTCTACGAAAAGCACAGGATAGAGGCGCCCACCGCCTGAAAGTATATAAGAACCACCCAAATGCTGATGATGAGCTATGGAAACGTGCGTTCTGGTCTTTGTTGGCATTCGATCATATCCTTGGCGCCAGTTTGGGACGTGGCATAGCGACTGGTCAGGAAGAGTGAGCGATCACTTAACCGATTCAAATATTTTGACTCAATTACTCAGCTATGACCTTGATTTTCCCCTTGAAGTGGATGATGAGTATTGGGATACTGGAGATTCCGAGACCAATTTCAAGCAACCGAATCACCTTCCTTCGAAAATTACTGCTTTTAACCAATTCATCAAGCTTAGCGAGATCATTGCTTTTACCACTAAAACTCTGGTGTGTCAAGTGCCAATCGATTGAAGACTAGTATTGATTTCAATTCCATGCTGCAGTACCCTGTGAATAAGAGAAAAGTTTTTTTTGGCTTCATCAAAGGTGATTGGACCGGAGAAGTTGTCCGGCAGTTGAACATAGCCTTGGAAGAATGGATACAGAAAATACCAACACATCGTACGTTGGCTCTGTTGATCATTATCTAATTTCTCATGCAATATACTCAGTTCGGTGGGATAAACAAAATTGTCATCGTCATCCTGACTTCTCGCGACAAGCCGCGTCAATTCACTCGTTATATTACTGCGTTGTGATGATGGTGTCCAGACCATTCTGTCCCTACAATCCAATCGGAAGTCCCCGACCTGAACAAGAAGAAAGGCATTCTACCGCTCTGAGACAATGCGCGAGATCGATAAAAGCTTGTGCAGAAATCTTGGAGGTCGAGTTACAGAGAGGTCTATCAAATCAATTTAACATGATCAACGTTACCCTGGTCTGTGCTGGTACTCTCGCAATCTTATTATACGTCCTGCAACGAAGAATGATCGACAGTGGTCAAGGCAAGACTTTGATAAGGAACTACGAGGTTGAAGGGACGGGAATATTCATCTCTGATCTCTTGGATGCTGTGGACGTTTGCATGGAGGTCTTGAAACGAACAAAATCGGTCTGGGAATATGCGGAGGCGGTGATGTGGGCGTTTTTATTGTCGTTAATTGACACTACACTTTCTAAGTATTAAACATCATTAGGGAACAGCTGAAAGCGGCGCTTCCTTCAGACAAAGACAAGAGCTTCGACAGTTTGAACATCCCTATCCACAAAGTACAAGGACTAATCGATGTTGAGCAAGTCTCCGGCCATCTCAATCACAACTTGCCCGGGTTTCAGATACCCCGCGAGGCAATGTTTTCATTCACGGATCCCTCTCTTTACCAAATGTACCCTTTTCAGACTGATTATAGCCATCTACCATCATCAATTAGTTACGCTATTGAACCGGTACTGACAAGCCCCTATCCCAATTCAGCTCCACCACATTGTTTTCATGATGCTGCTCCGCTCCCCCGGAATCTACCCCCTTCCTTTTTCCCGGTTGCATCTCGCACTGATTACGCCATCCCATCTGGTAGCGCACGACCGACTATCAGTCTAGTCGACCGATCGTCGTCTACTGGGTGCACTATGTATCCTGTTCCGGGAATAATCCAGCCACAGGAATGTCAGTTCAATATTCCCGACACAGAGTTCTCCATGCCATCAGCTGGAACGTCCATGGCAGAAGAAATTGCATCCCGTATGTGCAGAATGCCCAGTCATGCTTATTCTGGAGACAGGATGCTTGCCCTATCATCTATCCCTGACAATTCTGTTGGAGTCAAGGACCTCCCTTGTTCAAGAATGCGCTCTTTCAACAATGAACCCGTCCCAGTCATGGCAGCCAGAGAGGAGCTGGGATGCATTGACAACTCGCTGTGTCAGATTCCAGGCTTGCAAGCAGTGAAGAATGACAATAACGTGGGCTCGACTACAGCGGTAGCTGATTCTTATATATCCTCAGATTCTTCGGGTGTTCATTACTCATCGTCCTTGGCATTTGATTTGTCTTCTTACATGTCGTTGAATTCCGCTCAAACTCACTTTCGAGATCGGCCAAATAGAGTTGAATCCAAGTGCGCTTTTCTCTCTCTTTTGGATGACATCGTGTCCGCTGATTTGTTCTGTCATCGATCAACTCATAGAATTTAAGCTGCCCATGACCAGAGCAATCAAAGCTTGACCCATCCAGCAGAATTCATCTTCAAGGAACCCAATCAGGCTGGATGTCCTCAAGAAAACAGTAATATGCTTTGTGCATGAAGCTTTGTCCTGACCTAATTCCTTAGCTTGCTTTCATTTCTTATATGTTTTCGTCTTGCTCTTAGTTATTGTTGTCATATTAGGTTATTGGTTGGTCTTTATCACACGGACATGTCATGTAATGATAGTATTGATGTACTTTTTGGATAGCGCAATAATTGTACAAGGTAGTAAAGCAAAAGCAGATTATACGACTGTTATCAAATGTCAGCAGAGATAACCTGGTATCAGAGGGAGAGTGAACAACTCACGCAACACAGCATTGATGCACCCGTCATTCTCAGGATTGTTTGTAACTTGTGCATACTTTCCGAAGACAACCTTTCCTCCGGCAGTGACCATACCTAGTTCAGACACATTAACCTCAATGACTGTCCCTTTTGTGAGGACACCGAGTTGGGTGTACATCGGTGACTGAGGATTTTTCTTAACACCAAGTATCTGGAGCTGGAAAGTTGCTTTGAGATCGGCTGAAGCACTATTTTCAAGCTTGAACAAATGATTAGCCGATGGTACGTACGGTGAGTGACATTAGCCTTCTTGTAGCGTAACGCCATCGGTCGGATAAAACGTTCCATCTTGACGGGTTTGCGAGTGAAGCCTTCACCAACAAAAGTTGCCTTGGTCACCATGCGTTTCCATGACTTGCTTTTGCTCTTTCCAGTTTTCACCACCTTGAACATTTCATCCTCTGCTATCCCACGGACTTTTGGAAGAGGAACAGCATACTTGGCAGCCTTGTCCTTCCGTTTTTGTTTGATCGCCGTCGACAAAGCCTTGGCATCTTTTTGTCCCTCACGATCAAGGAGGTATGTAGGTAATGCCCCATCAGGGATGGTTCCCGAGTCCGCTTGCTTTATGTTACGTTCGTCATGGGCCTTTAGTGTCTTCTTCATCTGAACTTTTTCTCTGTGTCGTTTAGCATGAAGTAGTTTGGCCTTTAGTCCGAACGTTTTCTGAGCGACAGAAGAAGATTTATGAGCCACACGGGCTTCCCGCTTTCGTCTTTCGTAAGAGAAAAAACAAAACCAGTAAGAAACACAGTATTTTTTTTGAAAAAGACGCATACTTGCGCTCGTAGTAATCTAGTTGACGACCATGTCGCTTGATATGCTCTTCAATATATTCGTTCTGATACCCCAATAAGCCATAAAAAACATGCGGGCACATAGACCATACCTGAGGCTATTAAAGATTTTTGTCAGCATGGGTGTCATGAAAAATCGAAAGAGACATACCATAACTGCTGAACGAGTGTCAAAATCGGCGGTATCAATGAATTTCTAAATCACGTGAGTTCCATGTAATTCCAGGTTTGTTAGTACTGATAGCTAGCCTGAGCCAAAGAACATGTGGCAAGACAATGTAAATCCCTACGGTGCACCGTCCTCCCAGAGTTCATATTATCAAGTACCTGTTCAAGAGCCCCTCCAATTTTATGTCCAAAATACGAGTCTCCATGACTCTCCAGCATTTTATCCAGGCTCTCGGTCAAGCTTAGAAGGGATGGCCCAAGGAAATATTGCTCAAGGCGGTGGATATGTTGGTCCTATACAGCCACAGGGTGCTTGGTGGACTGCTTTTGGTACAGGTGGCTTCGAGGGCGAACCTCCCCTCTTGGAAGGTAAGTAATTGTGAGCTACGATACATTTTCTGCCACGCGATATGGGCTCACAAATGTTCAAAAGAACTTGGAATCAACTTCTCCCATATATATGCAAAATCTATGACTGTTCTTAACCCACTTCAGAGAATCGATGAACACATAATGGATGATGCAGACCTGGCTGGTCCAATCATCTTTTTTTTCTGCTTTGGTCTGTTCCTCTTATTCGTCAGTCACAATATATATTTTTGCTATCCAGCATGTTGAACTCATCATTCGTACAGTCTGGAAAACCCAACTTTGGATACATCTACGGAGTCGGTCTCTTTGGAGCAGCTTCTATGTATACGCTCTTGAATCTCATGTCCGATCATGGAATTGACGCATATCGCGTGGCTTCCGTGCTTGGATACTGTTTACTTCCAATGGTAGGAATCAGTGCTATCAGTGTCGCGACTCACCTAGAGTATGTCCGAAATTTGATTCTTTCTTTTAGTTGGCTCATCCTGTTAATTCTAGGCGCACTTTCGGATACCTTTTATCGCTGCTATCTATCCTTTGGTGTACATATTCTGCCTCAGGTATATTTGTAGCAGTACTCAGGATGTCAGATCAGCGGCTACTAGTTGCATATCCCTGCGGTTTGCTTTATGGTTGTTTTGCTCTTCTTAGTATCTTCAAGGGGACTAAGTAGCGTTCTATTATTTTACTGTATAATTGTGGATTTGGGATAATATACATTGTGCGTGGACTTTCAAATGATATTGCGGCGGTGTTACAAATATTTCTCTAAGCCTTGTAGCCTTCTGCTTGCTTTTCAGGGTTTAGTTGTCTGCTGTAGATTTTAAGTAAAACTTCCATGATCTCTTCAAGGGGTGTGGTCGCATATTCATTGATATATTGAGGGAGTGCGTCTTCCAGATTGAAACCCGCTTTTTTCATGAAGAAGGGATGCATCACATCTGGAGTTGCTTCGCCAAGTTGTCGCATAGTCAAACGTTCAATTGACCTTTCGCGAGGCATGTATTTGATGGTCTTGTGCTTGGGTACTTTGCAAGCGCCGGATGGAGGGATGTTAGGTGTAGGGAAGGGCACCGACTCGACGGGCACAAAGTTGTCCAAAGCTTGTTTTTGTTCTTCAGTGACTGCTAGCGAACCGACTCCAGGAATCAAGGACGTGCGCCACTCTGCAGCGGTCCGAACTTGATCCATTTCCCTAGTCATGTTCTTCCTGAGGAACGTAAGCCAAGAGTACAAGGCAACGTTGAGAGTTATGAAGATGTCATCAACATCCTTCAAGCCTTGTCTGACGAATGTACTATGGAAATCATAGAGCAGATTCCTAGTAACATCGTCGTTGTTTTCCTCGCTGTACATGTGCATCTTCATAGAAGGAAGACCCACGATGGTGGCCTCTGATGCGCCCTTGACGAAGCCTTCAAGCCATGTACGACATTGGTCTTGATCTGGCAGTGGCACGTTCAAACCCTGATTGTACGTGAATTTCGAGATATTCATTGAGGCGAATGATAAATGGAGATCTCGCTGTCCAGGACACAAATCTGTTGCAACAAGCCTGGCAAAATGTGCTCGAATATCTCGAGCTACAAATTGTGCCATCTCCAAATCTTCCATGCTACGAGGAAAAACAGCCAGTTGTAAATGGCCCAATTTCAGACTCATGAATTGGCGAACAATGAAGGTAAGTCGGCTATCGGCCTCTTTGAACTTGGCTTTGGCAGTTTGAAGCATGGCTTCAGCAACAGCCGACAGTGGATTGTCTGGCTTTAAGGACCGACTATTCCGAAAGGCTGCTGATTCCCGACTGGCTCCTTGTCGTTGGGTTTCGAGATTGGATTCAAAATTGTTCGCGTATGACATCAGCTTGGGTACAGTCCCTATTGTGACAGCTGCAACAATTTTAGGGCTTGTCACTACGAAAGAAAGTTGGAGTGGATTCTTTTGATCTATTCCCGAATGTATGACCTTCCAGTCATCATAAACTTCAATCGCAAGAGGATCAGCACTGAATATAATCAATTTTATATTCTTATCAGGACTAGAGGTGGAGAACTCACTGATAATGGAGCAAACGTTGTTGGTCAGATGCCAGGGTAGCAATCACAGGCCCACTTGTTAATCTGAGCTCCAACATCCGGCCATCCAACTCCTCGAGAGACCGGCCATCTACTTTTTTAGTGGTTTGGAAGAGGCAATCACAAACCCGGACCCGACCTGACAGGTTCCCATCAGCAATGATCAGAAGTTCCCTCACAAGGATTGCTACGTCATTTGACCTCTCCGTGAGATTAGTCCTTAAAATTGCTTGATTGAGCTGTAAGATTATCTTTGATATCGATGAGCCGAGATCAACCTCAAGATTGATTTCGCGGACACGGACTAGCAGCACTGTGCTGAGAGACCGTTTGGCAGGAGGCGGTGTCGAAGATGAGGAACTAGGACTAAGCTTTGACGGAGCCTTGACATCTAGTGGTGACTGACTATTGAACAAAGGAAAGAGGTCAAGCCAAACAGCTTTGAAACATAAGACATCTTGAAACCTCGAGAATTTGACTCTTCCATGAAACTCGGTATCCAGAATGACAGAAACAAAGTTCATGATGTGCCACGGGACTGATTCAACTCTGGAGAACCAGACAGAAAATGTTAAATTCCGTGCATCAAGCTGAAGGCAATCTTCACTAAGAAAGCCATGTTTCAGTCCGATCGATAAACCCCCCACTGTTCCCGAGAAAGACACCTGGCGGGCACCTGGTGAAGCATTAATGATAAAGCCGCCGTTTTCCCAACGTAGTGCGGTGACGACATTGGCATCAGGCTGACAGGTGAATTCTAACTTAGAGCGGTCTATACGCAGGCTGAAGCTGATGCGCATACTAGAGACAGCATTGAGGGTGGTGTCTTCTTTATCAGTAGGCACGATGCTGCTGGATTGCGCAGGAATCGGGGATGGCATCACTTTGGCATTACTATTCTTCAGCATGCGACCCTCGATATGGTTGACCAACTCCGTCAAGAATGGCAAGAGAGTCGGTCGAAGAACATTACGACTGGAGTGGACGGTACTCTTAAATACAAGTGTAGAGGGTTCTTCGTCGTGACTACACTTCTGCATCGCGGGCGTCGCACGATATTCTCCCCAAACAGAAACTACAGGAAGATTGAACACTTCGGCCCCGAGCTCTAGTATTTGTTCATCCAATAGTTCAATAGCACGACCGGATGGCATCGTTTTGAAGTATAGCTTGGTGGCTGCGCTGCTATACATGTGTACTTTCCCACTCAAAAACGTCAGGGAAGTGAATACATTTGACGTATGGATGGCTTGGTAATGTCGCTCCAGAGTAGTAATCTTGGTTTCTTCTGCCTCAGAGGGAACAGTCCGAGTGATGTTGTTGGAAAGTTGATTAAGACGCTCCTTTCCTTGTCGGTACACGTCGATCAAGGAGAAGACGTAGCCCGCAATAGTGGAATCCAAATCTAAAATGAAGCCACTAACGCTGGCATTGATCCACAGTTGGCGTGAGTCTGTTCGAAGTACCGACCGGACCTCAGCAGTCATTTCGGGATACACAAGCCGATTTCTGGTTCTATGGTTTTCACCATTGTAATGACTCGGTTCAGATTGTCGGAAACTGGGAAAGGTCACGATCTATGTATGTTCAATAGAAATCATACTGCTGAGCTTACAAGGAGATAAATTGGAACGACAGGTTCTTCACAGTGGCTTCCCCTGTCTCACCCCGATTGATATCGAATATTATGGATGAAATTGAAAATAAGAATGCATTGATGGTTGCATCCTTGGCACGGTAGCGTGGCAGTTGGATGTTTTGTTCCAGAGTGATGGGGAATGCAATGCCTAGGTCTCGAATTGTGATGTTGATTATGTATTTGGACAACCAGGACGTATCCTCGATTTGGTGATTGTAATTTTTGACCTCAAATGTTCTCATAATACTTTGGGTCTTCTGCTTGAACGCTGCCAACTCCTGAGCTCGCTGTTCCTTGCGCTCAAGGATATCAGCCTGAGAGTATGGTCAGGTGTGATGATGTCTGGATTGTGACTGCACGTACTTGTATTTGATCAAGAAAATCGCCGATTTCCCCTATTGAACTTGGATGCATCACGGCATGAGCTTTGGTGATAACTAGATCAAGCGTTCGCGCATAAGGATACTTCCTCTGTTTTCCTGAAAGAACTTTGACGTCAATTATGACAAAGAATGAACGATGCCCGCGGTTAAAAGACTCTTGCATGAATCCTACTTTACGCGGAGCTAAGGAAAGCGCAAGATCTGTCAATCCGATGTCCCATCCGAAGCCATTGTCATTTTGGAGACCACCACCAATATTTTGGCACTCCAAGAACATAGTGGAAGAAAAGCCCTCCAGCCCGATCCGAAAGCCACGCATCTTGAGGAAACCACCAAACTTTGATCTTGAGCTTGCCTGAGATTTCCGCGAGAACTTCGATGCTTTCAAACGGGTTTCCTCCATCAATGTAACAAAATCGTTGAAGTCCTGACCAAACTTCTGCTGAACAGCTAACAAGGTGTCCCAATGAGATGGCTTGACTTTGAGGTCCAAAAAATCAATGATGATAAGTGCTTGGACAGATCTTCCATCATGGCTACCACCAAGAGACAGGGCAGGGAAAGCAAGCTTGACACGACTGTCCAAGATGGCTTCTCCGTTATCTTTCGACGATATTTCTAGAGCGCTAGAAGCGATCTGCAGGCCGAATACGATGTTCGAGGGATTGAAAGGATCAGAGTTTGATTGGGCATAAGTAACCACGTGAATTGCTCGCCAAGAAAGCCAAGTCCCATGCATTACTTGGAGGGATATACCTACACCAATGACTTGTCCATTGATTTGCAACATAGGCTGCTTGAGGAATGACCGTGTTGATGGTACCGGAGACTGAGCTTTCTTTGAGGGAATATGGAGCTCTGAAAGAGCAGCATTAACTGCCTGCTCTATTCCAGTAAGAAAATCAGCACGCCACTCCTCAACGAAGCGATACAGCCTGATTGCACTTCGGGGTACGCTAAGATACAATCCGCCAAGGGAGAAAACCACTCTGGTGTTCTTTTGTATATTTTGTTCCTGTCGCATGACTACATTGGCCTTACCCCTGTTCACGTCAAACGCAGCTAGAACATCTTGATCTGCGCCAGGTTTCATTTTGTTAAGAGGCGAGCGAGCTTGAAGATATAGTTTGTCGAGAAGAAGCGTGATGTTCATAGATTCATCCCCTTGATTGGCCGGTATAGACAACAAAGAGACGATTTGTATGGTTTGAGCGCCAATCACGAATGTCAAGTTGGCAGCAGCAGCCTGGAGTTTGACTGAATGTAGGAGCAGAGAGATATCGATGAAAACCGATGAGACTCCTGAATTGATGATCGATGCTGTTTTTCTGTTCATGGGCTGATACTTGCTGGAGATCGCTGTTGAATGCGACACATAGATGCGCCGGACGCGCAGAAGATGTTGAACAAAGTCCACGAGGTGCGAATGAACCGTGAAATAGATCCTGTTGATGGCTATTCGAATAGAGTGTCGTTCCACTTGGTGTAGCCGGTTCTCACGAAGGGATGTCTGCGACATACTTGGAGGATGACTGAGGGTGTGTTGTATTAGACCAAGGGGATTTGAGCGTGTATGGATCTGAACACCAGTAAGGAGAAACTCGTTATTCAAGGATGAAGCAGGTGCACAGATGCGCAGACAAGTGCTCTGCAGGTCAACAGAGAGAATGGGCACTTTGTGAGACGCCGAAGCAGCAGGTTTTGTATGCTTGATTTTTAACAGCCGTTCCAATAAAATAAGGTCATAAGTGGTATCAATATCTTGATCCAGATGGACAAATCTTGAATGCAATGCCGATACAAATGTATCGGGGTTAATGGAGTCTGCATTGCCTTGACCAGTGAAAATGTGTTTGTGATCCTCGGGCCGGAGGTGACGGAGGCAATGTCGAAGATGGAAAAGGAATCGAAAAGTAGAATCGGTGCGTAGTGCGTGTGGAATTCCCTTTTGAACAAGGTATGATGGCTGGGTAGTGGAGAGCGGGTCGATGACGGATAGGGACTCAGAAAAATGTATGATTCGATACGTCACTGTCCGTATCACTGCTTCATCATAGTGTTCAATCAGGCGCAATGTCCTGAGACTTTGCAGAAACTCGTGATTGAGGCTGATGGCAACAGCGGTCACCAGTTCCGGACCTCGGTGTCCGACTGTAGTGGCCAAATCCATCCAATGAAGACAAAATTGGCTTGGGCGATGATCAACGTCCAGGCCAACAAGTTGTAAGCTGAATATGGTATCATCGCCGGATGGTGTTGATTCACTCTTGGAAAGGTTATCTAAGTTAAGAGATAATGTGTGAATAGTGGTTTGAATCCTGGTCTCCGACTTAAGTAAAAGACCGCTGAACGTCAGGTTCTGTATAGATAGACCAATCCCAATTGCAGTATCGAGTCGGGAGGGGATGAAGCTACCTTCAATGATCTTCGGGTGCCCTTCTTCAGTCATAGAAAGATTCTGAAGAATCTGGACATTGATAGCAGGACAGGCTGCTTCCAGTATATTCCTCGAGTCTATTTTGACCCCGTTTTTCGTCAAGGAAGCGACCAGGAACGAATATTCAGCTATCAGGGCCTCGACCTGCAACTCAGGCCCCAAGCTCTACAATCAGAGTAAGAGTGCGATTCCCTTATGAAGCTAGCATCGCTTACGATAGAACACAATGATTGTTGAAGATGTGCAAAAACGGGCACCAACAGTGGTGTAAGCTTGACCTCAATTGCACGCTTTGAGCACAATCGAGTTGTCGTAGATCCCTGCTCTGGGTCAAATGTAACAGGTAAAGGGTCTTGATTTGTCCGATGAGAGCCAACCATGCCTGAACCAGCATGCCTTGAAGTGAAGTCGCGGCCGCAATCCTGTTTTCTCCATCAGCTGGGAGTATATCATCTAGTATTCCAAGAAACCGACCTTGATCAAACTGAAGGAAGGCGTTTCCCAAAAGCCATAGTCGTTTGGGCGAACAGACTCATAGTGTCTTATAAGATGCGCATAGTACATTAGTAACGCCTTGTCTTGGTTCGTTTCGTGGTCTAATAATTGTCAACACCACATCATTACCAGCGTCAAAGGTACTTACTTACCTTCAATGTCTGTCCATCCACTGCTCGTGGAACCCCCATCCGTCAAATCTGCATCGTCTGATTCATCCCCACTAGACAAATGCTGCTCATCGTCGATGATATGGATCCGAGCTGATGAGCGTGTCCTCCTAGGGCAAGTTAAGCCACCTTGATTCTGACAGTCAAAGATAAGTATCTCACGCGAGTCTGGCATCTCTATCTGCCTCAGATATCAACTCTGCCTCAGAATCAGAGACACTGTTTGCAATAGGAGTATGCCTTTGATGTGGGGGTTTTCGTGGTGGAGGTTGGACAACCCTGACTCCCGGATTTGGGAGTCGCGGCTGAGGAATGTGAACTCCATTCCTATGCATCGTGCGATCTATTTCTATTGGTCAGACAGACTTAGAAAGATGACACCTGGCTCACTCCTCTCTATTTGACCGAGCAGTCTCGCAACACGATCTGTCAGCTTATCTTGCTCGCTGACAAACGCACGTTGTCGTTCAATATGCTCTCTGTACCCCTTGGGAGCCGCATAAATGTCAATGTATAGGTCAGTAACAATGTCTGCTGCCTCTAGCCACGTGTTGAGCTTGGTTGAAGCGCTTAGCAGCACCTTGATTCCGAGATGAGGTACACGTATCCCCGTGGAGTTGCTGTAGTTAACACCGCCAATGTCGTTGCGGTCCATCTTGACACCAGACTTACAGAGGACTTGGATGGCTGCATGATTTGCTCGCAACACAAGTTCGAATGACTTCACGTTGACCTTGTAAAAGGTTACTGTATGGCATTGAGTTCGGCTGCCTTTTCATGGAGGGTCGCTTACTATCTGGGTCTGCAGGGGTCATGTACTCTGCTGCGGGAGCATTTGCCAAGTCCGCGAATCCAAAGCCAAATGATTTGTTGACATGACCCAGGATCTGGGCGTCAGCAAGAGACATATCAAGTTTTACATGACCGAAGTTCAAGTCCCATATACATAGGTATGTTGAAGTCCGCGGTAAGGGCCCGAATAATCGATTTGCAACTATACTCAAACCTATGAGTGCATGTCAACCTGGAAACAGACCGCACAATAATCTGTTGACTTGCAATCAACCATTATGATCTTTTGACCATACTTTGTACACTCATATGGGAGTCGCCGAGGGAAATCATGATCTACGTGACCATATATTGTAGGAGAATTGAAAGACATATCTGTCAGATTCCGTCAGCCCTGACACTTTTCACTAGATATTGGGACATTTTTACCAAAAAAGAAGTCATGTAAACGTAGATGAAGTTGCAGTTCAGACATTGATAAAACAACACACGGGCCAATTCCTAGTGTCCCATCAGCTTGAGGTGCTTCGATGCTGATAGCACCTGCAGGCAGCACGAAGGTCCCTCCGTGAACCAGGACAGACATAGTGCACTGAAACATGTTGTTCTGAGTTATGATGAGCCTATGTCTTGTCCTGATGAGATTGTGACCTTACTTTGCCCTTGCGGTACTTCAACTGGATTGGGTCACCAGAAGGAATGTTTCTCCTTTGTCTGTCGATGTATTCGTAGAGTGTCGAAAAATGCGTGAATGACCCAAAATAATTATCACGTAACACCATCCAGTATCTTATTGACCAGCCCAAAGCCAAATAAATTAGATCCGTTGCCTAACAAAAAGTTATTTTTAGCATACTGGCAGGGGTCCAAATAGACTCACCTTGAAATTCAGGGTCAAATGGTCCACAAAGTTCTCTCTTGTTTCGGTGTAGTATAGATACGATGCTTTTAGAACGAACAGTCTGATCTTGGCCAAGTTACAGCCTTCTTTGGGTATGTATGCGGCACGAGTGTTCCATCGAGGAAGGGAGAAGTCCACAGAGAGATTTGGAGCTTCGATTGACATCTGCACATGGATTGACTCTGGCCTAAACCTATTGGAGGGAATGACGACACTGGCATCAAGTCGCTCTCCTTGTAAGATTGCCAGGGCTAATCGAACATTAAGACTGTGTTCCCCAAAGAAACGATATTGGCTAAAATACCATTGTCCTCGCGAACCAACGGTTTGTCGATGATGTTTTGGTCATTGGCATATGCATTTATTTCGTAATAGTAGAGACGTAAATTGACCAAATAGACAGTTGGAACCCATCTTTGCCAGTCGCTTGGAGGACCAGATGCCCAATCCTTTCCAAGGTCGGTGAACATGTTGATATGATCTCGCAAAAGATAGAACACAGGTTGACGGAATATGATATCAAATGTCCAAGTCCTTTCGGCATTCCATTTCAGTGGAGATGGAAGATCACCATGTACCTGTAGGGGGAAAAATGAAGAGTAAAATTCCACACAATGTACGACATACGCGACAGGAATCTGCATTTATCAAGCGAATATCATTTAGGCTTGATGTCACAGAAAAATCATCTAGATGGACCTCAAGCATGGACTCATATCCCATACGCCCTGCAACCATGGGCATCAAGTACTTGATTGATGATCGATCACCGACAACAATGTTGAGGAATGCTGGTTCCCTCCGACGGGACCTTTTTGGTACCTCTGATTGACCATCCCACTGCCAATCCTACCGGGAGACGATCGAAAATCAGAGGGACCAGAAGATGCAAAAGAAAAAATTTAACAAACCTTCGATGCCTCCCTAAAGGGGATGAGTAAGGTGGTCTCGTTCCTCAACTCCACAAAAATCTGTAGAGCTGTCCAAATCCTTTTGTCTCCTGGCTCGACTGGATGTGTCTGCTCCGCTGTTTGGTGCGCAGATGGAAACAATATTTTCTGTAATTCGGCCCTGATAGCGATTGCGAGTGAGCCCGTGTCCCTCATATACAGCGAATATTTACCTCTGCCGATCAGCCCATGGTCCATATCTGAAAATCCCTCTGTGTATGACAAATTCGAGCACCCAATCAGGTGGAATGTCGCCATTTCCAAAGTCATACTGCTTCGGATGTAACTGCTCCTCAACGGGCGGCACATCACCGACCACGTCCGCAAGATAAGTCAACTCCAATAACGGCGTCTCTAGAACTTTACGCTCGACAGCGTACTCGAGAGTAGAGAAGTCAGAGCCGATAGATGTTTCTTCTTCTATTGCTTTTCCATGTTTGGAGTATGATTTCGCAGTATGAGCTTTGAAATTTCTCTGTCTTTGGCGATTCTGGCCGTATTTGAGTGTGAGGGGGAAAAAGGTGAGTTGACGCCAGATGTGCTGGAAGGAGTGGTATGTCAAGTGTGACGAAGCACTTCCGAATATAGGATATCTTTTGAGAAGTGAGATTGCAGTCGGATGAGTCAGGATCAAGTGGAGCGTACTGGTCGACGCGGTCATGTAGCAACTGCCCAAGAGTCGACATGGAATCAACAAAATGTTCATTTTCTGCCAACTGAATGACAGCACTACGAAACTTGAGAGAGAGGGCCTGTTTGTGAAGGTCGCACTTGGACCTAGCCTGTACACAATGTGAATCGTTCGTATAAATTGACGAATGAGTACACTCACCTGAGTGATACCGAAAGTCCCATGGCAAGCGCCGAATTCCGCAACAAGGAGCTTAGGAGTTGAATGATTTCCACATGCAATGACACCCTTTGAGACTTGTATACCCAGAGGAAAGAGATCTTTGGAGTCTAATACCGGCATTTGTTGCTTAAACCATGCCAGAAGTTTTTTCATTGCTGTAGGAACTCGGATAGCACGTCTCATCGTTGATTGTCCCCTTGATTCTGCATCGATCGTAGGATTAACTTAACCAGCTGAAGAAGTCGATTGGACTTACTCAAACTACTCAGCCCCTGTGAAGAACGATTTGCATCTCTTGAACGTAAGGTGTCCCCACCCATGCTCTTTTCCATCTGAGTAAGAATATTTTCATACGCTGCTGTCCGGTTGTAGAGGAACCACTCAAAACCCTGGAGGGTTACCTGTATCCGACATGAGGGAAGCCAGGAATCCTGGACTAGATTGAAAAATAAGTAAGAGCCTAAAGTTTCATAGAGTCTAACGAATAACACGAACTCTTTTCACCCTTGACATAGAGCTCTTCAGCCAGTACAGGTTTCCGAAGCCAGTAACGCCATTGTACCTGACCCTTAATAATCTTGATAGTTTGATTACTAGAGTGGTAATGAATGTCTTTCAGAAGGATGCGGCCAGTCAACAAAGAAAAATGTATGGAGCCTACTTGTAGTCTCAGAGTAATGTACCAGTGCCAACGATGGAGAGACTAACCTATTCCAAGCCACAAGCTGGAGCCTTCGTTGTTCCAGAATGCCAGTCGGAAAACCAAGCCAAGTACATATGCTAGTAAACGGTTCCAGTAAAAAAAGTAGAGAATGAGTGCCACGATGATGCAGATGCATGGTATCAAAAGAAGTCGGTCAAGCATGGTGTTATATGGCTACTATATCATATGCAGCGAGCAGCAAAGTCGCACCAAGTGTAGAGTTGAAAGCTAGACAGACACGCTCACTGCATTGAAGATTACGAATAAGGTCAGGGGAATTGGACCCTGATTACATCATCACTTACCACTTAACCATGAACGCCACTAAAATGGCTAAGGAGTCTCCTCTGAAAAAGTTCGCCTACGCTGCTACGGTTAGCTGCTCGGTTCATGCATCAGTATATGGCAAGTGTGTTGCAGCAAAATATACAGATGCAAGGAAGGATATGTGTAAAGAGGAGTTTTTCAAGTTTGCTGAGTGCTTACGAGCGACTGTAAGCTACGAGTCTACCCATAAACATCGCACCGCTTACCATACACAAAAGCTGAAACGCAAGTGGTGATACTTACGGACATAAGTTAAGCCATCCAATGATAAATAATAAGAATGTAGTAAAACAATTTATCCTAAACCTCCTGGAATACGTCTATTACTGCTCCCTCCCCTCCTCGTATTTTCAGCGGCATCCACATCGACTGAAACTCGCTCTCTCCTAGCACGTACACTGTTGCGCAGAATCATACGCAAACTTGCAGGTATACGTAGCGCAGTGGTATTGGGTAGAGGAAGTAGAGTGTCATTGCCCTGGTGTATAGGTGGAAGAGGATTGCGAAGACGGCTGATCACCGCTGAGAGTCGTAAATCAATAATACATAGTGTTGGATTTCTTCTTGAGACCTTTCTAAGATCAGTTTCTGGGGTATGAGAGTCAGATGTCGAAAGAATTTGAAAGCTCGCTGCTAGTGGAGAGAGGGAAGTAGGGTCTTCTGGAAGAAGGACATCAGGCGTATCTGCGCCGGCACTCTTAAAGTAAAGTTGTGTCTCGTATCCGATGGTTGCAGTGAGGAGTTGCAGGACAATGATGAACAAGTCCAATGAAAGAAGTTGTATCCTGGAAGGTACATAGGCTGGCCATCCCACGTTCAGATGTAGTACCGAAAGAACGTAAGCTAACAACTCACACAACCCAATGAAATCAATGATGAGCCCTCGTCCTTCCGTTGCGCCCCGGACGGCGTGGATCCACAACACAACGGTGCTGCAGAATAGGATGAGTCCATAGATAAACCGAAGGGGGTACGACGGGTCGAATTCTCCAGACGGCCCACACTGAAGCTGGACAACCAGACGCAAAAGATAGATAAACACAGATGGAGAGAGGAGGAAGGAATATGTAAAGAGTTGGTGAACAAGACTATCGAGCTACAGATAATATTTACAATGAGCTATACTGACTTACGAGGTGCTTCGAAAAACTGACCGACTGAACAAGATGCTGACGCTGAGCATAGTACCGAGTGGGCATCACATAGACAAAGCAGCTCGAAAAAAACTACTGCAAGAAAGTTGCAGAGCAACCTTGATTGTTGTTGTATGTCACACAAAATTATATAGTCTTTTATATAGATGCCACATAAGTATCTCTAGTGTTCAGGATAACGTGGCAGCACTTCTGCGTCATCGGTATTTGAAAAGTGTTCTCGCTCTAACCTTCCCATTCGCGCCTTCTCTTCTTCCGAAATTTCATGGTATGTCCAGGTACCACCCCCATAACCAACTTCTTCTGGCACAGCAGGTCTATCTCGATCCATGAAACTATAAACTGTACGCGGTATCTTGATAGTTGCTTCTCGATAGGGTTCGTAATTGTCGAATGGGCCGTCTACCTGATCCAGTCCGTGTGAACTAGTCAGGACGGAGTACCGAGTTTCCACAGCTTCGACGCTGAAGGCGTCGTCAGTCCTTTGCCTTGCCTGTCGTTTGTATGGTTGTCCTCTACCAATTTGCCATATATAATTCGTGACAATTAAAGCGCCAACTATAATCGATCAGTGCAATGAAAAGATAACACAAACGTCTGGAATCTCACAGAGTTCAATAAGGAGAACTACGAGTGCCAATACAATGTAAGCTGTTCTCCAAAATAAGGACATGTCTAGGCACTGTTGCTTCGCGACGTCATCACATAAATGTGAATCGTCTGGGTTGATTACTCGAACGACTACAAAGAACCATGCTGTGACACCAAGATGCAGGGGGAAATGCACATATGTGACGTTGGCATATATCCGCATGAGACTCAAGTTCCGCGCAATCACACCAATGAGACTGTTTTTCAAGTAAGAACATGAATATGACAGGGGACGAGGAACGCACCCGAATATTGATACAGCGAAGAGAAACATTTCCACCAGACCACTGATTATGAACACAGCTTTAAACCTTGGGCTCATGTTATGGTTTACTGGCGAAGACGTTTCTGAGTGAGGTTTCGGGTTGCATCTTTCCTACTAGGTACCCACCTGAAATTTGATACCACAAGGCGAGAGAAAGAAGAGCGGAAAATATTGTCCCAAAGACGGTCATGACAGTTACACCAACTCGAGCAGGGATACAACAACAGGACCCAGACTGTCCGAAAAACAGTTTTCCATAGCCAAACGACATTGTGTATCACTGAATATCACAATGAATAAACAACACGATGGCTTATAAAGGACTAGAAATCAAGTAGGCGTATGGGTACAGGCAATAGACACTTGTCACGATATTCACTCCAATGATACACCATACAGCAACAGATACCTGTACTCCATCAGGTGATTGTACAAAGTTCTGTTCTAGTTTCCAATAGACCTTTAACACTGAATCCGAGGCTTGGCTTAGGTTGTCGGATGCAATAGGCAGCGTCGAGGGTCTATCATCATCATTTGACGATTCTAACGTTGGCGGAGATCAATTTGACAACTGCATCCTCTATACAGTATCGAAATCCCAACAACATGCGCATCGCTAATTTTCATCTTTCTTCATACCCGTTGGAAGCAACCTCCAAGTATATTGGACTCACCACACTAGAAAAACTCTTTACACACTACTTGTCTACTCTGATCAGGGGATGAGTCATGTATTTTGATCCGGAGCATGAGTATGTTGCTGTACTCATAGACCAGCAGAGAACCCACATACTTTTCAAGCTATTCAACAGACTGAAACAATAACATTGTACTAGACTTGGAAAATGTGCAATGGATATAGATTCTTCCACATGTGTAATTTACACACAAGGACAATGCATCAAAAAAGGTCAATTAAGACAAGTAGTTAGATTTAGGACTTGAACTTACACAAGTTTTAATTGGATACAAAATTTCCAGTTAAACAATTGGACAAACATTTTATACTAAACAGACTGGCACCTGGCTTAGACTCTTAGAACCTTTTTTTGTAAATAATTGATCTTTTGATCTTGAGGTTATATCCAAACAACTGCCTGGCCTTTCCAAAATCCCAATCCCTATACCATTTTGTACCCTTCTACTTGTTCTTAGAACCTGCATTATCTATGGACTCACTTCCCATGGAAAAATCGGATGTCATGGATGTTGACGACGACAGTAGGGCAGCTTCCTCCAAATCTAAAAGTGTCCGTGCACGCGCCCAGTCGGTCCCATATAATCCAATCATACCAAATTATACCGTTGGCTACGTTTACTCGTCGGAAATGACTATGCATCTCAAACTGGGTGATGACCCTCACCCAGAACAGCCCTTGCGAATAGTTCGGATTTGGAAAACACTCGTAGAACAAGAATACACCAAGAAAATGCTCTGGTTACCGATTCGAACTGTCAGGAGAGAAGAAGCACTGTTGGTTCACACTGAGGACCATTGGGACAAAGTGCAAGCCATACAATGTAAGCTGCTTGTGCAAATCCTCTGATATCGAATCTGTGTTCCAACTTTTGATTAGACATGGAAGATCAACAAATTGTTGATTCTGAGGCCTATTATGAACAATTATCACTCTATGTCATGGCAGGAACCACGAGAGCTGCCCTGTTGGGTTGTGGTGGTGTCATTGAAGCAGCTCTGGCTGTTGCACGGGGTAAACTAAAGAAAACTTTTGCTATTGTCCGACCTCCTGGACACCATGCGGAACCAGATGAGCACATGGGATTCTGCTTCTTCAATAATGTTGCTGTTGCTGCTCGTGTCGTCCAACAGATGACGTCCATTAAAAAAATCTTGATTTTGGATTGGTAAGCTTTACATATGGATGTCTGGAAGAGATACACTCATCAAACTTTAGGGATGTACACCATGGTATGATGGGAATAGCTTTTGACCGATTCTATTTAATACATTATCAGGAAACGGTACACAAAGAGCGTTCAATGATGACCCTTCTGTCCTCTATATCTCCATCCACCGTTATGAACAAGGAAACTTCTACCCTACTGGTCCCTTTGGTAGTCTGCAGTCATGTGGAGAAGACGAGGGATTAGGCTAGTAGGTTGGAGATGGTGTATATGAACATTACTGAATATTTTTCCCTTTTGCTATAGTTCCGTTAACATCCCATGGCCATGCGCAGGAATGGGCGATGCGGACTATATCTATGCATTCCAGAAGATAGTCCTGCCAATCGCGATGGAATTTTCTCCTGAGCTGATCATTAGTATGTTTTCTTGCTGATGCTCGGCGTATATCATTGTCTGAAGCAATATTCAGTTTCGGCTGGGTTTGATGCCGCAGCAGGTGACGAACTTGGAGAGTGCTTGGTCTCCCCTGCCGGTTATGCTCACATGACACACATGTTGGCCGGTTTAGCCAATGGTCGCATGGTAGTCGCTCTCGAGGTTAGTACCATACTTCTCAGAGCATGCGACAGTGGTTCAACATTTCTTCCCAACAAAGGGTGGTTATAATCTGGATTCCATCGCAGTTTCAGCTTTAGCTGTTACCAGAATTTTATTAGGGGAGGCACCTGATCAGCTAGCTTCCTGTACGGTCTGTGAGGAGGCTACTGAGACAGTCTGGCAAGTGGCGAAGGAACAGAGTAAATACTGGAAGAGTGTGGAACCTCGTGCTTGTGAACCTCGTGAAGGTTTGTCATATCTCTTGCGTAGTGGAACCTAACTTCTTGTTTCTCGCATCAGAATATGAAGATACTGCCGTTTCATTACCTGGTAAGAGTTTTCCACTAATGGCAGTAATTTTGATAGAAGATGCTTTAGATATCCTCAAATCATACCGCCAGCAACATATGTGTGCAAAGCTAGGATTGTTACAAATTCCGCTGCCCAAAAAGGAATTGGAACTGCGATTACCTTACCAATTCTTGTGTAGGTACGATTTGAACTAACCTTGGTTTGTTTTTCTGCGGACTGAATTTGACTAGCAAGGACTTGTTTGGAAATGAAAAACTTGTTGTGTTCGTTCACGAATTGTGAGAAGTTTTATCCAGTCAATTTCTGGGCGGTGATAGTAACATTTCATCAAGTGGGAATCTTCGCTTTGAATTGGAATCTTCCACTACCTGTGATCCTAATCTAGAACGATCTTACCTAGTAGGTGTTCTTTAACTTGGTATCTGCAAATGTTTGATTTTCTTAGATCGATTTTTCAACGAGTCTTGTCGAATGGGTCAAGACCGACGGGTATTCTCTCGTGGATGCTAATTTATATCCCAAATCTTCATCTGTTGTCATGTCCACTGTGAGTTTTCAAACTTTGAGGGAAGAAATATCTGCTTACCTTCCGGTCTTCAGCGCACAAAAACTACGGATGATTACATCCTTGATACCCTTATCTACATCTGGGACAACTATATTCAGTTTGTCAATCATCTTGAATTCTGATCTCCTTTTCATGCCTACCTGAAGGCTTTGTGGGGCGAAGGAAGTCATCCTAATCGGTCACGGTCCTGGATGTCACTCTCTTGTTCGTTTGATGGAACGTCGACGTGTGTATTTCTCGTCTTTCCGTGGTGAGATTTTGAAATTGAGTTTGTTTGATAGCTTTCGGCATCTCGAAATGTGTAAAAGCTGTGATTCAAATTGTAGGACCGCAAAAATCACCTGGAGTTCCCATATCATCCGACGAAACTCGCAACTGGTATCGGAAGGTATGCATTGAGCTACATCAGGAATGCAACTTGGTTCATCAGTTTATAGCATTCCTTTGTAATCGTCCCAACAACGCATCCCATTCTCAGTCCCGACACAAAGGCTAAGGATTTGCGAAAACATGGGACTATCATACCCATCGGTTTGTCTTCACCTGAATGTTGACCTATGGATCTGTTTACTCACCTCGTGTAGAGGAAACTCGGCAAATGAAACTACTCATCACTGGCTTACCAGCAATCCAGGAAATTGTCAAGACTGTAGTAACAGCTCCAGAACCTACTACCCCTGTGGTAGCGAGAGGTAAACCACTGGCTACCAAAGTCACCGCATAATTATGCTATATATTCGAGTTCGTCACGCTTTCAAATCGCTTTCTGGGTTCAACTGTGTATTCTTAATCTTGGGATATGTACGATGATATTCAGAGTAAATCAATAGTTTTCCTACTTGCGGATATGATGGCAACTGGTTTGCCTTCAAAACTCAAAAAGCCACCATTCGCTACTGCAACAAGATCAGAGTTACCGTTCTTCACACCTAAGAGTTTCCCCAGATTCGTGGAAGCTAAAGCAAGTGCCTGCTCGTAAGAAACATCACTTTGGCCTGCCTCTAGAGCTACCTAGAAATTCTATTCAGCTCATCATGCCAACCTGAGATCTCAGGATTCATCTCACCCAGCCAGCATCAAAGCGGATATTCCTCGCACTCCAAGACTCTTCAATACCAATTCCAACAGTTACATTGTGTCGAATGAGGGTACTCAGCGCATTTTCTTTAGTAAGAGGGGGTCCAGGAAGAATCCTCTTTGATTTCCAGGCATAGGGGAAAGGTCGAACAGGGCGCAGAATGACACCGATATCAGCTCGTCCAATCTCACTTGCGAGGATGTGAGCCTCTGATGCGCCTACAAAAGTAAACTGAAGTTGTTTTCCTCCATCGAATTCAATCTCCTGCTTGAGTTTTATCAAAGTTGCCATGATATCTGCACTATCAACATTGATGACCAATGGTATTTCGCCCTGATTTATGAATTGGATTGGGTTGTCAGAGTCTTTACATAGACTTACCTTGGATACTAAACCAAATGCCTCACCGAGAGCGCCTCGGCCCTCACCATGAAGAAGACGACGAAGCAAGCCAATTTGAGTACTTACGCTTGGCCTGTTGTAAGCACCAATATTAATATGCATAGCAGTCTCTTCTTGGATTAAAGCTCCTTCGGAAAGCTTGTGGAGCGCCCCGGTTGAGAAAGCGACTCCGAGCCCAGAGAGGAAGGCAGAAGAGATTGGGGAAGAGATGCCCATTGTCACACCAGCACGGTAAGCAAGTCTGAGTAGGCAGATTCGTCAAAAAGATAAACGCTCGAAGAACGATCCTCATACTGGGCATCACGGGAGCTATATTGGAGTCCGTCGACAGCACGAATAAGGCCGCCATCACCTCCGACGATTTCAGGTACATCACTCGTGAGAGGGTCAAAGACAGGACCGTCCTCAGTAGTTGGTTCCTGTTGGATGTCTTGGAGACCCAAAGGACTGCCAAAGCTTGTCAGGGCGGGCCTGTCGGTAATGAGTTAAGGATACCGTAAAGATCCCGAATTGCTTACGCAATGCTTCCGCCATGCAAATCAACAATTTTAAGGTTTTCAATTTTTGCCTTACTAGTCTTACCACAAACACCGTTACCCAGCACAACACAACGAACTTCACCATCTTCGACCAAGACAATGCCTGACTTGCGCTCATCAGAGAAGATTCGGTCAACGTTACCGTCTTCTGAAGACATATGTACTTGGCCTACGTTGGTGAAGAGAACAGGCTGGGATTTGACTGACTGGGGAATGAGGGGTGGTAATCCATCATACTTGACGGCAAGTCGTGCTCCCTCATCAAAATTGGGTGTCTTGGGAGCTTGTTGAACATGAACGGGCTTCGAGACAACATGTGGGTTGTCAAGCTGTGCGATACCGTCAATGAAGACTTGTCGAGGCGCTGCACCAAGCGCGAGGGGATGACTATCCCAAACAACAATGTCTGAGACCAAAAGGTCAGTTGCGTATACCGAGAACCATGATGAACGTGCAACTGACCAGCGTCATGGCCAGTCTTGATGAATCCTATTCTGTGGTCCAGCCCCATAATCATGGCTGGGGTGGAGGTCACAGATGCCAAAGCCAGGTTCGAAGCCAAGCCATAAAAATGAGCTTGCTGGGCTTCAAATATCAGGTGCCTCGAGTTGAGAACGAAGTGGTCACTCTGGATACAATATATGAAATGCGCCTATTGTACAAGGTCTATGGCGCACCTTCATAGCAACATGGAATCCATGATCTGCCAGAATACGAGGCGCAAACTCGGAACCCCGATAGGCCTCACGTTTGTATCTGGCATTGGTAGCGAAAAGTGCAATGCCCGGTGTCTTACCTACATCAAAATGGCTCAGTAAATTGACAAATTTTGATATTGAAAGTCATACCATATGCTTTCTTGAGTAGATCAGGTACCAGATAAGTTTCATGTGCATGATGGAAAGCAGCAACTGAGAATTTAAATTCATTGGTGAGCTAGATCAGTATGATTGGATAGTTCTCTTAGAAAATAAGGATCATGAGTACATACCCGAACCATAGCATCTAGGTCGACAGCCTCATAGCAGTGATTGTGAACCTGGCTCATTGTTAAGACGCCTTAATAGTATAGACAGGTTCAAAGGCCAACCTTGACATGACCTCGTAGGACATCAACTAGCGCCTCCCATTGCAAACTTTCAGGAAATGAACCAAGATCCTTCCATTCTTCCATTAAGACTTTTTCACAATACGCGTCCTGTTCGCCTTTGACCGTTCGTGCGTTATTGTATCTGTATATCGCAATCAGCTGCTTGAAAAATCAGACCAAGATGCTGCTTACGCTTCTCTGAAGGCCCAGTTGGTGTCCATACGAGTCCCAGAGTAGACACTGCCTAAAGATGAGAGTAAGTGTACGCCACTGCAGCACGAAATATGCTTACTCGGGTTTTCACCTGATGGTCATGACACAAGATAAACAAAAAAAGTACTTCTTAGTGCTGAATCCACGTACCACAGGCATGCCTATAAATAATGAAATATCTTTCCGGAGCATGACCATGGAAGAACTCACTTCATTTGGCGCCATCGAGGAGGCAAGGATGGATCGACTCGAGTTCCGTTAATGGTGAATGGGGGTTCAAGCAACATGGAGCTTGTAGAGCGTTCCTGAGTGGGCCTCAGTTTGATCGGGAACGCCTGTCCACCTGGAAAAGCCTTGACGAAAGCCAAGGATGTTCTGAAAGGGATTCTTACCAATGGCATCTGCAGATCCGGGCAGTATATTTGCCGTAGTAAGCCCACCAGAAATTGATAGTTGGTAAGAATCGTCATGAGTGTTCAAACCATCCATGCTGCGAAGCCAGGGAAGGGCAAGGCCTTTCAAGGAATTAGTGTCATCAGCACCCTGAAGTTCAGGTGCACTGCCAACTCCAATATGAGAATGAATATCGACTAATCTGGAGAAAAGACATCACGTTCTGAAGTCCTCAAGATATCCAAGTGTCAGCAGCTCACCCAGGCGTCACCCATGCTCCATTTACATCGAGAGTAACAAGACCTAAAAAGCTGCTAAGATAAGACAAGTCGAGATTCCCGATGGCCTGGATAATGCCACGATCGACAAGAATATCTCCTCTAACAACTTCGAACCCAGAAACACCTCCAGTCCAGATAGTCGCATTTCTGATCATAGTGGGGGGCGTTCCGGCCTCATAACGGTCTGAAATTGTGCGGTCGTAGAAGTCATTGGGAGGGCCAGCAGGCATCCTCAGCTGTCTGCATCGAGCCCGCAGTTCTGGCGCGTTCTGAGGCACGGACTGGAAGCGCACAAAGTCGCGGGCAGTGGTGACGAAGAGGTACGAAATGGCAAGACATGATGACCACAGGAGTATGGACACCAAGGTATAGAGTTTCCTGAAGTTTTTGGGTCCACGGCTATGCGTACTGGTAGCAGGGCAAGGTATCTTGTCCATTGTACTGGTCCTGGTGAAGAGCGAGTGAAGGACTGTGGGCGCCAAACTTCTCACAATTACAAATTAAATCATTATGCCACCGGCCCTTCCCGTCGTTGTCCCAAATTCCGGCAACAATATCATTGTAAACCCTTGTCAAGTATGTCTAGATCCCTCAAACCGGGGCGAGTTGCTCAGTGCTCCGGTTTCAGAGAGGAAACCCAGTCCTGGAATCCATACGAAACGTTGGAAAAGAATTCGGGGACATTGTGGCAGACTATCAGGTTGGGAGTACGACAGGGGTCTTGTTTCTGAGGTAAATGGGCCTGCATACAAGTGTTGACGCTTTCTCATTCATTTAGCCTGCGATATCACCGTCTCCATCCTGAATATATCCTCTCACGCATCGAGAAGCTTGGCCGTTCATATGACCGCCGTTTCCTGCTGATACTCTGTGACATCGTATGTCTCTCATATTTTGCTCAACCCCTTGCCAATCCCATGGCTAGACTCAACATCGTGAACCTATGCGAGAGCTCACAAAGGTCTTCCATCCCTCGGTGGCGCTTTTACATCGTGTATTGACCTAAACCCAGTCATGTCTCATCAATAACATCACTATCATAACTGCCTTTTCGTGCGTCTACAGCAAGCCTCAACTTAAAGTGTTCCCAACTTTGCTACTTACAGGAATGACGAAGCCGGCCACTACCTCACCATGTACAAGCAATACGAGTTCAGACCTCCGGACATGATCAAAGAACGCATAGACAAAGACTATAGCTCAATTCTTCATAACACCTTGACAAGCATACCCAAAGTCAATAAAACTGATGTGGAAACGCTACGTTCAACATTTGGTGTGCGTATTTCTGAATCATATGCATCTCTCCTCGCTTATCGAGCTCAGAGTTTTGCCAGCATATCTAAAGCCACATCTGATCAACTCCGCAACCTCCCCGGTTTCGGCCAGATCAAGGTCAGGAATATCGAGAATGCCTTCAAAAAGCCATTCCGCAACGATGCCACAGCCAAACTCACAGACTTTCCACATACTGAATTATCTCAGCAGAACCAGATACAAACACAGGAACAGTGTCTTGTTGATGGTCAAAATAATCGTCAAGTGCATTCGCCGGCCGCCAGCTCGTCCAAAGAACCTCGTCCTCGTGAATCCAGTCCGACTTGGGATATTGAACTCGACCTGAATGACGAAGAGATTTATGAAGTAATGAACACTTAACCATTGGGTGACTTCTCGTAGGAATCTGGGAGAATCTAAGGGTGTAGTGCACATCTTATTCTATGGTCTAAGGAAATCTGGGACATGGACATGTGATTCTCGTATAATCCTAGATGCATGATCATGTCACATGTACACGAGATGCGTGCTGCAATGTGACGTAACGCGACATGTTAAAAGAAACAAACCATAAAACCTCTCTACTAACTCGTAATTCTCTTTTCTTATTTGTCGATGTGTCATATGATGGGATATCTCATTAATAGCTTCATTTTAGGAGCTATTGCTTATTTGATCTCATATATTCGTCTACACTATGTAACTTTGATCTGTCTATTAAAAAGCTAGAAAACATCTGGGGAAGTCTGGTAAGGGTCTAAAGGCCTTGACAGATCACAACATCTCGGGGAGATCCCCCAAATTCGAAATTCAGACCTAGCATCTCGACTGCCTCCAGAAAGTCATCCATTAAAACAAGACCGATGAACTTTTGATCTTTTCATAAAAAGGCTTTATGCTGCTCTAGCCGAATTAGAATATAATCATAATATATGTTCGGAATTACATACGGTAGATGGAAGGCGAAGCAAGTCAATGCAGGAGGACAAAAATGAGGGTCTGATTCAATGCAATTACCAGAGAATAGAATATCAAGGCATGTCCCTGAAACACTATACTACAGCAATAACGAAAGCAAAGGAACGGTGGAAATAGGGAGGTAATCACTTTCGGCTCATGTAATTCTGGATTTTACCAAAGTTTTTCTTTCGATATTGGACGATGGCTCGATATTGGTAGAGGATTCGATAGATCGTATGATTTAGAATAGTCTTCGTCTTCGAGCGATCCAGGCGCACAGCACGATTATCCTCTGATTTCAAAACTAAGACGAGGTGAAATGAAGAGTCGAGGAGAACTCACGAATCCGATCATGCATCCTCTTCAGTCTTCGGTATAGAGTCTCGAAGATGGACTCTCCTTTGAAATGAGTCTGGGACAACTTCCCAGTGGATTTCTTAGTCATTTCTTCTATTTCCATATAGGAAGCGATGTCAGTTATAGCAATCGCAAGTAGGCTCGTCCAACAGGCCATATCCGTGTAGTCAGCTTCCTCATGGTACTCAAATTTGCCCGGTGGCCGGGGAGCACTGGATGATGATACATCCAATACATCCAACAGCTCTGATATCGGAGGAAGCGCAGAATACTGGGACTGCATGAAATAAGAACTGAGACAGAAGCATATAGTCAAGGGCGCACTGGGAAAAGTGTTGATTTATCTGTAAGCATAGCATGTGCCACAGAACGAGCGATACGGGCCGCACGACCAGCACCATTAGAAATGAGGTTGACAACGTGCAATTTGGCTTGAACATTGTAGCTTTGAACCAAATGTAGCACTCTGTTAACAATAGCACACTCCTGAGGCAGAGTGAGCATGATGTCAAAATCATACATTGAGTGGAGCATACCACATCAGTCTCAACAACATTCTCTTGCCCCAAGGACTGACAGACTGCATGAATGGAGCGAGAAACCTGCAGCCTCATCTCCTGGGACACAGATGGTTCCAGGCCAACGAGCAGAAGAATGATGATGAGATCGGGAATTTCTTCCCAAGGAAGACGACTAGATCTGTGTCGCAGATTAAAAGCCGCTCAAGCAGGGACATTTGACGAAACTCACTTTGCCACATTGGTGATGCAGAATACAATGCGCTGAATTGCCTCGAAACGGCTGAGGTGAGAAACATTTCGGCACTGAGCATTGTAGCCAGTCCACCCTAGTGTTGCCAGAACCGACTGTCGTGCACCAAACACAACCAGGACAGACAAGACGTGGTCAACCAAGGGCACAAGTGATGTGACTGAATCATTAGACAGAATAGGTGGTAAAAGTTGCAGTGCAAACAAATCAAGATCATCTTGTCGGAATGAGAGACCTATGCCAAGCAAGCCAGTTAGTACCCAGTCTATCTCATAATTTCAGAATACCATACCCAAGGTAATCAGGTAGTCAATGATCTTGTTCCCTCCTTCGCGGTAATCAGCCGTTTCTAAAACGCCACTTTGCATGAACAGGCATAGCAGATGATAGTCACGATGAGCAATTGTCTCAGCAAAGGTCTGTAAAGTTGGATCTGAGCCTTCATATTCTATAGAAGAGAGAGCTCCCTCAAGATCATCCATTGTGCCCTGCTCCTGGGTATCCCACAGTGCCATACCAACAGTTTCTTGTCGACGAGTACGTTCTTCCTCATCCTCGATGGACTTGTCGCCTTCAAGGATATCCATGACTTCACGCTTGCGATCATCGTCGAGGAAAGGGTCTTTGTCGTCCGCTCCAAAGATCGGTCCACTAAAGCTGGTGTTGGTAAGGACATCGTCCTTGTCATAGTCGTCCAGATGGATATCTGCCAATTCACGAAGGCGTGCCTCACGGTCTACGGATGTTACAGAATTCCTGGAATCCACAGTACGCTTTTCTCGAAGAAACGCATCGAGAGGATTCTTACAAGACTTCTGCCTTGCTGGTAGGGAAGGTGAAGCATCTCGTCTAGAAGAAATTTTAGACTCAAATTGTGCTTTTACAGGAACGTGTTCTCGCAGATTGTATCTCGCAGGTTTTGCAGGATTTTTTGCCTTAATGCGACTGGGATGATCTGTTCAGTCACAGTTAACAGATAAGAATTCATAAGCGCACCTTGAGCTTCTCATGCCAGTACAGTATCCCAACACAGCCAGAGAACCGTACTCATCATCTTCGTCGTCACTACTGTCAATACTTGAAATCTCATCCACTGGGGAAGATGGCACTTGTGACCGAGAACGTGCAAAAGCACGAGCCCGTATTTCTGCAATAATTTGATCTGTCTTTGCCTTTTCATCCAACAATTTGATAGGCGACAGTTGGAACGCTCCCTCAGAGCCACCCATAGAAGGAGGAGTGGGAATGAACACGTTTGTGATCGCGCCAGCGCTATGACACGAAGGCGTTGCGCTGGAAGCAGAATGGATTCCGATAATCCAGTCAGCATCGATATGAGGCTGAACAATTGACTGAGTTTGCGTTCCAACCTCGATAGGACGATTTGTACCAATCAGTGGAGATAGAGATAATGTCTCTTGTCTCCAGTGATCGATAGCCTCCTTTACGGAGGATACATCTTTGGGCGCGGAGTAAATTGAGTCTAACTCTTGTTCATCAGAAACGCTACTGGGTACGAATGATATCTCTGAGTTTCGATCTAAGGGCATTGTCTCCCTCATATCGGGACTGGGCAGTTGGCAGGAAGGAGAACGTTGTTCTAGTGGAAGAATGACCGCAGGAATATAGGCACCTGAGTTTTCATCGACGTCCATGGCATCTTCTGTACTAGTTGACTCGCAGAGAATATCTCTTCGTTTAGCTTGGTTTGCAGACTGACCAGCGCCGATGCTTTGGGAGCGCAACCGTTTTGTCGGCGGCTGCGTGAGAGAGGTGATTTGTGATACAGCCTTAACGGAAATAGGAGAATTGATAGAGGCAGAAGACACGCCACTACTTGAGGAAATTCCACTGTCTACTTGTAACTTCGTATGTGTATTGTAGACATGCAGCGCGGTGTTTTCCTTCGTGGCGCTATGTTTCGTGTTCTTGCTGCGAGTACCACTTGGACTGTTAACTTGAGATGCAGATTTACAAGAGAAAAAATCCGTGATCTGCTTAATCCTCGCGTTGGAGGTATTCTGGGATGAGTTTTGGGCCTTTGGCATGCCTTGATGCACGAAAAAGGGATGATTCAACGCACTTCTTAATGGAGGAATCATTATCTCATTGTCTCACGTGAATGATCTACTAAGAAGGCTAAATAATGCCGGCTCCAGGATACTATATCAATTTCTGATGCAGAACATTCAAAGGAAAACCATACTCAGGACAGCATGCCACCACCTCAATCAATCTCAACTAAATCAAAACCCAAAAGGGCGATAGAATAAACAGGAAAACAATATGGTAAGCCATGTGCCCATGAAAATTTAGACAAGAGAGCATACTTTCTAACTCTCGCGGAAAATATTTACCAGTTCAGATGCTGGTGAAATGACTGCAACAACCTCCGAGCCAAAATCAAGCAAATCGCCCCCTCTCGTGGCCACTAGGTCCATCCTTTCTGGGCTGCGATCTACTCCTAGCAACTTGTCTACATTCACACTGCCCAATTCAAAAGCCTTTTCTTTCGAAATTTCTCCACCTGCTTCAATAGCAGCCTTGAAAGAACAAACCGTCAATCCTGAACTCAGCTCTTCTGTAAAGCACATACCCAAGCAAGTTCAAAGGGCAAATTACGCACTGACCAGGTTTTGTCTGAACCAATGCCAACAGTAACGCCATGCTCCAGCAGAATAGACAGTGCCGTGTCTTTGGTAATTGGTGGACCAGGAATTCTGGAGCAGTCAATCAAGAAGACGATACCTTCCAACGAAATTACCACATACATTCGTCTCTTTTCCCAGCTTGTTGGAAGTGGCCTTACAGGTGTGAGAATGACACCAACACTGGCCTCTGCCAATTCCTTCGCAAGAAGATGAGCTTCCGTTGCACCAGTGATAGTCATCCTGAGACGGTTTCCTGTCTTGAGCTCGAATTCAGCTTTCAGGATGAGTAGCGTTGCAATGATATCAGCGTTATGGGTTTCAATAATCAAAGGTATAGAGCCCTGCCATTGAGTGAGTTGGGATATGATACGTGTAACTAGGATATAGTCAACCTCTTTCACTCTTTGGAAATGAATTCCTATTGCTCCAGCAGGCGGTCCAAGAAGCAGGCGGCGAAGACTGGCAACCTGAGAACTCACACTTGGTCTTTCAAAATGCCTGATTGAGACATGAAGGCCAGTGACATCTTGGATAACAGCACTTTTTTCTATCTTGTTGGATGCACCCAAGGAGAAAGCAACACCAAGACCCCCAGCAAATACTTGATGAGCGGGTGCAGTCACCGCAGTTGTCACCTACACTTGATAAGTATTATCCCAAGTGACAAGGAAGAGCCTTACTCCGAAGCGATAAGCAAGGCTAATGAAAATATCAATGCACTGATAACGAAAAGAAACAGGACTCACAGTGCACTTCGTGTACCGAACTCCAAGCCATCTTCTGCGTGCAAAAGCAAAAAATCACCTCCTAAAATTTTAGGTATAGGATTGAGAAACGACTCGGGAACAAAACCATCGGTAGTTGACGACTCCGACTGAATCTCTTCTAGACCGAGTGAGGAACCGAATGATACAAGCCCAGGCGAGACTGAACCACCCTCAAGGTTAATAGACGTAACATCAGAATCAACTAACAGTGAATCAGTAAGACATCCGGTCTCTCGGCTACCAAGGCAAGTGATCGACCCATTTTGAACAACAACAATTCCGAGTTCTGCATCATTTTGAGCTGCATATTCTGGCTGGATCTTATACCCATCAGGTCGATAAATGTTCTTGACTCCTGTAAAAACCACAGTTCCCTGAGTCTTTGTGACGGGCTGCAAGGGCGGAAGCCCTTCGTGTTTGAGTGCCTCATTGGCTTCCTTATCGAAGTTAGGGACCCTGGGTGTTTGCTGATAATTATCAGGTTTCTTGGTCTTGATGAAGCCAGGAAGTTGTGGAATGCCATCGACGAAGACTTGAATGGGTGTTGCACCTAAAGCAAGAGGGTGACTGTCCCAAACCACAACATCTGACGAATATGAGCAATTTCTCTCAAAGCGCCTGTTCCCTTACCAGCGTCCCAACCTTGAAGATTTTTGAGCAGATTCCCAAACTCTGAATGGCGATAGTCATACCTTCCCATATGTAACCCAATCTGTGACCCAAGCCCAGTGTCTCTGCCGCATTACTTGTCACAGAGGCAATTGCTAGGTTATCTGGAAGTCCGTAGAAGTATGCTTGCTGAGCTTCATATATGAGGTATCGTGAATTGATTGCAGTTGGATGATCACTCTTCTCAAAACATCAATCTTAACCCTTTCAATCTACACTTTCCACTGACTTTCATCAGAACCGTGATCCCATTGCGTGCCAAAATTTTAGGAGCGAATTCTGAGGAGCGATAAGCCTCTCGCTTATATCGCGCAGACGTTGCAAATAACGCAATAGCTGGTGTTTTTCCTATCAAGTTGTCAGCCAACCAATAGAATTACCACCAGGCAAATCTCGTTACCATATGCACGTTTGAGGACATCAGGAACAAAGTAAGCTTCACTCGCATGGTGAAAGGCAGCAACGGGGAATTTGAACTCATTTGTGATCTTTAGAACAGTCAGCAGATCATTTTCTCATAGTTTAGTTCCTTACTCACACGAACAAAATCATCTAGATCCACAGATTCGTAACAATGCGTATTGACCTGGCTTGCAAATTAATAAAATATATCCAAAGATTGACTCGATTACCTTCACGCGCCCCCTCAAAACGTCGACGAGTGCCTCCCACTTGAGCTCCTCAGGAAAATGCGAAGAAACGAATTGCCAATTATCGTTCAATATGTTGTTACAGAACCTATCCTGTTCCTCTTTGATATTGCGAGCCTGTGCATACCTGTTGAAGAGATCATCCTCTGTTCCAACAACCAAACGGGCGAACATACGCTTCTCTGAGAGCCCACATAGTGTCCATGCGTGTTCCTTGATATGCCTTGCCTGGAAAAAATTATTGATCTGAGTGTCATGTATATCGATAATTAAATGTATTCACATACTGGGATTCTCTCCTGGCAGAGACATGTAGAAATCAGAAGATACCCAATAACCATCCGTCGGCATACATACCACAAGCATGCCTGACCGTTTCAGCGTCAAAGCAAGTAACACAAGAGATGACACTCACTTGATGTATCGCCAGCGAAATGGTGAATGAGGATCAGTGTGTGTACTATTCATTTGATACGGAGGTTCGACTAGCATAGATGACGGAGACTTCTCCGATGTCTCTCGTAATTTAATTACAAATGACTGTCCTCCTGAATACGACCTCAGGATGTTTTCCGTATAATACAGCTGAATGCACACCTATGGCATCGGCAGAACCAGGTAAAATGAGTGATGTTGTGACACCTCCCGCTAATACCAAGGGGTAGGTCTCATCATGAGTGTTCAGCCCATCCAAAGTCCGTAACCAAGGTTGAACGATACCATGCAAAGAAGTTCCGTCATCTGAGCCCTTGAGATTCGGGAGAGAAATGTCTCCGATATGCGAGTGAATGTCGACTAGGCCAGGTGTAACCCATGCACCCTTCACATCTACAACTTGCAGGTCACTATCCAAGCTCATCCAGTCTAGCTTTCCGATGCGCTTGATAATTCCTTTATCCATTAGGATATCTCCGTAAATGACCTGTGTTCCGTTGTTCCTTCCTGTCCATATTCTCCCTCCTTTAATGAGCACCGGCCGTGTACCCGACTCGTATCGATCTGAGTGAGAGCGTCCCAAGAAATCTACTGGTGGACCCGGTTCCTGCTGTAACGATAGACATTTATCTATGGCAACTTGAACGTGAGGAGGTGCCTGAGAATAACTCTTCCTGAAAAACAAAATTTGCAAAAGTCTGTTCGAGACTGGGTACAAACAAACCAAGAACGGTAGGCATAGAAGAAAGCGTTTTGTGAATATCATGGATAGAAATGGAGAGTAGCATGCATTGCTGCGTACTATCATGGGGGAATAGATTAAAACAATGCTGTTGCAGCGTTGCACCAGACTGAGAGGCCCCTGGTGAGCACATATAAAGTTTGTGTACAGATATTTGATTGGACCAATACTTTGCTTTTACTTTTACTTTGCTTTGTCTTCTTCAGTCTGCAAATAAGCTCCTAACGCCGTACAAAATGGCTCCAAGAAGAGAAGTGAACCTAGTCATCGGTGCTGCTGACTCAGACTCGGACATTTCACTTCCGGATGATGATTATGACGATTCTCGGGACAAAAGCAAGGGTAAGGGCAAAGGCCGGGCAGACAAGAAGAAAGCAGACAAGGGCAAAGGAAAGGCAAAGGATACAGTGAGGCACACAGGAGAACCTGCTCAAAACTATGACTCAACTTTTCTCAGCAAGCGTATACCTGGGAAGCTTCTTATACGCGCTCATGGGAGACTGTGCAGGAGGATGAGGCTGGTAGTCTCCAAACGTCCGTCGAGGAGCTTATGGCCAGAGGTCGTCGGAAAAGGTATCTTTGCCCCAGTATAATCTCTAGATTTCTTACATGCAAGTATAGACTCCTTGCTCCTGCGGCAGCTGTTCGACGAGCTATAATCCGTCATGTTATTTTGCTCATAGACCTTTCGACTGCCATGATGGACCGTGACATGCGACCAACGCGTTTTGATCTAACACTTCAATATACTCGCGAATTTATCCTGGAATGGTTCGACCAGAATCCGCTCGGACAGATTGGCATAATTGGGATGCGAGCAGGACTAGGTGAACATATTGGGGATCTTGCAGGTGAGGTACAGCTTTCAGATTGTTGGATGCCTGTACTCACTTTATCAAGGCAACCCCCAAGAGGTACTGGGATATATAAAGGAGCGACACAAGCTAGAACCTACAGGGGAACCAAGTCTACAAAATGCTATAGAAATGGCCAAAGCAAGCATGAGGTGAGACTTCAACCCCGAGGAAGTTTACATTATTCAAAATTCCTAGTCATCTCCCGGCTCATTCTTCACGTGAAATTATTGTCATATTTGGCTCTCTGACGACTTGCGATCCTGGTAACATCCACGAAACACTCGAAACATGTGTCAAAAACAAAATACGTATTTCTGTAGTCGCGCTGGCGGCAGAAATGAAGATCTGCCGTGAGTTGTGCGACAAAACAGGCGGTATGAGGTTTTTGTTTAACCCATTCCACGAACTTAGTAAAGCATCCCCAAGGTCAGGCCAATTCGGTGTCGCAATGAATGAAGGGCATTTCAAAGACCTTCTCTTCGAATTAGTCCCGCCACCTGCTCAAAAGGTATTGGCGCGTGCGGCAGGTGGAGCTGCGACCAATCTTTCCGCCGATTTAATGATGATGGGCTTTCCAACAAGACTCCCAGAAACATCTGCACCAACTCTATGTGTATGTCATGCAGAGCTCAAGAGCCAGGGCTTTTTGTGCCCTCGTTGCCTGGCGAAAGTCTGTGACGTACCAACAGACTGTGATATTTGCGGCCTTATGATTGTGAGCTCGCCCCATCTGGCGAGAAGCTATCACCACCTTTTCCCTGTAAACCCCTACAAAGCTGTGTACGTCTGATAACTTCTTTCCATAATGAAGTTGGTATGAAGTTCTCACTGACATAGGCCGGACCTGAACAATCTACCCTGGCCCTCGAACACGTGCCATGGTTGTGCAAAACCATTGCCGGTTACAGTGTCAAATACAGCTGGGGAAGGGATGAGTGCAGTGGGTCGATACAGATGTCCTGATTGCCAACATGACTTCTGCTCGGATTGTGATGTCTTCATTCATGAGGTCATACATTGCTGTCCGGGATGTGGTAAATAGCGTAAATCTCTATGACCATGTCCTGTGATCCTCGAACAAGCTATTGTCGTATTGGCAAATACATTTTACCTCCCTTTGCCAAGGTCGATTGAGATACATAGTTCCAGAGCAATCTTCACATTAACCCTACATCTCCGTTTCAAAGGACCGTGAATTATCCACATTTGCTGGTAGCGAAATGGAAACTGAACATGCTAGCAATTCCCAGCCCTATTCCAATTAAAGAAATAAGTTTGGCCTAGCACCAAATATTCTGACGTGTTTAATGTTGCTGCAAAACCAAAGGCTAATCGACCACGGAGTTCGGTTTGCAGCGTAGAAACACAGAAAAGGAGAAATATCAATCCAGGAAAAGCATAAGCCTGCAAGTGCTGATCATTCACCCCAATGACGAGACAGTCCACGATCCGAAAGTGTCGGTGAGATGGGGAAGATGAGGGCAAAGTTTGGCCTTGCCCGTGGATTTATATCTAATTTGATCAAGAGTATGACATAATGAAGCCATACTCCCGACAGCTATTGCTCCTAATTGCTCTCCATCTTTTTCCTCCGCTCCTGTGTTCTGCATGGGAAATTCCACTACCACAGAAATTCTTCCAGACGAAATTCCAGTCGATGCACGCACCGCTAGTCCAGTTGTCGCATTTATCATCGGTCTCGCCATCATCTTGCTTGCTTCGATACTGAACGCTGCCGGCCTCAACCTGACAAAACTTGATCATGCATGTTTATATTGCCTTCTTTTGCTGTAATGTTCACGTATCTTTTGCAGGTTCGGACAAGTACCATACCAAAAGCTGAACGCCACAGAGACTGGTTACGACCACTCTGGCTGCTTGGAATGTTGTTATATATGTACGTTCGGCGTATCGTACTGTGCTCTCTGTATATTGTAACTCACACTATGAGCCAGACTCTCACAACTAATCGGGAGCACCCTTGCGTTAGAGTATATGCGAGCAGGTATGCACTCAAACTTCATGCCAAAACGAATACATAATCTTGGGGCCTCAAATAGAATACGTCGCACCGTTGGGCTCCAGCTCGCTAATCTTCAATTTCCTCTTCGCTCGTTTCCTAGTGGGGACACCTGTGACCAGTAACGATATTTATGTGAGCTCACTCCCTGCATCTGCCGAATTTCTGCTCAGAGTCCTTATTTAGGGAACCATCGTCGTTATTCTTGGCGTCATCGGAATAGTTGCCTTTGGATCTATCAACAGTGGCTTGGCTGCAGAAACTGATGTCGTGCATATGATTTACCTGTGGCAACGAGGTGGCTGGCTTGGCTACTTCTTCGTGATGAGTTTTGCCCTAGGACTTCTCCTCATGTTCACAAGTTGCCTCGACGCAATCCTCGTAACTCGGGCTGATATCCAGGCTTTACCATTCTCTGGTGTCAATTCCCGTCAAAATGCTGTAGAAAGTGGTGGATGGCTCAAGAAGTTAGGGAAGGTTGGACAGGGCTTGCTATGGTTGCGGATTACATGGGACAATCTCATTGGAAAGGTTATGGATCTCCTTGAAACATGGAGTGCACCCAAGGATGACAAACAAGTTGCTTGGACTCTGGGTATTGGTTGGGCCTGTTGTGGAGGAGGGCTCGCAGGCGGTACTCTGGTCTTCGCAAAGGCCATGTGCGTCGCCCATCTTATTCCTTTTATTTCCCTAATGTGCAGTGTAGTGTGAAACTGCTCACAGGATCACTGTCGCATCAAAATCCCGGCAATCAATTTGGACATGCTGCTCCTATTTTTACAGTGATTCTACTCGCCATAACGGCTATTTTGCAAATAATCTGTCTGAATAAAGGTCTCAAGGTCTACGATTCAACCTTGGTTGTGCCCGTGTTTTATGGTGTGTATACAGCCACTGGGTGAGTGATCTACGCAGAAAGCATTCTGGTTCGCCAAAGTTACACCTTGTTTTTCCATGCAGCTTTCTAAATGCTCTGGTAAGTCTTTAACCTTCTAATCTCCTTCTGGGGCTGATAGTCCTTGAAGATATTCAATGACGAAGTTGACGCATATCAATCATGGACTCTCTTTCTAATTTGTGTTTCCATTCTGGTGCTTATCTGTGGGGTCGTATTGCTCACGCATAAAAAACCTGAATCTACAACTGGCAAGATAAAATCATCGGCAAGGGTACCCAGACGCAAATCAAAGACCAGCGGCAGTAAAACGAAACATGCTGAAGCGGTAGGTGAAGAAGAGGAGCAAGGCGAGACTCAGGTTCTTTGGGCTTTAGGCGAAGCCAGCGATGATGATTTAGAAGGCGGAGACGATGATGTGGATCATCACCAACACCTATCTCACCAGCAAGAGCAACTGGAACACAGAAGCAGAACTGCTAAACAAACTGACGAGAATAACCAGCAAAATGGAGAAGGTGCTGGCTTCGTGAATTCGGCTCGGCGATCCATGGACCCACTTAGGGTCAATCAAGAAGTAGAGCTGGAACGTCTTTGATAGATGTTGGGAGGCAGATCTGAATACATCTCGTCAACTAATTAGCATGACTTCATGTCCTATAATGATATCAAGATGGATTAATTATTCTTCAGGTCCTTAATTACGTAGAAAAATGTCTGATTGTCCAATAATCACGCTCGCCTAAACGACATTTCCCAGTATTACCAATTCAACGATGATAATCCAATTGGTGTTGGCTAGAGGTACTGTTTTGATCTTCGTTGATCAAGGTATCTCCAAGTTTGATAGTCCATTTAATCTTCGCAATAACTTGTGACTTCTTGAGGAGCCGGCATATCTTGCGCCTGTGCATAACACCAAATCAATGCTTATTGAATCTCTTCGTATACTCAATCCTCTCTTATGATATTGTGTGACCTTTCCCCTTTGTTGCACATTTCTCGCGATCACTTGGGTCAAAGTTCCATTCTGTGGTGTGGAGATTCCCGTATCAATCAGCACCGGTAAATTAATCGTACCAGCTTAAGCAACCGTGATCTCAGAATTTTTCAATTGTGAGAGTATTGCTACCATGTCTTTGAGTTGATATACACAAACGGACGTAGCGACTGTAGATGCAGACAGAGCCCCAAGATTAACTCCAGATGGTTGGCCAAGAACAAGTCGCAATCGAATGGTCCAATGCACAAATTGATATACACATTCATCATCAAGCTCTCCAAGATATTCACTGGGGTCATATAAGATGTAAGGCCTCAGGGAGAGGTAAGATTAGACACGAGTCAACCTTGTATATCATTATTTGTCTCTTCCTTAACGACAGGACTTAGGAAGGCATACTCAAACACAGAATCTCATGGACGATCCTCAGAAACCCATTCTTATTCGCCTAGATCCAGGCATGAAGTTTTCCCTGGAACTAATTCGAGCAGTGAACCGGACATATTTATTACACCTCCTCACTCTGGACCCTGACAAAGTTTTACCCCCTGGGAAATCCCTGATTGCCGTCATCACTCAGGAAAAGCTTGGTCAATGTGAAGATAGCGAGAAGACCGAGGCCACATCTCTTCGGAAACAAGTCAAAAAGGTGATGCAAAGGGCCTTCTGGGATGTGGTAAGATTTTTCTCCAGCAAATGCACCGACAACTTTGCTGAACCCATGTTTCTAGACTGCTGAAGAGCTTGATTCGCCTAGTCCATCGGAACAAAATGTCTGCCTCCAACGACTTCTTGCCGACCTCCATCAAGCCGTTTCTCCTTTATTATCCCCTCAAGACCCTCTTCTTCGCAGTCTCTCCCTCCCACCACCTCCTTCTACTGCTCCCTTGTATAGTTTTGTCTATATCATGAAGGATGTATTGGTCGCCCTCCGCAAGCGTTGTGCCCCTTTCCGAGATGGGGGAATTGATCGGCAACTAGAAAAACTCGAAATTCTCCCACCGAAGCACTCTCATGTTGGTGGGAGAGTTTCGGCAATTGCCACTCTTATCACCCATTCTCTCGAAGCTCTCATGACTATTATTGATCACATGAAATCTGATCTCCATGACTTCGTATTGGGGTCTATGAATGAAGAACAATTAGGGGTTCTGGTGATGCGAGAAGCCAAGTTACGTGAACGAGCTGTTGTAGTTCAACTTTGGTCTCCTTCAAATCAACCTGAAGACAGCAGAGGTGGGGTCAATGCTATTCAGGATGCCTGGCGCTCCTGGTGCAGACAAACTGGAGGGGACGTTCCTGAGGAACACAGATGGAAATTGAGGCTGCTTCAAGCTCTATTTGCACCCCATCCCGTATCTTGCACGCCCCCCTTTCAAGTCATGCACAGTGGTGATACGACTCTAATTGCAAAAAATGAGTTACCACCGCAGTTGTTTTTTTCTTCTGCCTCGTTATATAGACTGCAAGACTATTTACAAGCCGTGATTATCGCTGCGACTCTACGTTCACTCATCCGATTACTTTTACCCGCACCATCTTCTTCCACGCAGGCTTCTGTTCATGACTTTATGCAGCGTGTCTGGGCTTTACTAGAAGCGGAATTTGTACCAGTTCCCCGAGTCGCAGATGATAATCCCCTGAAACTGATCAACCTGGAAGACGAGCTTGTTCGTACTAGCAAGCTCGTAGTGGGGACATTAGATTCTACAGAAGAACAAAGATTACGTCGAATTGTTAGGCGAACTTTAAGACCAAGTGATCCTGTATTTTCCCTATTGCAGAAGCGGTTGATGGATGCTCTGCTGAATCTTCTGATAGAGTCGCCGTCAAAGAGAGCAGTAGAAACACCTGGGCTTCTGAAGGCAGGCCGAGGGCTTCAGGGTCACTCGAGAAAAAGGCTGAGATTAATGATCAGTGATAAGGAGATCACGGACAGGCGAGAGGTCATGTTTCCGAATATCGTGGGCTTAATATCTCCGATCAAAGGCTTTGAAGATCCTATATTATCGAAGGTCATTGGAGAGGCTGTCACACAGTTGTCCAAAGTAATTGGGTGGACTGAAAGTGTCTGGGGTGACCTGGTCTGAAGGCTCTGCGTTAATTGAAAAATGCTGACGATGAATACCCTCCTTGGGGTCTCAGGTGCGTTTTTTTGGCAGCATGACTTAGTAGCATTTTGAATGATACATTAAGCCATTAAGCCATTTATTGGCCTCGTTTGTAACCCCGAGGCCTTCGGTGAGCGCTAGGCTGTTTGAAATCCATGTCTCGCACCGCTCGAAGTTCGTTGGCCCACCCCAGTCACATATTCTGCTTATCACTAGGCAGAGGACTGTCATATTCCGATTGGGTTAATCTTGGTAACCGGGTGAACAAGCCCTAATTCTTGCGTCACTGCATATACGTATCAGCATCTAGAGGCAACAGGAAGAAAGTATTTGCGCAGCGGCAGATTCGGACCCCAATTCCGTCCGAATCAGAATGGAGGATACACAAAGCATGATTTTCAGTGGATGATACGCTGCGAATTTTTTTTGATGCTCGGATGGACCTTACAAGATCCATCCGGATGTGTGAACCAGCACAATTTGTAGTTTTTGTCATGCGGCAATTTAACCATAGATGCTGTAATGTGTCAGGGACTGTACACAGAGGTGTTGTGAAGTCTACGACGAGCTCTAGCGATAAGAGCGCCTAACTCACCGAGGCTACTTGTCTACTTGTCCTACCTTGAACATAGGATCAAAGTCGATCTCGAAAGTCGATCGCCGGGATATCTATTAATACCCGATTTTCCATAAACAGAAAACATAAAAATGACCGCTGATATGCAGAGTTATATTTGTTCGATATCCAACCGCTGAGAAGTTTCAACAGCCATTTACACGCATCTATCTCTTCCCATTATGGGACAAAGGATGTGGTTTATCTTCGCTCTTCACCGATGACCAATAACCGTATGGCGGATCTCATCCGGGTTTGTTTATAAGTGACATGCATTTGCCGATCACTCCAACCTCACTAAAACCACTAGTCGTACCTGAACAATGACACTGAACAGCAATGGTGTGCTGCTGAACGGAAACTCTCCCCGCCAAGGAACATCTTCCAAGACCGACTGCTCCGTCCACGAGAGTGGCCAAGCAGTTCCTTCTCTTTTGTCACAATTCCTCAGATCCCAACGAGAACTTGAAAGTTACAGGTAAGAACTAACGTCTTCCGCTTCGACATTGAAGATGAAAACATCTTAAATTTCAGACACGGGGCTCCAGTATGCGTTGACGGTCAGACCCTCAGCTTGGCAGGCGTAGTCGCCGTAGCTCGTTACAATGCTTCCGTAGTATTGGACGAGTCCCCTGCCATCAAATCGGCAGTTGCCAAGAGTCGTCACGTAACTGAGAACAAGGTTGACAGCGGTACGAGCATATATGGCTTATCCACTGGCTTTGGTGGTAGCGGTGAGGTTGTTCATCGAGTCAACGAGCCAAGTCTCACGAGAATTTCTTCTTTAGCGGATACTAGAACTGACAAGCCTCTCTTATTGGGACATGCTTTATTGCAGCATCAATTTATTGGCCTCCTGCCAACATCAGAAGAGGCACCCCTGACTTTGCCACTTCTTGACCCGAGCACGGCAACCACCATGCCGGAGTCTTGGGTTCGGTAAGTCTAGTTGCTTGTTTGAAGTCTCAATCCTTTGACAGACCGATTCAGTGGCGCAATTCTTGTTCGCATGAACTCTTTGATCCGTGGACACTCAGGCGTTCGGTCAGCTGCACAAAATTTGTTCTGAATTCTCTTTATGGATTAATCCCCTATTTTAGCTGGGATATCATCGACAAGATGCATCAGCTTCTGAAGACCGATCTCGTTCCCCGCGTGCCGCTTCGTGGAAGTATCTCAGCTTCTGGTGGTGAGAACGATCATGTTCATTCTTCATTTCTCTTGCTGACATGGCCCAGATCTGTCCCCTTTGTCCTATGTCGCTGGCGCCATCTGTATGTTTTATTTGTTAACTATGATGGTCACAAATAAATGACTGCTGACTTTGACAGCTGGAAACCCCGCCATTCGAGTATTTCACGGTTCACACAAGTTGGGTGTGCGCCAAATTTCTCGCGCTTCTGATGTTCTTTTTGAACATGGGATCGAGCCTGTGGCACTCGCTTCCAAGGAGCATCTCGGAATTTTGAACGGCACTGCTTTCTCAGCTTCGGTTGGCGCTCTTGCAGTCCATGAAGCAATCCACCTCTCATTGTTGGCTCAAGTATGCACAGCAATGGGCACTGAAGCTCTCCTTGGTTCTAGAGGTTCCTTTGATCCATTCATTCATGCCATTGCTCGTCCACACCCTGGTCAGGTTAGTTGTTTCTCTTTCTCAAGTACTCATTTTCATTCCGGAAAAAATTAGGTTGAGTGCGCGAAAAATATTTGGGATCTTTTGGACGGCAGTAGATTTGCACACATACATGAACAAGAAGTCACTCTCCAGGATGACCAGTATAGACTTCGACAAGATAGATACCCCTTGCGCTCTGCCCCTCAATTTCTCGGACCCCAGATCGAAGACCTTTTCGTCGCCTTGACATCTCTATCTCAAGAATGTAATTCAAGTAAGTACCGTAATCTCAATACCCTTGTGCTGGTCATTCATAGCATTATCCAGCGACCGACAATCCTCTCATTGATGGGAATACTGGCAAAATCCACCACGGCGGCAATTTCCAAGCTATGGCCGTGACAAATGCCATGGAAAAGACACGTCTCGCGCTTCACCATATAGGAAAAATCATGTTTGCTCAAAGCACTGAGCTTGTCAACCCAATGATGAACAACGGCCTCCCTCCTTCTCTCGCTGCATCTGATCCATCGTTGAACTATCATGTCAAGGGCGCTGATATCGCCACTGCAGCATATACTGCAGAATTGGGCTATCTTGCTAGTCCTGTATCCACCCACATTCAATCCGCTGAGATGCATAATCAAGCTGTTAAGTGAGCCACTGCCTACTTTTCTACAATTGTTCTTTTCTCATAAATTGATGTCCTAGTTCGATGGCTCTTGTAGCTGCACGCGCGACCATTAATGCGATCGATGTCTTGTCTATGCTCATGGCTACTTATCTTTACAACTTGTGTCAGGGTACGTTAGCGATCAATTCCACCATATAGGTCAAAGGCTAACAGACCTCCCCAGCTCTGGATCTCCGCGCTTTGCAAGCTGATTTCATGGCACAGGTGCCGGGTCTCCTTCGAAACGCGCTCCAAATACATTTCGGATCTTGTATAGCTCCCACAAAAGAGGGTATCCTCGTTGATTCTCTACTTCGAGCTATGCAGGAAAGTCTTGACAGGTCAACCAATATGGACAACGAAGATAGGATGCGTGCGGTAGCAAACTCTACAACCCCTCCTCTTGTGAACTTCTTTGCGGAGTCTACCGAATGTGATATCAAATCGATCAACGAATTTTGCTCCCAGATTGCAACTCATGCTGCGGGACTTTATGATGAGCTCACAAAGGAATACCTTACTGGTGTAAAAGGGACTGCCCCTGCTTCACCGTACCTCAACAAGACGAAAGGGATGTATGAGTACATCCGCAAGACATTAGGCGTCAAAATGCACGGCTATGAGAATTACACTGGCTTTATCGGTGGATTGTGTGTCGACGAACTATCAATTGGAGAAAACATCTCGATTATATATGAGGTTAGTTACTCGTTGCCTTTCATAGGTGATCATTTGCAGACTTTTTTCAGGCCATCCGAGATGGAAAGATCCAAACTGTCGTAGTTTCTTTGTTCGCTACCTAAATCCCATTGGGACATTATCATCCTCTGTAAATGTAGGCAATCACACAATAAGATGACATTCCTTCTAGAAACTACCTAGATCTCATCTGTAGTGAGTTTAATGGCATACGACGAGGGTTGTCTTGAATTTAAGCCAGTTCCAAGCCAAAAAGCGAAGTATTGAGTTGGTGACATGGTGCTTAAAAAGTATGCACTTGACTTCTGAGAAACGTAGGAAATGAATTAAGACATTGCAAAGGAACTTCCAGATCCAGAAACCCCTACAACATTGAGACATGAGAAGCAGGATGATCGCTTCGGAAAGAAAATGCAATAATTCAAGAATCGGATATCAAATCCATCAAGAACAAGCATCAAGATTCAGATACCGGTTCAAATCTCACTCTCACCTCGGCCACCTCTCTCTTTGCCTGCTGCATCGTCTGAGTGATTTGTCGCTCCAACTTCCTAGTCTGCACCACCGACAGGTTTGCGTCGACTTGGGCTGTCAGATCAACAAAGAGCATAGATCCTGCTCTTCGTGCTCTTAAATCATCCACTCGAATCAAATTTCGGGTTTCGTCCAGTACGCCGGTCCTGATCAAAGGCATCAGCGTCTGCTTCAATGCTTCCTGTTTACGCTTGGAGATGCCTGCATCTGTCAGGTCACCCCATGCGCTTCTTAATAGGTCGAATCCCTGTTTGAGGATGACCAAGGACACAACAAGACCTTGTGTACGACGTCAACAAAAAATGAAACCACTTTTGAAATGGGCACATAGGTACCCTTACCTCCAATAGGGTCCAAAGGCACAGCAGGGAAATACCAAGTCCCAAGGATTGCGAATAACGCAACTAAACTCGAATACGCGTCACTGCGATGGTGAATAGCATTGGCAAATAGGACGGGACTGTTTTCCTGATCAGCGACGCGCTTTGTTATCCAATATAACCACTCTTTCGCCACAGCTCCAATGCCCGCAAACCAAGCTGCGTTAACATCTACTGAGTGTACGTGTGAGTGCTTGTCAACGGAGAGGTCGGGTGCGATCAACGTCACATTCTCTACAAGATTGTGTAGTGCTCCTGGAGGTATGTTTGGCAATGTCTCCGATAGCGTTGCCAGGAGTAGGTGGTATGAGTGTACGCCAATTCCAAGTGCACCGCCGATCAAAAGTAGTGAAATAGTCGTTGTCCCTAGAGTCTCAAACTTGGCAAACCCATATGGATATCGTTCAGTTGGTGGTTTGCGTGAAAGGTTCCAGCAGAAGAGGACGACAAAGTCTCCGAGCAGATCTAGAGTGCATATAAAAAAAGATTGTTCGATGAGTCTGAATTCTGTCCAGTTGAGGAGAAATCGACCATCGTACCACTAAGTGAATGTCCAGCATCTGCGAGGAGCGATGCAGAATGGAGGAACCAGCCAGCAACACCCTTCGTCGCTGTTAAAATTATATTCGCAAACAGTCCAACCAATGTGATATAACTGCCCCGATCACCTATGCCGGATGTTGGGGGGAAACGATGTTGAGGTCAGGCAGTGACGCACGTTTGTCTCCTCGCAAGGCCGCTACAATGTGCTCTGTATCATGTGAATGCCCAGCATCTCCGTTGTGTGAATGTGAATGGCCGAATATCGAATGTGAGTGATCACGATGCAAGTGGTTGTCTTCTGTGGGTGCGATTTGGTTTTCTTTCTCCTTCGGTGCTTCTGATTGTGAACTGTGCATGCGGCGCGGAGTCATTGGAATTGCAGAATAGAACGACAACCGGACAGATGTTGCAGGGACGAGCGAACGCCAGCGTGGAGGATTATTGATTTTGTTGGGAAACCGGGCTAAGAAGTTATAGTCGGAGCTGTCTACAATTCTCAGGGCCGCAAAACTAGACAAGTTGGAAACGCGACAGAATCGCGCGGGGCAGGGCCTCATATGGAGAGAGAACAATGGGACATGGAGGACGGTATGTCGCTTCATATGTTTTTTGATTAGTCCTGGGCACAACGATATATATATTATATTCTTTTGGCTCAGTCAGAATGACGTATCTCCTCGCCATACCATCCACCCAAAAACCAACCCTCCATTGTCGCCAAACAATTCTACTAGTACATGTCTTCCAACATACTAACTACACTCTCTAACCAAGGGTGATTCACTTGCCCTAGAGATTGGGCTGCTATTTCACGTAAGTCACCCCGTGGGACATTGTAATCTGATAGCTTCAAAGATAACCCCAGTTCTTGGATTAGCCTGATTGGTGATTAGAACCAGTTACACCGACTTTTTGAAACTCACTGCTTGACATGATTCGAAAATTTCAAAATGTCACTATCCACTGTGCCTGTGGAAGGCACTCCAATGTGTTTCAAGGCTGCAGCCACGAATTCCTTGTTTTCCTGTGTACCAACTTGGGCTTGGAGAGCAATTGCAGAGGGCAGAGTCAAACACTGACAAACACTATCATCAGCCGGATTGTCGTTCATTTCAGCAATAGACATGCAGAAGTGATTCCATGTGGGATGCTGTATCTTGAGCCTATCTTGTGCCCAATACTATGGGAGATCCCCAGAGCACTATTTCAGGATGATCAGACAAGATGGGTGTACACGGATCGGAGATTGGTCTACCTGTATTTCAGTTTCATTGGCCATAAACTCATCCAAGATGCCAGCTGAAGCTTTTGCCTGATTTCGATAGAGTCTGGATTGTCCTTTGACAATGGGAGGTATCTGAAAAGATCAGAAATAGCTTGATATCCGAGAACTTTGACTGGAGGGGTGACTTGATCTCGAGTGAGGTTCTCTTTTTATTGGAATGAACAATCATTGTTTGGAACCATGTTCCCGGCCACTCACCTACTGCGTGATCTAAGGACTTGATCCCGGTAGATAACCTTCTCACATGTTCTTCATGAGTCCCATAGTTCTAAACCTAGCTTGGAAGGAGCGCACCATAGTCGTTCAGGTGTGGCCAGGGTCAGCTCTGCATCAAGAATGATTCCTGCAGGAATTATCTCGTGAGAGTTGACAGCAACCTTATTGCCCTGGTCGTTTGTATAGCCTGCACCGATCTGGATACATGAGATAAACGATAGATATTAGAAGCATAGATAGACTTACTTGGTATTCTGCAGCACTGAGTGTGGTAGGGATAGCAATCTGATATGGAGTGCGACCCCCCTTATCTTGCTGGTAGAAATATAGAAGCGTCTTCGCAGCATCGATACATGAACCTCCACCAACAGACACAATACCATCACATCCACTGCTTTCAAAGACTTTGATAGCAGCTCTGATTCCGGCGATCGGGGAGTGTTGTTCAATCTGATGGAATGTTGTACCAAGGGCATTGCGTTCCTGGAGTATATTCTCCACTTTCTTCGCTGAATCGGTCTAAGTTCGGTTTGTTATTATTTAGCTGGTGGGGGAAAGAGTCCAGGAAGGAAGACACCTTATTGAGCACACTTTTACTTGTCAAGAGCATCGCCCTTTTTATCCCAAGATCGTCCAACAGTTGCGGTAAGGCTGTCTTGGTGCATCCAGAACCGTAGAATATGCCCTGTAGGTTCAGATGCCAACTGTAGTGACCTTGGTAGGTCGTCGAGGGATGTGTGTCGCTATTGATGATAGACATTGGTCCTGCCCTAGACCTGGGATACTCTATGATATCAACCCAGATCGATTTCTCAGGTCATGATAAGAATTATGTCAGAGATAGGACCATTTTCAGCTTGCATTATGACGCAGACTGTCAAATCCGTGCTTTGTCATAAGCGCTATAGCGCTATATACACTACTGCGACACTGTCTACTGGAGGAATTCGACAATCGACACGGGATGCATATCTGGGCCACAGACGCATCCCAGATCACATATGTGAATCCACTAGACGTCTGAGAGAAGGTATGTTCAGAGAAGCATACCAGCTGTTGGTCTCGGCCATCGTCCGGAGACATCCTGCACTCCACTTACTCTCCGACTTGTGCCTTACAAGCGAGTCGGACATGAAGTGGTTCCGTAGCCTACCTCTGTCATCGGATTTGTTCCTGCTGAGACTTGGAAGTTACTCGGATAACTATTCTACAGAGTTGAGAGGGAGCATTGTCAATGAAACATTTATTGAGGCCGTGACTTCGATTTCGGTGGAATCACCAGCTGAAATGAACGAATGACTTCTATTTGGATAAAACCGTTATTGCACCTAAAACTCGGGTCGTTCGAAACATAGATCGCTTATCTCCGAGTAGATTTATTGTAGGTCCTCGTCACCGATCAGAGTGTTGCGGATACGGAATGTGAGGTAAGAACATTTGAATCAACGACAGCAAGGACCATGGTTTGTTGTTCCATAATTGAACTCGTACCAAATTCGCCTTCTTTGGTCCATGTTCGTGAAGCAGGTCTCAGAGAGGTTAACGCTGGACTTGGGGAAGCTGAGACTAATGGCATACTTCGGAAGTCTGAATTATATGGTAAAAGGTCTCGATCTCCAAAGCATCATGGAAAGTGACCAAGGGGATTTACGAGGAGATAGCAAAAAGCAGCCACAATTCGTCAATGGTCTCAGATAAGCTCGACGCGACAGCTACTAGGAAAATAGGCTAGATGCAAAACGGTCTTCATTTCCCATTCGAGAGAGAGTTGGGTTTGACATCACATACGCGCGGCCATCGCTGATTGAAATCTAATGAATCATCACACCCGGATGTTCAGTGCACGTAGAGCGTGTTTTCCACATGTCTACGGGGAAAGCAAGGATTTGCAAACCAGAGAACGAGTTTGGCGATTATCGATCCAAGGAATGAGGTATTTCCGAAACAGGAAGAGACACAGCCACATATTTGGTTGGACGGGGCATCGTAACAAACACTCATACCTTTGTTCTATGTACTGCCTTTGAAACATCTTCCTTTGTTAACAACCATTGTGTGTGTACATACACTGCTGGGGATTCTGCTGACTTTGACCACAGCTGCTCTGAGCTACATCTACTGCATCATGGCCGAGTATGACACTCAGCCTTCCAAGGCTGAGCAGCGGCAGCTCGCGGTTGAAAAGCTCAGACGAGCGGCCTCCTTGCCGCGGATGAAGGACGGGCGGCGGCCACCAATGCACGTAGAAGCTTTCAGCGAAGGGGAGAAGCCCTCCCCAGATATTCCAGACGAAAAGAAGTCGCCTCCCCAATCACCTCCTCAAGAGCCTGTTCTTGAGCCAGAGCAAGAGCAAGGTCCTGCACATATAGAGCCTGACCAGGATATTGAGGACCGTGCCGTTTCTCCGGGCCCGGCTGGTCGGTCAAAACGCCGCTCACGGTCCCGGTCTCGCTCTAGAGGTTCCAGGGACTTCAAGAACAAAGCTCGTAACGTCCAATCTCCCTTGCCTCCAGCAGGTGACTCCTCCCAGGACGACGAAGAACTTCGACTACCACCTCCATCTGTAAACGTTGCCTCCCCCGTTCCCTCCTCCATGTCCGATCCTCTTTCGTCCTTTCCGAACTCTCACTTCTTACATTCCCCTACGCCGGATCCATCCATGTTCTATCCCGGTATATCTCCTTCTACGCCAGTACCTCTTCCGACCCTCGAGGCTCTCCGACGGGGTCTATTTCGCTCCAACAGCGCAAGCAGTGCGGCTGCGGGCCGGAGACAAGCTTTAGCAAAACTCACAGGCGGCGTTGACGTTTATGAACCCTCCCCTTTGGCGTCACCGGCTCCCTCATTTGGCAATGGTGGTCTTTCACGCAATAATACTGTAGCAGGTGGTGAGAGAATAGCTGCTCGTCAATTGATGCTTAGCCGCTTGAATGGCCGTCTCGCGAAAGAGGCAGAAACAGAAGCGAGTGGATCTGAGGACAGGGGTACACCGTCACCAATGCCCAAGAAACGCAGGCGGCGATCGAGAGGTAACTCAATCCGTGTTCTCAATGTTACTGGGACGCTAGACGCCGAGGATGGCACCCAGCTTGTGGACGCATCTATACCCCCTCAGCCATTGAATACCTATCCTTTGAATCATATCCTAGAGCTGCGTGCTCAGTCATCAACACCTATACAAACATCTACAAGTCAAGATCTCAATTCTGATCTTATGGCTGGGTCGCTTCCCGCTACAATTGAGGTTGTTGCTCTAAGTCCGGTAGGGCAAACACGACGGCGCAGTATCTTGGTAGAGGAAGATGAGGATGAGCACATTGGAGAAACTTTGAACGGAAAAGCGAGGGAGGAAGAGGAATCATTGCCATCACCACCTCTACCTCCACCTCCACCCCTGTTTAGATACCCAGTATTACCGACGACACCTCCTCGTATGTCACCACGTCTGTCCCTTCCTCGCGAGCCGCTCTCGTCGGACTCACCCTCTCGAGGTTCGGTTGAGTCAGTGCCACTTATCTACAATCAACGTACCCCCTCTCGAAACGACGTGTTCCCTAGGAGCCCATTTAATTCCCCATTGAAAGAAAGACCCTCAGAAGAAGAGGAGGAGCGAGTTTTGTATTATCACAGTACTTTCCGTCCAAGAACATCCTTTGCTGATATACATACCGATGGGCATGGCAGAGAAATTAGCTGGGTAGGAGATCCTGGTATGTGATTCGACTTCTTTGTTTTGATGTGTTCTTCATCTTCGTTTAGTTCCCATTATGGTTGAGGATGATTCAGACGAGGATGGCCAAGATGATGAAGATAAAAATGCGGAGGACGATGATATGCCACCACTCTCCACTGAAGAGCTTGTGGAGGAGGACGAGGCTTTCGAGGAGCCCTTGTCACCGACTTCATCCGACGCACTTCAGAAGGATGGGTCGTTCTCCCCCCAACCTTCTTCCCACAGTGCTCATGCTGGGTCGGATCGTCCTCCAGAAATCTCAGCTCTGCCTTCCTCCCTTCCTCCCATTTCTGCTTCACATTCCACTGATGGGTCGAGAATTTCACCACAGCCATTTCTGGCGCGCCTGTCAATCCATCCAAGGACGCCAGCAGGTAGTGACAAGTCACCTTTACCAGGAGACGAATGGGACGAACAGTCGACATTCATCAAACGCAATGGTGAGCACGCTTCACCGAGCACCTGGAATAAGCTCAAGGGTGCCTTTACGAGGGGATCTACTGGACGCCGTTCACGTTCAAATAGCTTAGCGACAAGGGAACGACGAGACAATGTTGATTCGAGCATCAGCCGAGAAAGTGGTGCGAGCCTCACAAGTGCGAAGAACGATAAAGTCAGTGAAGGTGGTGGACAGCAACCGCAGGCACTTCCGGTGATGCAGACACCCTCGGCTTCTACTTCAATTCTTTCACTCTCGCCTCAGGCACATGTTGTTACACGCAGTGGTGCCTCACCGATTCCGCCTGCAACTAGTGCTGATTTTGCCAAGTATCAACATGCAAAACTATTTCCATTTCCGGGTATCCAAAAGTTGGAAGAACAGAGGAACAGGGTGAGAGCTGCTGGACATGCATCGCACTCATCACCTGATGTTTCAACTACTGTTGTTGATGAGGACCAGCCTCCACTTTCAGCGCAACCCTATCTTTACACTCCTGTGTTAACGCCTGAATCTTCGAGAGAGAGGAAATTGTCGCATCCTGTATCTGATTCCCGTTTGATTGCAAAGTCAAATGGCATTCCACACGATATTCCTAGTCCATCCCTCTTGACACCTTCGAACTCCCAGGGAGAGTACATTGATGTTGCAGCTTCTCCTGCGTCTTCGCACAACGGGAAGATATCCAAGCTGCCTATGACTTTGCCAGGAGTGAAGCAGTGGTTGCATAATAAGAAGCTTTTCTCGTCATCATCATCGAACGCACAGGCCTCTCAACCGACGACCATCGGCAGTCTTGGATCAGAACCAGTGGGAAGTAAGAATGGGAGTAAGAAGACCTCGTTGTCAGACCTATTGAGAAAACGAGGGAGTGCTGATGTTACTGGAGATTGGGAAGAGGTTCATTCGACGCACATCAACATGGATAACAATTTCTCTCTTCCATCTTCGTCCTCTCAACCGGGTATTCCGGCGAAAGCGGTTCCATCATCCTCTTCGTCAGACTCTAACGAAAAAGTACTTCCGAACGAGCAATTGAATAGATCACCGTCAATTTTGCATTCCGATACAGAGAAAACACCAAAGGCGCACAAAACCACTCCTCTCGACTTCCATAAACCAGCATACCCTCACATAGATGATTCCTCTTCTTTATCAACGCTGTCCAATCTTCCCTCACGTTCCAATCCTCTACTTTCTCCAACACCCGACCCTACATCTTCGCTCAGCGATTACCCCCCGCGATCGACGTCACAATCATCCACTGATTCTTCGCGATATTCGGTTGCACTAGGGAGCTCCATGATCTTTGACCGGATAGATGAGAGCCTTGTCAGAGGTTCCAAGGGTCCGCCTTTCTTGGCTTCAATTGTAGATGAACCTCCACGGAAATCGGTGTTCACATGGCCAGTTTATCAAGTCGTCAATCAGAAAACTGTGAAAGATCGCTTTTTGTTTCTGTTCAATGACCTATTGGTCGTCGCTAAACCAAAACTTTCACCTGACGAGAACCTTGTCGAATTCAAGGCTACTCCCGCCGATCGACGGTTTACTGTCAAGAGTGTGGTGTTGCTTAAAGATATTCGTTTTACACCTGGACGGACAGATCCCATTTCTAAAAGTCCTTCTCAAAGGGACCAACAATCCTCCAGAAACATGGCAATCAAGGGGTTCATCACCCAGTTTGCGATCGATCCAGAGGGTGCGGTGAGAGCTTTAATGATAAAACATCCAGTGCTAGAAGATTCTAGAAAGCTTGGGCAGCTCATATTTCAGACTAGTGAGTTAGATAGGGCGCGAGTTGGAGAGTTTTTGGCGAAGAAGACGCATAAGCCAGAATTAGATGCTTACTTGAATTGCTTTGGTCTCGTGGGCGTGCGGATGGACAAGGGGTTGCGGGCGTTCTTGCTGTCGGTGAATGTTCCGATACAGAATTCTTCGGCACTTGATACATTACTCGATGCATTTGCGGGTAGATGGTATGATGCCAACGCAAGGTTTATTGCCTTTGACAAGAATACTGCACTGCGGCTTGCGCGTGCGCTTGTTAGACTGAATTTATGGCTGCATGGCGACCTTGCGGAGAAACCTGGACCGACGGGATATCCGAAGGAGGATTTTTCTGTTCGGGACTGGATTGAGCTTATACGGCGTGCTGATCCTCGGCAACCATTATCTCCTGAGCTCTTGGAGGATCTTTATGACTCGATCCGTCAGGAGAAATTATGTCAAGCACGTTGCCTAAGTACTGGAGGTCCACCTGTCCAACTTATTACCATCCGTAAACCGGTTCCATTGCGGTTGACGTACAAATCCCAATCTGACCCCATCATCCTCCGAATCCCTGCTCCCGATCCTGATCTTTCAATCCACTTAGATGGTCAAGATCTCCTGTTCGACCCGCCCGTTCTCAATTTTGTCAAGTCATCAGAAGCTTCCTTCCGTATCGTCGGTAATGAACTGGGACTGAAGACTATGATCATGTGCCGCTCGGGACCTAATGCACTCAAATACACGGGCCTTCCTCTGAGTAACACATTGGTGGTGGAGCGTGCCTTCATGCGCAATACATTCCAAATCGCATTTACTGATCATCGGGATGTGAAGCGACGGTATATGTTTAGTGTTGCGGATTCTGTATGGGCACTACACGTGCGCACCTCCATCGAACAAGCCTCTTCTATGCCTAGTTCGACTTCTGGCTCTGGTGAGAACTCGAAGTTCTTCAAAGTCGCGGAACAAGTGGCGTTCAGCGTGTTACAGCGGACACTGATTGACGGTCCCGAATTTGCCCGAGGCCCGCCCGCCCAAGATGACCAAACGTCACCTGTTAAATCAATGAATGGCAAATCGAACCTGCACTGCACCAAGCATGTTCGGTCAAAATCTCGAAGTCAGCTTTATCGCCATAACGCTGGTCAGAATGAGTTTGATCTCAGTTATGATTCGTCGAGTTATAATGAGTTCAGAGACAGTGACTTGAGTGACGTAAATGATGAGGGGAGTGAGGAGCAGTCCGGACCAGTGTGGTCAGGTGAAGAGCTTGTGAATCTGTGCCAGCAAAACAGTGTGGTACCTTTTGTGCTGTCTCTTCTTAAAGTGGGAGTTTTAGGCAAGGAAGCCGTCAACTCTTCGTAGTTTTGAGCCTCGAACATCTCGGTGCGTTCAATGCCTTCGACCCAAGGACGTTGGTTGACCTGCTCTCCAGTAATTGCATCTCTTGTTTTCACTCGTCTCTCGATCTTTCTCAAGCAATTATTCGCATCTCATCATCTCAGTCGCTATACATATGCTATCTCGGATTCTCTCTATATAAGTTTAGTTGACTCTAGTTTTTTTATCCACGTTCTTAATATGTATTACACTGTCGGTTTGTTGTGGCGTTCCAGATTACTTCATCTCACGTTTTATGGTTTTATGTTTTGCATCAAAGTATAATGAACCAGGTCATAGGATGGATGCCTTGGTAGGATACTCATTGACAATGTTCGAAGATGAAGAGATAGAAGGGACAGAGATAGTCAGGAATTCACGGAATTTGGACCCAGGGTTTCCTGAAACGATGTAGTGAACACAAACGTCTGGTTGCCTGTGATGAACCAGGATGTCCCCTGGGAAGGATTGACCGGTGTTGAGCCCCAATTGACGCTGGGCTGCCTGCATCCGCGATACTATCATTTGATGCCAAACAAACTCGGTGCCTCAGAGAAGGAGAAAGAGAGATGGTAGTGCGACGCAGACTTGATCGTGACGGCTGCAGAGCAATGAAGCAAAACAGGAGGCAGATAAACCCTGAAGTTCTTCTTTGTCTGATCCTTCATGTTGCTTTTGTATTGAATGAAACCATACATAGACAAACTGCAGTTAGAGTGTTGGTGTGCCGTTATCCGATAATCAATCTTTCCCTTGACATGGAAACATGAGCTTAAGTATATAAAAAAATATCTACGATGTGGTCAACGATGCCCGATACAGTTATCCAAACTACCACGGCCTGTCTTCGCACTCCATGTAATAAATTGATGATTTTTTTTAAAAAAAACAGTTATCCAAACTTTTACATCGTTGCTTTACCGATCAAAAATCCAACTATCGATAGATGGTCTAGAAAGTCTGGGCTTTTTCGATGTTGCGGGATGGCAGACATAAATAGTATGAAAGACTGATAATGCATGGTGGAACAGCTCTGGCGCTGCTGTTATTCATCCTGAGCAGACTTCAGGGTCGTTCTAATATGTGCCGCGGGTGCGTGTCAGAAACACGTTGCCACAATGCGGCTTCACACGGACAACAGAGCGAATACATATACTTCTAACCCCTTTAGCACTGGGGCATCATCCACAAAACGCCCCTGGCGATAGCCTGGACTATATTTTCCTCCCCTTGCATTATCTTTGCTGAGCTTAGGCTTTTCTGCCATTTCTCTGAGCATTTCAAATCACTATGACCTCTTATGTTTCATACATGCCAACTACACCCACAGGCCAATACCGAGCATATCATTATCGTGCTTCAACCCCCATGCCAAATCGTTATGAACATGAAGCGCAGCAGCGTTCACCTTTCCCTCGTGCTGGAACACCTGCTCCAACGGTCCGAGGAAAATCAGGAATTTCCTCGTATATCCATAGCCAGCGGTTTGGTCTGGCTGATGGACCACGACCGCACTGTGAGGTGTCGAGCACTCATTCCTGGGTTCTTGAGCAAGACTGTTTACGCAGAGAAAGGATGAAACAAACTAAAAAGACTCAGCAGTGGGTCTTTGAACAAAGGACACTCTTCCCTGGAGAGAGATTGCATAACAAGGATGATCTACCACCGGCATGGGAAGAGAAGACGCGGGATCATATGTGGGCAGAGCTGGTGTATTCATATGAATTAGAAGCCGACAGATGGCGGAGGCAGGAGGAAGAGGTGAGACGCATTGCCGCTGAAAGAGAAAGAACAAAAGTGCGGTATGTTCAGAAAGAGCTGAAGCGGTTGGAAGATCAGATACGAGCCAGGCGAGAGATCGAAAGGCAGAAGATGGTTAATGAAAAACTTCGAATGCAGCTGGAAGCTCGCGAAAGGGACCTCAAGGAGCGGGAAAATGCGCAAAAGGCCATTACAGACGCATGGAGCAGATACGAGAACGGCTGGGAAGCAATCGCGAGATCTGCTGCTCCTCTGGGATTTGAAGACATCCCCTGGCCGACCAAGTCGATTCCCACTACGATTTCCGACATCACACCCAGCACCATTGTTACTTTCCTTCTTTCGCCTTTTCACTCTCAGAAACAGACACGCAGGGAGCGACTTCGCAGTGCACAACTGCGGTGGCATCCAGATCGATTCCGCAAACTCATGGGTAGGATAAGAGATGAAGACAAAAACGCTGTGGAGGAGGGCGTTGGAATTATTTCTCGTTGCCTGAATGACTTAATGTCAAAGGAGAAGACACTGGTAAGTGAATGTCTCCAACAAACAACCGAGCTGTATTGAGTGTCGATACTGGCAGTCATGAAGACCGTTTCAGCGTTACGGTCGATATTCAGTCTGTTTCCAGAAATCACCGGATTCTGACATTGGTGATCTACTTACGGTGTTGCTGTTTAGACATTTGATGTTAGGTTGAAGTCTAGACAGAAGTACTTACAAAAATTGTATTACTAGGAGGATTTGTGTACACCCTTAGTCATGACACAGGTTGTTCATATTATTTCCTGACGGCTTTGGCCTTAAAATTTTATTGCAGGTCATTCTGCCTTGAACTACAAAACACAGGATGTTCGCTCGTTTCACACGCCTTCCTCTCCATAGATGCCTTCACACTCAGATATCTCACTCCAGAACCTCCAAGTTCATCCCAGTAGCTCTTGGAGTATCGGCAGTCACTGCTACTTACATCACCTGGCATTTACTTTCGGCACCCATTGCCTTAGACAGCCATACAACCACGTCGTGTGTGTTTCAGCCTAGACCATACACATATCCCATTGGACTTTAACATTCCGCTTTTAGCTTTCCGAGAACCAACGATATCATCTACACCTCCCTCGAAGGCTACCGTGACATCATCGTCAGGCTCTGCATCAGAAAATTTGCCTCTTCCTGATTCTAACTCATCGTCAGTAAGCTTTGTATCATCTCAAACTTCTGAGCAAGAAACAGGCGACAATTCAGAGGAGGAAGCCAGCCAACAACCAGAAGAGGAGGGAGCCAGCCAACAACCAGAAGAAGAGGGAGAGGACTCAAAATCCGCGTCAGGCGGAGCGTTTAATCCTGAGACCGGTGAAATTAACTGGGATTGTCCTTGTCTTGGTGGTATGGCTCATGGTCCGTGTGGCCCCGAGTTTCGGGAGGCATTTTCCTGCTTCGTCTTTTCTGAGCAGGAACCCAAGGGTATTGACTGCGTTGAGAAATTTCAGGCAATGCAGGACTGCTTCAGGCGACATCCGGAAGTGTATCGTGACGGTAAGATAGATGATTTTGATGAGGTTAGACTCTGCTGAACCAATATCAGAAATTGACGATGAAGAGGAAGAGGAAGCAGCTAAAGCCGTAAACGAAGCTGACGCAGAAGAAAGTACTTCATCTCCAACAACGGTGCCATCAATACCTCAAGATACACCCACAACGCCAACAGAACCTAATACCTCATCCTAATCATACTTGAAGCTTCGCCATAAGCGACTCATCAGGTCCTCAATGCATCATAGACTGTAATCTATCCACTGCTGTCATATCTTTATCGCCACAACTCATAGAAATCGCTAACAATGGTTAATTCTTTATGTGAGCAGTAAAATTACATGCACATTCCGGACTACAATGGTCATGGTTTGAGGAAATTACAAAATAGAAACAAAGGGAATGGAGAAATCAACTTTCAAGCTGTCTCGGGGTTGACCAGGAAGCGCTCTTCAATGACATCGTCTTTGACTTTGTAACCATTGTTAACGAAGACCTTGGAACGTGTAAATGGAGTAACATCGTAGATATCATGCTCTTTGGCCTGCATCCCACGGTTAGATGATACTCGCGGGGCCAACATGTGTTACGCACTCTTTCTTCTAGCTCAGATATTTTAATGGTGACAAGCTCCGGTTGGGTGTGTCTAGAGAGTTGAAGGTACCTTGCCCTATCTTTGATGATATTGCCAAGTAGGAAGGCCAACAGCTCATCGTGGTCTTTTGATTGTGTAAGGTACTTGCGGAAGCCCTGCATCAGATGTTATTATCTGCAATCAGGCGACATACTAAAAAAGAACGCACCCTCTGGAGTGTCTTCTTGATACTCATCTTTTGAGCACTTACAAAGCTACCAACAGCAACTTCGATAGCAAGGTCAATATCGTCGGATCGGACGTATTCACGCAATGCCATCTTCGCACTTGCTTCTGCCATACGAATCATACTTTCCAGGTGACGAACAGTAATGGGATATGAGCCTGTGACCATGGATTCACGACGGAGGTCAGCAAAGAGCTTTGATAACTTCTCCTGATCCATGTCATAGAGCTTCGGCTTGACCTTTTCTCGTGCATACATGATGTATTTGCGCAAAAGGTCCTGAGGAATGGCCTGAAGCATGGTCAAGTCGTTATCTATGAAGGGAGAAAATGGATATACTTACATCCACGTCCAAGGTTGTTCCGACATCTATTTCTTCCATGTCCGGATCGAATTTGGGATGACTCCTCAGATGACTTCCAACAACAAACCGGGCAAGCAATTCGTCCATAACAGGATCCACTGTATCCTTCACTACGCAGAGTACATCGAATCGAGATAGAATTGGTTCAGTTAATTCAACGTTCTGCTGGAACGGAATAGTCGGATTATATCGTCCATGGATTGGGTTGGCTGCAGCAATGATGGCGCAACGAGCCTGTAAGGTGGTGATTATACCAGCCTTAGATATTGAGATGGACTGTTGTTCCATAGCTTCATGTATAGATGTCCGGTCTGCGTCATTCATCTTGTCAAACTCGTCGATCATGCAAGTTCCTTTGTCGGCCAGCACCAAGGCGCCACCCTCCAGTGTCCATTCGCGTGTCACTGGGTCCTTGCGAACACTAGCCGTCAGACCAACAGCAGAGGCACCTTGGCCAGTAGCGAAAACTGAACGATGGGCAGTTTTCTCTACGTACTTGAGGAACTGTGACTTGGCGGTACCGGGATCTCCAAGCAGAAGAACGTTGATATCCCCACGGATACGATGCTTATGGTTAATGTCCTTGGGTACGCCACCAAACAGCGACAGAGCAATGGCAGTCTTAATGTCCTCATGTCCATAGATTGAGGGAGCGATCGACTTGATAATGCGCTTCCGAATCCTCTCGTCATGAGCAAGATTACGTATCTCTCGTTCGTCCTCTTCAGTTAATCTGAATGCAGCGAAAAGGTCTTCTTTCTTGTTGATATGATTGGCTTCAATAACGGTTGAGAAAACCGGGAAACCATTCTTTGCGTTGAGAGCTGCATCGAAGTTATTACGGTAAACACCCGTCACTTCCTTGTGAGGAATTCAAAATCAAATGGGATTGAATGATAAGGGAGGCGCACAATTTCTTCGCCGGGTTTAGCATTGTCAATAAGATCCCACAACAGGATAACTTCTCGGTGGCGAGGGAGGCGTCCAGCTGGTACAGAGCCTGGAGATTCCTGAAGAGTCATTTTCTGATAGTTGCGATACACAGTCTGTTGAATTCTTGTGAGTTCATAATCGTTTATATAACGACCATTTTCACCTGTTCAGAATTCAATGGAAATGGCCCTTTGCTCTCGCAATTTGGGCAATAACTAATCTTGAGCTCTCTGGTCGCATCCTGATAGAATGGGCCGAGCGTAGCATTACATTTTGCACAATCAAATTTCACATATTTCAGTTGCGGAAAGACGCCACTTCGACGTGTCACAACACCAGAAACACGAACAAGGTTGTTGAGATGGGAGCGTCGAAGGTCACGAAGAGTAGACGTAAGAGGAAGATCAGAGATGCGAACGTGGATCTCGGAGTGAATGCGGGTATATCCAGGGAAGTAAACAAGAATGGCACTTAGAGCAACTTCGTCGAAGATTTCGAGCATGGCAGCAGGAGAGTTGGTGAGGAAATAGGCCAAAATTGGTTTAGACGAGGCAAGATGTGCGTATGATACTTCGAGAGACTCAGAATTGGCTTTGAAGTGTCGTCATTACCTTTGAGTATGTTAAACATCGAGATCACTTGCACTTACTTTCACCTAAATTACGAATGCGCTGTCCATAAACTGACGAACCATTGTCATCAATATAAGTCATCAAAAATTGGCGGAAGTGCCGCACAATCGACCGACGGACACGATCGACAGCAATCCATTCAACAATAGACTTGGCCTTGATGTCGCTCAGCTGTTCTAGGGGCAACTCCTACAGAGCTCATTAAAACCGATCAAGCTATGCAACGGTTGTAATTCTACTCACGTCTTCAATTCCGTCCATATCATCAACATCCCGTCTCTCGTCATACTGCCTTCTCGTTCGTCTTCTCATTCGTGCAAGTTCAACATCATCCAGATCCTGAGCAGCGGCATCATCACTATCCAAAAAGGCTGGGGCGCGACTTCGCCGGGCTGCTCGTCTGCCTCCACCAGTACGCTCTAGACGATCCCGACGCGCCATCTCAGCTTCAGCAGCCCGTCGCCCCGCAGTGGAAAGTTCTGCCACATTTTCGTCATCATCGATGTCTGCATCAGAATAATGATCTAAAAGCTCGTTTGGAGCGTAATCACTTGAATAATTGGAAACTTGAAGATAACAATAAAAAGGTTTGACGCTTACCGCTCCAGATTTTCGTCGAACAGGTCTTCTCCCTCTGCGTCTTCGTCACCTTCTTCAATATCTCTTACAGGATCGTGGTCATCAACAGAGTCATCCGTGTCTGAGAAAAGTTGAGGTGGAGATGAAGGTGGAAGAACACCATCAGAGTCGCGTTGTGCGTGTGTTGGTCTTTGAGGTGAAGACTGAGGTTCTGGGGAGCCAGGGCGAGGACGTTTTGGAGGCTGTAGTCATCCTCAATATCACTTTCAAAAACATTGAGTCAAACTTCTTACCATCAGATATAGTCCAAGTGTGGTTGATAAGTCACGACTTCGACGCGTTACTCTCATATACTTGAAACTCCGAAAATTACATATATTTCAACTGAAGAAAATTGAAACTTGAGAGAATAGGTTTAGAAATCGCTACAAAGTTTGACAAGAACCACAAGGAGAGGGCGTAGAGACCCCGTTGCTGAGCATCCGATGTCGAAGGAGTAACATTAGCAGCGTACAAAATCGTATATTGCAAACCCTGATGATTCGGAACATTCAACGGTGGCACAGACCATTCTACTCCATGGATTACACATATTGACGGATTAATCAACCTTATTCATGGTCTTCAGCATCTCATCTGTAATAGACTGAGGGAAAGTTTGCAAAGGCTCTCTGCAGCTGTAAACATCAAAGCTTAGTCCCAGTAGACAAATTTCCTTACTCTCTAATATCCCACACATCTTCACTACTCTTGTTGCGACGTCTGTGTGTCCACCATTCTGCACGTCGATTAATCCAGGCTTCGCGGCGTTCCTCAGGATGGAGTGACTTCAGAGTCATACAAAACTTGAAGTCTTCAAATTTGGGTGAGCATTGGGGCCGTTCACCATATCTATATATCGCTTTGATCTGCGAGCGGATAACTAGGTCTGTGAGTGCGCACATAGGATCGGGGATAAAAATTCAAGAACGTACCACCACAGGAGATATAGTCATTGAAAAGGCTGAAACAACCAGGAATATCACTAGGGCCTGGGTAAAGACGGCATAGCCGTTCTTGTTCCTGTTTGAAGACCGTCTGATAGTCTAGGTTGGACATTACGATGTCCTGTTGAGGATTTGCGTCCGCAGTGCACGTGATGATTATACTTCTGTTTGCGGATTATTCACTCGGCTAATAACCTATGGCCTCTCGCCACATCTTCCAACCGAGGTTGCCGAGCGGGCAACATGTTGATGTTCGCAACTGTTAGCATTTTTTTCACCTCATTAGTCAAAGCTACAGGGCGATAGAAGGAGGATCAGTCATCACCTACGTGGGAGTAACAAAGGTCTTCTGGATTGCTTTGTCACATGAATAAGCCGACATTTAAAGCATATGATTTCTCAACCAAAGTGATCCCCATCTTTCATGGCATACCAATATACAAAACAGCCTTTAAGAACGCTATTCATCATCTACCAGGTTTTGTCTACCTTATTCGTCCGCTTTCCTCTCTGGGTGTTGCTTGGCATCCCGAGGCAGGTTCCATCCGCCCGATTACGTCCTTAGGTGTTCTTATTAAATTGTTTTAACACAGGTCTCTCCGGCCCAGGAAATCTTGGGATCTGAAGCGGACGGTGATGGTCAATGTAATTCGCCACGTTTTTAAATTATATGGCCAGTAAGCAAACTAAATGAAACGGCGCTGTGATATATGACCGACCACCACTTCCAGGTCAGGACCTTTAATTGCATCCCCCAACCACAGGGCTATAAAGTCAGGTCCTGATGTTAACGGGGTCTGGATTCCACCGGCGCCCAATGACCTCGTCGTCGGAAAACTTGCTCAATGGGCAGAACATGCCGGGGTTTCCCCTGTCCGCATTCCGGGGTACTGGATGAACAAGAAAGGGATGGATCTGGCAATGGGTGCCACACCTCAGCCCAGAGAGAAAGTAATTCTTGCTCTTCATGGTGGTGCCTATATCCGTCTTTCGGCCCACCCAAGTGACCTAACTGCTGAAATTGCGCGTGGCCTACTCAAAAATGTGGACAGCGTTCGGCGTGTGCTTTCAGTCGAGTACCGCCTTTCTTCCCACAAACCGTTTCAAGTGGCACACCCCTTCCCTGCCGCCTTGCTAGATGCTTTGGCTGGTTACATATACCTAGTTCATGAAGTCGGCTTTGCCCCCTCTGATATCATTATCGAGGGCGATTCAGCTGGCGGCAACCTCGCCCTTGCTCTGACTCGTTACCTCACCGAATACCATGACATACCTCGGTTACCCGGTGCTCCCGGTGCTCTTCTCCTCCTCTCTCCTTGGGTTGATCTGGGAGGAAGTCACTCTCAATTACCCAATGGATCCGCCGTAACCTGCAGGTCATCCGATTACCTTCCCAGTGACTCAGGCTTCATATACCCTGTAGCCGCTTTCATCGGTCCACACGACCCTGAGGCCGCTGAAACCAACCCATATATCTCCCCTGCTTCTCTCAACCCCAGTCTCATCATAGATTTCAAGAACTTTCCAAGAACGTTCATCGTTTCAGGGGATGCAGAAATGCTTCTTGACCAGATTCGAACTCTGAGGGACAAGATGTTCAAGGACCTGGGTGAAGGGAATGGTTTGTCCGATGGTGAAGGGAAAGTCCGCTATTTCGAAGCACCCGACGCCATCCATGATTTCCTTGTATTTCCCTGGCACCAGCCGGAAGTGAATCATACCCTTCATGCCATTTCAGCATGGATTGCTGCTGATGAGTAGTTAAAAGTGGACGTCTCTCTGTATCTAGTCACATCTGCTGATCGCTATATATCATAACATTATAGGGGAGAATTTGCTATGAAATTGTTATCACGTCTTCGCAGGTTCATCGCTTCTCGTCTCTGAAATACAACCGCTCGATCCGGCTTCCCCATTTTCCGCTTTCCCGTATCCCCCAGCACCAAAGTCACTGAGGTACATGTATGTCGCAGGCAAAGCGACGAACAAAGCTCCGACAAGATTCCCGAACAAAGAAGCAAGAAGAGACCTAACCCTCGAATCAGTTTCTCGCAAGTCACAGAGGGAAAAGAGGTTGTTCACTTGCGAATATATTGTGCCGGTGTAAGCTATAAACAGGACATACCAGCACGTCAAACAAGTTGAGATGATAAGTGGGGTTGACTCACGTCAGCTCCAAACATAATACCCAAGGGTACAGAATACATATTGGCAATGACTAGAATGAGTAAATTTAGTTCTCCGAAAACAGACTGAGATAGATTAGGAGCAACTCACCATGGTCATAACTGCATGCTACGAAAATCTATGCAGATCAATTATATTTACATGAGGTTTTGAGTGAAATTTCCTCCGTCGTCAACGCACCATGATGGGGAACCATACAGCAACGATCTATAACGTTTTTCTGAGATGGAAGGCCACTGCGTTATTTTTAAGATACACACCTTCGAGAGTGTATCTTTAGCCGCAGTACCTTGCTGTCAAAATGATGTTTGTGATTAACACTCTCTGAACAAAAAAGATAGAGAGGACTAAAAACGCACCCAGACAGCGACAGAGACGAGCCAATTACAACCGATTCCCCTGAGGAAGATCTGATGCCATTGTGGGTCCGCCGCTTTATGTCTGTAAAAAAAAATTATAACGTGAGACTTAAATTTGTCTTCTCCTCGCAATCCCAATGAATGACTCACATGGCAAAAGCTTGTATATAATCATGGTAAGGGGGACCGGCAACGATGCCGCTGTCTGATAGCCATGTCAAATTAACATATAAGGGAGAAAAGAATGACCCACATCGAACAAGGATTGCAGCGAAAAATAAACTGCCAGTGAGGTTTCCAAAAAAGACTAAAAGCGAGAGGGGAGAGAGAGAGCAAGGGGGAGGGGGAAGGAACTCTCAACTCTCAACACTCCCAAAAGCAAATCAAGACAACAAACCAATGAGCCAATTCAAACATAAACCCCAAAATGGCACGGATCGCGTAAGGACAGCCATAGGGAAGTACTAAGAGAGTTCAAAAGCAAATCATTTCGTGAGGTGAGAGAGAGACGCAAAAGCAAAGGGGCAAAAAAGAACATCTCACCAGCATATTACTCGTGAGGAGTTCCTGGTTTTGGAGTGTGATCCTGGATGATGGCACTATAAAAAAAGAACAAGAATGATAACCGTCTCTCAAGACCCACATAATTAACCCAACTGGGAATACGGCGCCTCCGAGGAGCTTTACTAAGCCAGGGTCAGATTGGTTCAGGCTCGTTGCACCTCCCGAAACAATGGACGATAGCAAGTTTCCAAAAGACAACATCACCCCCGCGGCAAACTTAAGAGACAGATGGAGGTAGAGCAGTATGATTTATGATTATTATCATAAACGACGTTTTTTGAGCAGCTGTGCCTACCGCTTTCCAGAAACAAGACTCGTATCTGTCACGATGCTTTTGAACAGCATGCTCGACCATGCGTTGCGCAGTCTGGTTGGGCTTCAAGGTTGAAGGCTCGGAAACCATCTCACGTCTTGTGAATCAAAGTCAGGAAGAAGTAGGTAGGGAGGATGAGGGGAGAGGGTGAGGGTGGGATTCTGTACCTTGACAAGTGAAAGTTTTGAGCATTACGCCTTCATTATATATTGACCGGCTAAGCCCATCCATTCTCTAAAGTGTCACATGCTGGATCTTGTCGCGGAGAGGAAGGAGCAAGACTAACTGAATACGGGAAGAGCTTGAATTATCAAACCAATCAACTCACGAATATTTTTAAGGAACTGGTAGACCGAATGGGGATAAAGGTGGAGAGAGAGTAGTGTAGTGCACATCCCAAGAAACCATTGTCCTATTTTTCTAAATAAAAAGAAATCACGTACATGAAAGGACCACCAAAAAAAGTGAAAAAGAGAACGGCTTCATGAAATCAAATAACAACAACAACAAAATCTCGAGTCGAACATACTCTTTCTATATATATATACATACAAGACACCGGCAACCCCAGACTTGATGAATGAGCACCTAAAAATAGGAGGACAATGATCATTCAAAAAGCACGCGGGCTTGACTTGCGGACATGGGAATATGATCTATGCCGAGATGCCGGTCATGAATCACGAAGGTCATATGCAGATGTCATGCATATCTATATCTGCTGCAGGGGGAGGGCTCTCTCCGTCATAGTTGATGCTTGAAGTGACTTTTTCCTTCTCAAATTCTATAACTGTTCGCAGAGATTAGAAAAAGCTATATAGCTAATCCAAATCAAGGTCGCTCTAGAAACTGAGTAATAGATGTAAGAAAACACAGTGTACACATCCTAAAACAAACAAGGAATCTGGATATGGAACGGTCCCACACAGGTTGGGCTGGGGTTCTCACATTGATGATATCCCTCTCATACAAACCATGAACCACCCCAAAATTCTTTCTCTCTCTCTACAGCTTAAACATTCATCACAGTCCCCCCAAATTTTATATATTGGACGCAGAGGGAATAATATAAGTAAATCGAAAGAAAAAAAAAGTATATACAGAGCATTTTTTTCAAAAGAGAAATCATATGCAGCAGAGCAAACACAAAAACAACAGAAGCAAAGCTACACACAAATTGGATAAACGAATGATGATATACATGCCTCTCTTTCTCTAAAAAAAAAAAGTCATGAATGATAGAAGGAATGAAAGCTCCCTGAGAGAGTGAGAGGGAAAAAAAAGAACGATCTTTTTTTTGGACGCAAACACAGAGCAAATGGAGGATGACCCTTTTTTCATTTCGGCTTCGGCTTCGGCCTCCAAAACCGGCGTCTCAAAAAATGGATCATCAGATGTATATATCGATGCGATCATTTACCTATCCACGCTTCTGGTCCGATGTTCAAGATACCTACCAGAGCCCGACGAAGCAGCATAAAAATCTTGCCGACGCAGAGAACCATGATGGCCCATGTACCCATTGCTCACGCCAACAGCAGAACATCCGACATGCGTGGGCGTACCCGGAACGTAGAGCGCTCCCCTATTATGCGAACTCCGTTCTTTTCTCCTCAAATGCGTAGGCGCCGGAAACGGCTCGGGTAGACCTTGTTCCGGTCCACTCGAATAGAATATTTTGGGCCGCCATTCTTCCCGCTCATCCATAATGCACGAATTTTTGAATTTTTCGACCAATGCCTCCTTGCCTCTGACACCAAGTTGAAAAATATGTAGATATAGAAAAAAAAATCAGAAACCCACTGATAATTTGCATAGCTCATCTGCAAAACTTTCTCACTCGAAAACAAATTCCTGAAATAGATGAGTGTTCATGTTCATGTTCGTAAGTAGATTCAAAAGATCACGTTACCATTTGATCCCAAGGCGCTTTTTGGCAAACCTCAACATGTCTTGAACGCGGATAAAATTAACAAATGCATAACCAACGTTACACCCTGATCATGTGCATGATATGTGAGCAAAAGAGCGGAACAAGTCGAACCCCATACATACCGTTTTTGAAATCCATCCGAAGGTATAAAAAGTCAATCTTGCGCGGACAGACGCCATTGATATACTGAATCAAGTCTTTCGCCGTCATCTTGTTGGGTATGTTTTTTATCATCACCGTCGTACGCGTGTCGAGACCTTCTTCAATACGAGCTGTATTCAAGAAATTGCGGTCATGGACGCTCGAAGCGTTCGAGGTGGCAAGTTTGAGATCGATATCAGCTTGTTGCGAGATCGGTTCGTGGGTGACGAAAATGGTGTGACGAGCATTCAAGGGTGAGGGCGATTCACAAACAAAAGGAGGAGCAGGAGCAGGAGGGACTATGTGAAGGGCAGGGCTGATGGTCGGAAAGACGAGCCTGTTATTCTGGATAAAGGCAGAGTTGGGGCTTGATTCAGGATGGAACCGATGCTCAACCGGGACGATGGGGATAGTGGGTATGAATGCCGGAGTAAACACGTCAATGTTGCTTGCAGGGGCTGGTGCGATCATGTGAGGATCAAAAGACCAGCCTGTGGGCTGAGGAAATGCTCGCAGGCCTTCATACTCTGGAGCAACAAAAATGTGAGGAGGCGATTGTGCAGGAAACGAAAGTGGATGTATAAATGGAGCATTCATTTGATGATGATTGAATGGCTGCGCAGTGACGTTATTGGAGTCATGTCCCCTGGATGGGCAGTATCGGCATTCAGGACTAGAACAAGCCTGTTGTAGTAGCATCTGTTGTTCGGATACACAGTCGGCCTCGGTGTAATGGTCATCCTGCTGAATAGTTTGCTCCTCCGACTTTTCTTCAGCAGAATGAGGAAGAGCCGGGAAAGAATCACTGAAACCAAAGGAAGCGTAGAAGATGGTGGGCGAGGATGCCTTGGGTTGGTGATCGGGAGGTCGAGGAGGTGAGTTTGGAGATGTGTCATTGTTGCCAACGCTTGCAGCGCGGGGTCGAGATCGGGTAGTGTCACTGATGAATCTACCTCTCATATGAGAAGCCTCGCCTGGAGGGCCAATCAAAGGTCTCAACTTTGGGATGTGAGATTCACTTGCAGATGGTTGGTGACTAGACAGCGGAGTATCGGGTCTATCATGGTCCTGGTTATGGGGAGAATCAAGTGCGCCGTTTGCTTCTGACGGGTCTGGTGGCACGCGTCCAGAGGTGCAAAACTTCATGCCAAACATAGACAGGTCATTGAGAGCAGCATAGGCCTCGCTGGCATCTCGGACATCGAAAAATTCAACCAGGTAATTCTAGCAACCGTCAGCAGAATTTCAGACGTAGTGAACAAGGAGAACCAACTTGTGTTTCGCCAGTCTCAAGTTGGGGCTTGAAAAGGCGAAGATTGCCGTATGACTCCAACAACTTGACCAGCGTGTGTACATCGCGAGGACATTTTGATTCGGCCCCTTGACCGTCCGTGCCTATATGGGCAGCGACCCCAACCGAAAGTAGGAACGCTCCATCAGTTGTAGCAAGAAAGTTGGAGTTCCCAATAGTCTATCACATAGATAAACGGGTTTAATTGGCATGTAGGAAAAGTGTAGTTACCTTGACCAATTCCTCCGCGGCGATGAAGCGGCACCGGAACCATGCCTGGGCTCCATCTATCAACCTGTCTTCGGCGAGACATTCAGCCAATGCACCGTCCGATCTCTGGGATAGGATGACGTGGGCAGCAATGGCGTCTCGAACATCATGGAAAGCGAGAAAAAGGGAACCTGTGGTTTTGGTGTGCCTCATAAAAAAGCCTTTGATGCAGCTGCTGTCGGCGGCAGGAGCTTGGGATTGATCAGCTGGTGGCAGGACATTGGGAGCTCGACGGTGGGCAAGGTGGTCGAGGACGGCTGTTATAGCTGATTGCAAAGTGTTGGGGGCGACTGTGCGGGATACGTTTTCCAACTGTGGCAAAAAAAGTCAATATGGGTTCTTGAAGAAGGAATAATTAGGGTAATCACGTAGAGAAAACGTGTGGCCTGAGGTTCTTGTAATTCGTGCAAAGCTTGAAGCTTATCGTCGGGTTTTGGATCGGCTGAATCGGTGCTTGCGGATGTCCTGATGCTGGACGATGGTGTGAGGGGGGGCGTGAGGAGATGTTGGGATGTATCACGATCCCTGCGGTGACGCCTGCGGGTGTGGAGTGTTTTCATGTGTGTGTGGCGGGGCTCGGTGGGATTGAAAGAAAGCTTGTCGAGGGTGGACGGCATGTCATTGAGAGTATATTTTTCATGGGAGATTTTGGGTGGCAGTTGAGGAGGGTCAGGGGTTTGGACATTGTCCGTAGGCAAGAGAGACATGGTTTGATGTGAGTATGGAGGAAAGCTGGCGAGAAAGTGAGAGAGAGACGGGGACTAGTGTGTGGCAAAGACGTACCGGATGTTGGGTAGTGATGGAGAGTGATGGAGACGTGGTGCAGATAGTTCGGTGCGTTTGGAGAAACGTGATGAGTGGGGGATGGGGCGAGGTAGATCGAAGCTGGATCGCGATTTCAGAGGGGGGGAGTGCATTGTGAAAGGAGAAGACGGATGGACGGGCTTATAGGAACAGAGGGACACAGAGGACAGAGGGCCAACGAGGATAGAATGGCGCTCTGTTTAATTGGCTGTCCAATTGACGTCAATCCCACAGAATCAAAAAGGAAAGACGCCGACTCATGCGCGGATCTCCCCAGTCTTCTGATGTTCTGTGTCGCCAACCCAGAAAGACACCCGGTCAATTTGTTGCCCCTGCGGAGGAGTAGAGGAGGAGTAGAGTCGTCCCGAGTCTATTCCAGTCTGCCTATTCGTCCCATGTCTAGTCGCACACCGTTTCAGTTGGCCTCGCCACCGAGCCTAGTCGCACACCGTCCCGGGTCTGCCTAGCCACCAAGTCCGGTCGCACAGTCCGCTGCCCAATTAGCCTAGCCGCACACCGTCTCGAGTCTTGATAGCCTTCAAACGCCATCACCTTCTGTCCAAATTATCACTCTGTCCGAGGCCTTGCCATTTCCCATCTTCCCACGTCCAACACCGCGTCAGCCACGTGACCCTCCCATTCTCCACCATGCCCCTCTATCAGATGGTCTGCATAGCCGTCCACTTCCCCGAATATGTACGTCCTCCCGCCAGCTCACCCACCCACCGTCCCACACATATCCCCAGGAACACATAAAAACCCTCGTCCACCAGTCAGCAAAACTCATCATGAACAATGGCGGCGTCGTCCGCAACATAGAGTCCTGGGGAACAATGCAACTCCCTCAACGCATGAAGAAGAAGCGCACAAATGCATATGAGTATGTCGGAGAGTGAGCTGTCCCCCTTCCTCGTCTTGCCTGGCACTCCTTCATGCCTGAGCCAGTTACTGGACACTTCACTGTGACACCAGCCCTCAGACGCTTCGTTCTCTCAACAACTACATGCGCCGTGACCCTCGCGTACTGCGCTGCACTACTTTGAAGCTCGCAGAAAGAGTCGAAGACGTTGCGCAACAAGCCCGCAAGGCTATGCTTTCACCAAAACCTGTAGACCTCGACTTCTATAGGCCCAGACCCACCACGAACAGATAATGGGTGTCCTATCAGTACTACTACACTATCTAATGAACTATCACTATTTCTGGCCTTGATACGTTCTCAGTCACCACAGCGTCTGCCAGGCACTCGTCAGGTTCTTCGTCTGCCTGTTTCCTCCTTGCCTTGCACCTTTCTTCCGCGAAAGAGCCCGCTTCTGAAGTCCCGCGGAAATCGCTGAGCGTGTAAACATGGAAACATTCACCCGGTTCCTCTATTGGCCAACGCACGTTTGAATATTTCTCTATCATTGAGGAATGACTCCAACTAACATCAGCTTGTTTGCATGCCCTCCCGCATGGCCATTTTCGTCCAATGGTGGGGCTATGACCGAAAGTGTTGTGATTGCCGAATAATATATTAAAAAAACGGTTTCTGGAAGTCAAACTCAAATTGGCAGTATATATATATCTACATGCCACACGATCTCCAACCTTTAGACTACCCATGTAATAACCCGAACTCTCTCATTATCCGCGTATCAGACTCATAACGATGTTTCTTTTTTGGGCCTCATCATCTACACACACCTGACCACACACCTGACACGGCACCTTACTTCCTTATGGACAACTTCCTTCCCTTCTTTTTAACTCAAGTCGACGTTCGAACATCATTAGCCTACACGACATCTCACGAGGCTCGGTTTGGAGATTCCCAAACCAAACAGGTGTCATTCTCAGAGTGTAAAAAAAAGGTATGTCAACGTCTCCAAGGGGCAGGTGTAAATCTATTTTTACTCGTCATCCTCTTCAACATCTCCCAACTCAAACATCCCAGCACGATCCCGCTTTGCCTCCGCAACAGCTTCCTTGAGCTCATGGACCACGGTCGGGTACGACCGGATATAGTGCTGGCACCCTTTACGATCAATAGACGCCAGACCTTCCCGAACCAAGATGGTGTTGATACACGACAATGATGGGTTTTGTGTCGCTGCAGCCTCAGAGGGATCTATCAACCGAAGATGGAGCAAGGGTCCTTCTTTATGATCGATGTTGGCAATGAGCTTGCGTCCTTCACATAATGATCTAAAGCGATCAATAGCTTCGGCACGGTATTCACTCTCCTCGTCCACAAGTTTGACAAAACTTTGTTTTTTTTTCAATTAAAAAAAAAAAAGGAAATCAATCTCAAAGGCAAAAAACATACCTCAGACGAGCATCCTGCGCTTGTCCCGGTAACGCACGAAATCGGGGGTCCAACGGTCGAATATTAGAAAACGACACAACATCTTGATTCCCATAATCAATAAACGTCACCTCGGCCTCCTTTTTCACTGGAGAAGCACGCCGAATCTTGGCTCTGTACCACGCCCCATCCGAAAATTTCGCAGATACAAAATCACCTCCTTTGGGTACGAACCCAGCTGGAAGCGTCACAGGATCTTGATGATGGCAGCTAAATTCTTTCATTAGCTTTTCCAGAGAAGCGATGCCTATCAGTATTGAAAAAAAAAGAGTCAACGTCACAGGTCTGAGCAGTCTTGTGTATAACAAATATATGTGAACGACGAAAACTCACCTTCAGTATTGAGAACCTGGACAGAGAAATTGAGGCCGTTTTTAGTCCGTACATCGCTGATAATGATATCCAGATATTCTGATTGAAGTGGCGCGTCGTCATTCTCTCGTCGAGCTTCTGCCTCGATTTCCGCCCCTTCGTCGTAATCAGTCCAGATCTAGTTTTATGCGTGTAAGTCGAGAGAGAGAGAATATACGTCTATGGAGGAGTAACTTACGTGACGTTTTTCCTTCTTGGCTTCGACCTATATGATACAAAAAAGATTACCCATGGCGTTTTCAGTCACTTGTAGCAGCGTACAAATACTGACCTCAGCATCATACAACTGACGCGCCCAAGAAAAATTATCTGCAGAGAAGGCATGTACGGTAGCCAATCCTGCACGGACCAACTCCACAGCAACATTCTCCGTTTTATTCAGGTACAGGACACCAATGAACCCACCAGACTTGTCAGTCGTCTCCACCTCAAACTCGACCTCTCGCTGCATGTATCGCCGTGATGCGAACTCTAACGATTCGACTCCGTAAGGTTCAGATTTTTCGGACGGATTTCGGGCAGTTCGAGGAGCCCGGATGCCTTTTGATGGATATTTTTTTTGAGATGGAAATGAGGTAAGCTTTATCGTCACTCACCCCCGAGCACTAACGTCAGAACTTGGTTGTCCTTCGGAAGGAATAACCTGTATACGTTTAATAATTCAAAAGAAAACATTCTTTGGTGAGTAACGTACTTGAAGCGCGATCCCGCCGCGACATGATCCACGATCGCTGGCGTACGGCCGAGACGTTTGAATCCATTTACAAAGGTGGCAGCCCGATTACTTGTCTGAGAACCCCTCGTGTACAGTGGCAGAAGACGCCCTGGATAAACAGCACATACCTCGGAGATATTCAAGGGTAGTTTAGGGGCAGGAATATCCTTTCCCGAGTGGATTCCACGGGCATGATTCATTGCGCTGCAAGTTTATGAACACCAGGCAGACATGTTTTTTTGCAAGAAGATGAGTCTTCTTACGCTTGTTCAGCAGCCATCAGCTTGTCGTATTCCAACGACCTATCTTCATCATCACGCTTATGGCGAACCACTCCAGCTAGCCCCTTCTCGATCAGTTGCTCAGCAACGTTCCTTAACCAGTTATCTCCGACTCAATGGCTGTCATATAGGGTCCATAATACGTACTTACGCGTTATGCCCTCCGTAGCGAATAGTAGCACATTGACGTTCATCAAAATCACCTTCACGTGGACGGATGAAGTCAACGGTAACCTTCACATTCTTTCCAATCAGCTTCTTCCGAAGAAATTCTCTAGCTTCTTTTGCATAGAATGCTTGCCGTGTGTCCGAAAGTCTAATAGTCCTCAATTTGTCAGTGAAAGATTTGACCAGCGACGATTCGATCAGCTTCACTTTGGCCCACGGGTAGAGCTCAGCTGTAAACGATGTTCCTTTCCATCCTTGTCTACCACAGAGATTTGATCCCCACTCCAAACACGTATGACTGTGGCATCAAAAGTTTTCCTAGAACCACCTGCTGCCGATCCGGTCCTTGATACTGCAAGGTCAGAGACATTGGCGTAAAGGTAGGCACGTCTCTCCTTTGCTGTTTTCTCCGCTTCCCTAAGTCGTTGCATGCCCCCGCTGGCAGCGAGGATACCAGCATGCCAGTCAACAATGCGTGCTAGGCCTGTCAAAACCAGATGTTCTGCAATGTTACCAGCCGGGTGAAGTACTAAAGAGATTCACAATAAGTGGGTGTCGCATGCTGATGAGCTTAGCTTTGCGAGACGAACCGTTTCCGATAAAGAGAGTTACGGGAGCAGTAAGATTGATACTGGCTTGGAAAGGGGCTGGGCTGGGTGTGAGGACAGACAGAATTTGTACATGAACTACCCTTTGGAGGAGACGAGATTCAGTGAAGAATTTTGCCTAGAGACGGGACAGTCAAAATCGGGGGTTTCAGCTAATTGGCCATTCGTGTGACATGACATACCTCTTCACCATATTGCTCAGATGACTCCCCTTGTTTCGTCGATGCACGAGGACACCGAACACCCGCTAGGCAAATGTTGATAAACTGGTGAGTGTTATTGGGTAGAAGAAGTCGGACTCGGAGAGTGCCCCCATCTCGGACCTGCTCAACGATGGCTAAGGTTTTCGCGTGAGGAATAAGAAAGGTGCAGATCAAGAACAGATTCCACCTTCAATTGACTTGCCCTTCCATTCCGATAAGAAGGTCTGAGGGTCCTCTGGCATTGTATGGTGGATTTGATAGATCTGGCAGTACAAATCAGTATATTTCATGGATGTCTGAGCTGTCAAAACTGACAACAGGAGCATCTGTTTTCCAAATGCCCTTCCCCGCTTCTCTGGCTTCGTCCTCAAGCTTTTTGCGCCTTAGGTCTTCGGGAGTCGGCTCCCTTTTATTCTCCTTTGACTTGCCCCATCCATTTTTCAAAATTTCTGAGACGAGGTCGATGCCATTAGACTCAGCGGTACCAATGTCACGAGGCACATCATCATTAGACGGAAGGGAGTAGGTTGGGGCAAAGCTAATTTCTTTGCCGACAACAAAGGCTCTCAGGAACTCGCGTGACTGGAATGCCCAGAGCTGTCCCGAGGATTAGTATAACATATGTTGAGACTACAATTACGACCTGCCTCATCCTCTCGGGATTGAGTCCCAAGCCGGGGAGCGTTCAGATCTGCCAAGTGCAGGATGCTCAGGTAATCTAAGTTATCGCGATCATCTGAGCTCACCAAGAACGGTGCTCACCGCTCTTTAGGTGGTTGTCCTTGTGGACCAGGACGACTTCTGAGAACTAAGGTGTCGCCGGAAATAACAGCTGAGAATAAGAAATCAGGATGTGATTACTCGCAACTACAAAATAGATATCTACACTTGACGGTCTGTGAAGGAAATCATTCCAATGGTTCTGTATGGTAGGCATGGATTACTTACCGCCTTCAGAGTCATATTACCAAGAAAATGTGAAATTCAGAAATCGCTGATGAGAATGAGAAATGGGAAATGCAATCGTGTCGTAAATGTCATGTGATTTTAAAGGAACTTTTGAGATTCCCACAATAGCAAGAGGAACTGTTGGGATCGACACTAAAAATAAGTCCCATGATGATCAAATGTTTTCATGTTATGATAAACAATTGGGACGAGATTTGTTGCGCGTACGACTTTTCGCTCATCTCCTCTTTTCTATCTAAACTACACGCCCGCACGACTGCACACGATATAGACAAGTCTAATGCAGCTTAGACTACGGTCTTGACAAAGTGGTATTTAAATCTAAATAGTATCATACCATTTACGCAGCACAATAAAAATATGCGCGCAAGGGAAAGGAAGAAAGACTTGATTGCATTCTAACTATATTCTCTATTATATGTAATAACATGATGTTTCCATGACACCTCGGTGTCATTCCGTGACAATGATGTCATTCTGCGATAGTCATAAGAAGTGTCCTGAAACCTTAGATTCCGCGCTCTAAGATAGAGTATAAAACCCACTGTTAGTGTGTCAAAGAGAATGTGTTCACTCGAGCGGCTGTGATGAGACAGGAAGTCGAATCCTGGAGGTCGATGCAGCAGAGCCGATCATTCTTGAGAACAGGAACGACTCGTGGGAGGGGGATTCTGTTCCTTGCTAATTAACTACAGTGGAACAAAACCAAGGCATATTGCTCTAAATCCTCGTGTGAATGAGACGTAGGCAATGCTGAAAATCTCAGATCACTACTATAAACACCGTCCATAGTTCTGTCGACCTTTCGACATCACCATAAGCAGTAATCAAGCGTGAACTCGTCTTGGAGATTATCGTTGATAGAGTTTAGAGCCCGAGCGAGCACAGGCATAAATTACCCCCTGATTATAAGGTCAGCATAGCATTACCACGTTGATAGCACCTTGTGTGAACCGAATCAAACTGAACTTTGGCACTCCTATATGAACTAGTGTCTATATCAGAGGTGGAGAGGAATAGAAGATAGAATAGCAATCAAGAATTTTCATAGTCCAAATTCATATAAAACTTGGATTCGCGTCTGCGCAGGTGTCATACAACCGAGGTAGAAAAAGAATTACTGATGCAGAATTCGTGGCAGCTTTCGACTGAGATAACGTAACCAACGAGATTTTGGTAGGACTGGTTGAGGGACGGAGAGAACAGGAAAAGGCGATGTCATTTGTAACCACTCCTGGGGGTTAATGATGTGGGTTAGGATCCAAGGGTGACGCTATAGAAGGATCAGGTACGCGACAGCTACGAGAATGATTATCCTTCGCACCTTGAGATTACTTGCCGTCACTCGCGTCAAAGGATCCTTGTGTAACATCGAGTCCAGCAGCGAAACAACAGCATAACCATCACTAGTCGGATCCCGAGGTTGGCGGCCTCCTGTAGGGATTCTTTCGACTGTCATTACTTTGTCTACTTCCCAATCTTGTGTGCAGATTTGATTATACAACAACCATTCACCATGATGCACATTGTCATTGGATGAAGGTGCATTAAACGGTGTGCGTCCAAACAACAAGCAATAGAAAGTTACGCCGAGTGCCCAAATGTCCAGAGCTTCCGTAATCGGTGGACGGGCTTTCATGAATTTCTTCCCGCGGGCATTCGTCGATTTGACATAGGTTTAGATGGATCCTCATGAATATCGTCAAACCAGACTACTTCAGGTGCCAGAAAGTTTGGGGTTCCTAGCGTCTTTTGGAGGTCAGAAGTAGGGAATAAGGAGACGTCTTCATGGTTGGACCAAGATGAATTATAGATGAATTATAGTGGGAAACCCCAAAATCAATGATTTTGACCATTGTTCTATCTCGAGAGTAAAGTAAGTTGTGTGGCTTGATATCACGATGGACGATCCCCAGGGAGTGTACTGTCCAAGGATAAGTCCACATCAGGATCATTCTCCAATCAAGGGAGCGTACGATACTCTAGACCAACGATCACATCCCGTATAATGCGCCGTATCTGCTCGAGGCGAAGTATCGGTTCTTTGCTCTCAGTAGCCCACTGTATCGGTCCTCCTGCACAATATTCCATGACTAGGCTATGTTTTGATCATCTCTGGAAGAGGGATGAAGCTACCCACTCAGATAAATTTTGTCCTGTTGAGGATCATCTATGACTTCAAACAGCTGAACAACATTTGGATGTCGGCACTTCTTCATGATTGCTATTTCCTTTCTGATACTATTTTCTGTGCTACTCATTGGATATATGCGCTCAGTCCCAAGTGCTGTCTCGCTCTGCTGGTGCCTTTTTCTCAACTGTCTGATTCTATCCCGTGGATTACTGCGTTTCACAGTCTTGATGGCCTGAGGGCCGAACGTCAGGATGGATCAGAGCCAAGGGAATGTACTCACCACCTTTCTGTTTAGTTCTTCTTGATAGTGACACAAAAAGACCTCGCCATGTCGTCCTTTGCCGATTCGAGCGTCCTTCCGATATTGATTAATTTTAGGTACACGATTTTTCGATGTTGCAAGCTCAATAGTGGCACGAAGTGGTTCGAGGGAGTTGTAGGGAGTGCCCCTTTGGGATTTTTTCTCCTGAGTCTTACTGGATTGTGGCATAGTGATAGGCTGAACAAGGTGAAGGTGGTGATTGACAAGTAGAGTATAGTATAGTGTCCTCAGACAGTGTTCGCTGCCTGATTAGGTCATAATATCCGATTTTGTCACGACAGTGTCCAAGGAAGATGGCAGACTGCACATTAACGCTCACATTACAGCTTACACTGCGAACCCGTTGATCCCCTCTTCGGTGAATTATCTATTTCGAAATGATGATTGCCAACAGATAAGCAGCTAATTCAGACACGGTCGACATTGCCACTTAAACGAATAGTCCGTCCGATCATCATCCTCACGCTGCCATCTACACAGCAACAAATCCAGGGTTCAGGATTGAGGACCCCAGAGGCATCAAGTACGCGGGAGTGCGAGCAGGTCGTCAGTACAATTAGGGGAACTGCCTGGTCAAAATGTAGCTGTCCCTCGAATTACGCTCGGATATGTGCCTCTAGTCTGTCATCCGTTGTATCGTATCTTGATAGCACTAGCCTTGTGGCGTGTTTCTAGAGCTGAGGGACGTATTAGCTTATGATGCTACTGTGTCTCAAAGATCAACATATTCTACCTTTGAGCTCTTCAGCCTCTTCGCGTTGTTCGTAGTCGAGCACGAGCCGCTTCAGATGTTGCTGTTCAACTTTATCTTGAAGCTGGGCACTCCTTGTATGGACGGCCAGAGCAGATGCAGAGGGGATGGCAAGCTGTCGCGCCTACGACTAGTGAATTTCTTCTCTGAAACGAAGAGAAAACAATACTTACAAGCTGTTTATTGCCACGCTTCGTGATGACAGTGAAGTTCATGATATTCTGAGACTCGTCATCTTTAATCTGATCTTCATCATCATCATCAGCCCCCCTCCTCTTTCGAGACGCGGGAGGTAGGATGGCAGAATCCCAGAGAGCCAATGCCGTTTTTTTGTCCACCTTTCTGGACTCCGCAGAAGTGTCAGTAACCAGTTTAGCCAATTCCCTGGCAAATTCGGCATCGGCTTCTTCAGATGGTCCAAGATTTTCTTGCTTGCTGCTGCTTGCTGAAAGAATTATCTTCTCATCTGGAGAAGGTGCGCGATCATCAACCTACCGATATCGAGCTTGGGCTCAACAATAGGTATTATTTTCAAAAGTAGATGCACGTACCAAAGATTCTTGCAAATCCTCGTCTTCGTTTGCGCCCTCGTCCTCATCGTGATCAGCATTAGAGTGTTTGTCATCGTCATCATCGTCCCTACTATCTTCACTCTCATCAGTAAGACCTATAGAAGATATCAGTACAAAACACAATTGACAAACAAAATGAGCATTACTGACCAGCAGCCTGATAGGCAGAGTTGTACATCTCATCAACAGCCAGGGCAGCCTCCTCAAGATTCTTCAGAATTTGCATTTTGGGCCGTACAGCCTATTTAAATAATAAGCCAAAGTCATGAACGCGCGTGTTTGGATCTGACCTCCAATGAGTCAGAGAACATAAAATCGACATCCATAGGCAGAGTTTGCTTGCAGTAAACATAGTACTAGAAGTACATCAGGTGAAGTTGGGCATAGACTGTAGATATTATGGCAAACCTGAAAGAAGATTAAAAAATTATCAAGTCTCTTCCTCTGTGTACCTCGATCGAAGCACATTCCACATGTGTCCAAAAGAGCACAAATAAGCCTGACGCGAAAGAAATCATCGGGCATATCAAGTAGGACAGTCGTATTGGGTAGAGGCCGGCCTTCGGCTGCGATAAACATAATAAGAAGACTAGTCACAATAGAAGAAGCAACAAGCTCACGATGTCCAAATGTGACAAGGGACCAAAGAGTATCAAAGATGATACTAGAGCTGAACATGCGATATATATACAGTTCTCCAAGGAACTTGATCGTCGCCAACCTTTTCTGATTGGCATTATAGACGTTTTGTTCGAGGCCTCGACGGATATCCTCTAGGGTCTGGTCAACAACAAAGACAGAAAAGGCAGGGCGATAACGTTGCAAGTCGTATGTTAACATCGCCAATAAGGAGATATTACTATATTTAATCTTCCAAGGCTTCGTGAAGATTTTGTACAGAACAGGTTTCACCTCTTCGTTTTCCCAGTCAAGCTTCCGTAGTGATTTGAGGACCTTGTCGATAGTCTTCTTAGCAAGAACATCATAGATAAGATGCCGAATAAACAATTCGATTTGGTTTCGTTGCTTCTCTTGCTTCGGTGCACGCTCCGGGGGGTTGCACTGATGACAGAAAAAAGATGAGGCAATTGGGCAGACTTCAAATAATTTACATACTTGATAATAAGCATTCTCTAACATCAGAATTTGACGCTGATCAAAGTGTTGCATGCCTTGTTTGCGTCGCATGAGTTCAAGCTGAAATTGCAAGGTTAGAACGAACACGGACGTGGATAGGAAGAGAAACGAACCATGGTGCCGAACCTCTCGGCAGTGTCCTCACTTCTTAACAGAAAACGACCGCACCCTTCCAACAACATGGCTATGTTGTCAACGTTGGTTCCGGTGAAATCATCCAAACAGACTTTGAAAACATGTAGGATGACATGAAATGGGACGATTTTAAATTTTGTCAAATGACAAAAGAATGCGATGTTCTGAAATTCAATGCTCAGCTGCAACTAAAATCGCTTGAGCATGAACCTACCCTCGTCCTGATTTCTGCTAGTTCTTTGACTACATTTTTTTTACGCTGTAGATATCGAAATTCATCTTCTAGCTATCAAGGTGATTAGCGTAGCTAAGCCGGAATGCTATGACTTACGTGAGCGACAAGTTCTGTCCCAATATCAGGCATATATTTATTGAGAGTAGCCACAAGCCGTGCGTAGTGTGGCAATAAATCGATTCGATTCTTAGGAACTTGGCTCAAAGCCTGACACCGGCATTTAGGTTAGAGAAAGAAACATCGGACTAAATGGCAGGAATCCTGACTTTAATCAAGCGTTTTCTGGCCGCCTTCGAGTTAAGAAAGGCGAAATCAATTGCCGTTTGGTCAATTAGACCCCTGTTGGTAGCATCCTGGAGTCGTACAAGCAAGGCTGTGAGAAGCTGGGAAGGACCTTGAGGCGCAATTCGAGGTGAAGACAAAGTTGATGTGATTTTTGGGGACCCAGGAACAGGGGTGCGTGCACTGACCAAAAACATTTGCAACATTTAGGACATATAAAATGACTGATCCTCACTCGTCATCATCCTTGAAGAGCAGCGAGCCATCATCTGCATCATTCATCTCCTCCGAGTGGTCTTTTTGCAGATTGTGGAGTTCCTCTTCGAGTTGTCGAGCTTCTTCCTTTTCTTGTTGTATGCGCTCTTGATCTACATCCTTCAAGTCAACTTCGGGCGCGCCAACCGAAATATCGATCCCAAGGACACTACTCGGAACGTAATCTTTAAGGTCTTGGACATCTTCGTAGTATCTGCGTTCCTCTTCATCCTCCCACTTACCACCCACAACTATCGTTTCTTCAGAATCATTATACAAGGACCCATGAGTGGACCCAATTTGAATTGACTCGGATCTCTGTGATGCTGTAGGCAGCAAAGGGAGAGGAAGATAAAGAAGCTCAGACAATCTACGGGTATTAGTTCAAATCTAGGTCAAATTATGGTGGTGATGCTCACGATTGGCAGTTTGCGAGTAATTTCTCATAACCTTTTGTCATCTTCTCATAAGCCTGTTGACGATCTTCGAAAATCTCTCCAGAGCGAATATAGGCTTCATGATTACGTTTATCTTGCTCCTGAAGGCGCTGAAAATATCTCGATAAGTCAGCGGCAATAAGCGACGCGGAATTGAGGTTACCTTGTGTTCGATGACAAGCTTTTTGCAGACATTATCAAAGTATCCTTCACACATGCGCTTGAAACGGTCACGGATATCTTGTTCAATTAGTTCGTGCTCTTCCTTGTGGCGGATGAATCGGCATTCTGTATCACCGCCACTCGACTGCATATTTGAGAGCGAACCAGACTCGCCAGTAGCATGAATCTGCTTTGGTATCATAGGAGGCATAATTCCAAGGAAGGGCCAGGAATATGATTTCAAAAACGTGATCAGGAGAGGTAGTGAAGAGAGACTCGGATCATTAGATAGCTGACATACTAGATCAATAGTTTGCGATTATAAGAAACTGTGAAGCTCGCTTACCAACTCCTTCACTGCTTTCATTACCCACTCTCCGCCACTCTTCTCAGGAGTCTCACGGATGATACCCACCAATGCCAACTCCGAACATATGCGAAGTACAGGACGCTGACGTGATATACGTGCATTATCTTCTTTCTCTCTTTGCTCTGCAATCAAAGTGCTGATATTCGCCTTGGAAGGCGGAGCGATCGCACTGGACAACGATGACACGAGGACTGGTGTGAAGGTTCTGGGGAAGCGACGGTGCAGATGAGATATCACCTTTAAGGAAACCGTGAACTTTTGGATATCAGATGAGCGAGCAAGAATTACATACTTCGACTGCTCCCCAAGTATCTTTATCTGTCTTGCAGCGGGCTATGCCCTCAGTTACAGCACCAGCTATTTCATCGATATATTTTTCAAGAGACAAGGACTCGAGATCCTTCAATATCTGATCCCTGTTGTCTGCGGCCATAGATTGGCGGATACGCTTGATAAGTGTAGTATGGCGCTTCAGTGAGGAATCGAGCCTAGAGAATTCTGTGGATAGTGTAGAGAGATTACCGAAAGAAAGCGGTAGAAACTACCTTGCCGCCCGGGGTTGAGGTTGAGCTCCTTGAGTCTGACGCGCCTCTCATGACGAACTCGCTCGTCGTCCGTTCTCGACGACATATGTGCCCCATTTGAGGCTGGATCCATGGCAGGACAGCAATGGATTGTCTGTGGATCCCCACACTGTATTACATAACCCGTCAGGCGACTCATTGTCAAATGGCCATGCCTGTGCCTAACTAGCCCCTTTCATGGATGATAGTGACGACTATTTTGACGATGACATCGTGTTGGACGCACAAACGATCGCTATCTTGGACAGAGAGGAACAGAAATATTTCTCACAAAGGCAACATCTGCCGCCACCGCCTGTGGTCACGAAGAAGCAGAAAACGCGCGATGGGTGGTCCCCAGGCGTCGGCAGTCGGCCACGAGAGCATGAGCTTGACGATCTACCAGAGATTTCAGTCACTGCAGATGGAAATTATGGTTTCACGGGCTCATCTGGGTCCTCAAATTTCGGCCAGCCACTATTTGTCCAGACTCCTCAGTCCGATGTACAAAGAGACCAGAATCCACAGAATGGGCAGATATTCCTGCACCCTCAACCAGCACCAAGCGTCCTCCAGCCTATGATTTCTGCTGCTTCAAATCGTATCAGTCCTACACCCAATGTCCGGCCAAGAAACTCCACATCAGCTAATAGACTCATCCCTCATGAGAATTCCGAACAGCTTGAGCTTCAGAAAAATATTGCAGGATTGCAAGCACAACTTCTGGAGCTTGAAATGCAAAATCAGAGATTTCAAATAGCCCTGAAAGAAGCGACAGAAATCAGATATGCGAAAGAAGGAGAGGTCTCTATTCTGCGTAAAAACATGGAAAAAGTGCATTCACTCCTCAATCGTTCTGTCTTGCAGCTCACCTGTTTCAGACAGCGCAAAGTCATGCAGCAGAGATCTCCAAATTGAAGGGTGCTAGAGAAGAAGTAGAAGCTCAGCAAAAACAGATGGAGCGCCAGATGAAAGAGGAAACAGAAAGGTTCAAGACACAATTCATGTTCAAAGCAGGTCCTTGTGAATGAGTGTTCTATTTTGAAAACTAATAGGTGTGTGTGTTCTAGCAACATGAACTCGAGGCTTTGTTGCGAAGACCTACCTCAACACGAACCCTAAGGACCCCCAGGAATGCACCTGTGACTCCCGTAAGGGTCCCTAGTCCGATTAGTGCTTGGAGGGTTAATCAGGACGCTGAAAGACTCAATCAAACACCGCGTAGAGATCCTTTCCTCCGCTCGAGTCCTCAAGCAGCGCGTACCTTTCGCAAATCACCTGAAATGAAAAGAACCGGATTACTCCCTGGTTTCCGAAATTCCTTTGCTTCTACTCCTCTCAAGCCCAACATGAGGACCAATTCCAGAGGAAAAGGAAAAGATGTGTGCCGGGAAGAGTTAAATGAGGCCCCTCTCCAGAGAGTGACGCCAGCAACTGTTGGCCCCTTGCACCATTGTCCAGCTGACATCTTTGATCTCGATGACCATGTTGACGACCATGTTGATACTGCACCAGCCTCTGATGATCCATTGCCTCATGTTGCCGAAGATGATGCCTCTCTTATGTTCGATGATAATCTTGAGGAAGTGAATGAGGAAGCGGGTCCTGGTGTTTTGAATGATAAAGCTGAGGTTAGTGCTAAGTGGTTTAGATATGCGCAGATTTTAGCATTCAATTTCAGCTTTCTCGCATTGTCCTTACGCATACATATATGGAGGCGAATGAGGCCACTTTCCAGCTGCTGATCAATCTGCCCTTCATCACAACTCTGTCAGACTCACAAGCAAAAGAATGTACTCATGCTACTCGATCAATTTTGCTCGTCCTATCCAATCTTGCTGATGATTCAGATTACGAGATTTGCTCACGGCAAGTCACTAATTACTTGATCATGATTCTTCAGTGTCTTCTCAGCGTTGACTCTGTACGCATCTTTATCGCCTCCGCCGTTGACTGTAATCTAAATACCCCTATAGTGTATATCAACTGCTGCCTTATTAGATCTCCTGCGTTCATTCGCGTTGTTGCTTCCCGAATTTTCCAAACTCGTAGAGTCTTCGAGTGGCAACGGTACTTCGCTTTTTGTTGTTTTGTTCGACTTGCTGGACCGTCTTGCTGGATCTCCCTCGGACAGGGACGCAGTATGCATAAAAGAAATATTTTCTCTCTTAGAGGTCCTTCTTTTCAATATATCTGACGAGACAGTTGATAGGTTTGTTCTTGGGTGGATACTCAACAATCGCACTTACAATTATTCATCAGACTTGCACTTATTTTACCCACTCGCATAAGTTCTTTACTGAAAATTTTGAACACCTCTCATTCACACGAGACACTGGAAAGCCTTAGTAGATCTTTCCTCCTCTTAGCAACTTGTAGGCTCTTTCCTCTGCTTTAGATCACTATTCTGACCGTGCTTTAGACGATCCATTCCGTGGGCAAATGTTAGCCCCGGTGCAGGATGCTGACTCAGGAGCTTTTGATCATAAAGACCCACCTTTTCTTCATCATCTCTGCACATACCTGTTGAACAACTTCCGCAGCAGCTTCATCGAAGTGAGCTCCTGGTTTTTTTCTCAGAAAAAAATCTGTTGTTGATAATACAAACAGAATACTACTTCCTATGGCAACTTACTAGGTTGTTTAGCACAGTTGTCCCTGTCACAAGCGGAATCATTAGTTCAATCAAGCATAGTAATTCCTACCTTGACCTACATGATCGCTGAGATCTCTATGGTACTCTGGAATGACGATGGATCGAGCCTTACAAAACTTCAATCACAATTGTAAGTTTTTTCTCTTGATTTCTCTTTTTGATTTAACAAAAGCTAGTTTTATCCGCTTCATTAACCAAAGTCTTTTTCTCCTTCATCACCTTGTACATTCCTCCGAACCAATCGTACGGCTACACGACAAATTACAACACTGTCCTTATTTCGATAATCTTGTCCATATGTTCATAGTCAGCTTTGGCCAATTCAGTTACGCGGATCCTCCTGACTGGATTGACATTGAAGGGAAAAAAGAATTAGAATGTCTTGTCGGTACGTTATTAATTGACTGTACTTGTTACATCTCGTCAACCTGTGTTGTCTAGACATCGCTCGTGGTCTCCTGGATCTTGCTGTTGATGGTCCTGAAGGAGTTAGCATCTGGACTGCCTACCAGATAGAACTTGACAGCGAAACAGACGACGAGGAAAGAGAAGCTCGGCTCATGGACGACGACATGCAATCTTGAAGCCCACGATCTTTTTTCTTCTTCTCGATTTCAAGTATAATTTCCAAGCATGATATACAACATCTATTAACATTAACTTAATATTTATCTGTGACTCGAATTCAGGAGTTCAAGTGCAAAATATTGTTCCGATTAAGATGTCAAAGTAGGGACCAAGCTAACCAAATGTGAGATGAAGGTTGCTCTTTCAAAGATTAGATTCCAGACACTTACATGGTTCAAGATATCTCCCTTCAATATATTTGGCACAGTTTTGACGGTGCATTGATCATTGGTGGCATCATCGTCACCTAGTAATTTTTTGACAAAATTTAGGCGTCAATCGTCGAGCAGAAAACACTCACCCGGACATGACACTACATTTTCGGAGGAGATGATGTGTATCTCACCAACAGGATGATGAAAGCCCAAGAACCTGCCCGGCACAATCGGAACAATATCTTTTTCGTTGTTGATGCGTTTGAAGTTGGGCACCTATGCAAAGGAATTAGGTGCGGTGAGAAGAAAATATTTCTAGGTTCCGACTGCATACTGAATCTCACCTTGGTGTCGACGAGTTGAGCCCAGGCTATATTGCCAACACGTGGTGTGCCGTATGTGAATGCTTGAATATTGGTTGAGGCTGGTAGATTCAACACAAAGAAGATCACATCAAGCTCGGCCAATGCACCTCCTAGTGAGTGACCGATCTACATCTAGGATGACAGACTGAAATACTTTAATAGAAGTTTGACATACACAAGTCACGGTCTGCGTGTTGTGGACAGCCATCAATCTCTTGACTTCTTCTAGAATTTGCGAAGCGGTCAGAGCATGCTCGTCACGGAATCCGTCGTGGACTTCAACAGTGGAAGGGACTCCGGGAAATAGGGTAGCATCCAAGGAGCCCTTCACGATATTGACATCCGTCAAGATGGATAAACTAGAAGACGATCAATGGCGATTTCGTTTCAGGACTGATTTCTCACAATTCTGTGGGATCCGTTCCTTGATGAGCGACAACTACGGTATCCTGGTCCGGCCAGTAACCGACAAAGACTTAGCTCGACATGTTAAATCCGATCAATATAAATTCAAGGTGATGGGCTCACAATTTTGTACAGCATCTCCATCCCCGCCGACGAGAGTAGGTTGAAATCCAGGCAAGGCATCACACGCGTCTACGGTGGTTTTAGTGTTTCATGAGATTGTATCAATTGTATCAAGGTACATACTACCACAGGACCAGTCCTTGAGTTTTTTCGTTGGACAGTATGCCGCACGAGCAAACTGTGTATATGGTCTCAGTCCTGTAATTTCGTCTCTTGACAGCGGTGCAACATTGCGATTCTGCAATATCGCATGGGGGGCAGCGATCGCCGCCACAGTAAGAGTACATGCTGTGAGCAAACTTCTCAACATGGCTGCTTTAATTATTCCCCTATATTCAAGAAATCAGAACCCGACTGGCTCTTGATGTGGTACACAGTTATCCGGAAGCTAGTTCCCTTTATATTGCCACTCATATGCATTCATTCTGATCGTCTCATCTGAGATACTCTCCTCCCTTCACGCAGAGTGATTTCGAAGCAAAAAAAGATAGACAATGGAATGTGGCGTAGAAGTAGAGGGACGTTTACTTACTAAGTCGATATCCAAAGTGTAAAGTAGTGGGGATTGATTGAATCAAGCTCTTATGTAGGTATTCTTATAAATACGTATATCGTAGCAGCATAAATGTACCACACTCCTTGGCAGCATGTCGGATCAGGATTCAATAGATTATTTCCATTTTAGTATTATCTGCCTTATATGGAAATAACATCAAGTGAATGGTCCATCGAGACGATCACGTTGCTCCAGATACAGTATCAGAACGGGCACGTCGTCCCCTCAACCCAATTTGACTATCAAGTAGTTTGTCTTGATGCTGTGACAAGCATACAGAGCGTCTCACACTCAATGATCGTTACAGTTGGTTGCGTGGACCCAAGAATCAGTACGTCACATTACGTTGTGAAAGAGGTCAGATCAGTTAGTCGTCAAGAAAAAAGACGTAATCGGATGATGACGCTCATGCTCCTGAATATCGTGGTTAATTATGGTTCAATTTTCAGGTGCTCGCTAGCCCACCGGGGCATTTTACTACTGTGGCAGTAGGATCGTTCTCTTTAAAGATAAGCTATAAAAATACGTGAGAATAGAAATGACCAGACGAGGGCAGTCATTACCCAATGGGGAATCGGACAGGGAGTGAACACGGACACTCTGGCTATCGCGGGTACGGACGAGGTAACACTGTCCGTTCGTTCTGGAAAGACCAGAAGCAAGTGATCTTGCTGTTGCCTTGGCTCCTGGAGAATCACGTTGTCGGAGACAACAAGATGAAACACGAGTAGCAGGAAGTGAATCACCAAAGTCATGACTGGTCATTTGACCTTGACTAAGCATCCTAACTTGTCCACATATTTGCAATTGTGTCTACATTCACGGTTACACGACTAGGTATAAATATACCGATGATTAATCAACATAAATACTTATCTTTGATCTTGGTTCCTTTCCCAAACGGTAGACCCACCATTGTTTCAACACTTCATCTGTTGATTTCTTCATCAAATTCCCCTTTCGCATTATCTATCTGTTAAACTACACTTTTTCTATGAGCTCAGGATCTATTCAAGGTCGTCGAAAGGGGCCAAGGCAGCTCCCCCGTATTGCTCTAACAGTATCAACACCGCCGAATTCTGGAGTTTCGGACAGATTCCCTCGGCCACCCAGTCCGAGTACAGTTCACCCGGAAAAAGTTGTGGATGCACATGTTGTTGGAGATCCCAATTTGCAAAAATGGCAAAAAGAAGCCGGCGGGTTACTCGGAAGCCGTGCCTACGGTGTGGTTCTATCCTCCTCAGTGGACGAGGCCGAGGAGGTGCCTAAAGAGTGAGGGATATCCATACATGTAACATTTATCTTGAAATGCGAATATTGACGCGTTCCTTACAGAATAGGAGGCGTCAAAGTACTGTCTGTCATGGTCCCTGTTGACTTGGAGAACCCTTCGTCTATATCCATAGCAATTGCTGCAAGAAGTAGATTCAGTGTCCCAATCTCTTTCTCTGCTGTGTTCTCCAAGTCTACTCCAGAAGCAGGTCTCCGAGAACTTCTTCAGCAAGATCTGCCCGTGGAACTTGAGGTCCAGACGAGCATCTCTGATGAATCCCTGGAAGGGTTGGAGGAATTCTTGACACGTGCTACCTCAGAACTTGAAGTAAAATCCTCTATCCTTTTGGGCGAGTGGAATTTTGACATTTCTGGTATTGGCATAAGACTTAACGATGGGTTTAGCCAATCTCCTCCCGCCTCCTCTTGGCTTGGATATGCCGACTTCAAGATTGATGAACAGCCCAACTTATCATGCGTTCCAGACGCGGATAGCTGCGCTTTCCCTTTTCCCGTGTGTGTGTATCAAGTACCTACCTCCAGTATGGGGTATCGCCACACCATCAACTGACGCAACGGAAGAAAACTCAGGGGACAAAGAGCAACGAGAATGGAAGCGCAGGATTAAGATGTACTGTATGTGTACTTGACTATGTGTCTGTGACGATATGAAGTCTGATCTGAGCATCTAGTGGCACCGGTCATAGAGGCATTTGGTTTCCAGCGCATTGTCTTCGGATCGTCTGGCTCAGGGAGGCCACAGGCGGGATCCAATTCGAGGGATTGGTACAACATAGCGCGAGAATCGCTTGCTGAACTTGGGGTGGAACAAGAATGTATTAATAGCGTATTCTTGCTGAATGCGCAAGATGTATATGGAACCAAATGAGGATATGCGTGGGAATATATCAATTCCTTTGTCTATATTGACACCTTTGTTTTATCTACCATACATGGAAATCTTGGTGTTCCGTAAAAAGTCTGAACCGTGGCACAATCAGTGATCGAGTTGAATTGAGGACTTGCAGCCATGTGCTTGCAATATGGCATCCAACACAACATCAACACGGATGATAGCGTGGTCGAAAAAGCCCTGTTGGTGCAAGTTGTGGGCGTCAGTACCCACAATGGGATCCACGTGATTCAGGCATCGGACACATGGTCAAATGGCGGCGCATCCCAACGTGTGGGTCCTTGTCACAGTTTCTGGCCTGACAAGGCATTTTATCTTAATCCTGGAATTTCTTCCTTTGTTCTATTGTAGGCTGGTCTTCCTTTGTCTCAACAGCCTATGTCCCGGTCCCCAACTCCGATAAAAGACAGAGCGCCTAGGGAAACCACTGAATCGTCGTAAGTCCGGGATTAGCGTGTTCATTGGCACAGATTTTACCCTAGAAGTAGCAGAAAATCCAGTCCTGACCGCGTATGCCATCTAACATGCACCGTATAACTAATTTGACAGTCATTTCTAGGAAACAAGGCAGTCCCCAGAACCGGAATCCAGTGAATCGGCTGCACCGCAAATCATCGTTCGTGATCCAAGCCCACAACAGGATCAACCAGTTATCAGTACCTATGAGACATCAGTGAAATTGGAGGACCCTGGTCTGCTCCCCGAACAAGAACTACCACCTACAGCTCCAAGAACATCTTCCTTCAGCCCAAGTCCTGCTGTACCAGGACCTCAGCTGTCGTCGACGAGCCCAACTTTGGGGCCCCCACCCTCCAACCCTGCAACACCATCCCCGCATCTTTCTACAATGAGCACTTCAGATAATTATGTTCAGGAGACAGCAATGCAAATCCCAGTGACGGTCACCAAACAGGTGAGACAAGCGGATAATACATCATTCATCACAGGAAGATTCCGCCTCTCCCAATCCAGTGCAACTCCAAAGCCTAAAAGTGGGAAGCGCAATTCCAAGTCTCAGCCACTTCAACCCCACCCTAATAACATCACTCGTGACAAGCCTACTAATACAAGTTCGAATCAAGCCGGACTTCGTGCTGTTTACCAAATCCGTGTACCGGTGTCGTCTCAACCCTTTCAACCAAACAATGTTTCGTCACAAACCAATTTAACGTCCGGTCCTATGGATGTCTCTTCTGGTGCCATTTATACATCGGCCAATTACTCACAATTCGCTAATCATTATCGCCGCAACTATGAATACGAATACCAGCCACCTCGTTCCAACAGTACAGATGTTATGATGGGCCCTCCGCTTGGTGAATCATCAACGTCAGGCCGACCTAGTCAGCTTCGACATCACAGAGGCGACGATCGCCTTGTAACTGCCTTGATTGAAGATAACAGACAAGATCCTCCTGATCACCTATTAGCAGAAGTCTTCATTCGCTGTTGGAGCGGCGGTCGCCCTGAGGAACTATGGTGTGATGCCAAAGATTTTGTGAATTTTGATGCCTGTCTATTCATGTACCGCTTGGACTCATTTCTCCTTTTACAATAGAGCGAGGCTCTCCAGTCTAGCACTTCTAGAATTGATGGTTAGTGATATATTCATTCCTCATTCAACACTTTCAAAGTTTTTCAATCTATAGGACCAGCCAAGGTTTTTACCCAGCGTGGGGCGTACCGACAATGCTTTCTTCGAATAACCCGTGAACAAGAGGATCGATTTAACTCGATGAACCTCGCTTTAGCTTCTGACAGGACCATCCCTATTTCTGTTGAATCTGTGGGTCGTATATCGACGCAACTTCTATGCGACTTACTCTATTCTTCAGTGGGAAGCTTCTCAATCAAAGCCTGGTGTTGATTCGAGGACGTCCTGGAACAATTCCTCGACCTTTCCCCAACCTCATGTTCGCACATCTTCTGAATCGCAGTATCATTCTTACAGACATGCTCGGCCGCCTTCGCCACAAGAACAACATTTTCCTCAGTCTCAACAACATCCCTCACCACATATGTCTTCCCGATCTCCACATCTTTCCCAGTCCTACGAGCGCCCCGATGATCGGAAATATGGCTCAGAGATTACCAGGAAACGTCCTTCATATGACGGCCCAACCTTACCGGAGAATGCCTCGACATCTACCTTACGACGAATACCGTTCAACACCCAGATTTCTGGCCGTGCTATTGACGACTGCGAAGCATCCAGCTCTCGTAATGTTCCATGTTCCTATCCTCGGAAGAGACGCCTCACAGAATCCTCCCTCATCAACGGGCAAGGCGATGGTATGAATACTAGGCCCGATTTAAAAGCTTCAGGTTTTGACCCAACTCTGGCAGAGATTCATCAAGTCGTCTCGGATATGTTTGATGAGCTCCTAGCGACAGACTCCTCGTTCTCTAATTGCATGCGTTTGATTGAAAGTCCTGTGTTGCTAGACATGATCAAAGCATACCATGAGGTTGATGTGATTTGTCATAAGTACGTCGGCCGTCTCCTACCGGTGCAAGGAACCCCATCATCACACAAAATCTCTGAGGTCAATCTTCCGCCTTTTTATAAGTAAATTTCACTGACCGTTTCTGTAGATCGACATTGTCCGATGTCTTGGAGTTGAGGACCCTCGTAGATTTCTATCCGAATGCTGGGAGATGCTGCGGCTACTCGAATTATATGGAGTTGGAGGACAACGGAGTGAAAATCCAAAAGTTGTCGAAATGCTCCAGGAAAACTATCGCCCCAGTTTTAGTAATGCCCAACCTATCAAGCTGCTCAGAAATCTTCTGAAAGATCTAGATGCCCAATGGTTGCAAGAGCATCCGGAGGGTGAAAGTCAAGATATACGACTCGTGTCATGGTGACTTAATTTTTTAACCGTATACTGCTGCTCTTTTGCAATTTGCAATGCTTGTTCGCAGAATGCTTTGCGCACTGCTTTCGCTGTTTTCTTTCTCTCTTGTCAACTATTTTTGTAGTATACACACCTATGTAACAGGCTAGCGCATGGAAATAAAGCAAGTTGTGGATCCCCCGATTTGGAAATCTCTCTAAACTCCGACCGATCAAGTGATTTGGGACGCGTTCGTATAACACCTTTTTTATCAGACTGGCTAATCATGACATCCAGCATTGAACTGATAAACCCAAAAGCTGAGAGTGTACGGCGTGCGGCGGCTTTACAGGTATGATGTTTCTATCTCTAGTCACCGTTTTTTTGAACTGGACGCATAACAGGTGAACACCACCGGTGCAGTAGGCCTCGCAAATGTCGTCAAGGGAAATCTCGGTTAGTCGTCCTTATTTACTCAGCAGGCGTCGACATTTACTGAGACGTATATGATTTTAGGACCGAGAGGAACGCTGAAGATGCTCGTGGATGGTGCTGGTGAAATCAAAATCACAAAGGACGGCAAGGTGTTGCTATCTGAGATGCAAATCCAGAATCCTACAGCTGCCATGGTAGCACGAACGGCCGTTGCCCAAGATGACCAGGTCGGAGATGGAACTACTTCAGTCGTGCTGCTCGTTGGAGAACTGCTAAAACAAGCAGAGAGATATACATCAGAAGGTGTACATCCCACCATTATTGCGGAAGGATTTGACCTAGCGAAGAAGGATGCCTTGAAGGTGTGACTAATTTTCAAAAAAATCAAGTGCCAGGAAACTCATTCAGTATTATTCTTTCCAAACACCTTTTTTTTTTTTTACAGTTTTTGGATGAGTTCAAGGTCCCTACCAAAGCTGATCGGGAAACTTTGATCAACATCGCCTATACTTCGCTGGCCACGAAACTGAACACGGTTCTTGCCAAGAAACTTGCGGCGGATGTCGTTGATGCCGTGCTTACGATCCGTCCTCCACCACCTGCGGCAGGTAATTCAGATCCTTGAAAAAATAAAATAAAAATAAAAACTACCCCATCGAGTTATTGACGTTTGATTCTTTAGATTCCGAAGAACAGTACCGACCGCCCATTGACCTCCATATGGTTGAAATCATGAAAATGCAACATCGTACAGCATCTGAAACGCAGCTTGTCCGAGGCCTCGTTCTGGATCACGGTGCACGCCATCCCGATATGCCCAAACGAGTAGAAAACGCGTACATCTTGACTCTCAATGTCAGCCTAGAATATGAAAAGACGTGCGGCAATCTCTTTCCTTGCATAAGCCTTTTGACCAAGTGTTCTTCTTCTTCCCAGTGAGGTCAACTCCAGCTTCTTCTATTCTACAGCGGAACAGAGAGAGAAACTTGTAGAATCCGAGAGGCGGTTTACAGATGCCAAGGTCAAAAAGATTATCGAACTCAAGAACCTCGTGTGCGATCAAGCGGTTGATGAGGATTCACAAGAGAAGAAGAAGAATTTTGTGGTCATCAACCAAAAAGGCATCGATCCGATGAGTTTGGATCTACTTGCCAAGAATGGTATTCTTGCACTTCGGAGAGCTAAACGTCGTAACATGGAACGGTGAGTTTTCCCTTCCCATTCTGAGCGCGCGCGTTTTGCCTCTCTTTCCTGAAAATTTCTTTGTTTAATAGCCTACAATTACTCTGCGGTGGTGCTGCCCAGAATTCTGTTGATGATCTGACATCCGATGTCCTTGGTTGGGCTGGGCTCGTCTACGAGCACACCCTAGGCGAAGAAAAATACACCTTTGTTGAACACGTCAAAGATCCCAAATCCGTGACGCTACTCATCAAAGGACCCAACGGACACACTCTTCAACAAATTCAAGACGCCCTTCGTGACGGTTTACGAACGGTCAAAAACGCCATCGAGGACGCATCGTTGGTTCCGGGAGCAGGCGCTTTCGAAGTTGCTTGTTCAGCTTATTTGAAAGGTCCAGCGAAAAAGTCTGCAAAAGGACGTGCAAAGATGGGGGTAGATGCGTTTGCGGAGGCTTTGTTGGTGATTCCAAAGACGTTGGCCGCGAATGGTGGTTTTGATGTTCAAGATGTGGTCGTCGCTCTTCAGGCTGGTTGTTTTTTTTTTGTTGATGTCCTACAAGGTTTTTTAAAACAACTCTTTTTTAATTAGGACGAGCAAGCTCAAGGTCATGTTGTGGGCGTCGATTTGGAATCGGGTGAACCTTTTGATCCTACCGTTGAAGGGATTTGGGATAATTATAGAGTCAAGCGACAAATGCTCCATTCTTGGTAAGTAGGAAATATCTGTTCTATATATATATATAGATACTGACACAATTTCTTTTTTCGCACAGCTCTGTCATTGCCATCAACTTGTTGTCGACGGATGAAATTCTCCGAGCTGGTCGGAGTTCACTCAAACCGGATGGCGGTGGTGCTTAGTAAGATCAAATACATTAAAACGTCTTTTTTTCTTCTTCCTCGCCTTGAACAATATACGTGGAGGAATTTTTGATATAAAGTAGTTGTGTGGGGCCAAAAAAATTGTTTCTTTCGAATGCAAGCAGAAATAAAAAATAAAGATACACAAATAAGAGAGAGAGAGAAGAAAACGCGTCGTACAGGATTATAACACTGGACATTAAGGTAAAGAAAAACCCCAATTATAAAAACAAAAGACCAAGAAAAAAGAGACCACTACCCATCCACACAAAAAGTCGTTTCAGACGACAATATCGTCCCACCCAGCATGGATAAACGTCGGCTTCGTCATGTAAGCATCATCATCTGCTGAACGAAACCGCATCGACCACGTATTGGGTTCCAAGAAATGATGGTGAGCGCGCAAAGGAGAGTTCGGGACCACCGGATAAACATGGACCAGTTCCAATGCCGTCATAACACTAGACTGTTCATCTTCAAACGCACAACTAAAATGGCAATTCGACGTCGGACTTAATGAGGCCGAGTGGAGTCCCTCATCGCTTACCTGCACGTGAAAAAAGGGGGAGAGATGGATAGAGAGAGAGGGAGAGGGAAATTGTAAACAAAACTACTTGAATGACAATAATCAACTACAAACCTCATTAGCCTCATCATTATCACCGGATCTCGGGTCATGTAATCTCCGAACTGTCCGCTCTCCCCGGCCGTCCTGCCCTTTAGCTGTCTCCATGTCAGGTACAAGTCCAGAAGAAGCCCATCGGCGCTTCGCATAGGTAAATGGCGAGGGCTTGAATGTCAACCGAGCCCTCGGTAAAATCGTGGTTTTGGCATCGACAGAGGCTTCATGGTCCACCAAATCAACTGGGGGCGATAAATAGTCCTCGGGAGTTTCAGGTCCCTGATCATCCTCCTCCTCATCATCATCTGAGGAAGACGACACGTCATCGCCATCATCACCATCACACAACACGGGATTAGCCCAAACCTTGAGAGCAAAACGAAGAGGATTCGGATTTGACACAAGACTAGCTCCCTTGAACGCGGACATTCGACGAGGGAGAACTTTGAGAGCCTGGGAAGCCTCATTTGATCGCTTCTTTCTAGTAGGCTCGTCCATCCCCTCATGCTCATTCTCTCGTTTCCTGCGAAGAGAAAAGCGAGTAGGTTGGGAGAGCTCTGATTTCTGCTGTTTTGATGGATCTTTTGTAAATGTGGCAGCACGTTGCTGAGACCTGAGCTTCCTGCCAAATCGACCATTAGTAGTACGGGGTTGTGAAATACCTAATTTTGAGGGAATCTCGGTGGGAATCTCCTCCACCTTGATGATGGTAGGATGAGAAGAGGAAGGCGGGGTGTTGACAGTCTGATCAGACAATCGAGGTCTGCCTCTTTTGCGCTTGCCGTGTTCAGAAACCGATGTATCGGAGGAGGCTACAGAAGCAGGGGCACTATCCGTAGAGGGCCTAGCTGCCGCAGCGGGGAGTTTTACCTTGACAACAAGGGCATCTGTCTTTCGCCGCTTGGATGCCTGGTCCTCTTCGTGAGAATCTTCCTTGCGTGTGCGTTTACTGGCTGAGACAGCGGCGGCCAGCTTGTGGTCCAGAACGGAAAGTGACTTTTGGGTCACACGCTTGCCGGCGTCGGATGCGGGCGTGGATTCTTCCCTGGGAGTGCCTCCGTGAGCAGATATACGGCGAGGCCATGGTTGATTATAGATGGCAAAATGGCGTAGACATCTGCTTGAATGAAAAACGACGAGGGGACAAAAAAGGGACAAAAAAGCCTACCTTGGGCAATCGTGCTTTTTCTTTTTCTTGCCGCTCTCGAGCCCAAGTCCCCACACGACTTTTGAATCGACGGAGATAAGGGGCAGAACGTTGCTGCAGGTTGCACAAGTAGGCAGGATTTTTCCATCGGTGCCACGGGGTATGTCAGGTTTCGGTGGGAGTATGGGTGGGGCAGGTGCAGTGGGTGCAGAAGGACGTGTGCGCAGAACACGTGGCTCGGCTTGCTCCTTCTTGGTGGCGAGTTCGGGGGGACGTTTCAAAGTCTCGGATGAAGGGATTGACAAGGCAGAAGCGGATCTGGTAAGACGTTTGGTAGAGGTGGGAGGGACTTGTTCGCAAAGATCACCGACAGACGAAAGAGAGCTGAGGGAGGAGGAAAAACGAGGAGGTGGAGGAGGTGGAGTCAAGGTATCGGGACTGGGGATGGAGGGGGTGAGAGACGTGAGTTCGGAAGCAATATCGATCTCTGTTGTCAACTCGATCTCGCCGTCGGCAGGGACGTCGTTTGCACCAGCGAGAGGGACATTGTTGTCCTCTTCGTTTTCGCTCTCATCGCTGTCAGCTTCGCGGGCCACGACGGTAGCGTATACACCTCTGCGAGTTCTGCGTTCGTTGACATTGAGAGGTGTGTGTGATGTGGATTCGGAATCGGAAGGCTCTGTATCGGAGTCTGTGTCATCGGAATTGGAAGTGGAGTCGCTGGGCTCGATGTCGTCGTCGTCCTGTTCGGGGGCATAGCCACCACGGGCGTTCTTTTCGCAGGTTTCACAGAGACAGTGGCGATTCCTGCGACCGACTGGAGGGTGTGTGAGAGTTTGTGAGTTTGTGAGTGAGTGAGTGATACGCACAGTAGCCATCGCCGTAGTGGGCGGTGATTTCCTCGCCGACTTGGATAGGCCTGAGGACACGGAAGGTGATGTATCTACCTTCGCGAAAGAGCTCGCAGTTGTTGTTACAGTCGTGCTGTGAGTGGGTGAAAAGAAAGAAAGAGAAAAAAAGGGAGAGGGCGCACGTTGACAAAGCGGGCAGGACCGAGGAAAAGATGGTTCTTTTTCATGGACCTGGAGTGGATGACACTAAAGTCGCGCCTGATATCGCCTGAGCGGAGGCTGGCCTTTTTGAGGTCCCTGTCCTCCTGGTCTGTGAGGTTGGCCATGGAGCCCTTGAGTTCTGTGATGACGGTGCCGGGGGCGAGCTGGCGGGTGGCAAGGATGCAGAGCTCGGACTTGCCGGTCTTGTGTGAGTAGCGGGAGGTGTGTGCGATTTCGATGGAGCCGGAGGGGTTGTAGAGTTCAAAGTAGCGGGAGGCATGGCTGGGTGGGAGTGAGTGGGTGAGTGGGTGGGAGGCAAGGACGTACGTGGCAAAGGCGTTGATCTGTTTCTGGGTGTAGGACTTGAGATAGTAGCGGACTGGAGAGAGGCTGGAGGGGTGAGAGGGAGGGCAAAGGAAAAGGACAAGGAGACATACAGGAGGAGGACGTCGATCGCGTGGCGGACGGCGTTCTGGAGGGAGGACCTGGAGCAGACGAGCTGGTGGGTGTGAGCAGGGAGCAGGGAGGAGGGCGGGCAAGAGAACGCACGCGTCGGACGATGGCGAGGAGCTGGGCAGCATCGGTCTTGGGGAGACGACGGGTGGGATCCATCTTGTGGACGTAGAGAGGGACAGCACCGGTGCCGAGCTTCTCGACAAGGAGATGGGAAAGGAAGTCGTCGTCGTTGGAGAGGTCGTGCATGTTCATGATCTTCGTCGGCCGCCATTCCAGCCCGCCGTTGCCCCGCGCCATCGCAGAACACCCTTTCTCTTTTTCCTCCTTTTTATATAAGCATCCACGATGACTCATCATGCCTCCTGTGATCCTCTTCGACCACCACGCACGCAGGTCTGTCCCCTTCCAACACTCTCTCCGCCCTCTCATCCCACACAGTCTCTACCTCACCGGCTTCCACAAGCGCAAGCAGGAAAGGGCCCAGGCCGCCCGCGACAGGGCTCACCAGCGCCAGAGGCTGCAGCGTCTCCACGACCGCCAACAGGTAACCCCTCCTCCCCCTCCTCTGCCGCCTCTCACCCCTCCCCAGCGACGCCGTGCCCTCCGAGAACAGGCCGCCGAAAATGCACGCCAAGTCGAGCAGTTCTATGGTCCCTTTTTTCCACTCGCCCCATTTCAGTACATTGACGCTCCACAGGACGAGCTGAAGAAGAAGAAGAATGGACGGGCATTGCTGCACGCACCCAAGAATACGAAGACCACCACATCCTCGCCACCGTCACCGTCGTCCAAGATTTCGACCCAGATACCATCCGCCACGGCCCCGTGCAAAGGCCACCCGCACAAAAAAAAGCACCCAGATCTGCCCATAAATAGAATAGCTAGACATTTTATCTAAAAAGAATAAACTGCAAAGTGACAAGTGTCACAAGGTCTACCATGAACTCCCTCTATACATCCGGCGTGCGCCAAACAGCCTGTCTTCACGCTGATCTCAATCGTCTCAGGGACGGGGACACCTCTGCCTCACTGCTTGGTCCGCATGCTCACCACCTCGGTCACGTCCAAAATGGCTCAACATTCCTTGTTTGCTAGGACAGATCTCTGCTTCTCTGGCTGCCATGAGCAGGACAATCCAAGACTTTGAAGCAGTGGCCAAGCGAGAAATGATCAAGGCCAAACAAGAAAAGGCACAGATGTACGTTGTCCACTGACTGACCTCTTTCAAAACACAGACTATATACTGCTCAGGCGCGTACAGAAATTTCGCTCAGACTACACAGAGCTCCGAAGCCTGTTTGAAAAGCTCAAAACAGAAGCTTTCGAACAGGTACGTCCAACGTGATTCTCGTCGTTCCCCTCACTTAAGTCACTCTTTCCCAGCAAGCAGCATCTCAAAGAGCTCAACTTTTACATACTTCCGACTCCCTATCCGATACCCGACGTCGTTTCCAGACAACCGCACCTCCATCAACACTCCATCCCGACCTCCGCCCAACACACCCACATATTTCCGAATCGCCTTTCCGCTCTCTATCTCCCTACGCCACGTACGATCGTGAATTCCGTGCTCTAGACGAACATAGCTTCATCCAAAACACCGAAAACCGATTGGACGACTTCCTTGCTCAAGGGAGGGCAGTCCTGGACAACTTGGTCGATCAGAAAAAAATGCTCAAGGGGACACATAAACGGCTGTTGGATACCGCCAACACCCTCGGATTGAGTCGGCAAGTGATCGGGTGGATCGAGAGGCGAAGGTTTGTGTGTTATCTCACCGCTACTGTGTGCTAAAACAACCCACCCCACCAGCTCTCAAGATGTGTACATCTTCATCGGTGGTGCCCTCTTTACATTTCTTTGTTTCTTCTTGATATGGCATTACTTGGGTTGAACATGGACAATCATCCGGTCTTTTTAAGGAGTCAGTCTCTCTAGGACGGCGATCCTCAACCAAGGTATTTGCGCGTTAGGCTCTTACGCATTTGATACCGCCTTTCAAACTTGTGCCCTCGCAATATGATACCCAATACATAATAGATACAGCATGCTGGTAAAATCAATGCACCTTCATACAAGGATGATCAAAAACCATCTACAATTGCCTTTTGGATAATAAAAATCAGTTTGAGGATTGGAAATTTGAATATATACAAGACCTACGCCATGCCACCACGACCCATCGCAGCACCTGACTCTGCAAGTTTCCGTTGTCGGAACACCTAAGAAAAATCATCAAGGAAATAAAATCGGTAGACAAACAATAAACACCACCTTGCGATACTTTGTACGCTCATAGGTCACAAGACCAACAACAATAAGTGCAATCACTGAGATACCCGCAAAAACACCGAGACCGATAGGGAGGACAGATAATTTTTTACCAGGTAAAGTAAAAGAAGACGTGTCAGCAGCAGCAGCAGCAGCAGCATTGGTTGAATTTCCGTCCATCGCCGAAGAAGAAGAGGTACTGGCAGTAACAGAAGAACTGAAAGGTTGAGTTTGTAGAGTCGTGGCTGGAGTGTTGGTCGAATCTACAGTGCTTGTCGCTGGAGTATTGATCGAATCTACAGTGCTTGTCGCTGGAGTATTGATCGAATCTACAGTGCTTGTCGCTGGAGTATTGATCGAATCTACAGTGCTTGTCGCTG